>Ga0233425_10003913_pt1 | contig 25994 bp, 20 predicted proteins | sample Watercolumn_Towu_2_FD_181712 | JGI IMG/M metagenome (GOLD analysis project Ga0233425, IMG submission 181712) | Freshwater microbial communities from Lake Towuti, South Sulawesi, Indonesia - Watercolumn_Towuti2014_140_MG | ecosystem: Environmental > Aquatic > Freshwater > Lake | place... | reverse complement strand
GCGCGGCGACCCCAGATTGTCGCACTGACCATCCGGGCGCACGAAAATACGCCGATCAACGCTACGCGGCCCCGTTGTTTTAAACTCAGAATGGCGCGGCGCGGACAGCGCTGTGTCTAAAGTTGAGGCCCACATAGTTACCTGGGTAAAAAAGAAAACCGACAAAACCCACGACACAAGCAAAGATAACGGTAATCAATCCCGTTTGAATCGGATATTCCGACATCAAACATATTCCGATCGTCAAAGGCACAGCCACCATGCCGGTAATAGTTCCGGCCAAGGCATCCTTGCGGATATTTTCAAGCGTGAAATAAGCTAAATCCATGTTTTGTCCTTGGAGCGCTAAAACTTGCGATTGCAACCAGCATCGGCGGGTTACCTAATAAGCAATCTGGTTTTGTTTCTCTACTAACTACTACTTAATTAACTACAGACCATCCAACCTTAGAAATTGTCATAGCCTAATTTTTTAAAGCAATCCATATGCCATAATATGACTGTTTTTATCTTTCTGATTTATTGGGAAATTTTTGACAACAAAAAACCGCCATGCTGGTTCAAATCAACCGATATGGTTGATTTGAACCAGCATGGCGGTTGAGAAGTCGCTTGATCTTTTCTGTTTAACTAAACCAAATCTGATAATTTCTTCTTTACATTTATGCTTTTACCCAATTTATAAGGTACAATGGCCGATTTTAATCGAGCGCGCTTGAGATCTGAATGACATCGTTATTAATCGCTTCACATCTTAAGCCGTTCGATAAATTTGGATTATTTTAATAGCGCCGATAAATAAAGCTTCGCGCTGGCTGGCTCGGTTCGCTATACAAATAGCTTTAGCACTAGCTGCCAAGTGGCGTTTTAACCAAACATGACCTTGACAGTAAGCAACAAGTAATTTCCGCCTAACTTTTAGAGTAAAAACATGACAGATTTATCGCTTTACAGAAATATCGGCATATTCGCGCACGTGGATGCTGGCAAAACCACAACCACGGAACGAATTTTGAAACTGACAGGAAAAATTCATAAAATCGGTGAAGTCCATGACGGCGCGGCCACCACCGATTTCATGGTGCAAGAGCAAGAGCGCGGTATTACCATTCAATCTGCAGCCACAACCTGTTTCTGGAAAGATCATCGCTTCAATATTATCGATACGCCCGGGCACGTCGATTTTACCATTGAAGTTTATCGCTCACTCAAAGTGCTGGATGGCGGCATCGGCGTATTCTGCGGTTCCGGCGGCGTGGAACCTCAATCGGAAACCAATTGGCGCTACGCGAATGACTCTAAAGTCTCTCGCATTATCTATGTCAATAAACTAGATCGTATCGGCGCTGATTTTTTCCGCGTCGTCAAACAAGTGGAGGATGTGCTAGGCGCAGTTCCGGTGGTCATGACCTTGCCTATCGGCCGAGAAGACCAATTTACCGGCGTCGTCGATTTGTTAACCCGCAAAGCCTGGGTTTGGGATAATTCCGGCGATCCAATGAAATATCAAATTCAAGAGGTTCCTGCCGATATGGTGGCCGACGTCGAAAAATGGCGCGAAAAATTGATCGACCAGGTAGCCGACCAAGATGATGACGTGATGGAAAAATATCTGGGCGGTGAAGAACCTACCATCGATGAAATCAAGCTCTGCATCCGCAAAGGCACGATCAAACTAAGCTTCTTCCCGACTTATTGCGGCTCGTCATTTAAAAACAAAGGCGTGCAATTAGTTTTGGACGGCGTCGTGGATTATCTGCCAAACCCAACCGAAGTCAACCCGCAACCCGAAATCGATTTGGAAGGCAACCCAACCGGCGAATTCGCTACCGTTGACCCCAACCGTCCCTTGCGTTCATTGGTCTTCAAAATCATGGACGACCGTTTCGGCGCGCTGAATTTCATTCGTATTTATTCAGGTAAATTGAAAAAAGGCGATACGCTGCTTAACACCTATACCGGTAAAACCGAAAGAGTGGGCCGTATGGTTGAAATGCATGCCGACAACCGTTCCGAGATCGATGTAGCGCAAGCCGGGGATATTGTCGCGTTAATCGGCTTGAAAAACGTGCAAACCGGGCATACCTTGTGCGACCCGGACAAGCCCGCCACACTCGAACCAATGGTATTCCCTGATCCGGTGATCTCAGTCGCAGTCAGCCCGAAAGACAAAGGTTCGAATGAAAAAATGGGCATTGCGCTAGGCAAAATGATCCAGGAAGACCCGTCTTTCCGTGTCGAAACCGACGAAGAAAGCGGCGAAACCATTTTGAAAGGCATGGGTGAATTGCATCTGGATATCAAAGTCGACATTCTAAAGCGCACGCATGGCGTCGAAGTTAACGTCGGCAAACCGCAGGTAGCTTATCGGGAAACCATCACCAAACGGGTCGAAGACGAATACACGCACAAGAAGCAATCCGGCGGTTCCGGCCAATACGGCAAGATCAACTATATTATCGAGCCACAGGAGCCCGGCGAGGGCTTTAAATTTGAATCAGTGGTTGTTGGCGGCAACGTACCTCGTGAATACTGGCCGGCAATTGAAAAAGGCTTCCGCAGCATGCTGGACAAAGGCACGTTGGCGGGTTTTCCTTGCGTGGACTTTAAAGTAACCTTAACCGATGGCGCCTTCCACGCGGTGGACTCTTCCGCAATCGCGTTCGAAATCGCCGCCAGAGCCGCCTTCCGTCAAACGATTCCTAAAGGTTCGCCGCAATTGCTGGAACCCATCATGAAAGTGGACACCTTTACGCCGGAAGCACATGTCGGCGATGTCATCGGCGACCTCAATCGTCGTCGCGGCATGATCAAATCGCAAGATCCCGGCGTGACCGGCGTTCGCATCAAAGCCGATGTGCCGCTTAGCGAAATGTTTGGCTATATCGGCGATTTGCGTACGATGACGTCAGGACGCGGGCAATTCTCGATGGAGTTTTCACACTATCTGCCTTGCCCGAAAAATGTGGCTGACGAAGTGATCAAGGAAGTCAACGAGCGCAATAAAAAGAAATAATTTCTGCTAAGTCAATAACCATCTAAAACGGGCCGGAATACATGTTCCGGCCCGTTTTTTTTCAAATCAACTAAAACCATCTTGCGATCCTAGAGCCTAAAGCCGATAGTTTGTTGAAATTTTCAACTATTCAGGATTAATGGCAACAACCAATTTCAGCATACCAGACGAAGACAATGATGATATTCTGTTGGCTTTCGATTTACAAAACTAGTGGTATAGTACCTGCTCATCCGCTTTTTAATTTGGGCGCAATCGATCACTGCCAATGCTTAAATTGCCCTATTTTGACTATTTATTGGCTTTGCTGGAATCCGGCGACGAAAGCCTTGCCGCCAGTTTTGGCCGTCATGTGCATTGGGGCTATTGGCAGAATCCTAAAGCGGCTGATCTGACCCTTGCTGATTTTGCCTTGGCCGCCGAAAACTTGAGCGCACAGGTTTGTCAGGCAGGTCAAATTCAAGCCGGCCAAAGCGTGCTGGATACGGGCTGCGGCTTTGGCGGAACGATTGCGCATTTAAATGACCATTATCACGCCATGCCGTTAACCGGTTTGAATCTGGATGAACGCCAACTCAAACGAGCAAGCGCTTTAGTAACAGGGAAAAACGACAATCAAATCAAATTTATCCAGGGCGATGCTTGCGCCTTACCGTTCGCCGATAGTTCGTTTGATCGCGTATTAGCAGTTGAATGCATTTTTCATTTTCCCGATCGTAAGCGTTATTTTCAGGAAGTCTGGCGGATATTAAAACCGGGCGGTTTTTTGGCATTATCCGACTTTGTCGCAAGCCCTCTGCTGCAGCCTTTGATGCGTCTGTCTTTTAATAAAGGATTTAGCGCATCGTTCTATGGCGAGTGCGACTTGAGCTACACCTTGAACCATTATCGCCAACTAAGCCGTGAACTGGGTTTTATTCAAACCATTGAGCGCGATATTACCGTCAACACACTGCCGACCTACCGCTTTCTAAAAAAGCTTAAGCATCTGAGCCATCGGGTGCCGAAACGCGCATTGCTGGAGACCGCAGCGATCGAAATCGCCAGTCATCTGCGTATGATCCATTACTGCATTTTTGCCTTCCAGAAACCGAAGTGAAGACGATGCACCTTGAAATACGCCCTTTAGCCCAATCGATCCTTTTAATTTTTAGCCTAACAGAAAGCCTTTGTGCCACCGCCGGCAGCATTCAAGTGCCGATCGGTCAATTTTCCGCCAATTCGATCGAACAGTGGGAAGCAAAACAATTTAAAGGTCAAACAGCTTATCAACTGAGCAAACTGGAAGATGCGATCGCATTAAAGGCGGACAGCAAGCACAGCGCATCCGGCTTGGTTAAAAAGCAAATGGTTGATTTAACCCGGACGCCTATTTTAAATTGGCGTTGGCGCATCGAAAACCGTTTGGCTAAGCGCGACGAACAAAGTAAAGCAGGCGATGATTATGCTGCGAGAGTTTATGTGATTATCAGCGGCGGCCTAGCCTTTTGGCGCACCAAGGCCATTAACTATGTCTGGGCGAGCAGTTCGCCGCAAGGCAAAATCTGGCCCAACGCCTATGCGGGTGATCATGCGATGATGATTGCGCTGCGCTCGGAACAAGATAAAACTGGCGTTTGGCAATCTGAAAAGCGCAACGTGTTGGCCGATATTCGGCAATTTTATGGCGATAAGATCAAGGCCATTGACGCGATCGCAATCATGACCGACACCGATGATGGCGGCGGCGCCGTCACGGCGTATTACGGCGATATCTTTTTTACTGCCGATTAAACCAATGCACGATACCTTACCCCTGTTGGAGCCTTCTGATTTTCCGGCCATTACCCGAAATAATCTGGAGATTTTACAAGTCAACTTAGGCTATTTGTGTAATTTGAGCTGCTTGCATTGTCACGTCAATGCGGGTCCACGGCGCACTGAACAAATGGATTTAACTACTATTGACTTGATTCTGAACTTTCTTGACCGTTCAGCAATTCACACCCTCGATTTAACCGGCGGCGCGCCGGAAATGAATCCGCATTTTAGTTACCTGGTGCGACAAGCCCGGACGCGGAATATCAAAGTTATCGATCGTTGCAACCTGGTCATTCTGGAACAACCCGAATACGAGGGCCTGGCCGAATTTCTGGCGGCTCAGCAGGTGGAAATTACTGCTTCTCTGCCCTGTTATCTCGAAGACAATGTTGACCGGCAACGGGGTAAAGGCACATTCGCCGCCAGTCTTAGCGCATTGCAAAAGCTTAATCGATTAGGCTATGGCCAACCCGGCCAGCCCTTGCAGTTAAATTTGGCGTTTAATCCGCAAGGTCCTATTTTACCGCCGCCCCAGCAAACGCTGGAAGCTGCCTACAAGGCTTATTTGTTTGAACATTACGGCATCGTTTTCAACCGCTTGTTTACTCTAACCAACCTACCCATCCAGCGCTTTGGCAGCATGTTGATCAGCAAGGGTCTGCTCGATGATTATCTACGGCTGCTAAAAAATAGCCATCAACCGGAAAATCTGGCTCATCTGATGTGCCGCAATACGATTAGCCTGGACTGGCAGGGTTTTGTCTATGACTGCGACTTTAATCAGATGTTGCGCCTGCCTTTAGGCCTTGATCAAAGCAAAAGGCTGCATTTACAAGAGTTGCTGGACCTGCCCTTAAATGGCGCGCCGATTAATGTACGCCAGCACTGCTATGGCTGCACAGCAGGTCAAGGCAGCAGTTGCGCAGGCGCTTTAAGGTAAAAATAGCCATATCTGGTGCCAGTATTAGGCGCCAGATATAAATTTGGCAGCTGCCGAAACCCGCAATTTTATCGATTGAAGGTCTCGGCGAGTGATATTAGTTTCGCTTTTACTCGATCCAGATCAGTTCAACCCGGCGGTTCAGAGACCGGCCTTCTTCGCTGCTGTTGTCCGCGATGGGATGGTCCTCGCCCAAACCTTTGGCGAACAAACGATTGGCCACGCCGCGCTGGATTAAATAATCAACGACCGATTGCGATCGTCTTTGCGACAACTTCATGTTATGCCGGGTAGTGCCTTCGCTACTGGTGTGGCCATGTACTTCGATATCATTTTTTTGTGGATAGTTCTTCAGGCTATCCGCAACACCGTCCAGAATGATCATCGCATTCGGCGTTAATTCAGCAGAGTCATATTTGAAATTGACGCCTTTTAACTCAAGGCTGATCGGGCAACCCTGACTATCAACCTTGCTGCCGCCAATTGTGCCCGGGCATTTATCCAGACAATTGTTTGCGCCATCGCCATCGCTGTCCATCGTTGAACAATCTTCTGCCGGCGCTGCGACTGGAATTTCCAGTTTGGCCTCCGTATGCGGTTTTGCGCCGAATGGCACTACAAAACCAACATTGACGGTCATGTCGTGATATTCGTCGGTGCCAGGGCGCAATGCGGCGTTAAAGTTATGATTGTAACGATAGCGCACATCGCTGCGTAACAAGAAGTTGTCATGCAGTTCGTAAGTAAAGCCGGCACCCATTTCACCGATAAAAGAGGTGCCGTGATCGCCAGGCACGCTAGTATTCATAGCGCCTAGGCCAACCACAGTGTAAGGCGCAAACTTATCGCGGCTGAAATAATATTGCAAGTCAGCTGAGCCGCCAGTTAAATCCCAGCGGCCGGTATTGCCGGTATTGGCGTTGGAATAACCGCCAAAGCTTTGATAAAAACCTTTCAACTCGATATTGAAATGTTCATTGAGTATCTTGCCGATACCCATGCCACCGCCCCAGCCATCTTTCGCATTACGGTCACCGCCGGTTTTCAGGAAAGTCGCAAAAGGCGCAACGTACCATCTATCGTCCTGAAATTCCTCAGCCTGAGCAAGCGGCAGCATGGCCATGCTGATCACAGCAAGTACAAGCAACTGTTTTTTGAGCATAGTAGTCTCCTTCAATTACAAAAAACTAAATCAATGTAGCGGTTCCAAAGCAGTCCAAACAGACGCTCCAGTGCTTATCGGCTTTAAATAAAAAATTAAGCAAAAGGTTAATAGCTTGATAAAGCTGAACGCAAAACACAAGGTTGTAGTCAATTTACAACGCTTTTATCACTTACATTAATGATTTCAGTCAACATTACTTAAATGACTGACCAAAATGTCATTATAAAATAAATAGATATTTAATCAATAAAATAAGGAATAAGGGCGAACGTTATTCCTTTTTCAAGCTCTGTATCATAATTACAACAAACATTAAAAATCATTCAACTTAGGGAACGCTTAAAAGAGCAACGCTGAAAACAGCAATAATCATTTAATCGCTAGCCAGTTTTGCGGTTTTAGATAGGTTTCATAAAGCGCAGCTTCCGGGCTGCCCGGCTCTGGCCGCCAGTTATAACGCCAATGCGCGACTGGCGGCAATGACATCAATATCGATTCGATCCGCCCGCCGGACTGCAAACCGAACAGCGTGCCACGGTCATAAATTAGATTGAATTCGACATAGCGGCCCCGGCGATAGAGCTGGAACTGGCGCTCCTGATCGCCATAAGGTATGTTCTTGCGTTTTTGTACAATCGGCAGATAGGCGTCGAGATAATGATTGCCGACGCTTTGCATGAACGCAAACGAACGCTCGAAGCCCCATTCATTCAAATCATCAAAAAACAAGCCGCCGACGCCGCGCGTTTCATTGCGGTGTTTCAGAAAGAAATAATCATCGCACCATTGTTTATAGTGAGGATAGATCTGATCGCCAAACGGCAAACAAGCGGCGCGGGCAGTTTCGTGCCAATGAATGACATCCTCTTTGAATGGATAATAAGGCGTTAAATCAAAGCCGCCGCCAAACCACCAAATAGCCGGCTCACCCGGTTTTTCGGCCAGTAAAAAACGAACATTGGCATGCGAGGTTGGCACGTAGGGGTTAGCCGGATGAATAACCAAAGACACGCCCATCGCCTGAAATTGCCGGTCGGCTAGTTCCGGTCGTTTTGCCGTGGCCGATAGCGGTAATTGGAAACCCGAGACATGTGAAAAATTAACCCCGCCTTGTTCAAATACCTGGCCATTCGATAAAACCCGGGTTCGCCCGCCGCCACCTTCGGCCCGCTGCCAAAGGTCTTCAACAAAACGCGATTCCGCTTCTTCACTTTCCAGGGCTTTACAAATACTATCCTGCAGGCCCTGCAGGTAGGTTTTTACATAGGCTATGGCATCAGTGTTCATGTTAGGTCTTTTCTGGCAAATGCAATAAAAGCGTTATTATCGCCATTACCCACCACGACGGCAAAGCCTTATCCAAACGCCAAGCTGAAAATATCGTTTGCCAAGCAACAATTACACTATGACGCTTTCGCTTTGGATTAGAAAATGTTCAATCGTCTGTATTGGTTTTACAGTTTATCGAGCATGCCACGACCCTATTCAGCATAAACTGGATTCGCTGCTACTTTGGCCTAGCATAGTGCGCCCGCTGACTTAATTTTATGGGATAATGGTAAAATTCAAGCCTAATACCCATTAACATGACCTATCCCACGATTGAAGCCTTTGTCGGCAATACACCGCTGGTACGCTTGCAACGCTTACCGGGTGCAACCAGTAATACCCTTTTGGTCAAGCTGGAAGGCAATAATCCGGCCGGATCGGTCAAAGACCGCCCTGCCCTGAGCATGATCCAGCACGCTGAAGCGCGCGGCGAAATCAAGCCCGGCGACTGCTTGATCGAAGCCACCAGCGGCAATACCGGCATTGCGCTGGCGATGGCGGCGGCGATCAAAGGCTATAGAATGATTCTGGTCATGCCGGACAACATGAGCGCAGAACGCCGCGCATCGATGAAAGCTTATGGCGCAGAAATCATTTTGACACCGGCGGCCGGCAGCATGGAAGCCGCGATCGATCTGGCCCGGGAAATGGAAGCAGCTGGCAAAGGCCGCATACTTGACCAGTTCGGCAACCCGGACAATCCGCGCGCGCATTACGAGGGCACCGGACCTGAAATCTGGCGCGACACCGATGGCAAAGTGACCCATTTCGTCAGTTCGATGGGTACGACCGGCACGATCATGGGTACGTCGAAATTCTTGAAGGAAAAAAATCCGGCTATTCAAATTATTGGCGTGCAGCCGGAAGGCGAATCAAAAATCCCCGGCATTCGGCGCTGGCCTCAGGAATATCTGCCAAAAATCTATCAACCGGAGCGGGTTGACCGGATTCTCGAAGTCGATCAACAATCCGCCGAAATCATGACCCGCGCATTGGCCGCGCAGGAAGGCATTTTTGCCGGCGTGTCATCCGGCGGCGCCGTGCATGCCGCTTTGCAATTGGCTCAGAAAGTTGACGATGCTGTCATCGTCGTGATTATTTGTGACCGCGGCGACCGCTATTTGTCCACCGGCGTTTTTCCGGATTAAGACTATTAATCTATTTAGGTAGGCCGGGTTGAAGCTTGAGCGCAAACCCGGCACACCGGTGATACTGGATTTAACAACCCAGACTACGATGGATTCAATCATTTGGGCCCTGATGCGGTTATCGCTGGCAATTATTCTTTTGTTAACCAGCCTTTTGGCCCATACTTTGGAATCGGTATCTCTGCAGGCAGAAATCCTGAGCGCCCAAGATTGGAAACTGGAAGGCATCACGCTAAAGTTAAGCAATATCGCGGCGCAGCAAAAAAAACTGACTTTAGCCATCAAAAAATTGACCCTGCCAAAACCCTTCGATGATCTTCAATTCGTTTCGATAGACTGCGTTACTTTCACTTGGCAAAACAAAACCCTTATCTGCCAACACGGTAAAGCTAAAATTCAGTCGCAACATTGGCTATCGCCAGAAATGAAGTTTTCGTTTCAGTTTCGCGAACATCACAACACCCTCCAACTAAGCGATCTGAAACTGGCGGGCGGCAGCTTTACCCTTGATGCTGAAGAACGCGGTCAACAATGGGCGGTAAAAATCCAAGCCAGAAAAGTCGACAGCGCCTCAATTGGCAAGCTACTGCAATTTAAGGGGTTCATGATGAAAACCGGGGTTATCGATTTCAACCTTAAAGCAAGCGGAAGTCTTAAACAGATTCAAAAGATCAAGCTCGACAGCAAATTTAATGAGCTAACGATCCAAACCCCATCCGGCCGATTTGCCACCGAGAATTTGACTTGGGCGAATCAGCTGGAAGCGCGCCAACAAAACGGTCTCTGGCAATGGCAAAACCAGACACAGTTAAAAGGCGGCGCGCTCTATTTCGAGCCGGTTTATCTTGAAGTCACGAAACCGATTATTAATTGGCAGGCGCAAGGCGTTTGGAACCCCGTTAAACATCAGGTGGACCTTTGCTCGTTCCGTTACCAGCATGGCCAGGCAGCCAATATCAGTGGCCAGGCGTCTATCGCCCTGAAGCCGGCACCGATTTTGGAAAATGCCGCCATTATGCTGCACAGCCAGGATTTGAAAACACTTTCAGAACTTTATTGGCAGCCCTTTTTTGTGCAAACATCTTTGGAGGGTATTCATCTGGCCGGTGAACTTACAGCAAATTTATCACTGGCGCAACAAGCCTTAAATTCGTTTGCTGCATCCTTCAAACGACTGGCGATTCAGGATGACCGGGGCCGTTTGCAGCTGAAAAACAGTCAGGGCGAGATAGTTTGGGCCAATGATGATAGTTTTAACACACCGTCTCAGTTCGGCTGGCAGCAGTTGAGTCTTCGTGGCTTACCGCTTGGGCCAGCGCAATTGACTTTTTTAAGCCGGGCAAAAGCCATTAAATTGTTAAAGCCAAGCAAGCTGCCGTTTTTAGCCGGCACGCTCGATATCGATCAATTCAACTGGCAGGCCCAAGCAAACGGCGAACCGGCGATAACCTTTCAGGGGCGCTTGCAGGATGCTTCGCTGGCGCAATTGTCGGCCGCTTTAAACTGGACCCCGTTATCAGGCACAATCAGTGGCGTGATACCCAAGGTCGATTACCGCGATAAGACACTGCATCTGGAAGGACAATTAATCCTGACGGCTTTCGATGGCCGCTTAACCATCCGTAATTTAGCTTCGTCGGGCTTATTTAGCGATTTTCCAAAACTTAAGGCCGATCTGGACATTGATAACCTGGATCTGGAGCAACTGACCGGCAAATTCAGTTTTGGCAGCATTAGCGGCAGACTCTCGGGATTCGTCCGGCAGTTATCTTTGGAAAACTGGCAACCGGTAAGCTTTTATGCCTGGTTTGGCACGCCTGAGGACGATGATTCTAGCCATCGCATCAGTCAGAAAGCCGTTAAGAATATCGCCAATATCGGTGGCGGTGGCGCCTCGGATCTATTGTCGAGAAGTTTTTTACGCTTTTTTGAAACTTTCGGCTATGACCGGCTCGGTTTTGGCTGCTATTTGCATGACGCTGTTTGCCAACTCATGGGTGTTGAATCCACATCAACTGGTTACGCCATCATCACTGGCGGCGGCCTGCCACGCATCGACGTGATCGGGTATAATCCGCAGGTTGATTGGCAGGTGCTAGTGGAACGCTTAAAGCGGGTAACGACTTCGGATGAAGTCATCATCAAATAATAGAGGAAACCATCATGAACAAGATACCAGCCCTTACCGCTTTATTATTGGCGGCCTGTGTCACGATTAATATTTATTTTCCAGCCGCCGCCGCGGAAAAAGTCGCCGATGAAATCATAAAAGACATTCAAGACAACAGGCCGCAAGCCATTCCGCCTAAATCGGATTCTTCAGAGCAACAAATTGTTTTATTGCAATGGCTGGGCGCTGCGATTAGTTATTTGATTGCCCCGGCGCAAGCGGCTGATGCCGATTTAGCAATCGACAGCGCAGAAATCAGGCAATTGCGCGCGTCCTTGGAAACCCGTTTCGCCTCTTTGCAACCCTTGTATGCCGCCGGTACTATTGGCATTCAAAAAGATGGTTTATTGGCCGTCAGAGATTTCGCCAGCGTGTCGTTAAAGAATAGAAATCAAATCACTAAATTAGTGTCTGCCGAAAACGCCGATCGGCAAAAACTGTACAAGGCTATTGCAAATGCGAATGGCCATCCTGAATGGGCGGAGCAAATTCAGGCCACTTTTGCCGAACGCTGGATTAGCAATGCGCAAGCAGGCTGGTGGTATCAATCGTCAGGCGGCTGGAAACAAAAATAAACCATGGCGCGACAAAGCAGAAAAAAATCATTACCCGACGCCCCGGTCGCTGCTGTCATCGAATCGCTGACTCACGACGGACGCGGCGTCGCGCATGTCGACGGTAAAGTTGTGTTTATTGACAATGCTTTGCCCGGCGAGCAGGTTGAATTTGTTTATAGCCAAATTCGCCGCGATTACGCGGAAGGCCATGCGGTCAAATTGCACAGCCGCTCAACTGACCGGGTCGAGCCCTTATGTCCGCATTATTCGATTTGCGGCGGGTGCAGTTTTCAGCACGTAGACGCAGCTGCGCAAATCCGCATCAAACAAACTATTTTGCAGGAGCAGTTCAAACGCATTGGCAAAATCGACGTTCCTGAATTTTGGCCGCCATTGACCGGACCGCATTGGGGCTACCGGCGCAAGGCTCGAATGGGCGTGAAATATGTCGCCAAAAAAGGCCGCATGCTAATCGGCTTCAGAGAAAAGCGACAGCAATATTTAGCCGAAATGGATAATTGCATCATCATGCATCCTGTTGTTGGAACTCAATTGCTGGTTTTGGGTGAGCTGATCGCAAACTTGAGCATTCGGGATTATATTCCGCAGATTGAAGTTGCCATCGGTGAGAATCAGTGCATTTTGGCGATTCGAGTCATGAAAACGCCGTCCGATGAAGATCTGGATAAACTGCGCCAATTTGGCCAACAACACCCAATCACGCTCTGCTTGCAGCCCAAAGGACCGGATACAATCCAACCTTTGCCCGGCGAACCCGAAATCATGCCCACTTATGCTTTGCCGGATCATCGCATTGAATTTAGATTTCGGCCCGCTATGTTCACCCAGGTTAATTATGAGATTAACCGACAAATGGTTAACCAGGTATTAGAAACGCTGGAGTTGAAAAAATCTGATCATGTGCTGGATCTGTTTTGCGGCTTGGGTAATTTCACTTTGCCGATGGCCAAGTATGCCGGCCAAGTCGTGGGTGTCGAAGGCGATCAGCCGTTAATTGAACATGCACGGGAAAATGCCCGTCTGAATGCGCTTGAGAATGTTGAGTTTTTTGCCGCCGATTTAACTAAAAGCCTCGGTGAACAAGCCTGGGCTCAGCGGTCCTACGACAAAGTGCTGCTGGATCCGTCCAGAGCTGGCGCAGCTGAAATCTTGCCCTATCTGAAAAAATGGCGACCCAAACTTATCGTGTATGTGTCCTGCAACCCCTCAACGTTGGCTCGTGATGCCGGCATTTTAGTCAACGACTTAGGTTTTCGTTTGGTGAAAACGGGTGTAATGGATATGTTTCCACAAACAGCGCATGTTGAATCCATCGCACTATTTGAGCCATAGCCAGTAAAATACTGACTTATCAGTGGCAGAGTTAGCGTCTTAACTGAGCCGACTCAGATAGCGATAACCGGCTGTTTAGGCCAGAACCTACTTAGTCGATAATTTTATATTTACCGCTGGAGGCGTCAACGCGGTCACGCAACTCCTTGCCAGGTTTAAAATGCGGCACATGTTTTTTGGCCAGAGCAACTGACTCGCCGGTTTTTGGATTACGCCCCATTCGAGGTGGCCGCAGATGCAGAGAAAAACTCCCGAACCCACGGATTTCGATTCTTTCCCCGGAAGACAAGGCGTGATTCATTTTTTCAATAATGCATTTGACGGCCAATTCGACATCTTTTAGTGCCAAATGCGGTTGATGTTTTGCAAGCGCTTCTATTAATTCAGATTTTGTCACAGTCAATCCTTGGAAAACATAAAAAAAAACGGAGGTCTGCTTATTTTTAGCAGGCCTCCGTTGTTATTGTTATTTTTCCATTTGTTTAAAGATGTCACCTAAGGTAGGTGTGCCTACTGATTGTTGAGAATAATCTTTAATGCTGCTGGCTTCTTCATCCTGATCCTTAGCTTTTATCGATAATGAAATGGTCTTGCTTTTTTTATCGACGCCAATGAATTTGGCTTCCACTGATGCGCCTTCTTTAAGCAAAGTACGCGCATCTTCAACCCGGTCGCGTTGAATTTCAGAAGCCCGGATATAACCTTCGACATTGTCAGCCAAAGTTACAACAGCGCCTTTAGCGTCAACTTCCTTGATCGTACCCTTGACCAAGCTGCCTTTTTCATGGGTGGCCAGGAAATTTTGGAATGGATCTTGTTCCAACTGTTTGATTCCCAGCGATATCCGCTCACGTTCGGAATCAACCGCCAAGATAACGGTTTCCAGTTCATCGCCTTTTTTGAAATCGCGGACTGAAGCTTCGCCATCATCTGCCCAAGAAATGTCGGACATATGCACTAAACCGTCAATGCCGCCTTCCAAACCAATGAATATGCCGAAATCAGTAATCGACTTGATTTTGCCGGTAATTTTATCGCCTTTATTATGAGTCGCGGCAAACTCATCCCAAGGATTGGGTTTGCATTGTTTCATACCTAACGAAATACGGCGGCGCTCTTCGTCAATCTCGAGCACCATAACTTCAACCTCATCACCTAATTGTACAAGCTTGGATGGATTGACATTCTTATTGGTCCAATCCATTTCGGATACGTGAACCAAACCTTCAACGCCTTCTTCAATTTCGACAAAACAGCCGTAATCAGTCAAATTGTTAACCTTGCCGAAAGCGCGGGAACCAGCAGGATAGCGGCGAGCAATGTTTTGCCAAGGATCTTCGCCCATTTGCTTCATGCCCAGTGAAACGCGGTTTTTATCTTTGTCGTATTTAAGAACTTTGACTTTGATTTCATGGCCGATTTCAACACACTCGGAAGGATGGCGAACCCGGCGCCAAGCCATGTCAGTAATATGCAGCAAACCGTCAATGCCGCCCAAATCGATAAATGCGCCGTAATCGGTCAGATTTTTCACGACACCGGTTACAATAGCGCCTTCTTCCAGCGTTTTTAATAACTCTTCTCTTTCTGCACTGTATTCTTTTTCGACAACAGCGCGACGAGAGAGCACGACATTATTGCGTTTTTGATCGATTTTTATAACTTTGAATTCCAGATCGCGATTTTCCAGGAAGGTCGTATCGCGAATTGGGCGAACATCCACCAGCGAGCCAGGCAAAAACGCGCGCAAAGCACCCACCGCAACGGTAAAACCGCCGCGTACTTTGCCATTAATGCGGCCGACAATGGTCGCGCCTTTTTCATAAGCATCTTCGAGCTCAAACCAAGCTTTATTCTTCTTTGCCTTGTCACGAGAAAGAAGCGTAGCGCCTAAACCATCTTCGAACAAATCCAGGGCAACTTCTATTTCATCACCAATTTTAACTTCCAATTCGCCGTCATTGTTTAAAAACTGCCATTTAGGAATGACGCCTTCGGATTTGGCATGAGTGCTGACAATAATCATCTCATTTTCAATATCGACGACAGTGCCCATCAGCATGGCGCCTGGACTCATCTTGGTTTTGGTTAAACTCTCTTCAAGTAATTCAGCAAAGCTTTCGCTCATTGTCTATTTCCCAAGCTTAATTTAAAAAGCAAATAAGCTTTATTCATTATCAAAAATTAAAAAACCGCAAAGCCCGTTCAAGAGCCAGCGGAGTAAAAGTTCTAATGGATCAGATTTAACACGGTTTCAATTACAGCTTCGATTGTCATTTCGGAAGAATCGATGTATAACGCATCGCTCGCCACCGCTAACGGCGCGTTTTGACGTGTCGTATCGCGACGATCACGCTGCTCTATCTCTTGTGTTATCTGTATAAGGTTAGCAGATATTCCTTTCTCGATCAACTGTTTATATCGCCTTTCCGCGCGTTTTGCAGCACTGGCGGTTAAAAACACCTTATATTGGGCTTCCGGAAAAACCACGGTGCCCATATCTCGGCCATCGGCTACCAGCCCCGGCGGCCGGCGGAAGTCGCGCTGCTTTTGCAACAGTACCCGCCTGATTTCTGGCATTGCAGCCACGATAGAAGCGTGACTGCCTGTCGTTTCCAGGCCCAGTTGAGCAGTAATGTCGCTGCCATTGAGGCTAACAAGCAGCTCATCGCCACAAACAAACTCTAACTTCATGGCTTGCGCGATTTTTACCACATCGGCTTCGTTGTCCAAAGGCGCCGATGCATTTACGACGGCAATCGCCAGTGAGCGGTAAATTGAGCCGCTATCCAGATAATGCCAGCCCAATTTTTTTGCCAAAAGCCGGCTAACCGTTCCTTTGCCAGCGCCACTGGGACCATCAATGGTTAATACGGGAATAGCCATAGTTAAACCATTAACCTGAATTTTCTTCACAAACCAGATTCAGGCCAAGCCTTTGCGCCAAATCCTTAAATTCTGGGAATGAAGTATTCACATTCAAGCAATCCAGTATCGTAATCGGCGCATTCGCGCGTAGGCCGGCGATAGAAAAAGCCATCGCAATCCGATGATCGCCGTGTGAATTCACAACGCCACCGCCAACTTTGCCACCATCAATGACCATGCCATCGGGCGTTGGTCGAGCATGAACGCCCAAAATCTGCAATCCGTCCGCCATCACCTGAATCCGGTCTGATTCTTTGACTCGCAGTTCTTCGGCGCCGCTTAAGCAGGTTTGACCTTCAGCGACAGCCGCTGCAACAAAAAGAACCGGAAATTCATCGATTGCTAATGGCACCAATGCTTCTGGAATCGCGATTCCCTTTAAGGGGCTGTACTTGACACGCAAGTCGGCTACCGGCTCTCCGCCGACTTCTTTTTCGTTGAGTATCTCAATCGAAGCGCCCATCAGACGCAGAATATCGATAATCCCGGTCCGTGTTGGGTTAATGCCGACATGTTTGAGCAATAAGTCAGAACCAGGCGCAATCGAAGCGCCGACCAGAAAAAATGCTGCTGACGAAATATCGCTTGGGACATCAATATCGGTTGCCAACAAACGGCCCTCAGCGTTGATCGTAGCCTTGTCGCCTTCTTTTTTGACCGGATATGAAAAACCCTGCAGCATCCGCTCGGTGTGATCGCGCGTTGGCGCAGGCTCAATAACGCTGGTATCACCTTTGGCATACATGCCGGCCAGCAATAAACAGGACTTTACCTGTGCGCTGGCCATTGGCATGGTATAATTAATACCCTTTAGCTGTCCGGCTTTACCGGTAATCCGCAGAGGCGCCGTACCTTTTTCAGTGGTTTGGATTTCAGCGCCCATTATAGCCAAAGGCTCAGTAACCCGTTTCATAGGCCGGCCTGACAATGAGTGATCGCCCGTTAACACTGAATTAAAGGCTTGACCAGCCAACAAACCGCTTAACAGACGCATTGACGTGCCTGAGTTACCCAGATATAAATCGTTTTTTGGCGCTGTTAAGCCATGCTTGCCAACACCATGAATGGTGACACAACCATTAACAGGTCCTTCGATTTTCACTCCCATATCACGAAAGGCCTGTAATGTCGCCAACGCATCTTCGGCTTCCAGAAAACCGGTCACATGAGTAACGCCTTCGGCCAACGAGCCCAGCATAATGGATCGGTGCGACATCGATTTATCGCCGGGAACGCGAGCCTCGCCTTGTAATGTGCCGCCGGGTTGTATTTTGAATGTAATTGATTTTGACATAGTAGTTTCAAACTGTTCTAAAAAGCGCTGTCGCGCTTTTCGGGCATAAGTAAAGGTCTCAAAAATCTGCTGAGCGTCATTGTTTTCCAGCAAACTTTGTATTTTACCCAACTGTTCCCGGGTTTGTTGAATTAAAGGAATGATTTCATTTTTATTGGCCAGACAAATATCTTGCCACATCGTCGGATCGCTGGATGCGATCCGAGTAAAATCCTTAAAGCCGCCGGCCGCATAGTTAAAAATTTCGTTTTGCTCATCTTTGCGGCCTAACATATCCACTAAAGCAAAAGCCAGTATATGGGGTAAATGGCTGGTGGCTGCCAGCACATGATCGTGGTAGCCGGCATCCATGATTGAAACAATCGCACCCATTTGCCGCCAAAACGCGCTAATTTTATTGCAGGCATCGGAATCTGTAGTTTCAACAGGCGTCAGGATGACTCGCTTATGCGCGAATAAATCGCTGATTGAGGCTTGCACGCCGCTTTGCTCGGCTCCGGCAATCGGATGCGCAGGCACCAGGTTGCCGGGAATTACGCCAAAAACCCGTTGCGCAGCGGCAATAACATTGACTTTAGTGCTGCCGACATCGGTATAGAGGGTCCGCTCTGACCAAATCGGTTGTAACTTTGCCAATATCGATTCGAAAGCGCCTACCGGCGTTGCGATCACGACGCAATCAGAATTCTGCAACGCAGCTTCGATATTGAGAAAATAATCATCAATAACACCCGATTTTTTGGCAAGCTCAAGGTTGCTCCGATCCTGTTCGCGTCCGTAACCAATGATGCTGTCGCACAACTGCCGCTGACGCGCGGCTCTGGCAATAGAGCCGCCAATTAAACCGACGCCGATGATGCATAAGCGCTTAAACATGCGCTATAACATCGCTGAGCGCTTCTAAAAACAGCTGATTTTCTTGCTCGGTGCCGATACTGATGCGCAAATGATTAGGCAGTTCATAGTTATCAACCGGCCTGACAATCACCCCCTTACGAAGCAGGGCTTGGTATAGGGGTAGCCCAGCCTGCTTTAAGTCAACCAGCACAAAGTTAGCGGACGAGTCCAGCCACTCAAGATCCAATCTAGCAAAGCCACGAGTGAGCTGAGCCATGCCGTCGGCATTGACTTGCAGTGTTTTTTGCAAATGCTCTGCGTCATCTAGCGCGGCTTCAGCGGCTGCTAACGCTAAGGCATTATTGTTAAAGGGCTGGCGAACCCGATTTAAAATATCGGCGATTTCAAGACTCGACAAGCAATAACCGATTCGAAGGCCGGCCAGACCATAGGCTTTGGAAAAAGTCCGGGTAATGATCAAATTAGGGTATTGTTCCAGCCAAGCCGTCGAATCGTTATAGCCAGGCGCTTTATTGACATATTCGTAATACGCTTCATCCAGCACGCAAATCACCGACGCTGGCAAAGCCTGAATAAAGGCTTTCAGCTTAGCTTGTGACAATAAAGTGCCGGTCGGATTGTTCGGATTGGCGATAAACACTAATCGCGTATTTTCAGCCAAGCCTTGCAACATCGCGTCGAGATCATGGCCATAATGGCGCGCCGGAACGACTATAGCGCGAGCGCCTACCGCTTGCGTGACAATTGGATAAACAGCAAAGGCATGCTGAGAAAACACGACGGATAATTCTGGCGTTAAAAAGGCTCTCGCCACTAACTCAAGCACTTCATTAGAGCCATTGCCCAAAGTGATTTGACTTTCACTGAGCCCAAGTTTTTGCGCCAAAGCCTGCTTTAAACGAAATCCGCTGCCATCTGGATACAAAGCTAATTCGGGCAAAGCGTTTCGAATAGCCGCCAGCGCTTTCTCTCCAGGCCCCAACGGATTTTCATTGGACGCCAGCTTAATGACATGCTCAAGGCCTAATTCACGCTGCAACTCCTCAATGGGCTTGCCAGGTTTATAAGGCACCAATTGCTGTACGCCGGTTACGGCCAATGAATAAATAGATTTGATGGAGTTCATAGCAAGCTGGCAAGGCTTAAGTCAGTTTTGAGGGTCGGTCAAAGGAAAGAAAATTTCATGCAAAAACAACAGAAAAAGGAGGGCTAGCGCACTTACAACACGGCTTTTGGGTAGGAGCCCAATAACTTCATCATAGTCACCGCGTTCTTGACTTGCGCTAAAGCGAGAGCAATCGTCGGGTCGTCGCTATGCCCGTCAATATCGATGAAAAAAATGTAATCCCATAAACCCTGGCGCGACGGGCGGGATTCAATATTCACCAAACCGATGCCATGTCTTGCAAAAGGCTCGAGCATTTTATACAAAGCGCCCGGCTGATTGCCGGTTGACATCATCAGCGAGGTTTTATCATTGCCGGTAGCGGCCGACGCTTGCTGGCCAATGATGATGAAGCGAGTGGTATTATTCACTTCGTCTTCAATATTTTTCTCGATAATCGGTAAATCATAAATTTCTGCCGCCGCCTTGCCAGCGATCGCCGCGCTTTGGTTGTTTAGTGACGCCAGCCTGGCGGCCTCGGCATTGCTGCTGACCGCAGTCAGGCGAGCATGCGGCAAACGCACATCGAGCCATTTTTTGCACTGACCTAGCGATTGCTGGTGCGAAAATACTTCAATAATGTCATTGAAGGACTCAGCACGGCCGAGTAAATTCTGATGCACTCTAATTTCAACCTCGCCGCAAATTTTTAGCAAGGAGGTTGAAAAACGATCAAGGGTGTGGCTAATCACGCCCTCGGTCGAATTTTCTACGGGTACCACGCCAAATTGACAACGATCGGCTTCGACCGCATTAAATATCTCATTAATGCTGGCGACTGGCACCGTATTCACGCCATGGCCGAAATGCTTGAACGCGGCCTGTTGGGTAAAGGTGCCTTCAGGCCCTAAAAACGCGACTTCCATCGGCTTTTCCAGAGCCAGGCAGGCAGACATCAATTCACGAAAAAAACGCACGGCGGTATGATTGGACAAAGGCCCCTGGTTAAGATCGACAATGCGCCTTAACACCTGGGCTTCACGATCAGGCCGATAAAAACAGTTATGCTCGCCCTCAGCCATTTTGGTTCGCGCTACTTCCTGGGCAAACTGCGCGCGCTGGTTAATCAGTTGCAACAGTTGCTTGTCGATAGCATCAATTTTTTCTCTGAGCTCTGAAAGCGGAATGATCGCAGACATCGGTCTAAAGCGTTTGTAGTAAGGCGCTAACCATGCAAATAGGCTTAATGCGTCCGTTCAAATTCAGCCATAAAATCACATAAGGCGGCAACACCGGCTTCCGGCATCGCATTGTAAATGCTCGCACGCATACCGCCCACGGAACGATGACCTTTTAATTCCACTAAGCCATTCGCTTCGGCTTCAGCCAGAAAAGCCTTATCCAATTTTTCATCCGCCAAGATAAACGGCACGTTCATTCGCGAGCGAACAGAGGGTGCAACCGGATTCCGGTACAGCGAAGATTGGTCGATCAGTTGATATAGCTTGGCCGCTTTGGCAATATTGCGTTGTTCAATCGCGGCTACGCCACCCTGGCCTTTTAACCATTTCAACACCAAACCGCATAAATACCAGCTATAAGTAGCCGGCGTATTCAGCATTGATTGATTTTTTGCCTGTTCGGCGTAATCAAAAACCGATGGCGTGGCTTTGCTCGCATGGCCTGTTAAATCATCACGAACGATAACAACTGTGACGCCAGCAGGTCCCATATTTTTCTGTGTACCGGCATAGATGATGCCAAAACGGCTAACATCAAGCGGTCGCGACAAAATATTGGATGACATGTCCGCAACCAGCGTTAAACCCTGGCTGTCCGGAATACCGGAAAATTCGACGCCATGTATCGTTTCATTCGAGGTGTAATGCAAATAAGCTGCGTTACTATCGATTTGCCAAACGGATGGATCCGGAATCGTCGTAAAGTTGCTGTCTTCCGAACTGGCGCTGACGATGACCTCGCAATAGCTTTTCGCGTCCTTAATGGCTTTTTCCGACCAGGCGCCGGTTTTGATGTAACAAGCCTTGGTCTTGCCTTGCAAAATGTTTTGCGGAATTAATGAAAATTGCGCCGAAGCGCCGCCTTGCAAAAAAAGAACCTTGTAGTTATCAGGAATTCCCATGAGTTCTTTTAAATCGCTTTCCAGTTCCTGCGCAATGATGGAAAAATGTTTGCCGCGATGGCTCATTTCCATGACTGACATGCCGCTATCGCGCCATTCCAATAATTCTTCCTGTGCTTGTTGCAACACCGTTTCGGGAAATGCGGACGGTCCTGCGCTGAAATTATAAACTCGCGACATGCTCTTATTCTTCTCCAGACTCTTCTTCATTAGTTAACTCATCACCCGCATCATCATTGAATGCTGTTTCTTCCTGTTCATCTTCGCCATTCAGGCCTTCAATACGATCAACGCCAATCACTTTTTCCTTTTTATCTAAACGAATAATGGTAACACCCTGGGTATTTCTGCCCAACACTGAAATGCCATCCACACGCGTGCGAACCAACGTGCCGCCATCGGTAATCAACATAATTTCATCCTGCTCGCTAACCAGAACCGCGCCGACAACAGCGCCGTTGCGAGCGCTGGTTTGTATTGCGATCAAACCTTGGCCGCCGCGTTTATGGCAGGTGAACTCCTGTAAGCGGGTTCTTTTACCGTAACCATTCTCAGTAATGTTCAAGACAGTACCCTCGGTTGCGATGATCAGCGAAATTACCTTCTGCCCTTCGAAAAGTCGCATGCCACGAACCCCAGACGCGGTTCTGCCCATTGAACGCACATCCGTTTCGTTAAAACAGACAGCCTTACCGTCACTGCTGAACAACAAAACATTTTGCTGGCCGTCGGTGACCGCTACACCCACGAGCGTATCGTTATCGGCTAAATCAATGGCAATTTTGCCGCTAGCGCGTTGACGCTCGAACTCGTTCAGCGGGGTCTTTTTGACCGTGCCGGCTGCCGTCGCCATAAAAATAAATTTATTATCGCTAAATTCTCGAATCGGCAAAACCGCATTAATTTTTTCCCCTTCATCTAACGGCAGCAGATTAACAAAAGGCTTGCCTCTGGCTGCACGGCTAGCAACCGGCAACTGATAAACCTTTAGCCAATAAACCTTGCCCAGTGACGAGAAACAGAGAATGGTATCGTGAGTATTAGCAACGATCAACTTGTCAACAAAGTCCTGTTCTTTGGTGGCGGTCGCCAACTTGCCGCGCCCGCCGCGTCTTTGCGCTTTGTAATCGCTTAACGGCTGGGATTTGACATAACCTTCGTGAGACATCGTAACGACCATATCCTCTTCGGTGATCAAATCACTATCGGACAAATCCAGCTGACTTTGAATAATTTCGGTGCGCCGCGAATCAGCGTAATTTTCTTTAATAGCGATTAGCTCTTCCTTGATAATAGCCATCAAACGTTGATCGCTGGCCAGAATAGCCAGATAATCATCAATTTGCGCCAATAAATCTTTGTATTCGTCAACGATTTTGTCCTGTTCCAACCCTGTTAAACGGTGCAGGCGAAGATCCAGTATCGCCTGGGCCTGAACTTCAGATAGCCGATAATTGCCGTCGATGATGCCAAACTCTGGACCCAAATCTTCCGGCCTTGAACGCTCCGCATCGGCGCGATCCAGCAGCGCGGCCACTAAACCGGCCGGCCAGATGCGAACCAGCAAACCGGCTTTGGCGGTAGCAGGATTACTGGATGTTTTGATCAACTCGATCATGTCATCGATATTGGCAAGGGCAACCGCTAGACCTTCGAGGATATGCGCCCTTTCACGAGCCTTGCGCAAATTAAATTGCGTTCGCCGGGTAACAATTTCGCGCCGATGATCGATAAAAGCGTCAAGAATCTCTTTTAGGCCTAAACAATGCGGCCGGCCATTCAGCAATGCGACCATATTGATGCCAAACACAGTTTCAAACTGTGTTTGCTTATAAAGATTATTCAACACAACCTCGGCTGCCTCGCCTCGGCGCAATTCGATAACCAAACGCATGCCATCCTTGTCTGATTCGTCCCGGATAGCGGAAATGCCGTCCAATTTACCTTCTTTGATGAGTTCGGCAATTTTCATCTGCAGAACGGCCTTATTGACTTGATAAGGCAATTCAGTGGCGATAATAGCCTGACGTCCGCTGTCGCCAATGTCTTCGAAATGGCAACGGGCGCGCAGATAGATTTTTCCACGCCCGTTGGTGTAAGCGCTGTAAATACCAGAGGCTCCGTTAATAACGCCAGCCGTCGGAAAATCAGGTCCTGGCACACAGGCCATCAACGCCTGAACGCTGCAATCGGGATCCTCGATTAACGCCAAACAGGCGCTAATGATTTCAGCTAAATTATGGGGAGGAATGTTGGTAGCCATGCCAACAGCAATTCCGGATGAACCATTGATCAACAATGCCGGCACACGGGTTGGTAGAACCGCCGGTTCTAATTCCGATTCATCGTAGTTTGGCACGAAATCAACCGTTTCCTTATCTAGGTCGGATAACATTTCATGCGAGATTTTGGCCAGCCGCGCCTCGGTATAACGCATTGCGGCCGGCGGGTCACCATCAACCGAGCCGAAATTGCCTTGCCCATCGATCAGCATGTAGCGCATCGAGAAGGGCTGTGCCATCCGTACCATCGTGTCGTAAATTGCGCTATCGCCATGCGGATGATACTTACCCATGACGTCGCCGACAATGCGAGCGGATTTTTTATAAGGCTTGTTCCAGTCATTGCCGGCCTCATTCATCGCATACAAGACCCGGCGATGAACCGGTTTAAGGCCATCTCTGACATCGGGAAGCGCTCTGCCCACTATCACGCTCATAGCGTAATCCAGATAGGATTGCTTCATCTCATCTTCGAGATTAACGGCAATAATTTCTTTGGCGAAGTTTGACATAGTTCCTTATAAACACGTAAAAGCCGGCATTTCTACCGGCTTCGATGCTAAATAACAGAAAGTTTGAAAATTAGGCAGGCTAGATTGAGCCATTATATCAAATAATGCCTTGTGGAGTCGAAGTTATACGCACCGCACTTCCCTATCCGGCGTCTAATCCAGTAAATGCCGAAAGCTGACTAAGCGAAGGGTATACCCCTTATGCGAATAGCTCTTCCAGAAAATTTTGCATGCTTTGCCACGAGCGGCGGTTTGCGTCCGGTTGATAAACGGTGCCAAAAGAAGGATCGTTGGCAAGCGGATTCGTAAAAGCGTGCATAGTCCGGCCATAGCTATGCAATTGCCAATCCGCCTTGGCGCGAGTCATTTCTTGTTGGAATGCAACAACCTGCTCAAGCGGAACCATTGGATCATCATGGCCATGCAAAACTAAGACTTTGGCGTTAATTTGATTGCCTTCCGTGTTTCCGGGCGCACCGAGCAAGCCATGAAAACTGACTACGCCTTTAAGTTCAGTTGCGGTTCTTGCCAGATCCAATACGCAGAGCCCGCCGAAACAAAACCCAATAGCCGCGCAGCGCTTGGCATCAACTTCGGCCAGTTGCTTGGCGGCATCTAACGCCGCCTGCATTCGCCGCTGTAACTTCGCTCTATCTAGTATGAAAGGTTGCATCAATTGGGCGTTTTGTTCAGGGCTTGCGCCTACCATGCCATCTCCGTACATATCAACCGCGAAACCGACATAACCCAATTCAGCTATTTTCCGGGCTTTTTCAGCGACAAATTGATCTCTGCCCGCCCAAGTATGATTAATCAAAACCACAGGCCTAGGTTCTGTCGTCGCATCAGAATAAGCAACTAACGCTTCCAATCGCACAGCGCCGTCATAGTAATCAACTGTTTTCGTTACGATAGCCATAAAATTTCAATCTCTCTCAGATGGTCAATACGCCTTGCTTTTGCAAAGCGTCCAAAAAGCCTTCCGAGGCCGTTTCGATTAAATTCAACACCCGTTCAAAGCCGTATTTGCCGCCATAGTAAGGGTCTGGAACGATACGAGTCCCTAGTTGAGGTGCATAATCCAGAAGATAATTGATCTTGACTTTGTATTGAGACGGGCAAGTGCTAATTAAAGCTTCATAATTTTCATCGTCCATGGCCAGCAAATAATCAAATTCGGCAAAATCCTCCAGGCTTACCCGTCGTGCGCGCAAATGCGTCAATTCGATGCCGCGCTCCAAAGCGGCCTTTTGCGCGCGCAAATCCGGTGCTTCGCCAACATGATAGGCATGAGTTCCCGCCGAATCAATGCGAAAATAATCTTCTAATTGCCGCTCCTTTAGCAATTTGGTAAAAACGCCTTCCGCCGTTGGAGAGCGGCATATATTGCCCAT
>Ga0233425_10003912_pt1 | contig 26003 bp, 25 predicted proteins | sample Watercolumn_Towu_2_FD_181712 | JGI IMG/M metagenome (GOLD analysis project Ga0233425, IMG submission 181712) | Freshwater microbial communities from Lake Towuti, South Sulawesi, Indonesia - Watercolumn_Towuti2014_140_MG | ecosystem: Environmental > Aquatic > Freshwater > Lake | place... | reverse complement strand
CCTCAGCCTTTGCCCTCTGCATGGACAATCAATTACCCATCATGGTTTTCAATTTTTTTGAAAAAGGTAACGCCAAAAAAGCCGTCATGGGCGAAAAAATTGGCACAATTGTAAAATGATTTGTAGCAATTCAATATTTCGCCCGTAATTCAATATTATTGCGAAATATAATTCAACGGATTTACCGCCTTCTCCCCCGCATGTACCTCAAAATGCAGGTGGGGACCAGTAGTCCAACCAGTCATTCCCACAGTGCCAATCTCTTGGCCTCGCTCTACACGCTCACCCGATTTTACAGAAATCTTGTCTAGATGTGCATACAAAGTAGAAATAGTGCCATGGTGCGCAATACGGACAAAATGACCATAGCCAATCAGCATATTCCCCACCTCAATTATCGTTCCTTCCGCCATAGCCAACACCTTGGTTCCAACAGGAGCGCGCAGATCAACTCCAGGGTGAACGCCATGATAACTTTGCGACATCCCCAAAGTTTTTTCAAGGGGAAATGCGTACTGTGAGTTTGTCGTAATCACAATTCTAGTCAACATCTCATCTTGCTTGGCTTGAGCCATGTTGTAATCAAAAGCATGGGTAGGCATAGTCACCAGTGACAGTGCCACCGCTAACCCAGCAAACTGAGTACCTATCACACGACGAGTCGCCTGACGCTTAAATATTTTCCATCTGCACACTGCTTTTTTCATATGCGGGGTTAAATTAGCCCCTGAAGTCAGAGATCCTAACAAATATCCTCAAAATGTCAACCCTTATAGGACAAATCACCAGGCTAGAAAATTCACTCACCAGAGGTAAATAGTTATATATATCAAAGTACATCAAAATATAGCTAAAAACCAAGCTGTACGTGGTCCACTGTATGCTGTAAGCTAGATATATGAAGAACATTGCAATCAATGGATTTGGTCGAATAGGGCGATTATCCGCCAGGGTTTGGCACCAATATTTTCAAAACAAAGTAAATCTTGCCGCTATCAACACATCTGGTTCGATGGATATCGAAGGATGGGCTCACTTGCTCAAATATGACACCACTTACGGTCTTTTTAATGGTGAGATCTCTTTTGAGAAATATCAATCCGCCATAGATGCCTCCGACACTGATCCTTTGCTAGGTTACTTAATCCTCGCTACTCAATACAAAATACCCGTCTTTGCTCAGCGCGATCCAGCCAAGATTCCCTGGGGCAAGCACAATATCGATGTCGTCATCGAGTCCACTGGCGCTTTCACTTCACAGGACAAAGCCATGCTTCATCTCCAGGGAGGAGCCAAACAAGTCATTATCTCCGCTCCCGCCAAAGGGGGAGGGGTTCCCACCTCAGTCATTGGTGTCAACGAAAAAAGCATCGTCCTAGAAGATCATCAAAACACTATCGCCGTCTTAAACAATGCCTCTTGTACTACCAATTGTGTCGCCCCGGTCGCCAGAGTCATACAGGAGCGTCTAGGCATCATCAAGGCCGCCATGACCACCATCCATAGCTACACCGACGACCAAAATCTCCAGGATGCTTCGCACAAAGATTTGCGTCGCGCTCGCGCTGCCGCCCACAACATCGTCCCTACTAGTACCGGAGCTGCCATTGCAGCGACCGAGGCCATCCCAGAGCTCAAGGGCTTGTTTGACGGCATTGCTCTGCGTGTTCCCACCATCACCGGCTCCATGACCGATTTCACTTTTATCGTCAAGCGTCCCACCACCAAAGAAGAAGTCAACAACTTTTTTAGGCAAGCTATCCTCTCTGACGATCTAGCCGGCATCTTGGCTGTCACTGATGAACCCCTAGTCTCTTCAGACATCATTAGCCGACGCGAGTCGGCGATCGTCGATCTCGCGCTCACGCAGGTCATTGCTGGTGATTTAGTCAAAGTCTTCGCCTGGTACGACAACGAATGGGGTTATTCAAATAGACTCATCGAAACTGCAATAGACATCGCCAACAACTAACATTATCAATGCCGTGCCACAGCGAAGTTCTATCAGAACGTAGTGTGGAGGCGTAGGCGAGAATCGCACTCGCGCAATAACTGTTTTGCAGACAGTCGTGTTTCTACTTCACCACTACGCCAATTCCCTTCATTATACCTTTAAGCCCTCCGGTTTCCCAGAGGGCTCAGTGAGCGTATGGACTATGCAATCTAGAGTTATTTCTTGATTGCGATTTTCTTGGGCTTTTCCTCTTCAGCCTTCTTAAAAGTTACCGTGACGATACCATGCTCGATCTTGGCTTCTGGCTCAGCCGCCAAATCGATGTTTCCTGGGATCGCAATACGATATGAGTATGATCTGGTCGCCTTTTTGTAATACCTCTTGCCTTCTTTTTCTTCGCTTTCTTCGCGAGCCGAGATGGTGAGTACTCCTTTTTCAAAAGTGATCTCCACCTTGTCAGGATTTACCCCCGCCACGTTTGCCTTGACTACCGACTCATCCTTTGTCTCGTAGACATCTAGATTCTCAGATGTGGTAGCATGAGAAAAATCTTCCTCATCCCAGATGTTGGGCCAGCGCAACATCGTACTCATAGGATCCCATCTTATGATTGCCATATAACACCTCCTGTCGCTAGTAGTAATACCTGGCAGTCGAGCGACTAGACTGCTAAAAATAGTATAAAAAAGAGTAGGGGAGATGTCAAGATCTTGGGTGTTATACTAGTACAGTCCTATGAAAAAGATCATAAGCGTAATGTTTTTTGCCATATTTTTAGGCGGTTGTACTCCTAAAGATCTTTTTGTTAAAGCTCCAGCCGGTCTTGAGGTTTCCTCCAATCCTGAGTCTACCATCTTTATCAATGGCGAAAATAAAGGTCAAACTCCCTTCAAAGACAACAATCTCAAACCAGGCAGCTATACTCTCAAACTCCTGCCAGTATCTTCTGACTTTCTTCCTTACGAAACCAGCATCGAGCTAGTCTCTCATACCTCTACCATCATCTCTCGCAATTTCGCCCTCTCCGATCTCGAGACTTCCGGTTACACCCTTGAACTCCAAGAAGATCTCTCTGGTGGCACCTATCTATCAGTGATTTCAGATCCAGACAACATCAATCTCTTTATCGATGACGCTCCCTCAGGTTTTACTCCAGTATCCAAGATGGCTATCAGTCCTGGCCCCCACACTCTCAAAGCTATCTCCCCTGGATACTTCGATCAAACACTCCCCATCAACACCGTCACAGGGTTCAACTTGATTGTCAACTTCAAACTCGCCGGTCGCACCATCACCCTGACACCTCCTCCCGTTGCTACCGCCACTGCCACCTCTTCACCAGACGCTTCACCTTCTAGTACACCTCAAGCTTCTCTCACTCCCACCCTCGAAGTCCAAAAACCCTATGTCATTATCGGTGAGACAGGTACTGGTTGGCTCCGCATCCGCAAAGAAGCTTCCGGCTCATCTGATGAGTTGGGCAAAGCCAACACCGGCGAAAAACTCAAATATTTAGGTGATAGCACTGAACTAGGCTGGTACAAAATCGAGTTTGAGGGTAGTATCGGCTGGGTATCGGGCAAATATGTCACTCTCGTGCGTTAAATAAAGTAAATGATCGCCATGACCATCAACCCCCAAATCAACACTACGCTCACCAGTGGTTTGTCCGACATGATCACTTTATGTGGCGATTCCCCTTCATTTTTCTCATAAATTAACTGCATATATCGCATCACACCGTATATGACGATCGGCACACTGACCATCAGCCATTTGTCCACTACTAGAGTTCGAGGTAGCATCGCAAAAATTTTTAACACTTTCCCCTCGGCCGTAAAAGGGGGATGCAAAAATGAAAACAATGCGTAAGTCAGCCAGGTCGTGTTGGCAAACATCGAGGTATATGCATCCAGCAAAGCAGGGGTGTAGTGCATTAGGGTGTTTCGCAGTTCCTTTGCGTCAATCATTGCTCCAGACAGTAGCGTCATCTCACTCCGTCTTTTTCCTACCGCTAAAAATAATGACGCCGAGATCACCGTCAACAAAAACCATACGTCCATGTGTACATTGATGATAAAACTACCAGCATATACGCGGATTACAAATCCCGCCGCGATCACAAACACATCTACGATCGGAATCTTCTTAAGCCACAATGAATATAAGATGTTCATGACAAAATACGCCACCATGCTCACAAAAAAGAATGTCGATGTCATCAGTCCTAGCCAAAGCGCTATGCCCGCAAGCAACAAAAACAAAAATATTGCTAGTTCAACCGGCACTTTACCACTAGCTATCGGGCGCTTTTTCTTAAACGGATGCAGTCTATCACTCTTGATATCAATCAAATCATTAAACAAATATACCGATGATGACAACAGTGAAAATAAAACAAATGCCCACACTACTTTCCCAAAGTACCCGCCCACAAACAAAAATCCCGAAAACAAAAGAGGGGCAAACATCACAATATTCTTGATCCACTGGGTTACTCTGATCGACTTGAAGACAAGAACAAGTTTATCCATAACAGCGCCCCTCCCACAGATACTGCAATTAACATAATAGTATATATCTTCATTTGACTATTTAATTGTAGCGCGATATATCCCAGAGTTGCCGTCACCAACCAGTAAAAGTACGCCACCTTTTGCTTGCTCCATCCCAACTTCAGTAGTTGGTGATGCAAGTGGTTCGTATCTCCCCATACAGGCGATTTGTGTTCTGCGAGTCTTCTTGCAATCACATATATCACATCCATTAGTGGTACTCCCAGCACTATCAGTGCCGTCGCTACCTTTGCTCCAGATAGTATCGATAGAACCGCCAAAAAGTATCCAGCTAGTGCTCCGCCTCCCCACCCAGGCATGATTTTTTGAGGATAAGCATTAAATATTAGTAATCCTCCATAAGCTCCAGCTAAAGCAAATGACAAGTAAGTACTTGCCCACGCCGATGCATCAGATACAAATCTAAAAGACAATATCCCCATCACGATTGCCGCAATCATCGTCACTCCGGGTAGTTGGCCGTCCAGCCCCTTCGCCCCCATGTTTACAAAGTTCATACCCCATACTATCCACAGTATCGTAAATATATTCGTCATGCTTTCTAGATCAAAATTTATTACCCCAGTTCCCAGTGGATTACTAATATAAGTGATCCCTATCCCCGACGCTACAATCACGATTGCCGCCAAAACCCCTATGCCTAGTCTCAAATATGGTGAAAGATCACAAATATCATCCACTACTCCCGTGACCATGATCATGAGTGCTCCTACAAATATCGCCACAATTGCGCCATTTACAGTCACGCTCGACAATGCCGCAAATAGTACCGCTATAAATATTGGTATTCCCCCACCTCTTGGCACCGGCTTTGAATGGATATGTTTTGCATGTTGTTTTTTAGTCGATTTATCCACCAGTCCAAGCGATTTATATACCCCAATCACAATATAAGTTACAGCCATCGACAAAATGAGAGCTAGTACAAATGGATAAATCGCCAGTTTTGCAATCATAAAACTAGTGACTGTATTATGCCAAATAATGACACAACCATCATTAAAGCGACAATCATACTAGCTACCGCCAATACTCTAGGTAGTAGTGGGGACAACTTGGCCGATATTTTCCCTAGTGCTATGTTTACCACTACTCCAGTCAAAGTAATGCTCGGGAGCGTCAGTATCGCCAGTTTACTCGCTAGTCTTGCCTCGCCCCACGGGAGCGTAAAGTGGAGCGGTATGATTGGCGGGAGTTTTGTATATATTGCCCCAATTAATACAAACATCAAGATACCAATCAGTATCGCAATGAGATAGCTACTCCTTCCTAGTTGGTCAGGCACGAGCTGTTCCGCCGTTTCCTTGATATTGAATTGCTTTTTATTTTTGATCATGTAGCAGATTATAACCGGATATATATTTCCACGTCATCAATCACTTTAGCCAGTGCATATTGGTGGTCTAGTAGCGCAGTCAGTGCCAAAAACTCTCCTGACCCTGGTTGTATCAATATATACTTTGGCTTATTGATCTCCAGTTGTTCCATCACGTACTCATATTTGTTCAAATCTCTGATATGGAAGCTCACGATATACTTGCCACCACTAGGCAATCTGTTCGTCAAATTATAAATCGTCGCGTCCGTTCCCCAGTTAAAAATTTGGTCTTTTTCGGTCATTCGTTCATTCAAATAACTTGCGATTTTGTAGTTACGCGTCGCATTGTCAAATCTATTGAGGTATGTCGTCCATGATATTTTGCCCGTCACATACTCTATGTAAGTTTTATAAACTGATATTGTTGGATATCCCCAAAATTTAATCTGGTATTGTGTCAGTCCTCCTAGTAATACAATCACTGCGATCACGATCCAACTCATTACTTTTTCCGCCACAAATATAAATGGTAAAAGCAATGCCAGTGGTGCCATCAATTCCTGTAGATAATGAGGATATGGTCTCGCCGATAGCAATGCCCCAAACAAAGAAAAAATCACCCACAAACTCGCAAAGACCAGTCGTTTATCAAGTTTTTTGCGCGCTACATAAAGAAGGAAAGTACATACTAGTAGTATTGTTCCTCTCACTACCAATCCACTCTTTAATGGATTAAAAGTATATGTACTAGTCGACCATGACGAGACATATCCCAGGTTTACGCTCACTACCGTCGCCAAGTAGTCTGGCCCAGTGCCTTTTAAGTAGTAATACACAAATGTGAGTGCTAAAGGAGCCACAAAAGCAAAAGCATAAGCCAGGAATGACCAGCTCAATACCCATGCTACTGCTTCTTTAATCGTCTTTTGTTTAAACACAAAAAAGTACAAGCCCAGCGCCATCATGTCAAAAGCGACGGGTATCTTGAATAACCAGGCTATACCGCCCAAAAGTCCCGCAAACAAGAAGTTGTAAGGGCGGACCCTTGTGTCCGTTTGTGTCTTCCACAATATAACAGCCGCCGCGGTGACTGGCATCATCATCAATAGTTCGGCGTTGACTGTCAGTCCTTCAAAAGTTGGGAGGGTAGTTAGTACAACAAAAATCAGCGATGATACATATGTGAGAAATGGTCTTGTCTTTGCCCAAAATAGTTCTGCCAATTTATAAAACAATACTGTATGTATGATCATCACCAAAGCCAGTACCACTCTAAAACTCAGCATCGTTGGCGCAATTCCCGCCAAAATGTAAATTAGGGGTGGTTTGTGATCAAACATCGCTTTATATAAGGGTAGTCCATTGGCCCAAGCTCTACCCATCACAAAATATATTTCTTCATCTCCGTAGTAATGAGGCATGATAAAGCTAGGCAATCGCAACACCAACACCAAAATGATCAAAAATAAAATCCACTCACGTTTGTTGCAATAATTGTGCAAACTCTTCAACCACCTCATCATTACTTAAGCATACCTTTATTCTTTGTTCTTGTCAGTAGGTGTTACTTTTTCCGTGACTTTATACTCTATATACTTCCCCAGCATTAATCGAGTATGGGCATCAATCCCAGGGATCGCGCTAAAGAAAAATCCCACCACCGGCAGTGTTACAAACTCAAGCATATCGATCAACAATGATATGATCGGGATCCGTCTCCCTTCGTGCTTAGGTCTTAGTTTAAAGTTTAATACTATCATCACCAGTAATGCCAACAAACATACCGTCAAAATCGCCGACGTTACTTGAGGTAAAGTCTTTCCAATTATTGTCCGCGAAAAATCTTGGTTTAACAATGGGGGGAGCAATGCTCCAATTGTGATTGCAAACCAATTGACCGGCCACAAAAAGTGATCTTCCAGGACCCGTAAGACTCTGATTGTTTTCTCCCAAAATGGGATCGTCTCTGTCATCACCCATCTCGACACCACATAAGGGGTATCAGACACTCCCCACGCCCATCTTTTGACTTGTTCGTACTGATTGCTATAGGTGTTCCAGATTCCCTGCGCCTCAGCCGCATCAGCCATGACAGGTAAAAACAAGGGTTCGACGCTCACCTTGCCGTCCAAGTTGAAAAACGCCTTAAAAAATAATCGCCAGTCTTCAGGGATCACGTCCGTATCCCAGTACCCTATCGCATCGATCATTTTTAGTGAGGCTGTATATGTCGAGAAATTTATCAACCTATCTCGCCTCGCCAGCATAGCCAGCGACATGATCGTCGCCGATGAAGAAAAGACTCGCACAAGCAATGGCACTTTCCAGATGTTGTTGTAAAACATCAGGATCGCTTGCCAGATTGTTGTGTACCTCGCTGGATTATCCAAAAAATGATAAGTCAAACAGGCAAAATACGAGCTGTGCAACATTGCATCCGCATCTTCACTCGTGATTGTAATATAGTCGATATCTAATCCTTCCTCATCTACAAGCATTCGCTTTGCTTCTTTAGCTCCCCAGGAAGTATTGGAGGATTTGCCTTTTACCTCTCCTGGCAAATCAGGGTGATAAGTCGCCCACAAATGCCCAAATTTGAATTGATAGTCATCCAGTAGTATCTTTGCTTTTTCTCTCGCCTCTGGTCCTTCACGATCTTCAAAACTCATCATGATATGGATTTTTTTTGTCGGGTAGCTTTGTTCTAGCAACTTGTCGAGTGTGCGCCTGAGAGTTGCCACCGGCTCTTTATAAGTAGGGATCACAATAATGTGGTTTACCTTTTTCCAATCGGCAAAGTTTGCGACATCTCCCATCCAGTCATACATCTGAAATGTCTTCAGCTTAAAGTATCCCAGAATCGATAAAAAAGCCGTCGTCATTGAGCGATAAAACCAGTACACCGAAAAAGCAATGATATAGTACGCCACCACGTCAGGAATGAGGAATGATCCCCATACCGGGAACAAGATCAAAAACCACGACACAAATCCAGGTAGTATTTCTAGTGCTCGTTTTGTGCGTATCGGATGTCTACGCATCCATTTTCGGAGATTTTTCATATATTGTGATTATGTAGGGGCGGCCTTTACGCTCGCCAACATACCATACGTATTATAGTCGAAATAGCCTTTTTGCGTTCTCACTCGTCATTTCTTCTATCCTTTTTAGATCTTGGTTTCTAACCTCGGCGATGATCTTGGCCAGATACACCACATTAGCTGGTTCGTTCCTGTCCCCTAGTTCCGATCTTTCGGCGGTCTGCAGCACTGAATCTCCATTTTTATCTCTGGGTACCATAAACGGACTATCTGTCTCAAGCAATAGTTTGTCATCTGGCACATTGGAGATTAGTCGTCTGACTCTTTTGCTCCATGAGATATTACCGCAAAAACTGACATGAAATCCGCGCTCCAAGACTTGTTTTATTCCGTTTTCATCATGACTATAACAGTGAAATTGACCCCGGGGCATGCTTGGTAAGTGATCTAGTACATCTAGTGCCTCCTGCAAGCTATCTCTGGTATGAATAATTACCGGAAGATCTTGCTCTAGTGCCAGCACACACTGCACTTTAAACAATTCTTTTTGTTGTTCCATCGTATTTTTTAGTTCTTCTGTACTGCCATCCGTCCCAATTTCCCCGATCGCGACCGCCTGTTCCCATAGTTCCGACCCCTGCCTGCGCGCGATAATAGACGAGTGGTCGGAACTTTTGCGATTAAGGATCTCTTCCGGGTGCACCCCCACCGCCGCATATATTACACCAGGATATCTTTTGGCTAATGCTACGGCTTGTCTACTCGACTCGATATCTGTTCCCGGCACCACCATCTTTGTCACATTATTTGCTTTGGCGTTTTCAATCACCGAGTCTAAATCTGTTTGATAATCCGCAAACCACAAATGGGCGTGTGTATCTATGTACATAAATCAACTCAGTCGGGGAAATAGTGCTTCGCCCTTTACGATCTGTTCCTGATCATAAACTTCTGCAATCTTTGCGGCTGTACTAGGCAGAAATGGTGTCAAATCAGTAGCTATTTGTCGTATCTCGCCCACTAGCCAAACTAGTGCTTCCACTTTTTCCTTACCCTCCAGCTCCCAGACTCTTTTTTCTGATACAAACTGATCAGCTTTTTTGATCCTCGTCCACACCTGCGCCAGTGCCATGTCAAACTTATACATTTCTAGAGCTTCACATACGTCTATAGACAGCTTTGTACTTTTTACTTTATACTTTATACTTTCCCCCGCCATCGCCGCCACTCTCGCAACTAGATTACCTAGTCCATTTTGCAGGTCACTCTTGTATATCTCACTCATTCGGCTACTGGCATAATCACCATCCCCGTAAGCAGGAATTTCTTTTAGCAAATAATAGCGAAACGCATCCACTCCGTATTTATCTATCACTACTTTTGGGTGGATCGCATTGCCTAGTGATTTGCCGATTTTATTCCCGTCAACAGTGACATATCCATGGACAAATTCTTGCGTAGGTAATGGTACTCCCGCAGACAGTAGCATCCCGATCCAGTAGAGTGCATGAAACTTCACGATGCCCTTGCCTATGACATGTATCCGTTCCACTCCCTCACGTTCCCAGAACTTTTTATATAGTTCTCCCTCATTTGCGTAATCCAGTGCCGTTATATAATTTGACAGGGCATCTACCCATACATACATTACTTGCGTCGGATCATCAGGTACCGGCACCCCCCAATTTCTGGCACGTTTCATCGATCTAGATATCGAGAAATCTTTAAGTCCTTCCTTGATAAACCCAAGTACTTCATTTTTTCTTTTTTCTGGCACTATTTTGATCTGTTCTTTTGTGATGAGGGCTTCAATCTGTTTTTGATAATTTGACAGTTTAAAGAAATAGTTTTGCTCACTCACCCGCTCCGGCTTTTTTTTATGTTCATCACACATCCCATCCACCAAATCTTTTTCAGTTTTAAACTCTTCGCACCCTACACAATACAACCCTTCATAAGTATCCAGGTAAATGTCTTCTTTTTTAAACTTAGACCATAGCTTTTGCGCGCCTTCGATATGACGTTCTTCTGTTGTGCGAATAAAATCATCAAAACTCAAATCCAAAACCTGATAAAGTTTTTGGAATTCTTGAGTTTTCTCATCGATAAATTCTTGTGTTTCTTTGCCTGCCGCTTCTGCCGCCAGTACGTTTTTGAGAGCATTTTCGTCACTTCCAGTCAGTGCAAAGACATTTTCTTTTCCGTATTTGATTCTAAAGTACCTAGCCATCACATCAGTTTGGACGTATTCAAGACTATGGCCTATGTGAGGATCGCCATTGACGTATGGAATTGCTGTCGATACAAATACTGTTTTCTGCATGCGACTATTATAACAGTAGGGGCACTTTACTTCTTCATGATTTTTTCTAGTACTCTCGATATCCGTACGCTCCACACGTCCGCCCACTCGTCGGCTTTGACTTTTTGGATCGCCATTTGCATACCTCTTTTGTTCATCAACTCCGACACTGAGGCAATGGTGGCTGTAGATACTTTCAACACATCTTTAATATGTTCATACGACTGTCGTTTATCCAAAAAAACAGCGATCGCTAGTCGCTTTGCAAGAGCCGATAGTTCGGCTTCCGACATCAGTGCTTTGAGGGTGAGTTCAACCTCTATATCATTTTTTGCGTCAGCAATGACTTGATAAAGTATTTTATATACTTGATCCTCGATCTTGCTGTTCATTTTTTGTGATGTTATTTTCATTTCTCTTATAAATATAAACGCTTTCAATAATTAAAGTCAACAAGATCACTAGCATTAGTCCAAGATGCATGATTCTGTTCATTGCAAGCACGATCGTGAGCATGATCGTCATAGCTATCAGTGTACTCATCCATAATTTTTTGATAAAAACAAAAAAAGTGTAAAAGATTGAAACAAAAAGTAGTATCAACATTGGTAAATATGTATTAGGCCAAAAAATATCCTTTAGCATTTCTGGTTCAACATATACAAATACAATAGATACTGCTCCCCACAATACAATCAAACTCAATATTTTTGGTATCCACTTCAACATATGTCTATAATAACAGTATGGCAATCACCACACTTACTCTCTTTATTGTATGTTTACTAGCCCTTTTTATGCTCTTTATTCTCAAGCTCTTTAGAGACGATCTCAAGTCATTGCGCTCATCTGTAGACCTCACCAAAGATACCATTCACCAGGGCTTAGCTCTAAATACCAAAGATATTTCAGACCGTCTTATACATGCCACGCAAGTGATCGCTGATCTAAAAAGGGAAGCCGGTGCCTTTTCCGAGGTCAGTCGCTCTATGAAATCGCTCCAGGATTTTCTCCAGTCCCCCAAACTTCGAGGCAATATCGGCGAGATGGTGCTCAAAGATCTTATTTCACAGATGTTTCCCAAAAGCGCCTACGCGCTTCAGTACTCGTTCAGGACTGGTAGTATTGTCGACGCCATTATCAAGACAGGTGCGGGTTTGCTTCCCATCGACTCCAAGTTTCCGATGGAAAACTTCCAAAAACTCATGTCCACTACCAACCAGTCCGACTCCGAGCTTCTACGCAGAGCCTTCACTAAAGACATCAAGAACCACATTTCGGCCATTTCCAAGAAATATATCTTGCCAGCCGAAAATACACTTGACTTTGCTCTTATGTATATCCCATCCGAATCCGTTTTTTACGAAGTAGCAATTGACGAATCTCTTATGGCTTATGCTCGTGTCAATCGTGTTTATCCCGTCTCCCCCAATACCCTCTATGCCGCCCTTCAAACCATACTACTGTCCTTTGAAGGTCAAAAAATCGAAAGTCGCGCCAAAGAAGTATTTGCTACCTTGCGTGGTATTCAAAAAGATTTCGACAAAACAGTCGCCAGTATGGATACTTTAGGCAATCACCTAAAAAGTGCCTACAACAAATATTCTGATGTTCAGTCTCAGTTTAACGGTATCGGTCAAAAACTATCTTCCACCCGCGCGCTCTCAGATGGTGACGACCAACCAAAAAATATCTTACATGATTAACGTATCGATGATTCGAATCATCGATACATAGCTATATGGCCAAGATTACTACTCAATTCAATATTGCTTACAAACAACTCAATACTCCGCAACGTCTTGCCGTCGACACTATCGACGGCCCGGTATTAGTTTTGGCAGGTCCCGGTACCGGCAAGACTCAGCTTCTTAGCGCTAGAGTCTGCAATATATTACAACAAACCGATGTCGCCCCAAGCAACATTCTCTGTCTCACTTTTACTGATTCAGGGGCGGCCAATATGCGCGCTCGACTCCGTAGTATGTTAGGAGATGAAGCCTACGAAGTGACTATCAGTACCTACCATAGTTTTGGCAGTGAAATCATCACAAAATATAGTGAATATTTTCAGCATGTCGCACTCGATCGCAGCGAAGATGTCCGCCTAGAGCGCCCAGTAGACGAGCTCAGTCAAATTCAAATCATCGCCAGTATCATTGATCAACTACCGTTTGACAGTCTACTTTTGAGTGCTCGCTACTACATCAAAAGTGTAGTCAAAACCATTAGTGATCTAAAAAAGAATCTCATATCGCCAGCAGAGTTAAAAAATATCGCCGCAACCAATCTGGCGCAAATTGATGTAGCTCAAACTATATTAGATCAAGTCATTAATCACCCAAGTGGTTTCTCTCGCAAAAAAGATGAGTTAATTGCTCAGTATGCAAAGCTCCTGAAAGGTTTTTCACAGCTCACTGGCAGTTTAGTCGAGATGGCCACAAAAGAGTTACAACTTGCCTACACTGACGCACAATTTGCTAACACTTCCAAGCCACTTACTGTTTGGAAAAATGTTTGGCTACACAAAAATGAAGAAGATTATTTTACACTCACCAAACGCGCAACCAGCGCAAAATTGCTCGAGCTCTCCTTTGTCTATGCTATGTACGAAAAAGCTTTACGCAAAGACGCACTTTATGATTTTGATGACATGATTTTATATGCGATCAAAGGTATCAAAAACAATGATGAGCTCAGATTCAATCTTCAAGAACGTTACCAGTACATTCTTTTAGATGAGTTTCAGGACACCAACCCCTCACAGTTTGAGCTCGTCAAACGCATCGCCGATCATCCTGTCCACGAAGGTCGTCCCAACGTGATGGCGGTGGGTGACGATGATCAGGCGATTTATGCCTTTCAAGGTGCTAGTGTAGGCAATCTCCAGGATTTCCTTTCTACCTTCCGCGACGTAGTAGTCATCAACTTGATAGATAATTATCGCTCCCACAAAGACGTGCTTCATATAGCTCAAAATATTGCGACCCAAATCAAAGGACGTCTTCACCATCAACTCGACAATATCAACAAAATTCTTTTGCAAAGCAGTCAGTCTCTCCCCCAAAACGCCAATATTACACGTCATGAATTTGTTTCACAAGCTGGTGAGTACGCGTCTGTTGCACAGCAAATCCAAAGTTTGATCGATACTGGCACCAGTCCCAAAGAAATTGCCGTCCTCGCCCCAAAACATAAAATCCTAGAAAATATTGTACCCTTCCTCACTCAGCTCAAGATCTCGCTATCATATGAAAAAAGAGAAAATATCCTAGAGACTGAAATCGTGCAAGGACTACGTCTTTGTGCACAGTTGTTGGATTCTCTCAACAATCAGGACATCATGCACTCAAACGAATTTTTCCCACGTGTCCTCAGTCTCCCTTATTGGCAAATCCCTGCACTAGATCTTTGGCGCATCAATTGGCAGCTCGCAAAACAGGGAGAAAATCGCAGTTGGGCAGAGCTTGCACTAGATAGTCCAAAACTAGCCCACGCCGTCCAGTTTTACTTAGCTTTAGGTAGTAAAGTATCCACACTTCCCCTTGAAATTATTCTCGACATCCTCACTGGCAATCTCCCACTAATTGACTCAGGGGAGCAGTCTCTCTCACCACTCAAACAATACTACTTTGCTCCAGGTAGTCGTGATATCGATGCGCTCCAGTACTACGAAGCCATCGCTCACTTGAGTGTAATCCGCTCTCATTTGCGTGCCTATCAAGATGGTAGTGATCACCAGCTACGCCTTGCCGACTTCCTCAATATTTTTGCAATGTACGAAGCCGCAGACTCAGTCCTGACCGACTCTCATCCTGTATCGCAAGGCGCAAACTCCGTACAACTCATGACTGCCTACAAAGCCAAGGGGTTAGAATTTGATCATGTTTTTATTTTACAGGCCCACGACGACGTCTGGGGTAGTACAAGTCGCGGTAGTGATAACCAACTTGCCTTGCCACCCAATCTCGCATATATCCGCTATGTTGGTAGTGGGGACGACGAAAGGTTGAGACTTTTTTTTGTCGCCATCACGCGCGCTCGCCATGGACTATACATTTCGTCCCACAAAACCAAAGACAATGGCAAGCCTACTACTCCGCTCAAATACCTAAGTGAAGCAGATGGTATCTCTATTCATTTGCCACCACAAGCTCAATCAATCATCACCAATATTTCCACCTTGGCAGAACTGGGTCAGGATATTGCCACACTTTGGGGTGGCACCAGGATCACTATCCCAGTAGATTTTCGTGACCTACTTGCTGAAAGACTTAGCAGTTATGTCATGAGTCCCACCCACTTGAATACTTTTATGGATATGGAATATGGTGGACCCGAAGAATTTTTACTTAAAACTCTCCTTCGTTTCCCGAGCGCTCCCACTACCAGTAGTGAGTATGGTGTAGCTATCCACAACACGCTAGAGTGGTATGGTCTCCAGCGCGAGAGTGGTGAACGTCCTTCCATAGACCTAGTTCTTGCACACTTTGATACCGAACTCTCGCACCGCTACCTCGCTCAGCATGAGCGTGTTGAGGTCCAGTCAAAAGGCAGGTTAGTGCTAGAAAAGTATCTCACTGCGCGCCATGACATGTTTGCCAATAAATCCCAATTTGAAGTGAATTTTGCTGGTGAAGGAGTGACAATCGGGGAAGCAAGATTGACTGGCAAGATCGATCGCCTAGAAGTGGATAAAGTTAAAAAGACTATCTATATAGTAGATTACAAAACCGGCAAACCTCTCACCAAATGGGGTTCTACACTAAACGCTTATAAATATCGTCACCAGCTCTATTTCTACAAATTTCTCATCGAAGGTAGTCACACCTGGAAAGGTTATACAGTAGAGGGTGCAAGACTAGAATTTATAGAACCACTTGATCTTAAAAGTGGAATTATCTCCCCACCACTCACCATTCAGTTTAGTCAGACAGAAGAACAGGAGATCAAACAACTAATCAAAGTTGTCTGGGATAAAATCCAATCCCTCGACCTACCCAATACTGCTCAATATAGTCCTGACCTCTCCGGCACCAAAGCATTCGAACACGACCTGCTCATGTCCTAGTCAGTATCTTACTCTCTCACGCAAAATCACATTTATCAACCGATATTCACATGGTTTGTGATCTCATGTCGTTATTCATTATTGTCTGTATAATCACCCTATGCACGTCAAACTTCTTTCTTGGAATATCTGGGTCGACAACAAATTTGATTTAGTCAAAGATTACTTATCATCATCTGGCGCCGATATTCTAGCTTTACAAGAAGTTCGTGCAGACGATTCCTCGCGCGACATTGTGTCTTACCTCACCAGTAGTCTAGGGTACGATCATATCTTTTATCCACAGCCACGTCCGTGGGAGAGCGGGAGAGTAGACGGTCCTGCTATATTTAGCAAATATGAGATAACTAGTTCACAAAAACAACTAATTTCAGTAGAAAACGGAGTCGGAGCCGTAAACGCTAATATCAAAATAAAAAACAACATTTATCATGTGTTTAGCACTCATCTTTCTCATACTCACCAGCAAGAATCAGCAATGCAACTAGATCAGATCAATAAAGTCATAAGCAATATTCCCACAACCAACTCGATTCTGATGGGCGATTTCAATGCCATCCCCACAAGTCATACACTTCAAAAAGTGAAAGAAAAAATGTTCGACGTCGATCTTCAAAACACGCCAACTTGGAGTGTATATGAAGATGGGTGTAACGTCTGCCAACAAAAAACAGTCGACATTCGTCTTGACTACATCTTTGTTACTCCTGATATCACGACTCATAGCTACACAGTGGGGCAATCCAAAGGTTCTGATCACTTGCCTATTTCAGTGATCATGGATATATAAACATTCACAATCTCAGTCTTCATGGTGTAACCTTTTAGGGGATCCAATCACGTACTCCATCTATGTGAAACCTTGGACAAATTACATCTGTAGAAAAACTAGTGTTTTGACCAATCTCCTTACCCAAAACAGCAAATTATACAAAAAATACACTGTTTAACTTATAATTACGTCATGCCAAGGCAATCATTAGCTACAAGAGAAGCAAAATTATTTGCAAAGATCAGATTAGCTTATACGAATAATGCAACGCAAAACAGTCCACTGTCTCGAGAATCAGGTGAACCAGTTGTGACTGAAAATGATTTCATCACTTGGTATGCCGCGAAAGCCACAGAACTAAAAACAAGACCAAATTTGCCACCTGAGCTCATTAAGTATCTCGCATATATGAATTTCTTATTAAGTAATCGACGTTAAAGGTGAAACTCTTTGCTATCTAAATGAAAAAATCAAACATCAAAAATATTCTCACAAACAACTCATATAAGGCAAAAGCGATAGCTCTATCTCGTTTCTTCAAAACCGGCAAAGGACAATACGGGGAAGGGGACAAATTCCTGGGAGTTATGGTGCCACAAATCAGGGCAGTAGTAAACAAATATTGGTCTACCACCACCGAAAAAGAAATCAAAGAGCTCATTACAAACAGATATCACGAACTTCGTCTCGCAGGTTTGCTAATATTAGTAAAAAAATATGAAAAAGGAACTCAGGGTGAACAACAGAAAATCTACAACTACTATCTCGCTCACCTCAAATATATCAACAACTGGGATCTAATCGATCTCACCGCTCCCCACATCGTCGGCAAATATTTACTTAACGTTGATCGTAAAATCTTATATGATCTTGCACGATCCACCTCTTTGTGGGAGCGTCGTGTAGCCATCCTCTCGACATTTGCATTCATCAGAAATAATGATTTTAAAGATACGATTGCCATATCAAAGATTTTGCTCCATGACGATCACGACCTCATCCACAAAGCAGTGGGTTGGATGCTTCGCGAAATAGGCAAAAAAGATATTGACTTACTCAAAGAATTTTTAAGCAATTATGCAACCACCATGCCACGTACCATGCTCCGTTACGCCATCGAAAAATTAGACCCAAAAGAACTCGCGCATTATATGCAGCGTTAATTATGTTTCGCAAATAACGGGCGCATCAAAAACAGAGTTGCAATAGATACTACAAACAACGATCCAAAATACAAAGAAAACTCTTTTGCGCCGTACAAACTTATCATCAGCCCTATCAGTGTGGCACCAAATGCGTAGGGGATATTGCGGATCAAACTAAAAGTAGACAATGTAGTTGCGCGATACTTGGATTCAATAACCTCATTTAATCTGACCGATTCATAATTGCTAAATACTGTCGCTACCCCAAACCTAAGTAGCAAAATGATTGCTCCCAATATCATTCCGAGCTTTGGCATAGCTATAAGAGTCACAAAATATGCAAAGATCACAAAAATATAAGCACTTACATTACCTATATATTTCACAAACTTATTCGAATATTCAGAGACTACTACTCCAAACAAATATAGTATTGTTGCAAATATGCCTAGTTGAACACTATCAAAACCTAGTTGTATTGCAGTAGCATCGTTTATCACGTTTTCAGTAGCTATCATAAACGCTCCCGGCACTAACAAGCTCAAGCTTAAAAAAGCCACTTTCTTGTTGGCAAACAATTGCAAAAAACCTTGTTTGTTTTGAGTGACAAATACATTCCATGAATATTTTTCGGTATCTACACTAGGTTCACTTAGCCAAAAACTAATCACCATTCCTATCATATAGAAAAGCGCGACCATATAGAAAGGCAAAGAATTGTCTATTTTGTACAAAAATCCTCCCGTTACACTTGCTATCGCCATGCCTAGATTTTGCATACTATTCATACGGGCTATTACCTTATCAAATCCGCTTTCACTTTTGACTTGTTTTAGGGTGTCATATACAAGTGCCTCCATAGCTCCAGAATAAAAAGCTCCACCCAGCGTCATAGTCACGATCGACATGACCAGCATTTGATAACTAGTAGCCATCGCCATAATCAAGTTACCTAGTGCTGCAAGTCCAAATGCCACAATCACTGCTTTTCTCTTACCAATCAGGTCAGCTATTACACCGGTAGGAATTTCTCCAATAGTAGATACAGTAATCATGATAGATTCTAGTAGTCCGATACCTGCATATTCAGTGAATTGTAAATAATAAAATACCCAAATCCCGAGCCAAAACCACGATCGCCACAAAAAAGATAAAAAGTATGCAATTCGAATATTATTTTGCATTGTTGTATTGTATCAATTATTGAAAATATGTGATCTAATTATATTGTTAGATATATAAATTTGGAGAGATCATATGCCCACAAAAAAGAAAGCTAAAAAACCCTTGGTCAGTAAAAAACAACAAGAAGAAATTAAAGTCAAAGGAGTAAAAGTCGTAAACAAAATCAAAGCTCTCATCAAAGAAGGCAACGTCCGCAAAATCACCGTCAAAGACAATAAAGGCAAAGTCATTCTCTCACTTCCAGTTACTGCTGGCGTAGTGGGTGCACTCTTACTCCCCCCACTTGTCGTCGTCGGTGCAATAGCCGCACTCGTGACCGAGTGTACGATCACCGTCCAAAGGGAGAAATAATTAATTAGAATTCCAAATAGATCGGAGGTGAATATCTCATGCTCAAGAAAATCTTATCCAAATTGACAGGTAAAAAAGACTGTTGTTGTCGTAGTTGTGGAGCCAAATGTGAGTCTTGCTCACCCAAAAAGGCTGTCAAAAAAACTGTCAAGAAAGCAGTTAAAAAAGCTACCAAAAAAAGAAAATAATTAAATTAGCTCGTGACTATTCTATGCCTGCCCTTTGTCACGAGCTTTTTTATTTCAGCAGTTTCAATATCTTCCACCTCAGAGACTCAACCCATCTAAAAATCCTGTACACATCAGGCATGTAAACATAATCCCAAGTTCCGATGTACTCGACGTGTTTTGGATTGTACCCTGCCTTAAAAGTATGAAAGCCATACCATGGATCTTTGGGGTCTGCCTCAGGTCCCAGTGCTCCCCACATATCCAAATACTTCAGTCCCCATTTTTTTGCTAAACGAATCGCTTCCCACATCACTAGATTATTTGCCATTACTTCACGGTGTTCTCTAGTACTAGCTCCGTATGGGTAGTAGAGCGTATCACCATATTTAAATACCACCCACGTCGTAATAATCTGGCCTTGGTATTTGGCCACCAACAAATGTGCGATGTCAGCTTTGTGTAGTACTTGCCACATTTTCGTGTGGTAATCTCGACTGTGTGCGTAAAATCCTTGTCTCTTTGTGGTCTCCTGGGTTAGTTCCAAATATTTCTCAAATGCTTCATTCGTATCCTCCAAGCTGACAGTCACTCCTTTCTTCTCCGCCACTTTGATGTTATATCTTGTTTTTTGTTTAAATCCCGCAAGGAGCTCTGCTTCACTGGGCGTGACGTCAAGTACAAAGTTATATTTTGTAAACATAGCTCGCCCTGGCACAAAACCGAGCTCTCTCAAATCTTTTTTTTCTTCAATCTTTGGTTCACATTTAATAAAAATACAGTTATTTTCTTTCGCAACTTGTTTCAAGGTCGTGACCATCTTGACGTCAGGCATCGAAGCTTTGGGACAATATCCGACATTGTATGGGGTGTATGGAATCTTGTGGATGCTAATCACTAGTCCATCGCGCTCTACGATCTTGACTCCAGCCAGTCGTCTAAACTCTCCCCATTCTTTGCTTTGTAACGGATGCAATGCATTGACCATATCTCTATTCTACGCTACCTATTCAGTAGTTCTTCCACACTCATATTTCCTGACAAAAAGTCATCGAGCGTCGAGTCAGATAGTGCATCTATTTTGATCCCAGTCTTCTTCGTCTTATAAGTTCCGCCGTGCCCTTCCAAAGCGCCCCAGCGCGTAGGAGGGTGCTCTCTCCAGAGATCTTTTCTGTCATCTCTTTTATTATTCTGGTATTCTGAGTCCCAGGTACTTCGACTTACCGAGTTCTCTGATTGTCTGGCATACCGATACTCAATCAGTTTGGGGTCTATCTCATCGATAAATCTGGATCTAGTCTGCATCCCGGTATTCCCCCAAATGATGCGTTGTTTTGCCCAGGACAAATATAGTTTGTACTTTGCTCTCGTGATCCCTACATATGCCAGTCGCCTCTCTTCTTCCATTTCTTCTAGCTCCATTAATGAACGCGAGTGGGGGAATAGTCCCTCTTCCATCCCAACAAGAAATACAATAGGGAACTCTAGTCCCTTGGCTGCATGCAGTGTCATCAGAGTTACCGCCTCTCGTTTATTGTCACTCCCAAACTTTTCTTGGTCACTATACTCACTTTGTACTAGCGCAATATTTTCTAGAAACTCACTCAAGCTATCAAACTCCGACGCTACAGATTGCAACTCCTTTACATTTTCAATTCTGGCGCGTTCCTCTTCGATCTTGTCATCAAACTGATTCAAATAACCCGAATTTTCCAAAACTTTTTCTAACAGTTCAGCTGAGGTGGTCGTTGCAACGTCTATTTCATGGGGAATATTTAATACTTGCGCGAGCTTTCTTTTGCCTATTTTTTCAGCCCGCTTGTAAGAGATCATGTCATTTGGATTGAGCACCAAGCGCATATAACAAAGCAAGTCTTTGATTTCTTTCCGTTCATAAAACTTCGTTCCTCCAATTAGTACATACGGTATACCGTTGCGGATAAAACCTTCTTCGATACTGCGCGACTGCGCATTGGTTCTATATAGTACGGCGATATCACTCCACTCATAAGTGGCACGTAACTGGCGGATCTCTTCTGCTATCCTACTTGCTTCATCACTCCCACTATATGCTTCGATCATTGTGATTTTTTCACCTGGCCCCTCTTCTGTCCATAAAGACAATATTGGGTGATTCTTGTTGTTTTCGATCACGCAGTACGCTGCGTCCAAAATATTCTGCGTCGATCTATAGTTCCTCGATAGTTGCATTTCTGTCAAATTGTCATACTCTTTTTTGAGCTTTGCCATATTGCGAAAATCCGCCCCGCGCCATTTATAGATCGACTGAGATGCATCTCCCACTACCGTCAATTGTTTGTATTTCTCAGCTAGTAGGGTAGTAAACAAATACTGTGCTGTATTTGTATCCTGATATTCATCCACAAAAATATATTTAAACTGTTCTTGATATTTTTGCCTGACTGCCAAATTCTCTTTTAATAGTCTTACGCTCAAACTCAATAAATCGTCAAAATCAACCGCCCCATATTTTGTGAGTTGTTTTTGATATAGAGTATAAACTTGAGCGACGATTTCCTGAAAAGGTCCATGTGCGATGTCATTGTATTGACTAGGACTCACCATTTCTTGTTTGGCTGCAACAATCGCCGCCAGTAATGACCTAGGCTTGTATCTTTTTGGGTCAATATTTAAGTCAGTTAGTATTTCCTTTACCAACGCTTCTTGATCAGCATCATCATAAATTACAAAATCATGTGTTAGTCCGACTGCTAGAGCATTGCTTCGTAAAATCCGCGCTGACATCGAGTGAAAAGTACCTACATTTGGCACTTTATCACTATATTGGCCGGTACGCTCGAGCACCTTTTGTAGTCGCTCTCTCATCTCACCTGCCGCCTTATTTGTAAACGTCACCATCAGTAATTCATGTGGTTTGATGATCCCCGACTCAATCAGATACGCGGCCTTGTACGTGAGTGTCTTGGTCTTGCCCGAGCCCGCTCCCGCCAAAATGAGTAGGGGAGTGCCAATATGCTCTACTGCTTGACGTTGTTCACGATTGAGCTGGTCTAGATATTCGTACATAAGGTACAATAGTACTACATATGACGTTCCTTGTGATAGCCAATTTTAAGTCCAACAAAACCCAAAATGAGGTCAAAACATGGATAAAGAGTGTCCATCCATCACCTCACATGGTCATTGCTCCTTCCTTTCCCCATCTTGCGCTCATTCACGCTTTAATGCCTTCATTTTCACTCTGCGCCCAAGATGTCTCTCCCTTCCCCCCAGGCGCTTATACTGGCGCGGTCAATGCCGCTCAACTCAAAGACCTTGCGGTTTCCTATGCCATCGTCGGTCACACCGAGCGTCGCCACTATTTCCACGAAACAGCTCCCGCCATCGCCGCCAAAGTCAAAGAACTCTTGGCTTTCGACATCAAGCCCATTGTCTGTCTCGAACGTCATGATATCGCAAGCACCTTTAGCGCTCTCGATGATGAATACTACGCAAAGTGTATATACTGCTTTGAACCATCAAAAGACATTGGCGGTACCGTCACCGCCCCGCTCGATTCAATCCTCGATGTCAAAGCCATGGTCGAAAAATATGTCCCCAACGCTCAGTTTATGTATGGCGGTTCGGTCAATGCAAGTCATATCTCTGACTTACTACGTCTTGGCTTATCAGGCGTGTTGGTATCCACCGCCTCTCTAAAATCTAGTAGTTTTAACGACATACTCTCACTACTGTCATGCTAATCAAAAAAGTCTTACTCGCCATTTTGTTATCCTCTTTGGTGATCTTGGGTTCATGGTATTTCAATAATCAAACCGCCAAAAATATCGTGACCGGTGTCATCCAAGATCCGCGCTCCAGTCTCCAATCCACGTCCGGTCAAACCAACATCTTGCTCCTAGGTATGGGAGGTGTTGGGCACGAGGCCGGCGACTTGACCGACAGCATTTTGTTTATCTCTCTCAATTTAAACAACTCCACCGCCTCAGTCATCCCCATCCCTCGCGATATCTGGATAGCTTCGATGGAAGCCAAGATTAATACAGCCTATCACTATGGCAATGAGCGACGTAGTGGAGGAGGGCTTGCTCTCGCCAAATCAGCCGTCGCCGAGACTCTGGGTGTGCCGGTACATTATGCTGTTGCCCTGGATTTTGGTGGCTTCGTCAAAGCTATCGATAGTGTGGGTGGGATCGATGTCATCATAGATCGCACGTTTGACGACTACAAATATCCTATTCCCGGCAAAGAAACCGCTCTCCCTGAAAGCGATCGCTACGAACACCTACATTTCGAGGCAGGATCTATGCACATGGATGGTGCCACTGCCCTCAAATTTGCTCGCTCTCGTCACGCCCTCGGAGATGAAGGGACGGATTTTGCTCGGGGTAGTAGGCAAGCCAAAATCATCGCTACATTTAAAAACAAAGTATTATCGCCGGATACGCTCCTTAGTAGTACCAAGTTTAATGATCTAAAAAATAGCTTGTTTACCTCTATCGATACCGACGTTTCAACCATCGCCCAAAGCGCTCTTTTTAAAGTTATCCTTGCCCTCGGCAATCAAAATAATGTCAGCAATATTTCTATCCAAGATTACCTCTATACCCCCAAAAACTTAAAACCCTATGCTGGCCAATGGGTGCTCCTGCCAAACCCTAGTCTAGACAAGCTACACGAATATGTTGCGCAAAAATTGGCTAACTAACAAATCCGTGCTTGCTTTAGTCTGGATTGTTGCCATTGCTATTAGGCTATATGCCGCCACCTTTAAACCACAGCTATATGACATGGCCACATTCGAAGCTTGGTCTAGGTCTGTTTGGCAACATCCTCTTCCAGATTTTTTTAATAAAGTCTGGTCAGATTATTTGCCTCTTCCGATCTTGAGTTTTGCTCCCATCAGTTTGCTTGCCGACGCATTAAATCTTTCATTTAGCATGACTTTTAAGTATTTTCATATCTTCATCGAACTCCTCGCTATATACTTTGTCTATAAAAAAAGTCCAAAAGCATCCTTTCTTGCTGTTTTCTTGTTGCTCTTTTCACCCGCTCTTATCGCCGACAACGCTTTTTGGGGACAAGTCGACGTAATACCGTCACTCCTTGGACTTCTTGCTCTCCTTTACAACTCTCCGATCCTCCTCGGTTTAGCTGTCGCTTACAAACCCATCATGGTTCTCATCGCTCCCATTTTGTGGATCATCTCGATCAAACAAACAGGCAAGTGGTATCATTTTCCCCTCGTTTCAGCACTTGTCTTTTTCGTCTCCGGGATTCCAACCGGCGGTTTCAATTTTGCCCAGCATTTATTTGCAAGAATTTTCGATCAAGCCGGAACCTATCCTTACTTAACGATCAACGCCTTCAATCTTTGGTCTCTTGTTCCCAATATGATGTGGATCTCCGACACAACTAGCATCTTAAGTATCTCCGGTCACACTTTTGGTTTACTTTTATTTATCATTTTTTCGTTTCTCACTCTCAACAGTTGGCACAAAACCAAATTTGATCCCCGCTACGGACCCCGTGTCGCCGCTACTATTTTGATTACTTTTTTTGCCTTTACTACTCGCATGCATGAGCGCCATCTTCTGTTTGGTTTGCCCTTTCTGGCTCTTGCCTCAGCTTTCGAGTCATGGTTGATCGTGCCATTTCTCCTCTTGTCGCTTACATTTACTCTCAATCTCTATGGAGCCTACTACTGGGTCTTTCATAATCAAGTCTGGCCATTTTCGGTTACTGCAATATCTCTCACATCTTGGCTCACTATCCTGACAACATTGTTTTTGATCTTCGTTTGGTCTTGGCCAAAGTTTCATGAGTTTCTAAAAAAATCTATCAGCTCCAATCTCATTCTTGTACTTATATTAAGTATCGCTACCTTTCTACGCACGGTCAATCTCGCATATCCACCAAATTATATTTTCGATGAGGTTTATCATGCCTTTACCGCCAAAGAATATCTCAATAATCATATCGCCGCGTGGCAGTGGTGGACTACTCCGCCAGCTGGGGTCGCCTACGAATGGACCCATCCTCCCCTGGCCAAGTATGGTATGGTCATCGGCATGTTGTTGTTTGGTCAAAATAGTTTTGGCTGGCGCATTGGTTCTGCCACAGCAGGAGTCGTCAGTAT
>Ga0233425_10003911_pt1 | contig 26004 bp, 30 predicted proteins | sample Watercolumn_Towu_2_FD_181712 | JGI IMG/M metagenome (GOLD analysis project Ga0233425, IMG submission 181712) | Freshwater microbial communities from Lake Towuti, South Sulawesi, Indonesia - Watercolumn_Towuti2014_140_MG | ecosystem: Environmental > Aquatic > Freshwater > Lake | place... | reverse complement strand
AAATCCGCCGCGCGCCGACGGCCCTGAGCGCCGCCGACCGTCTCAGCTACACCACCGCCTTCGACGCCCTTCGCCGCGGCGATCTGGACGCCGCCCGCGATTCCGCGCGTCAGGCCAATGACCGCGTCCTGCTGGGACAGGTCGAGTTCGAACGGCTGTTCCACGCCGACTACACCGCCACCTATGAGGAGCTGTCGGCCTGGCTGGCAGAATACGCCGACCTGCAGTGCGCCGAGCGCGTCTGGACCCTGGCCATGCGCCGCCGGCCCGACGGCGCGCCCGAGCCGCGGCGCCCCACGCGGATGGGCGGCGGCCGGACCTGGAACGCCATCGCCCAGGCCGGGGGCAATACCGAGGGCGACCCGATGAAGGCGGCCCGCGTCGCCCTCAATCGCGACGACCTGACCGGCGCGGTCGCCCTGGGCGATCAGCTGGGCGACTGGTGGACTGTGGGCCTGGCCCAATACCGCCTCGGCGAGTTCGCCCAGGCCAAGATCGCCTTCGAGCGGGTGCTGAACGATCCGACCGAGGACGGATGGACCCGTTCCGGCGCCGCCTTCTGGGCCGCGCGCTCGGCGGCGCGGTCCGGCCAGCAGGACCGCGTCCAGCCCCTGCTGCGCCGCGCCGCCGCCTGGCCGGCGACCTTCTACGGCCAGATCGCCCTGCGTCAGCTGGGCGAGGAGCCGACGATCGAGAACCTGGGGCCGGTCCCGTACGGGGCGGCCCGGATGCAGAACGCCGCCTATCAGGCCGACGAGCCGATCGGGGTGGACGCCGCCGAGCTGGAGGAATTCGTCCGTTCGGAGCCCCGCGCGCTTCGCACGGTGGCCTTCTATGAGGTCGGCCGCCGCGGCGACGCCCGCGACGAGCTGAAGACCGGCATCCGCGCCGCCGCCACCGACCGGGGCCGCGAGCTGTGGGCCGCCCTGGGCCGCGCCCTGGGACCGCGCGTGACGGGTTCGGGGGACGACGTGCGCCGCGTCGACGCCGACCGCTATCCGCAGCCGGTGATCGAGCCCGAGGGCGGCTTCACCGTCGAACGCTCGCTGGTCTACGCCATCGCCCGCAAGGAAACCGACTTCAACGCCCGGGCCCGGTCCGGCGCCGGCGCCTACGGCCTGATGCAGGTCATGCCGACGACCGCCGCCGAACTGACCGGCGACCGGGGCTTCATCAGCGATCCCCAGCGGCTGTTCGATCCCAACGTCAACGCCCGCCTGGGCCAGGCCTATGTGAACCGGGTGCTGGCCCTGCCGGCGATCAACGGCGACCTGCTGCGGGCCGCCGCCTCGTACAACGCCGGGCCGGGTCCGATGGTGGCCGCGGTTCGCAAACTGGGCCCGGACGCGGATCCGCTGCTGCTGATCGAGACGATCGACGTGCCGCAGGCGCGCGAATACGTCGAAAAGGTCGTGGCGGCCTACTGGATCTACCAGCGGATGAACGGCCGGCCGCTCAATACGCTGGACGCGGTGGCGTCAGGGGCGTCGCGGATTCCGATCGCCCTGGACTATGTCGCTCCGCCGCCCGCCCCGGCGCAGGCGATCGATCTGGCCTCGGCCGCGACGACCGCCGGAACGAACTAGACGCTGGCCAGAAGCAGCGCCGGCAGACAGCAGGCGATCACGATCATCAGCCCGTAGACCATCAGGCTGGGGCGACGCGCGCCGGGTTGCTGAACGGGCATGGACATGGCGGATTCCTGAACGCACGGGCGTTCCTGCAGGACGACGAATACCGCCGTTGTCTTAAAACCGGGTTCCGCGAGGCGGTTAATGGTTCGCCAGCGCCTCGGCCGACCATTCGAGGAAGTCGGGCTGGGCCAGCAGGGCGTCGCGGTAGGCGGCCGCCGTCCCGTCGTCGCCGTGGGCGGCCAGATCGATCTGGAAATGCCGGAACCGCGTCGCCACCGGGGTGAAGAAGGCGTCGGGAACCGACCATTCGCCGAACAGATACGGGCCGCCTTCGCCGAAGCGGGTCCGCATCTCGCGCCACAGGGCGACGATGCGGCGGATATCCTTCGCCACCGCTTCGCCCGTCGGCGGCGGCGAGCGGTCGGGACCGACCATGGTGTGGTCGGGTCCCATGCCGCAGTCCGTGCGCAGGGCCATGAAGCCGCCGTGCATCTCGCAGGCCGCCGACCGGGCCAGCCAGCGGGCGTGGGCGTCGGCCGGCCAGAGGCGGACGTTCGGGAAATTCTCGGCGCACCAGACTGAAATGGCCATGGAATCCCAGATGGTCTCGCCGTCGACCTTGAGCAGGGGCACGAGGCGGGAGGGTGAGATGCGCTCCAGCTCGGCCTGTCCCTCGGGGCTGTAGATGTCCATCTCCCGCACGGTGAAGTCCGCCTTGCAGCGCTTCAGCACCAGCCAGGGCCGCAGCGACCAGGTCGAATAAAGACGCGGTCCGATGATCAGTTCCATGAGGCCCCTCCAGCGATTCAGTCTGACTGCAATACGGCTGGACCGGGCTCGCCGCCAGCCGCCGATGGGCGAGTTTGACGGGGTCCGGCACAAGCGGCGCTTGACTCAACCGGCCTCGGGACCGACACGACGCGCCCATGATCAGCCGCTATTCCCGCCCCGCCGCCGTCGCCATCTGGTCGCAGGAGACCAAATACCGGATCTGGTTCGAGATCGAGGCGCACGCGGCCACGAAGATGGCCGAGCTGGGCACGATTCCCGCCAGCGCCGCCGAGGCGATCTGGGCCAAGGGCAAGGATGTGGTGTTCGACGCCGACCGCATCGACGAGATCGAACGCACCACCAAACACGACGTCATCGCCTTCCTGACCCATGTGGCGGAGATCGTCGGCGAGGAGGCGCGCTTCCTGCACCAGGGCATGACGTCGTCCGATGTGCTGGACACCTGTTTCGCGGTCCAGCTGGCGCGGGCCTCGGACCTGCTGATCGAGGGCGTCGACCGGGTGCTGGCGGCGCTGGAGACGCGGGCGAAGGAGCACAAATTCACGCCCTGCGTCGGCCGCAGCCACGGCATCCACGCCGAGCCGGTGACCTTCGGCCTGAAGCTGGCGGGCTATCACGCCGAGTTCCAGCGGGCGAAGCGCCGGCTGCTGGCGGCGAAGGAAGAGATCGCCACCTGCGCCATCTCGGGCGCCGTGGGCACCTTCGCCAATGTGGATCCGGCGGTGGAAGAATATGTCGCGGAGAAGATGGGGCTGGCCGTCGAGCCGGTCTCGACCCAGGTGATTCCGCGCGACCGCCATGCGGCCTTCTTCGCGGCGCTGGGCGTCGTCGCCTCTTCGGTCGAGCGGCTGGCGATCGAGATCCGCCACCTGCAGCGCACCGAGGTGCTGGAGGCCGAGGAGTTCTTCGACAAGGGCCAGAAGGGCTCGTCGGCCATGCCGCACAAGCGCAATCCGATCCTGACCGAGAACCTGACCGGCCTGGCCCGTCTGGTCCGCTCGGCGGTGACGCCGGCGATGGAGAACGTCGCCCTCTGGCACGAACGCGACATCAGCCATTCGTCGGTCGAGCGCGGCATCGGGCCGGATGCGACCATCCATCTGGACTTCGCCCTGCACCGGCTGGCCGGCGTGGTCGAGCGGCTGAACGTCTATCCCGAGAACATGCAGAAGAACCTCGACCTGCTGGGCGGACTGGTTCACTCGCAGCGCGTGATGCTGGCCCTGACCCAGGCGGGCGTCAGCCGCGAGGACGCCTATGCGGCCGTGCAGGAGAACGCCATGAAGGTCTGGCGCGGCGAGGGCCGGTTCATCGACTTCCTCAAGGCGGACGCGCGCGTGACCCTGACCAACCCTGAGTTGGAAAACCTGTTCGATCTGGACTACCATACCAAGCATGTCGACACGGTGTTCGCCCGTGTGTTTGGGGCTTGATGGCCTATGCTCGCGTTTCTGCTGTTCGCTGCGCTTCTGGGGTCCGGACCGCAGGATGGCCCTCAGACCGAAGCCGCTGACTCCCCTCGGCTGACCCGCGTCGCCGATCCCGACGCCGTCGGCCGGTGCATGGGCGCCCTCGTCGGGTTTTCCAACGTCGGGTTGCGATGCACCGTCGCCAGCGACGGCACATTGCGACAATGCGAAATCCTGACCGCCAATCCCCGGGTTTTACGCTACCGCGACCGCTTCGAATGCATGGCGGCGGCGACCCGGGTCTATGAAGCCGATGGCTCCCCGGCGACGGGACGTGTCGTGCAACTGGTCTTCCATGGCTCTTCCGAGTTCTCAAATCCGCGTCGCCAATAATCTGCCGCCGATCGTTTCGCCCGGGACCCGCCTTTTGATTCTGGGCAGTCTGCCCGGCGCCGCCTCGCTGGCGGCGGCCCGGTACTACGCCCATCCGCAGAACGCCTTCTGGCGGCTGGTCGGGGGCGTCATCGGACGCGATCTGGCCGCCCTGCCCTATCCGGAGCGGCTGGAAGCGTTGACGGAAGCCGGCGTGGGCCTGTGGGACGTTATCGCCACGGCTCATCGCCCGGGCAGTCTGGACGGGGCGATTCGCAGCGCGGAAGTCGCCGACCTGAACGCTCTTGTGGACAGCCTTCCCGGTCTGCGGGCGGTGGCGTTCAACGGCGGAACCGCCGCCCGCATCGGCCGACGCTCGCTGGCTGCGGGGCCCAACGTGGAACTGATCGACCTGCCGTCGTCCAGCCCGGCGTACACCCGCCCGTTCGCGGACAAGGCCGCGGCCTGGTCGGTGCTGACCCACGTCCTGCGGCAGCGGCCCTGACCCGGGGGTGCGGTCACGTGTCGCGGACGAATGCCGCCCTGCGATGCATCTTTCAGGCGGTTGAACAGTACCTGACCGCGAACCGTCGCAAGGGCGGTCGCTCAGGAGATATCGCATGAACGTCACCAGAACCGCCACGCTCGCCGGCGTATCGCTCGCCGCCATGCTGGCCCTCGCCGCCTGCGGCAACAACGCCGAGGAAGCCGCACCGGCCGACGCTGCGGCGGCCGGGACGAGCGCCATGGCCCCTGCTCCCGCCGCCAGCGGCACCGTTGTCTCGGTTGCGCAGGGCAATCCCGACTTCAGCACCCTGGTCAGCGCGGTGACCGCCGCGGGTCTGGCCGACACCCTGAACGGCGCCGGCCCCTATACCGTCTTCGCCCCGACCAACGCCGCCTTCGAAAAGGTCCCGGCGGCCACGCGTGAGAGCCTGATGGCCCCGGCCGGCAAGGCCGACCTCACCAAAATCCTGACCTATCACGTGGTCCCCGGCCGCGTGGACGCCGCGACCCTGACGCAACAGATCCAGGCCGGCGGCGGCAGCGCGCAGCTGACCACCGTCCAGGGCGGCGTGCTGACGGCCCGCGCCGGCGCCGACGGCTCGGTGACCCTGACCGACGCCAAGGGCGGCGTGTCCCGCGTGGTGCAGGCCGATGTCCCCGCCTCGAACGGCGTCATCCACGCCATCGACACCGTCGTGATGCCGTAACCACGGCGTCATCGCTGAAACGGGAAGGGCCGCTCCATCGCTGGAGCGGCCCTTCTTCGATCCATTGCGGAAGCGGCTATTCGCCGTTGCGGATCTGATCGCGGGCGATGGACTGCAGTTCGTCCATCTTGCGGCGGATTTCGCCCTCCGAGACGGTCAGGCCGGCGCCTTCAAGATCCTGGGCGATCTTGCGGAAGACGTCCTCCTCGCCCGGCTGTTCGAAGTCGGCCTTGACGATGGCGCGGCCGTATTCCTCGGCGCCCGCCGCGTTCAGGCCCATCTTCTCGGCGGCCCACAGGCCCAGGAGCCTGTTGCGCCGGGCAACCGCCTTGAACTCCTGTTCCTGATCGAGGGCGAATTTGGACTCGAAGCCCTTTTCCCGATCGTCGAAGGTGGTCATGGGCGTTGCGAGGCTCCGTCAGGCGGCTCAAGCGGGGCCGCAGTCGAGGTGGTCTATATCCACCCCATGCCCGAACGCAACCGGAACTGACGGGGTTGCGACGAGGCGCCCCGGAAGCGCGCCGGAACGACGCTGGTTTGTGTCGCGGCGCCGCATCCGCTAAGGGTTCGCGCGACTTTTTCCCGCCCGCCCGATTCCGGATCAAGCCGCCCAGACACGGTCTGGCCGCGCGATCCGCGTTTCCGGCAGGCCCCGCCCGGATCCAGAATGATGAACGTCAAGCGCAAGAAGCTCTACGAGGGCAAGGCCAAGATCCTGTACGAGGGGCCCGAACCCGGCACCCTGATCCAGTATTTCAAGGACGACGCCACCGCCTTCAACGGCGAGAAGAAGGCCCAGCTGGAAGGCAAGGGCGTCATCAACAACCGCATCAGCGAATTCATCATGTCGCGCCTGAACGGCATCGGCGTGACCAACCACTTCATCAAGCGGCTGAACCTGCGCGAGCAGCTGATCCGCGAGGTCGAGATCATTCCGCTGGAAGTCGTCTGCCGCAACGTCGTGGCCGGTTCGATGAGCCAGCGCCTCGGCATCGACGAGGGCACGCCCCTGCCCCGCTCGATCATCGAATTCTATCTCAAGAAGGACGAGCTCAACGACCCGATGGTCACGGAAGAGCACATCACCGCCTTCAACTGGGCCACGACCCAGGAACTGGACGACATCCTGGCCATGACGGTGCGGGTGAACGACTATCTGTCGGGCATGTTCGGCGCCGTCGGCATCACCCTGGTGGACTTCAAGATCGAGTTCGGCCGGGTGTGGGAGAACGATTTCAGCCGGGTCATCCTGGCCGACGAGATCAGCCCCGATTCCTGCCGCCTGTGGGACACCAACACGGGCGAGAAGCTGGACAAGGACCGCTTCCGCCGCGATCTGGGCAATGTGATCGAGAGCTATACCGAGGTGGCCCGCCGCCTCGGCATCATGAAGGATATGCCGACCGTGATTCAGGGTGGATTGCACTAGTATGGCCAAGGTCAAGGTTCACGTCTTCCTCAAGCCGGGCGTGCTGGACGTCCAGGGCAAGGCCGTCGAGCAGGCCCTGCACGGACTGGGCTGGGCCGGCGTCGCCAACGCCCGCGTCGGCAAGCTGATCGAGTTCGATCTGGACGGCGCCGTCGACCCTGCCGCCGAGGCGAAGAAGATGTGCGAGCAGCTGCTGGCCAACACCGTGATCGAAAGCTACCGCATCGAGGCCGCGTGAAGCGGCTGATCCAGTTCTCGGTCGCGGCCTTCGTGGTGGTCTGCGTGCTGATCTTCGCCGCGGCCCTGGCCGGCGGGCTGACGGACGATTCGGCCTTCACGCCGGCGGCGAAGGACGCGGCCCACTAGCGACCTGGAGCGCGATTGTGCGTTAGATTGCTCCCAACGCAGCGAGGAGCGATCCATGGCCTTCACCGTCACTTCCACCGGCTTCGCCGACGGCGGCGTCCTGCCGGACGCGCAGGTCTATGCCAAGGGCAACCGGTCGCCGCAGCTTAGCTGGTCCGGCGCGCCGGAAGGCACGAAGAGCTTCGCCATCACCTGCTACGATCCCGATGCGCCGACGGGCTCGGGCTTCTGGCACTGGACCGTGGCCAATATTCCCGCCGACGTGACCGAACTGGCCGAGGGCGGCCCCGTGCCCGCGGGCGCGGTCGAGGGCCGCACGGACTTCGGCGAGCCCGGCTTCGGCGGGGCCGCGCCGCCGCCCGGGCACGGGCCGCACCGCTACATCTTCACGGTCTTCGCCGTGGACGTGGACAGCCTGCCCGTCACGCCCGAGGATTCGGGCGCCAAATACGGGTTCAACCTGCATTTCCATACGCTGGCCAGGGCGTCGATCACGGGCGTGTACGAGAACAAGGGCTGAGCAGGGTCCATCGGGAGGGCGGCATGAGAAGCATCGTCACGGCGATTGCGGCGGGCGCGCTGCTGATGGCTGCAGCGGGCGGGGCCGGGGCGCAGGACGTCCCGGCGGTCGCGACCGCGACGGCGACGCCGGCCGGCATTCCGATGGACAGCGCATGGCGACGCGCCGTGTTCACCCAGGCTCATGAGCATTTCCGGCACCCGAGCTGGGGCTGGCGGCATTCGGAGCGCGACTATCTGTTCGGCATGGCGGTGGCCCAGGCCGAGGGTCTGGCGGTCGATCCGGACGTCATGTTCGCCGCCGCCTTCCTGCACGACTGGGGCGGGATCGAACCGTTCGCCGTCGCGGGCGTGGACCACGCCGAGCGCTCGGTGCAGCTGGCCGAACCCTTCCTGACCGGGGCTGGCTTCCCGATGGAGAAATTCCCGGCCGTGCGCGCCGCCATCCTGGGCCACATGTACGACAAGGAGCCGGAAGGGCCCGAGGCGCTGGTCCTTCACGACGCCGATGCGCTGGACTTCCTCGGCGCGCTGGGGGCCGCCCGGTTGCTGGCGGCGACGGGCGACAGACCTGACTACGATCAGGCGCTGGGGCGCATCGAGCGATTCGCGGTCGACATCCCGCCGCGGCTGAAGACCGACGCGGCCCGCCGGATGGCCGGACCGCGCGTGGCGGCGATGACCGAATTCCTCGCCACGGTGCGGCGCGAGACGCCGGACGGCGCCAAGCCCTGACAAGGGCGGCAAACGCTGCTAAAGGGCGCCGCCATGAGCGCAGCCGTCATCGTCTTCCCCGGTTCCAACTGCGACCGCGACTGCAAGGTCGCCGTCGAACGCTCCACGGGCGAGACCGTCCAGATGGTCTGGCACCAGGAAACGGAACTGCCGTCGGGCCTGGACCTGATCGTGCTGCCGGGCGGATTCTCCTATGGCGACTATCTGCGCTGCGGGGCCATGGCGGCGCAGTCGCCGGTCATGCAGGCGGTGAAGAAGGCCGCCGACGACGGCGTGGCGGTGCTGGGCATCTGCAACGGCTTCCAGATCCTGTGCGAGGCCGGGATGCTGCCGGGGGCCCTGCTGCGCAACGCCGGGCTGAAATACGTCTGCAAGCCGATCAGCCTGACCGTGGCCAACGGCCAGACGCGCTTCACCGCGGGCTATCAGGGCCAGCGCGAGGTGATCATGACCCAGGGCAATGGCGACGGAAACTATTTCGCCGCCCCCGAGGACCTCGCCCGTCTCGAGGGCGAGGGCCAGGTCGTGTTCCGCTATGTCGACAATCCCAATGGCTCGGTGAACGACATCGCCGGAGTCCAGAACGCGCGCGGAAACGTGCTGGGGATGATGCCCCACCCGGACCGGGCCTTCGAGGAAGAGCTGGGCTCGGCCGACGGCGCGACCCTGTTCCGGTCGATCTACGCCGCCGCCTAGACGCCCCAGGCCTTGCCGCCCGCGCCATAGCGGTCGATCGCCTGGAACATGGCGGACACGAGGGCGCGTTCCTCCTCGGTCACCTCGGGCTTCCAGACGTCGAAGATGAGGATCGTGCGGTCCTGACCGCTGTCGTTGGCGGCCTCGTGCTCGATGGTGTCGTCGAAGGCCCAGGCCTGGCCCTCCTTCCATTCGCGGACGTCGTTGCCCACGCGGAAGCGCGAGCCCGGCGGCGCGATCAGCGGCAGATGGCAGATCAGGCGGGTGTTGATCAGGCCGTGATGCGGCGGGATGCGCGCGCCCGCCTTCAGACGCGAGAACAGGATCGACGGCGTCCGGCCCGGGATGCGGCACAGCGGAACCTCGGCCAGGGCCTCGATCGTACGCGGACAACGGCGGGCCATGTCCGGCTGCTCCTCGCCATCCTTCCACAGAAACAGGGCGCTCCAGTCGGCGTTGGAGGCCATGCCCCTTGAATCGGTGTTCGGCCGGTCGGCGCGTGGCTCGACATAGGGGCGGAACAGGTCCGGCTCGGCCAGCAGGGCCTCAAGCTCGGTCCGGATGTCCGCGGTCGCGTCCTCGACCGCCGCCATCCAGGGCAGGGTCTCGCGCGGCTGGAACTGGATCTGCGGCAGGCCGGGAAGCAGGTAGAATCGGGGCTCCTGCTGATAGAGCCGCTTGCGCCCGGCCATGAGGTCCAGCGACAGGGCGAAGCGGTCGCTGGCGGCGGCGATGTCGAATCCGGCGCGGGACAGGCTGTCCGTCAGATACGCCTGGAACCGGCCGCTCTGGTCGTGGATCGCCGCCTCAACCCGCCGAAGTTCCCTGACGAGGTCAGCGGGCAGTGACATCCCCCGGCCTGCGCCCCGCAAGGCCGAACCATAAAAGCTGGCTCCCGCCCGGGCGTCGCCAAGCCCGGTAAGAGCGTCCCCTTTGGCGATCAAAGCCCAGATGTCGCGCGGGTTGGCGGCCAGGGCCCGGTCGGCCTCAGCCAACCGGGCCTCCAGCGTCCGTTTGTCAGCATCTTCCCCCATTCGATGATCGGAGGTCGGCGAGCGACGTCCGTCAAGACGAAACGTCAAACGGCGGGATTATCCGTACGCGAACCGCCATCATCGTCGGAACCCTCGGCGTCGACGGCCTGATCCAGCGCGTCCGGATCGTCCTCGTCAGGCGTGCGCACGCCGCCGGGATCGCGCTGGGCGGCGAGTTCGCGCGCGCCGAGGCCGAGGCCCTGCTCGCGGGCGCGGTCAGCCTGAACGGTATCGGTTTCGAACACCGGCGATTCGGCGGGGTTCGGAGGTTCCTTGTCGGCCATGCCCGGTCTCCATTCCTGAAGCCGAATCAACCCGCGACGAGAGGTCCCGGTTCCGGCAATGAACCTTTGACCCGAACCGCACGTACTTGTGGTCACGCCCAGGAGAATCCGATGTCTTCCATTGTTCGCGCCACCCCCGCCCAGATGACGCGTCGGGTGATCGTGCTCGCCGCGGCGGTGTTCGCCATTGTCGTCGGGCAGGGCCAGATGGCGCTCGGCTGGGGACAGACCGCCGCCGAGTTCGCCGCCGACAGCGACGCGACGCTGAAGGTCGCCGGCTACGCCTTCGCCATCTGGGGCCTCATCTATCTGGGCCTGCTGGTCTACGCCGTGCGGCAGGTCCTGCCCCAGACGGGCGAGAGCACGATGATCCATCGTTTCGGATGGCCGTCAGCGGCCGCAATGGTCGGCATCGGTCTGTGGATCATAGCGGCGGCGGTGGACGCCGAGATCGCGACGATCGTGTTGATCTTCGGCTCGCTGGCGGCGCTGCTGGTTCCGCTGCTGTCGAACGCGGGCGCCATTCGCGCCCTGCCCGTGCGGGACCGCGACCGCTGGATGGTGGTCTGGCCCCTGGCGATGCTGGCCGGCTGGCTCACGGTGGCCGCGCCGCTGAACCTGATCACGGTCGCGACCGGGAACGGCGACCTGCCGACGGCGCTGTCGCCGACGCTCTGGGCGATGGTCGCCCTGACGGTCGTGGTCATCATGGCGCTCGCCGTGACCCAACGAATCCGGACCGTCGCCTATGCGATACCGGTGGCGTGGGGCTGTCTGGGAGCCTTCGTGGCCGAACAGGCCCGCAACGAACCCCTGGCCTATTTCGCCCTCGGCGCCGCGGTGGCGGTTCTGGTCGGCGCGATCATACTGAGCCTTCTCCTGCGGCGGGGCGTCGAACGGCCCGTCGGGGGCTAGCCCTCCTCCTCCGCCTCATCGTCATTGGCGGCTGCGTTGGAGGCCCGTTCAGCGGCGGCGGACGCACCGGCGTCGTCGGCCGCGATCACGGGCGCGTCGGGATCTTCGGGCGTCGCGGCGGGGTCGATGGGTTGGTCAGGCATCGCGGGCTCCTTGAGCGTCACGGAAACAATGGACGTCCCGGCGCGATGTTCCGCTCTGGGCGGCTGACACCCGTCCCATGAACGGCTAGAAGGCGCGCCCATGAGCGCTCCCCAGAAGACCATGGCCGAACTGGCCGCCGAATACGGCCTGGCCCCGAACGAATATCAGGTCGTCCTCGACCGGCTGGGGCGGGAGCCGAACAACGTCGAACTGGGCGTGTTCTCGGTGATGTGGTCCGAGCACTGCTCGTACAAGTCGTCGAAGATCCATCTGGGCAAATTCCCGACCAAGGGCCCGCGCGTGATCTGCGGGCCGGGCGAGAACGCCGGGGTGATCGACATCGACGACGGCGACGCCTGCATCTTCAAGATGGAGAGCCACAACCACCCGTCCTATATCGAGCCCTATCAGGGCGCGGCGACGGGCGTGGGCGGCATCATGCGCGACGTCTTCACCATGGGCGCGCGGCCCGTGGCCCTGCTGAACGCCCTGCGCTTCGGCGATCCGTCGCACGAGAAGACGAAGCGGCTGGTCAAGGGCGTGGTCTCGGGCATCGGCGGCTACGGCAACTGCGTCGGGGTGCCGACGGTGGCCGGCGAAACCAATTTCCACGCCGGCTACAACGGCAACATCCTGGTCAACGCCATGTGCGTGGGCGTGGCCAAGGCCGACAGCATCTTCTACTCGGCCGCCCCCTCGGCGGGCCTTTCGGTGGTCTATTTCGGTTCCAAGACGGGCCGCGACGGCATCCATGGGGCGACCATGGCCTCGGCCGAGTTCGACGAGGATTCGGACGAGAAGCGCCCCACGGTGCAGGTCGGCGATCCCTTCGCCGAGAAGCTGCTGATCGAGGCGACCCTGGAGCTGATGGCCTCGGGCGCCGTGGCCGCCATCCAGGACATGGGCGCGGCGGGCCTGACCTCGTCCTCGGTCGAGATGGCCGGCAAGGGCGCGGTCGGCATCGAGCTGGACATGGACGCCGTGCCCCAGCGCGAAGAGGGCATGACCGCCTATGAGATGATGCTGTCGGAAAGCCAGGAGCGGATGCTGGCGGTTCTGAAGCCGGGCCGCGAGGAAGACGGGCATCGCATCTTCAGGAAATGGGGTCTGGACGCCGCCGTCATCGGCAAGACCACGGACACCGGCCATCTGGTGCTCAGGCACCACGGCGAGATCGTCTGCGACGTGCCGCTGGCCCCGCTGTTCGACGACGCGCCCCTGTACGACCGCCCGTGGGTCCAGCCCGAGCTGCAGCCCCGCCTCGCCCCGGCCGACGTGCCCGCGCCCGAGAGCTGGGTCGACGCCGTGCTGAAGGTGGTGTGCTGCCCCGACATGGCGTCCAAGCGCTGGATCTGGGAGCAGTACGACCGCCACGTCATGGCCGACACCCTGCAGGACTCCGCGACCGGGGCGGATGCGGGCGTGGTGCGGGTGCATGGCACGGACAAGGGTCTGGCCATGACCTCGGACTGCACGCCGCGCTACGTCCAGGCCGATCCCTATGAGGGCGGCAAACAGGCGGTGGCCGAGGCCTGGCGCAACCTGACGGCCGTCGGATCGCTGCCCATCGCCATCACCGACAACCTGAATTTCGGCAATCCGCAGCGGCCCGAGATCATGGGCCAGATCGTCCGCGCCATCGACGGCATGGCCGAGGCCTGCCGGGTGCTGGATTTCCCGGTCGTGAGCGGCAACGTCAGCCTCTACAACGAGACCAATGGCGCGGCCATTCCCCCGACCCCGACGGTCGGGGCGGTCGGCCTGCTGACCAACTATGACGTCGTCGTCGGCTTCGGCGGCATGGTCGAGGGCGACGTGCTGGTGCTGATCGGCGAGACGGTCGGCGAACTCGGCTCGTCCCTGTATCTGCGCGAGGTGCTGGGCCGCGAGGACGGCGCTCCGCCGCCGGTCGATCTGGCCCTGGAGCGCAAGACCGGCGACTTCGTGCGCGGCCTGATCGAGGCCGGCGACCTGACCTGCGTCCACGACCTGTCGGACGGCGGCCTGATCGGGGCGGCGGCGGACATCGCCCTGGCCAGCGACTGCGGCGTCGAGCTGGACGCGAGCTCGGCGGCCCACGCCCACATCCTGCTCTTCGGCGAGGATCAGGCCCGCTATCTGGTCGCCACGGCGGATGCGACGGGGATCATCGCGGCGGCGCAGAAGGCCGGGCTGCATGCCTCGGTGGTGGGCCGCGCCAGGGGTCGGGACTTCGCCTCGGGCGGACCGGACGGCGATCTGTTCCGCCTGCCGCTGGATCACCTGCGCGAAATGCATGAAGCCTGGATGCCGCATTGGATCGAGGGCTGATGCGCGCTGTTCTGACCGCCTTGCTGGCCTCGGTCGCCCTGGTCGGGTGCGAGGGCGGCGGCGATCCGGTGGAACAGGCGCTGCGGGAAACCGCGACGACGAACCAGTCGGCTGCGGTCAGGGAAGGCGTCACCAGCCCGGCGGGCGGCCATGCGCCGGCCGGGCCCGGCGCGACCGCCGGCGATCGCGCCTTCGCGGCTTCGGAGGCGGCGATGCACGCCGGCATGGCGGCGGCCTCGGGCGAGACGCTGGACGAGGCCTATATCGCCAAGATGATCGAGCATCACCGCGGCGCCGTGGCCATGGCCGACGTCGCCCTGGCGCAGTCGCAGGACGCGGACATCCGCCGCATGGCGCAGGCGGTCAAGGACGCCCAGACGCGCGAGATCGCCGAAATGCGGGCCTGGCGGCCGACCACCGCCCCGGGCCCGTGACGAGCGTCACATTTCCGGGCTAGGTCGGAGCCGTCGCTGACCGGAGGCCGCCATGCGCTCGTTCGATTCCCTGTCCCGTCGCGGACTGCTGTTGAGCCTGGGCGCGGGCGGGGTGCTGGCGGGATCCAGCCGTCAGGCGCTGGCCGATCCGGTGTTTGCGGAATACCCGTTCCAGCTGGGCATCGCCGCCGGCGACCCCGCTCCGGACGGCTTCGTGATCTGGACCCGGCTGGCCCCGCGGCCGCTGGAGATCGGTCACGGCATGCCGTCGCAGCCCGTGGCGGTGAAATGGGAGGTGGCGACCGACCGCGGCTTCTCGGCCGTCGTGCAGAAGGGCGAGGCGGTCGCGCGGCCCGAGATGGGTCACGCCGTCCATGTCGAGGTCGCCGGGCTGGAAGCGGGCCGGGACTATTTCTACCGCTTCATCGCCGGGACCGAACGCACCGCCACGGGCCGGGCGCGGACCGCGCCGGCGGCCGGGTCCGCGGTCGCGCGGGCCCGCTTCGGCGTGCTGGGCTGCCAGGCCTATGAGCAGGGCTTCTACACCGCGCACCGCAAGGCGGCCGCCGAGGACCTCGACTTCATCTATTGCTATGGCGATTACATCTACGAAGGGCGCGGGAGCCGGACCTATACGGGGTCGGGCGGCACGATCGAGAACCCTCGCCAGCATTTCGGGGGCGAGATCTACAGCCTGGACGACTACCGGCGGCGGTACGCCCAGTACAAGATGGACGTGGATCTGCAGGCCAACCACGCGGCGACCGCCTGGTATGTGACCTGGGACGACCACGAGGTCGCCAACAACTGGGTTTCGACCTTCGACGACGGCGTGCCGCCCGAGGTGTTCCTGCTGAGGCGTCAGGCGGCGGCGCAGGCCTTCTACGAGCATATGCCGCTGCGCCGGTCGGCCTTTCCGCGCGGGTCGGAGATGCAGCTGTACCGGCAGTCGTCATGGGGCGATCTGCTGGACCTGAACTTCCTCGACACCCGGTCGTGGCGTTCGGACCAGCCGTGCGACGACGCATGGGCGTCAGCCTGCGCCGCCGTCTCGGCGCGCGACGCCCAGGTGCTCGGCGAGGCGCAGGAGGCGTGGCTGTACCACAATCTCGACCGGTCGCGGGCGCACTGGAAGGTGCTGGCGCAGCAGATCATGGTGATGGATCTGGACCGCAAGGAGGGACCCGAGCCGGGCTTCAACGTCGACACCTGGGCCGGCTATTCGATCCCGCGTCAGCGGCTGCTGGACCGGCTGCGGGAACGCCGCATCGGCAACACCATCGTCCTGACCGGCGACGAGCACCAGAACTATGCGGGCGAGCTGTACCGCGACAGCCGCAACCCGGAGGGGGCGCCCATCGCCTCGGAATTCGTCACCACCTCGATCAGTTCGTCCGGCGACGGTCAGGACCAGCGGGCCGACGGGCGGCGCTATCTGGCCGACAATCCGTTCCTCAAGTTCAACAACGCCCAGCGCGGCTATGTCGTCTGCGACGTGACGCCGGAACGGTGGCAGACCGAGTTCAAGGTGCTGGACAAGGTGTCGGAAAAGGGCGGAACGCTGAGCACGCGGGCGGTCTTCGCGGTGGCGAGCGGGGACGCCCGGGTGGTTTCCGCCTGAGGCTGCCGGCGACAGGGAATTCGGATACGGATTCCGTGGGACTTCGGATACCGGCTTCGAGGAATTGGGAGACGACGACTACCGCGCGCGCGCAGACCTTTTCGGGGTTCCGTGCAAACCGTGTCGTCAGGCGACGGCGGGGATCGCCTGGCTCAGCCGCCCCCCGACGCGGATCGGCTCCACACGCGTGGCCAGACCGGTCCTGTCATCCGTCTCGACATAGACGCCGCAGACCGTGGCCGGGCCGTGGGCGGGGACGTAGCGGCCGCCCGACAGGCGGGTGGTGAAGCGCCGCAGGGGCTCTTCCTTCTCGTTGCCGATGACCGAGTCGTAGTCGCAGCATCCGCCGGCGTCGGTCTGATAGGCGGTGCCGGCGGGCAGGATCTGGCAATCGGCGGTCGGAACATGGGTGTGGGTGCCGACGACCAGCGAGGCGCGGCCGTCGCAGAAATGGCCCATGGCCATCTTCTCGGACGTGGCCTCGCAGTGCATGTCGACGATGATGGCGTCTGCGGCCACGCCCAGGGGACAGGCGGCCAGCTCCTTCTCGACCGCGCTGAAGGGGCAGTCCATCGGGTCCATGTGGATGCGGCCAAGGACATTCATGACCAGCACGGTCTTGCCGCTGTGGGTCTCGAACAGATTGGCGCCGGCGCCGGGGGCGTCCATCAGGCGCGGGTAGTTGGCCGGGCGGATCAGCCGCGGCTCGCGCACGATATAGGTCAGGGCCTCGCGCTGGTCCCAGCTGTGGTTGCCGAGGGTCAGGCAGTCGGCCCCGGCCATGAACAGCTCGCGCGCGGTGTTCTCGGTGATGCCGAAGCCCCCGGCGGCGTTCTCGGCGTTGACGACCACGAAATCGAGTTTCAGATCGCGTTTCAGGCCGGGCAGGTGATCGCTCAGGCCGTCGCGTCCGGACTTGCCGACGACATCACCGAAAAAAGCCAGTCTCATGCGAAGGCTCTATAGCCCCTCTCGGTCAGAACGCCATGCAGACGAATGTCGTGCGCCTCGACGGGGAGTCGCTCGACCTCCTGACCGGCGTAGGCGAAGCCGATCCTGACCGCATCCGGCAAGGCGGCGAAGGTGCGGTCGTAGTAGCCGCCCCCCTGCCCCAGCCGTCCGCCATGGGCGTCGAAGGCCAGAAGCGGGGTCAGGATGAGGTCGGGCTGGACGATCCCTGCCAGCGGGAAGGGCGCGGGCACGCCGGCCTCGTCGAGCTCCAGCGGCTCGCCGGGCGACCAGCGGCGGAAGATCATGGGCGCGTCCCGCTCGATCACCACCGGCAGACACAGCTCGCGCCCGGCCCGGCTGAGCGCCAGCGACAGGGCGTCGACGTCCAGTTCGGAACCGATGGCGCGATAGACGGCGACGATCCGCCCGGGCGGCAGGGCGTCGGCCTGTTCGGCCGCGCGGCCGGCGGCGCCCGCGTCCAGTCCGGCCAGGCGCTTGCGCGTGGCCCGCATCGCGGCGCGAAGCTGATGCTTGTCGGTCATGGAAGGAACCGTCCGGCCGCGTGGAGCACGCGCGACAGCCCTAGCGCGCAGCCAGACCGCGCTCAAGCAGCGAGCCCCGCGGGGCGAGCGATAGCGCAAGAAAGGAAGAAGGTTGGCGGCGCCGCAAGAACCGTGAAGGACGTTTAAATCCTCTCGACCTGGGTAGCCAGGTGGGCGCCGTGTGCCCAGGCCCACGAGCCTGGTCAGGGACAGCTCCCTTCGAGTGAATTAAGGTCGCAAGGAAATGTTGCCTTCGACGAGGGCCGCAGCAAGACCCGCCGCGGGAGAAGATAGTCTCTCTCCCGCGGCGGAACAATGGCCCGCCTCAGTCCCGGGTGAAACGTGAAGGCGCCGGCTCGTCGATCCAGTGCATTTCCAGGACGTCGCCGGTCAGACGGAGCCGCAGCCGGTCATCGTAGCCCTCGACCGCGAACAGTCCGTCGGCGTTCATGGGCGACAGGGCGGCCTTCTGGCCGTTGGTCCGGCGCCAGAACAGGCGCCCGTTCTCAAGGAGGATGGCCCGCCCGCCGTAGACGCCGGCCAGGGACCGCATGCGGGCCGCGGGCAGGCTGACGGGATTCTTCCGGGCCTCGACGCCCACGCGGGCCCACTCCCAGCCGGCCCGATCCGCCGGGTCGGCGTCGGCCCGGGCCAGCAGCCCGTCCAGCGCCAGCGAGGCGGCGGTGTCGAGGGAGGCGGCGGGATCGACCGACACGTCCGGCGCTACGCCGGTTGCTTCCCAGTTCGTGCCCGAGACGGGGTGGACGGGGCGTCCGTAGGAAACGCTGAGCATGAAGCCGGGAGCGACCGGAAAGAAGGTGTTGTTGTTCGCCGCGCCTCCGGTGGTCGCGCCGACCAGGGTCCCCAGCCGGAACTGCTGGACGTCATAGGCGAACGCCTCGGCCGCGGAACCGACCTGCCGGCTGATCAGAACATAGAGGGGCTTTCCGCGCAGCCGGCCCGCGGGAAGGTTGTCGAGCGTGCGCGACTGGATCGGGTCCTTGCCCGCTTCCAGGAAGGTGATGTCGAGCTGGTCCGGCTCCATGAAGTGGCTGAGCAGATAGCGCACCGCGGCATGATCCCCGCCCCCGTTGCCGCGCAGATCGATGATCAGGGCGTCCCCGTCGCGCATGAAACGCATGGCGTCGTCATAGGCCTGCCCCGTGCGGTCGGCGACCCAATGGAACTGGCCGATCCGCAGGTAGCGGATGTTGCCGGGCAGGATGCGCATCTCGGTCAGGCCGTTGTTGCTGCGCCGGGCGGCGGCGGCCCAGATCGCCTGGAGCGCCGGATTGTCCTCGACGTCCGCGTCCGAACCGGCCGCCGCCGCATACTGATCGGGCGCATGGTTCAGGTACATGTGGCCGTCGCCGCTGGATTCCCGAAGGTCGGCGGTCACACGCTCGGCGAAGACGCCCGGGTCAGCGGTGTCATAGCGTCCGGCTGACAGCCCCTGGGCGAGCCGGTCCCGGATGGCCGGAACGCGATCCGGAAAGACGTATCGGCTCTCCACCGTCCGGATAATGGCGGCGATGGCGGCGGCCCGCTGTTCGGCGTCCAGGGGCGCCGCCGCTTCCGCACGGGCGACCGCCGTCGGCGCGGCGCGCTGGGCGAGAGCCGGCGTTCCGGCGAGACAGGCCAGAAGACAGGCGGAAAGGACAAGACGGTTCATCAAACGACTCCGGAATTGGGAGAGAGAGCCGCCGCAAGGCGGTCGGCGAGGGGGCGGCGTTCAAGCGCTTCCAGCGCCCGGATCAGGACGTCGGCGAGGGACTGGCCGAGATCCTCGTCCAGCGAGCGCGAGGCGGCCTCGGTGGCGGCCCAGCATCTTTCCAGCCGTGGCAGCTGCTCCAGCGCGAAGGGGGTGAGGGTCACGATGCGTTCCCGGGCGTCCGTTCCCGGCTCGAGCGAGACCCACTGGCGCGCCGCCATCTGGGTGATGGTCTGGCTGACGGCGGAATGGGTGACGCCCGTGTGGCCGGACAGGGTGCGCAGGGTCGACGGACCGTTATTGAGGAGGGCGCGCAGGATCGGGGTGAAGCGGGGCCGGTAGTCGAGGCCCGCGTCGAGATAGGCCTGCTCCACCGCCCCGTCGAGGTGGTCGACGAGCCGGCGCAGCAAGACGCCGTGGGTGCGAAGGGAGTAGGCCATGGAGGAGATATATAAGCGCTAATATATCTCGACAAATGACAAATCCGACAGGCTTCGGGCGCCGGCGTGTCGGCCTCAGAGTCCCTGGGCGATCTTTTCCAGACGGGCGGCCACGGCGTTGAGCGCCTCGGCCACGCCGTCGGCGCCGGGGGCGGCGGGCGGGACCGGGGAGACCCCGCCGTTGGCGCGCGCTTCGTGCAGTTCATCGGCCAGCATCAGGCCCGCCATCAGAAACAGGCGGATGTCGCCGACATGGCCGACCTCGCCCGCCACCTGGCGCACATGGCCGTCGAACTGGCTGGCGAGGATGCGGACGCGGTCCTCCTGGCCGTCCGCGCAACCGACGGCGTAGGGGCGGCCGTTGATCTCGACGGTCACGGTCGCCATCAGCGGGCCTCCTGCTCGGCCAGGCTGTCGCGGATGGCGTCGGCGGCGCGGGACAGGGCCTCGGCGGCGTCGCGGCCGGCGGCCTCAAGCTCGTGGATGCGCAGGCGGTCGGTCTCGCTGGAGGGGCCGGGCGCGAACAGGTCGTCGTCCGGCACGCGGCTGGAACCCGCCGCACGGCCCTTGAGATCAAGCAGCCGGCGTTCCAGCAGCGCCAGAGCGCGGTCGACACGGTCCTTGGCGGCCGAAGCAGCATCCATTCGGGTCAAATCCTCCAGAATCCGTATAGAACCCGCGCGCACGCCGGGGTAAAGCGGCGCGCTTCCTTTTTTCCGCCCCCCGACGAAAGGTCCTCCCCGTGACCGACGCTAGAACCGCATCCGAAAAGGCCACCCCGAGACAGATGGCCGACGCCATCCGGGTGCTGTCGATGGACGGGGTCGAAAAGGCGAAGAGCGGTCACCCGGGCATGCCGATGGGCATGGCCGATGTGGCGACGGTCCTGTTTTCGAAATTTCTGAAGTTCGACGCCAGCCGCCCCGACTGGGCCGACCGCGACCGCTTCATCCTGTCGGCCGGGCACGGGTCGATGCTGATCTACTCCCTGCTTCACCTGACCGGCTACAGGGCCGCGACGAAGGAGGAGCTGTCCAACTTCCGCCAGTGGGGGTCGAAGACCGCCGGCCACCCCGAGTTCGGCCATATGCCGGGCGTGGAGACCACGACCGGTCCGCTGGGCCAGGGTCTGGCCAACAGCGTGGGCTTCGCCATGGCCGAGCGCCATCTGGCGGCGCGGTTCGGCGACGATCTGGTCGACCACCGGACCTGGGTGGTCGCCGGCGACGGCTGTCTGATGGAGGGCGTGTCGCAGGAGGCGATCGCCCTGGCCGGCCGCTACCGGCTGAACAAGCTGACGGTGCTGTGGGACGACAATTCGATCACCATCGACGGCGCGGTCTCGCTGTCGGACGCCACCGACCAGAAGGCGCGGTTCAAGGCGGCCGGCTGGGCCGTGAAGGCCGTCGACGGCCACGACATGAAGGCGATCAAGTCGGCCCTGCAGTGGGCGACGCGTCAGGACAAACCCACCCTGATCGCCTGCAAGACGAAGATCGGCCGCGGCGCCGCCACCATGGAAGGCAGCCACAAGACGCACGGCGCGGCCCTGGGCGCGGCCGAGATCGCCGCCACCCGGCTGGGCCTGTCGTGGACGCATGAGCCGTTCGAACTGCCCGAGGCCGTCGACAAGGCGTGGAAGAAGGTCGGCCGCCGCGGCGCCAAGGAACGCAAGGCGTGGGAAGCCCGCCTGAATGCCTCGTCCCAGGCCGCCGACTTCACCCGCGCCATGAAGGGCGACCTGCCCGCCGGCGCCTTCGACAAGCTGCAGGCGAAAATCGCCGAACTGATCGAGACCAAGCCGGCGCAGGCCACGCGTCAGAGCTCCGGCGCGGCGCTGGACGAACTGTTCGCCGCCATCCCCGAGCTGATCGGCGGCTCGGCCGATCTGACGGGCTCCAACAACACCTTCGTCAAGGGCACGCCGATCTTCGACGCCCCGACCTATGAGGGCCAGTACGTCAACTGGGGCATCCGCGAGTTCGGCATGGCCGCGGCGATGAACGGCATGGCGCTGCACGGCGGTGTCATCCCTTACGGCGGCACCTTCATGGTGTTCTCGGACTACAGCCGGCCGGCGATCCGCCTCGGCGCCCTGATGGGGGTGCGGGCGATCCATGTGCTGACGCATGACAGCATCGGCCTGGGCGAGGACGGCCCGACGCACCAGCCGGTCGAGCATCTGGCGGCGCTGCGGGCCATCCCGAACCTGCTGGTCTTCCGTCCCGCCGACACGGTCGAGGCCATGGAGTGCTGGAAGCTGGCGCTGGAGAGCAAGACCGCCCCGTCGGCCATGGCCCTGTCGCGCCAGAAGACCGCCGCCGTGCGCACGGTCGCGTCCGCCGAGAACCTGTCGGCCCGGGGCGCCTATGAGCTGCGCGCCGCCAAGGGCGCGGCGAAGGCGACCCTGTTCGCCACCGGCACCGAGGTTCCGCTGGCGCTGGCCGCCGCCGACGCGCTGGAGGCCGAAGGCACGCCGACGCGGGTCGTGTCGGTTCCCTGTTTCGAGCTCTTCTTCCAGCAGCCGAAGGCCTATCAGGACGACGTCATCGGCCGGGGCACGGTCCGGGTGGCCGTCGAGGCCGCGATCCAGCAGGGCTGGGAGCGGTTCATCGGCGAGGACGGGGGCTTCGTCGGCATGACCGGCTTCGGCGCGAGCGCGCCGGCCGAGGTCCTGTACGAGAAGTTCGGGATCACCACGGACGCCGTGGTGGCGGCGGTCAAGGCGCGGCTCCAGGGCTGATGGCCCATCTCGGCGCCGTATCGCTGCTGGTCCGCGACTACGACGAGGCCATCGCCTTCTTCGTCGGCAGGCTGGGTTTCGAGCTCAGCGAGGATGCGGACATGGGCGGCGGCAAGCGCTGGGTTCGGGTCACGCCCAGGGGCGGGCAGACGTCCCTGCTGCTGGCCCGCGCGACGACGGCCGCCCAGCGCGCGGCGGTCGGCAAACAGGCGGGCGACCGCGTCTGGCTGTTTCTGGAGACGGACGACCTGGTCCGCGACCATGCCGCCTGGACAGCCGCGGGCGTGGAATTTCGAGAGACGCCGCGGCGGGAATCCTATGGGAAGGTGGTCGTGTTCCAGGACCTTTACGGCAACGCCTGGGACCTGATCGAACCGGCCCGGGAGACCAAATGATGTTGCGAATGATGATGACGGCCCTGGTGATGGCGGGCGCGCTGCTGACGGCGGCGCCGGTCGCGGCCCAGGTCGAGCCGACGCCGGTCGTGATCGGCCAGTCGTACCCCTTGCCCTCGACGGTGATGGGCGCGGCGCGCGAGATCAATGTCTGGTTGCCCCCGGGATACGAAGCGGGCGCCGCGCGGTATCCGGTGCTCTATGTGCTGGACGGCGGTCAGGCGCAGGACTTCCACCACATCTCCGGCCTGGCGCAGCTGGGCACGGTGAACGGCACGACGCGCGACGTGATCGTGGTCGGGATCGCCTCGGTCGACCGGCGCAACGAGCTGGCGCTGGCCACCGACAACGCCGACCTGATCGCCCGCTATCCGACGCAGGGACAGTCAGACCGGTTCCGGCGGTTTGTCGCGGAAGAGGTCCAGCCGTTCATCGAGGGACGCTTCCGCACCAATGGCGAGACGACGCTGATGGGCGAGTCCCTGGCCGGGCTGTTCGTGGTCGAGACCTTCCTCAAGGAACCGCAGATGTTCGACGCATACGTCGCCGTCAGCCCCAGCCTGTGGTGGGACGGCGGGCGGCTGGCGCGTCAGTCGGGCGCCCATCTGCGCGACCATTCGAACGACCCGCGGACCCTGATCCTGACCATGGGCGACGAGGGCGCCGAGGCGCAGGCGCTTATGGATACGCTGACCGGCAACCTGCGCGACCACGCCCTGCCCGGCGTGAGCTGGTCGTTCGACCCGCGCCCGGCCGAGAGCCACGCCACCATCTATCACGGGGCCGCGCTCGACGCGTTCCGGCGGCTCTACGCCGTCGCCCAGCCCGCGAACTGACGACCGGAGACCGAACCCATGCGCCTCGGCACGCCGCTATCGGACACCGCCGTCCGCGTGATGCTTCTGGGAGCCGGCGAACTGGGCAAGGAGGTGGCGATCGAGCTGCAGCGGCTGGGGGTCGAAGTCATCGCCGTCGACCGCTATCCCAACGCCCCCGCCATGCAGGTGGCGCACCGCAGTCACGTCATTCCGATGACGGATCCGCACGTTCTCGCCGGGGTCATCGCGGCGGAGATGCCCCATATCATCGTGCCCGAGATCGAGGCCATCGCCACGGACGTGCTGGCGGAGATCGAGGCGGCGGGGCATGCGGTGGTCATTCCGACCGCCCGGGCGACGCAGCTGACCATGAACCGCGAGGGCATCCGGCGGCTGGCGGGCGAGGAGCTGGGCCTGCCGACCTCGCCCTACGCCTTCGCCTCCTCGGCCGACGAACTCTCGGAAGCCGCGGAGCGGATCGGCCTGCCGGTCTTCGTCAAGCCGGTCATGTCGTCGTCGGGCAAGGGCCAGTCGTTCGTGGAGTCGCTGGACGAGGCGGCCGACGCCTGGGCCTATGCCCAGTCCGGCGGGCGGGTCGAGACCGCGACGGTCATCGTCGAGGGCCGCATCGACTTCGAATTCGAGATCACCCTGCTGACCGTCCGGTCGATGCGGGACGGGGCGGTGCGGACGGACTTCTGCGCCCCCATCGGACACCGGCAGGTCAAGGGCGACTATGTCGAGAGCTGGCAGCCGCAGGCGATGACGTCCGCCGCCCTGGCCGCCGCGCAGGACATCGCGGGCAAGGTCACGGACTCGCTGGGCGGCCTCGGCGTGTTCGGGGTCGAGTTGTTCGTGAAGGGCGACCAGGTCTGGTTCTCGGAGGTGTCGCCGCGCCCGCACGACACCGGTCTGGTGACGCTGGCGACCCAGACGATGAGCGAGTTCGCCCTGCACGCCCGCGCCATCCTGGGCCTGCCGGTCGACGTCGGCCAGCGCGACATCGGCGCCAGCGCGGTGATCTATGGCGGCATGGACGCTGCGGGCGTCGCCTTCGACGGCGTGGCGGAGGCCCTGTCCGTTCCGACCGCCGACCTGCGCCTGTTCGGCAAGCCGGAGAGCTATGAGCGGCGGCGCATGGGGGTGGCGACGGCGCGGGGCGCGACCACGGACGAGGCCCGCGAACGGGCGCGTCTGGCGGCGTCGAAGGTCAGGCCCGTCGCGGGCTAGAGCGGCGCGGCGGCCATGGCCCGCGCCTGTTCCGCGCGCGGCGCGGCGAGGGCGGCGACGGCCGCCTCGAGCGCGGCGTCCCGGCCGGCGCTGCGATCTCCGGCGGTGGCGACCGCCAGGTCGGGCGTCACTCCGTGCTTCTCGAGCCGGACCCCGCCCGAGGTGACGAAGTCGGCGCGGCTGAGCGTCAGCCGGCCGCCGTCGGGCAGCCGCGTCTCCTGCGAGATCAGCACGGCCCCCGCCGTCGGCGCCCCGACCACGACGGCGCGGCCCGCCTCCTGCAGGGCGGCGGGGGTCAGTTCGGCGGCGCTGCGGCTCTGGTCGTCGACCAGAACGGCCACGTCGTTGGCCACGGGCGCGGTCAACGATCCGCATCCGCCGGCCGTCTTCAGCTCGATCCGGCGGCCGCTGCGCGAGGTGCGGGTCGCCCACGTCCGGTTCACGGGCAGGAAGCAGCTCAGCACCGCGTCCGCCTCCATCAGGCGCCCCCCGGGATTGCCGCGAAGATCCAGGACCACGTCGGTGTCCGGCGTCAGATCCGCCAGTTGCTCGCCCATCCAGCGGCCGAGACCCTGTTCAAAGCCCTCGACGCGCAGGACCAGGACGTTGGGCCGGGTGCGATCGGCGACGAAGGCCGGGCGCGGTTCCATGACGCGGGGGTTCAGGACGGCCGTCCGCGCGCCGCCCTCGGCGTCGATCATCGCCAGGACCACGGGCCGGCCCTCGACCACGTCCTGATCCGGCGTCCAGCCCGATGCGCCGTCGGCGATCAGCCGCCAGCCGACGCCCACGCCCGCCTCGGCCGCGGGGGAACCCTCGCGGACCTGTTCCACCACATAGGTGTCGTGATCGTCCCGGTCGGCGCGCAGGGACAGGCCGACGGCGGCGCGGCGCTCGCGCAGCTGGTCCTGACGGCGCGCCACGGCGGGCGGCGCGGCGCCGGCGTGGTCGTCGTCCAGCAGGTTCAGCATTTCCCGCAGCGAGCGGTAAAGGGTGCGGTCGTCCGGAGCGGCCAGCGCCACCGGCCGCCATGTCTCGCGCGCGGCGTTCCAGTCCACGCCGTGCAGATGCGGGTCATAGTATTCGCGCCGGACCTCGTTCCAGACGTGGTCGAAGACCCGCTGGTTCATCCGGACGCGCTCGCGGCCGGGCGCGGCGGGGGGCGCGGCGGTCGCCGGCGGGGCGACCGATGCGACGGCGGGATCGCCCGCAAACGACGGAGCCGCGACAAGCGCAAGGCTCATCGCGGCTGACACGGCCAGTCGT
>Ga0233425_10003910_pt1 | contig 26006 bp, 25 predicted proteins | sample Watercolumn_Towu_2_FD_181712 | JGI IMG/M metagenome (GOLD analysis project Ga0233425, IMG submission 181712) | Freshwater microbial communities from Lake Towuti, South Sulawesi, Indonesia - Watercolumn_Towuti2014_140_MG | ecosystem: Environmental > Aquatic > Freshwater > Lake | place... | reverse complement strand
ATGACGCCCAGCCGTGCCGCGATTTCCGGATAAACCGGCCAGACGCACCCGCTGAGCGGATCGGGCAGGTAATCCTCGCAGGCCGCCGTCCGCGCTGGAATCGCGGCGCGCCGGAGCGCGTCGCGGGCGAGATCCGCGAGGACGAACAGCTTCGGATGATTGATCGTGTGCATGAAGCAGCCGCGGCGCATCCAACCGGCGAAGAGGCGGTCGAGGTTGCAGCCGTGCGCGTGGCTCATCGCCAACAGGGCGTCGCGACTGGCGAACCAGCCATCGAGATATCCGACCCGTGAGAACACCTCCGCCCGGAACAGCGACACGATCTCGTCGACCGAGTAGCCGCGGGCGAAGCCGTAGACGATCAGCGCCGAGTGATAGTCGCCCATCGGCGAGCCGAACAGGCCGGCCTTGTGGCCGATATAGACGATGTCCGGGTGGAAGGCCGGGAAGACGATCGTCGGGACAGGCACCACGAACCGGGCCGTCTCGAGGATCCGTGCCGGCGTCACATCGCCGAACGGGCCGGCGTCGAACGGGAAGCACACGGTCAGGTCGGCGCTCCTCACCGCGTCGAGCAGCCGCCGGGGGCTCGAGTCGAATTGCGAGAAGGTTGCCGGCTCTACCGACGCGATCTCAGCATCCGGCGCAAGGAATCCCAGACACCCCGCGAGGACGGCGACTTGGCAGTTGTTGCCGATGACGACGATACGCCTAGCCACGGCCGCGTGCCCCCCGCTGCCAGCAATTCTTCGTCGCAGACCACGGCGGCCTGCTGGGCGAACTCGCGGCGCGCCTCGTGCAGGCTTCGACTGGAGGCCGGCAGAGCGTCCTGGTCCCCGCCCTCGGTGAGATGGCGGAAGAAGACCCGCATGACATGATCGACACCGTCCTTGCTGACGGACCTGAGATCGCTCTCGAGATAACGGAAGGCGCCCTCGGGCGAGGTGATGATTTCGTAGGAGGGAAAGTACAGCGTGTCGTCGCGCGTATCGGCCAGACGCTGCGCGGCGACCCGAAGCACCGCCTTGCTGTGAACGGTCGATTGCAGCACGTGGCGTCCCTCGTAGGTCGCCACCAGCGGCACGGGCGAAACAGTCAGGATCAGGCGCGCCTGTGGATTGACCGCCTTCAAGGCGTCGGCGAAGGCGGAAAGATCCGCGATCACTTCCTCGACCGGCTGATTTCTGAAGACGTAAGCTTCCGGATCGAAAGTGCCGGCCGCCACGCCGGGGCAGAGTGGAAAAGCCGCACCGTCGGTTCGCGCCTGCCATCCCTCGGTGAGTCCGAGGGTGAAGACGAAGACGTCGAGGTTCTCGAACAGTCGCCGCAGCCGGGTGAAGTGTTCCTCCCGCTCCGCCTCGACGGCCTCCGGGCTGGCGAAGCCCGCGGGCTCGATGCGGGGACGGAACGGGTCGGCAAAGCGCCCGTCCTGTCGTTCCCAGACCCGATCGCCGGGGGTGAAGCGGCCATAGGCCCGCTCGATGAGCTGCAGGAGCTGGCGCGCAGTGTAGACGTTGCCGTAGCGCGCCGAGAACAGGCGGTATCCGCGGGCGCGGGCTTCGGCCGGTGGCACACCCTCGGGCGTGTCTTCGGAAACCAGATAATGGTAGCCGCTGGCCTGGAGGCGGTCGGCGATGTGCTGGGCAAAGCAGCTTCCCGCCGTCGCGATCCGGGTCTGCCGCGTCAGCCGAAATCCCTCCGGCACCGTAGGCCCGGCCATCGGATCAAGGGCGAACAGAGGCAGCGAACCGACAGAGCGGTCCCAGAAGGCGTGGTCGGCAAGACCGGAATAGGGATTTCGGGCGCGGTCCTGCATCGCTCGGCGGACCGTAGCCGACAGGGTACCCCGCGGCAACGGCCATCCCCAGCGCTGACCGCCGTGCTATTTTGAATGTTGTGCGGTCGGGGCTAGAGCACGGGATCGGACGATCCGATACCGGAGACACCAATCCCATGGCGAAAGTCGCGTTCCTGGGCCTCGGCGTAATGGGCTCGCCGATGGCGGGGCACCTCGCGAAGAAGGGCCACGACGTCACCGTCTACAACCGGACCGGCGCCAAGGCCGAGGCCTGGGTCGCCGCCCATGGCGGCCGGGCCGCCGCGACCCCGCGCGAGGCGGCGGCCGGATGCGCCATCGTCTTCGCCTGCGTCGGCAACGACGACGACCTGCGCTCCGTGGTGCTCGGCGAGGACGGTGCCTTCGCCGGCATGGAGAAGGGCGCGGTCTTCGTTGATCACACCACCGCCTCGGCCGAGGTCGCCCGCGAATTGTCCGCGGCCGCCGACGCGGCCGGGCTCCGCTTCATCGATGCGCCGGTTTCCGGCGGCCAGGCTGGCGCGGAGAACGGTGTGCTCACCGTGATGTGCGGCGGCGAGGAGGCGGCCTATGCCGAGGTCGAAGCCGTCGTCATGGCCTATGCCAAATCGTGCCGCCTGCTCGGGCCCTCGGGCTCCGGCCAGCTCACCAAGATGGTCAACCAGATTGCCATCGCCGGGGTGGTGCAGGGCCTGTCCGAGGCGATCCATTTCGCCAAGCGCGCTGGCCTTGACGTGGAGGCCGTGCTCGACGTGATCTCCAAGGGAGCGGCCGGATCCTGGCAGATGGAGAATCGCGGCCGAACCATGAATGCGGACAAGTTCGATTTCGGCTTCGCCGTGGAGTGGATGCGCAAGGATCTCGGCATCCTGCTGGCCGAATCCCGCCGCAACGGCGCACGGCTTCCGGTGACGGCTCTGGTCGATCAGTTCTACGCCGAGGTGGAGGCCATGGGCGGCAAGCGCTGGGACACCTCTGCACTCATCGCCCGGCTGGAGCGCTGAGCCAGCGCACGGCCAGCGACCACGCCGCCTCCGGCGTGGTCCAGTCCCAGTCCTCGCCCATCTGATGGCGGAACCACGTGAACTGGCGCTTGGCGTAGCGGCGGGTATCGCCCTGGCCGCGTTGCACGGCCTCGTCGCGTGAGATCGTCCCGTCGAGATAGGCGATGAGGCCCGGCACGCCGTGGGCCCGCATCACCGGCAGCAAGGGGTCGAGGCGCCGCTCCCGCAGGGCGGCCACTTCGTCGAGGGCGCCTTGCTTCATCATCGTCACGAAGCGCGCATCGATGCGCTGGCGCAGCTCTGCGCGATCGGCGGCGAGGAAGATCTTCAAGAGCGGCTTTCCGGCGAGCGGTCCCGGCTCACGGGCCTCGTGGAACGAGCCGATGGAGCGGCCGGTCGCCTCGAAGATCTCGAGGGCCCGCATCACCCGCATCCGGTCCGAGGGACGCAGCCGTCGCGCACTCTCCGGGTCGCGCAGCGCCAGCGCGGCGTGGAGCACCTCGGTCGGCTGTCCGTCCGCCTCCGCCCGGACCTTCGCCCGGATGGCCTCCGGCACCGCGGGCAGGTCGGAGATGCCCTCGTCGAGGGATCGGAAGTAAAGGCCGGTGCCGCCGACGAAGATCGGCAGAGCCCCGGCTTCGGGTTCGGACAGGATCGCGGCGGCCTGCCGCTGGAAGTGGCCGACGGAGAAATTTACCGCACCGTCCACAATCCCGTAGAGGCGGTGCGGCGCGAGAGCCTCTTCCTCCCGTGTCGGCCGGGCCGAGAGCACGCGCAGGTCGGCATAGACCTGCATCGAATCCGTGTTGATCACCGTGCCGCCGAAGGCTCGGGCGATGCGCAAGCCCAGCGCCGACTTGCCCGAGGCGGTGGGTCCTGCAATGAGGATGGCGGCCGGGCGCCCCATTTCCTGCCCGTCCGAACTCCGCACGGCTACTCTCCATGACACTCGTTGCGACGCTGATAGCAAACCCGGCCCGGCCCGCCATCACCGACGCGGTGCTGGCTGAGGCGCGCCGGGTGGTGCGGACGGAGCATCAGCCGCGCATTCTCCACGGAGAGGTGGCGGCCGAACTGCTGGTTCCGGGTTCGCCCGAACAGGCGCCGATCCTCACCCAGGCCCTGCGCGAAGCCCTTGGGTCTGAACCGATCGACCTAGCCGTGCTTCCTCACGATCAGCATCGCCGCAAACGGCTGTTCCTGGCCGACATGGACTCGACCATGATCGAGCAGGAATGCATCGATGAACTCGCCGACGTGGTCGGCATCAAGGATCGCGTGGCGGCGATCACCGAGCGGGCCATGCGCGGCGAGATCGCGTTCGAGCCGGCCCTGCGGGAGCGAGTGGCTCTGCTGAAGGGCCTGTCCGTCGGTGTCATCGACGGTCTGATCCGCGACGCGATTCGCCTGACGCCGGGCGGTCGCACCCTCGTCGCGACGATGCGGGCGCACGGCGCCTTCACCTGCCTCGTCTCCGGCGGCTTCACCTTGTTCACCGGACCGATCGGTGCGCGCCTGGGCTTCGACGAGACCCGCGCCAACCGCCTGGACGTGGCGGATGGACACTTGACGGGTCAGGTGGTGGAGCCGATCGTCGGGGCGGAGGCCAAGCGGTCGAGCCTCATCGAGTTGCGCGAGTGGCTGGGCCTGGGCGCTGCGGAGACGATGGCGGTCGGTGACGGCGCCAACGACCTGCCGATGCTCGCCGAGGCAGGCGTCGGTGTCGCCTTTCGCGCCAAGCCCAGGGTGGCGGAGGCTGCCCGCGTTCGGATCGAGCACGGCGACTTGACCGCGCTGCTCTACCTGCAGGGATTTTCGGCGGCGGAGTTCGCGGCTTAGGGTTCTTCGTGCTGCCGCAAAAACCCAACCGATCGTGATCACCCCTCTCCCCGCAGGCGGAGAGAGGGAGGAACGACGAACGGATCAGCGTCGGATTCGAGGCCCCGTCACTCCAGGCCGATGGCGACGAAGCGCACGTCACCGCTCGCGCCGGCGACCAGCAGCAGCACCGACTTGCGGCCTTCCTTCTTCAGGGCCTCCACGCGCTTCGTGACGTCGGCCGGATTGGCCACTGCCTCCTGGCCGACCTCGACGATGACCTCGCCGGGCTGGATGCGCTTGTCGGCGGCGGTCGAGTTCGGATCGACCTTGGTGACGACCACGCCGTTCTTGACGCTCTCCTTGATGTTGTAGCGCCGGCGGGCCTCGTCGGTGAGGCCGGACAGGTTGAGGCCGAGGATCTGGCGGTTGGCCGATTCCGCCTCAGGCTGCTTCACGTTGGCAACCTGGGTCTTCTCGCCGTCCTCGAGGCGGCCGAGGAGGACCGACTTCGTCTGCTCCTCACCCTTGCGGACGATCTGGACTTCGACGGTCTTGCCAACCGGTGTCGCGGCGACGATGCGCGGCAGCTCGCTCGACGACTTCACCGGGACGCCGTTGAATTTGACGATGACGTCACCGACCTCGAGACCGGCGGTCTTGGCCGGTCCCTTCTCGTCGACGCCGGCTACCAGCGCGCCCTTGGCGCCGCCCTTCAGACCGAGCGCCTCGGCGGTCGATTCATCGACGTTCTGGATGCGCACGCCGAGCCAGCCGCGGCGCACCTCGCCGAACTGCCGGAGCTGGTCGATGACGGGGCTTGCCGTTCCCGAGGGCACAGCGAAGCCGATGCCGACCGAACCGCCCGAGGGCGAGAGGATCGCCGTGTTGATGCCGATCACCTCGCCGTCCATGTTGAACAGCGGACCGCCCGAATTGCCCTTGTTGATGGCCGCATCCGTCTGGATGTAGTTGTCGTAGGGGCCAGACTCGATGTTGCGGCCGCGGGCGGAGACGATGCCGGCTGAGACCGAGCCGCCGAGGCCGAACGGGTTGCCGATCGCCATCACCCAATCGCCCGGGCGCATCTTGTCCGAATCGCCGAAGGGCACCGCCTTGAGCGGCCGCTCGGCCATCGGCTTCACCCGCAGCAGGGCGAGATCGATCTTCGAATCCTTGCCGATGATTTCCGCCTTCAGCTTGGTGCCGTCGGACAGGATGACCTGGATGTCGTTGGCGTCGCCGATGACGTGGTTGTTGGTCACGACGATGCCCGACGCATCGATGATGAAGCCCGAGCCCAGCGAGTTCGACTTGCGCGTCGGCCCGCGCGGGCTGTCGTCATCGCCCTTCGGAGCGCCCTGGCCGCGCCGCTTGAAGAATTCCTCGAAGAGATCCTCGAACGGGGTGCCCTGAGGCAACTGCGGCATGGTCCGGCCGCCGCGATTGCTCGCCTCGACGGTCGTCGAGGCGGAGATGTTCACCACCGCGTCCGTCACCTTCTCGGCCAGGTCGGCGAGTGACTCCGGACCCCGGGCGAAGGCAGGAAGGGGCAGCGCTGTGACCGTGACGGTGACGCTCAGAACCGCGGCGGCCAGGGCCGACGAGGCGCGCCGGGCAAGAGACGGCGTTCGGCCCCGGACGGCGTTCGCGGCGAGTCTCATGGACGTTTCCTCAAGCTCCGAGAGTGCCCGGTGTCAGGCCGGCTTATAAGTTCGGCGGCCGGCACCCTCGATCAAGGGCGCCGGCCGGATCGGTCGGATCGGTCGCAGGCTGCTCAGCGCACCGCGCCGGTGGTCGCGTCGCCGGTGCCCGCAGCCGTGGGCTGGGCGGCGCTGTTGCGGGCGCCCTGCGGGCGGCGGCCCTGCGGATCGTTGAAGTAGCGGAAGAAGTCCGAGTTCGGGCTCACCACGAGCCGCGTGTCCTGACCCTTCAGCGACTGCTCGTAGGCCTGCATCGAGCGGTAGAAGGCGAAGAAGTCCGCGTCCTGCCCGAAGGCTTCCGCCAGAATGCGGTTCTTGTCCGCGTCGCCCTGGCCGCGCAGCTCTTCCTGCTGCTGGTTGGCCTCGGCCAGGATCACGACGACGTCGCGGTCGGCCTTGGCGCGGATCAGCGTCGCCGCCTGATCGCCGTTGGCGCGGATATCGGTCGCCTCCTTCTTCCGCTCGGAGGTCATGCGGTCGTAGACCGCCTGACTGTTCTTCGCGGGGAGATCGACGCGGGTCATGCGCAGATCGACGATCTCGATGCCGAGCCCCTTGGCCTGCCGGTTCACGTCCTCCTGGATCGTGTTCATCAACTCGGAGCGCTCGGTCCGCACGATGGCGTCGCGGCTGGTGCGGGCCAGGACGTTGCGGAGTGCGGAGTTGGTGAAGCTCGCCAGGCGCTGGTTCGCCAGCGCGATCGTCCCGACCGACTGATAGAACTTCAGCGGATCGACGATGCGGTAGCGGGCGAAGGCGTCCACTTCGAGGTTCTGCCGGTCGGCGGTGAGCAGGGTCTGCACCGGCAGGTCGAGATCGAGCACCCGCTTGTCGAACAGCACGACGCTGTCGGTGAACGGCACCTTGAAGTAGAGGCCGGGCTTGTTCTGCCCGACCGGATTCAGCACGTCGCGCACGCGGCCGAGCTGAAGCACGAGGGCCTGCTGCATCTGCCCCACGGTGAAGACGGAGGCGTAGAGCCCGATCGCCACGACCGCGGCGATGAGGATCAGACCGGTCCGGATGGCTGGATTGTTCATCGGCTGGTCGCTCCGTTCGCCTGCGTCCGGCCGCCGTCGAGGAGCGGCAGCACCGGGAGCACGCCCGCAGCGCTGGCGCCGCCGGCCACGCCGCCGTTCTGATCGATGATGACCTTGTTCACGGAGCCGAGCACTTTCTCCATCGTTTCCAGGAAGATCCGCTCGCGGATCACCTCGGGCGCGGCCTTGTAGGAATCGTAGACCTGCCGGAAACGGGACGCCTGACCGGTCGCCTCGGCCGTTGCCTGAGAGCGGTACGCCTCCGCGCCCTGGATGATTTTGCTCGCGTTGCCTCGGGCATCGGGCACCACGCGGCTCGCATAGGTCTCGGCCTCGTTGCGGACCTGCTGGGCGTATTGCTGCGCCGCGTTCACGTCGATGAAGGCGGGGCGCACCTCCGGGGGCGGGGTGACGCTGGTGAGCTGCACGACCTCGATGCGGACGCCTGCGCCGTATTCGTCGAGGGCGCTCTGGACGATCTCCTTGACCTCCTGGGCGATGCTGGACTGCTCGTTGGTCAGGATCGCCTGGATGTTGCGGCGGCCGATCACCTCGCGCATCGCGCTCTCGGCGATGGCCTTGATGGTCCCCTCCGGATTGGCGAGGTTGAAGACGTAATCCTCGGCCTTGAGAGGATTGACGCGCCACTGCACCTCGAAATCGATGTCGACGATGTTCTCGTCACCGGTGAGCATCAGGCTCTCTTCCGGCACGTCGCGCTGGCGCGTGGTGCTGCCGGTGGTGATGTAGCCGATCGGAATCGAGTTCACGATGCCGACGTTCGGCTTCTGGACGGCGCCGATCGGGTAGGGGAAGTTGTAGCGCAGGCCCTCGCCGGACTGGCCGGTGTAGCGCCCGAAGATCGTGTTGATGCCGACCTCGTTGGGCTTCACGATGTAGAAGCCGGTCAGAAGCCACGCGCCGAGCACGAGGCCCGCCGCCACGAGGATTCCCTTGCCGCCTCCGAAGCCTCCGCCCGGCATGACGCCGCGGAGTCGATCCTGGCCGCGCCGGAGCAGATCCTCGAGATCGGGGGGCGTCTTGCCGCCGCCCCCGCCACCCCAGGGGCCGCCGCCATTGCCGCCGCCGGGACGGCCCCAGGGGCCACCTCCGCCGCCGCTCTGATTGCTCCAAGGCATTCTCGACGTGAACTCCTGCTGAAGCCGGCCTCCCGCGGATGCGGCAGGCCCTTGCCTGAAAACTCGATCCGCCGCCCGGCCTTCGCCCTGACAGGGGGCGGAAGAGGCCGGTTTCCCCAAGCGCCAGAACGCGTTTGCGGTGTCGCAAGGACGCCGCGCACCTGAGTGGCGCCGCGCGGTCCTGTCAAGGCTGGCAGGTGGGCCCGCACCGCGTCAACCGCAACGGCTGTCCGAGCCTCGAATCTCCTTGCACCCCTGCGGCCAAAGCGCCGTCTGCGCGATCAACGATCGGCGACGCGCTCCAAATTCACGAATTGGAAGGCGAATTCGTCGCGTTCACCCGCCTCGTGCGCCTCGCGGAACGTCTCGCGGAAGGCGCTCCGGTCGAAGGAGGGAAAGTACGCATCGCCCTCCGGTGCCGCATCGACCTCGGTGAGGTGCAGCCGGCCGGCATGAGGCAAGGCGAGCCTGTAGATCTCGGCGCCGCCCACCACCATCAACTCGTTGCCCTCGGCCGCGGCCAGAGCCGAATCCCAATCGTGCACGACCGTGGCACCCGCGATGGCATAACCACGCTGGCGCGTCAGAACGAGGCTGCGCCGGCCGGGCAGGGGACGGCCAATCGAATCCCAGGTCTTGCGACCCATCAGGATCGGCTTGCCCATGGTGAGCGCCTTGAAGCGCTTCAGGTCGCTGGAGATCCGCCACGCGAGATCGTTGTCGCGGCCGATCACGCCGTTGCGGGCGATGGCGACGACGAGGGAGATGTAAGGCCTGCCCATCAGACGGCCACCGGCGCCCTAATCGCGGGATGCGGTTCGTAGCCTTCGATCACGATGTCCTCGAAGCGGAAATCGAACAGCGAGCGCACTTCCGGGTTCAGGCGCAGCCGGGGCAGGGCCTTCGGTTCGCGCGTGAGCTGGAGGCGGGTCTGCTCCAGGTGGTTGGCGTAGAGATGCGCATCGCCGAAGGTATGGACGAAGTCGCCGGCCCGCAGCCCCGTCACCTGCGCGATCATCGCCGTCAGCAGGGCGTAGCTCGCGATGTTGAAAGGCACGCCGAGGAAGGCATCGGCCGAGCGCTGATAGAGCTGGCAGGAGAGACGTCCCTCGGCCACGTAGAACTGGAACAGGCAGTGGCAGGGAGCGAGGGCCATCCGGTCGAGGTCGGCCGGATTCCAGGCCGAGACAATCAGGCGGCGCGAATCCGGGTTGCGGGCGATCTCGTCGAGAACCCAGGCGATCTGATCGACCGTGCCGCCGTCCGGCTTGGCCCAGCTGCGCCATTGCTTGCCGTAGACGGGGCCGAGATCGCCTTCCGCGTCGGCCCACTCGTCCCAGATCGTGACGCCGTTCTCCTTCAGATAGGCGATGTTGGTGTCGCCCTTCAGAAACCACAGCAATTCATGGACGATCGAGCGCAGGTGGAGCTGCTTCGTCGTCACCAGGGGAAAGCCTTCCGCGAGATCGAACCGCATCTGGTGGCCGAACACCGAGAGCGTGCCCGTGCCGGTGCGGTCCTCCTTGCGGACGCCCTCGGAGAGGATGCGGGTGAGCAGATCGTGATAGGCGCGCATGACCCCTCAGATCTGGCGGGCGCCCCGGCCGATGTCGAGTCGGGTGCCCTCGCCGTCCCGCCTTTCCCGACGTTTTGGTTACGCAACGGCACGGCTAACGGAGGAGGCTCGGTCCGAGCTGGTAGGCGACGAGGCAGAAATTGCTCCAGCCGTGGAGGAGGATGCAGGGCCAGAGCCGGCCGGTGCGCCAGCGCAGCCAGCCGAGCGTGAGCGCGAGCGGCAGCAGGGTCAGCGGCCGGGCCAGCGCGCCCTTGGCGCCGGGGTCGAGGGAGACATGCGCGAGGCAGAACAGGAGCGCCGTCGCCACGATCGTTGCCGCCGGCCCGAGGAAGGCATTGGCCCGGGCGAAGGTCTCGCCCCGCAGCAGCAATTCCTCGGCGATCGGCGCCAGCACCACGACGAAGGCGAACCACAGGCCGAGCATCAGCGGGCTCAGGAAGGGCGAGAGCCGCACCCCGTTTGCGAAATTCATCTGCAGCGCCGCCGCGGTGGTCGTCACCCAGACGATATGGATTAGTGGCCAGAGCGGCAGCAGCAGCCAGAGCCGCCGCATCGGCGCCCGCGTCTCAACGGGGCGGGTCAAGCCGAGCCGTTGCCGCCAAGCGCCGCCCGCGGCCCAGGCCGCCAGCGCGACGACGAGCAGCGCCATCAGCACCTGCCGCACGGCATCCATCGCGACGGCGCGGCCGGCAACCTCAGAGAGGGGCAGTCGCGGGCGTGAGGCGCTGTCGGTCAGCGGGTCGATGCCGAGGCGCAAATCGCCTCCAACCCGGACGATGGCGATGGCGAGGCCGCTCGCCAGGACGAGTATCGCGAGCGGAACCGCGATGAGCAGAAGCATTCGACCGAGCCACGCCAATCCCGCCTTGACCGTGGCGAGCGGCGGTTTCGACGGGCGCGCGTCGGCGAGGGCGGGCGGCATATCGGCCACGCTCGCAACGCGGAGCGGGTCTGAGCGCAGATCGCTCTTCAAAACCGCCGTCGGCCTCTCTATATTCGCTTTGCCGGTCGCAAGGCCGGCTATGGCGATAAACGTTCTTCGCAATAAACCTATCGGACCCGGGGGCGGTACCCGGCGCCTCCACCCGAACCCAGGACCGATGGCCGCACGGCCGCAGGTGCTGGGTTCGGGCGGGGGCGAAATAGGATCGACGAGGGCGTAAAGGTAGAGCTTTCGCTCGGCATGGTTCCGCCGTTATCGGGCCTTTGCAATAGTTGCCAACGACAACTTTGCTCCGGTGGCTGTCGCCGCGTAAGCGGTGCCAAAAACCGACCTAAAGTCCTAGCGGGTAGCACCGCATAGGCGGGGTTCGGAGGTACCTGGCAACAGAAACCTCCACTCATTTCCACGACCCGGCGCAGCCCAATCCCGGCCGTGACCGGTCAAGCGAGCGCCGATGGCCGAAGATCTGATCCGTTACGATCTCCTGGTTCAGGACGCCCTGCGCGGCGTCGTGCGCAAGGTGCTGACCGATGCCGCCCGCGAGGGGCTCTCGGGCGAGCATCACTTCTACATCTCGTTCCGCACCGAGGCGCCGGGCGTGCGCATGTCGCAGCGCCTGCGCGAGAAGTACCCGCAGGACATGACGATCGTCCTGCAGCACCAGTTCTGGGATCTCGGCGTCACCGAGCACAGCTTCGAGGTCGGCCTGTCCTTCTCCGGCGTGCCGGAGCGGCTGCTGATTCCCTTCGACGCGCTGTCCGGCTTCTTCGACCCGTCCGTGCAGTTCGGCCTGAAGTTCGACCTCAACGAGGGTGCCGAGGGCGAGCAGGCCGAGGAGACTCAGCCGAGCGCGCCGGTCAAGGCCGGTCCCCGCGGCGCGGCCTCCGAGCCTGCCGAGATCAAGCCGAAAGGCACGGGCCTCGCGACGGTCCAGGGCGGCCCGAAGATCGTCCCGGCGCTTCCGGTCGGCGGCAAGGCCAAGGCCGACGGCAAGCCGGACGACAAGTCCGAGGACGGCAGCGAGGCCAAGCCCGAGGCCGCCGAGAAGACCGAGCGCGACGGCACCGCCGAGGTCGTCAGCCTCGACGCCTTCCGCAAGAAGAACTGATCCCTTTCCGCGCACCGCTCCTCACTCGGAGGAGCGGTCGGGCGCGTCAGGTGCGGCGCTGCGCCACCATCCGCAGCCCGTCCTTCGGCCGCAACGTCACGCGGTGGAGCGGCGTGACCGGCGGATGGTCCGCAGGTAGAGTGAGCCGCACCGCCCGCGCGACCTGTGCGAGCACCAGGGTGGCCTCCTGTACGGAAAAGCTCTGACCGATGCAGATTCGCGGGCCTGCCCCGAACGGCAGGTAGGCGAAGCGCTCGATCGCATCCCGGGCACTGCCGAAGAAGCGTTCGGGCATGAAGGCATCCGGCTCGTCCCACAGCTTGCGGTGCCGGTGCATCACCCAGGGTGCGATGATGACGGTGGAGTTGCGGGGGATCTTCACGCGCCCGAGCCGGTCCTCGCGCAGCGCCTGTCGGCTGAGGAACGGCACCGGAGGGAACAGCCGCATCGTCTCCTCCATCACCGCCTTGGTGAAGGGCAGCCGGTCGAGCCTCAGCGCGCCGTCCGGTCCCGCGGCGGCGTCGGCCTCCGCCTCGACGCGGGTGCGGGCCGCCTCGTCCTGCGACAGGCAGTAGAGCGCCCACGTCAGCGCGTTGGCCGTGGTCTCGTGGCCGGCGGCGATGAAGGTGACGATGTTGGCCTTCACCTCGATGTCGGAGAGGCCGCGGCCGGTCTCCGGGTCCTGGGCGGCCAGGAGCAGGGTCATCAGATCGTGGGGGGCCTCGCCGCGGGCGAGCGCCGCCTTGCGCTGCTCCAGCAGCGTGTCCACCACCTCGGCAAAGAAGCGCAGCGCCGGTCGCGCGCGAAGGCGGCCGAGCCGCGGCACGAAGGCGGGAAAGCCGAACACATCGAGCGGATCGATCGGTCCGATCGATTCGAGCAGCCGGGTGATGGCGCGCCCGAGTGCGTCGGGATCGCCGGGCAGTCCCTGCGTGAAGATCGTCCGCTCCAGCACGTCGAGGGTGGCGCGGGTCATCTCCAGCGCGACGTCGACGGTGGCGCCGTCCCGACGCGCCAGCCGCCGGCCGAGGCGGGCGCCGGCGGCATCCATTTGCGAGACGAAGCCCGCCACATGGCGTGCGGAAAAGATCGGTGCGAGCGTGCGCCGCTGCAGGCGCCACTCGTCGCCCTCTGCGGTCAGCAGGCCGTTGCCGAGGCCCGGCGCCAAAACCCGCTTCTGAAGGTCGTCCTTGCGGTAGTTCGCGGCCCGTTCCACCAGCAGATAGCGCACCAGGGCCGGATCGCTGACGACGGTGACCCGTCCCATCGCCGTCTCGCCGGCGACGACGAACTCCTCGAAATGGGCGTCCATCCAGGTGGCGATCGGATTCTCGCGCACCTTTTTCAGGAAGGCGAACAGGCCGAGCGGCTGGGTCAGCGGCGGCGGAACCCTGGGACGGAACGGTCCGGCAACCGTGGTGCGGGCCGGGCGGGACGGCATATCCAGCATAAGGACGGGAGAACCTCGGCGGTGACGGAGTGTGCAATGCGTCATTCCCCGTTTCGGGTCGGCATCGCGCTCGGCATCGTGCTTCGTTAAGTAGGGCCGCATTCGAGCCAACGAAGAGGCCACGATGTCGCCGCACCAGAACCCCGCCGTCGAGACGCGCACCGAGTCCGACACCTTCGGCCCGATCGAGGTGCCCGCTCACCGCTACTGGGGTGCCCAGACGCAGCGCTCGATCCAGAACTTCAAGATCGGCACCGAGCACCAGCCGGCCCCGCTCGTCCACGCGCTCGGCATCGTCAAACAGGCGGCGGCCCTGGTGAACAAGGATCTCGGCGGCCTCGATCCGAAGATCGCTGACGCCATCGCCGAATCGGCGGCCGAGGTCGTGGCGGGCAAGCACGACGACGAATTCCCGCTGGTGGTCTGGCAAACCGGTTCGGGTACGCAGTCCAACATGAACGCCAACGAGGTGATCGCGAGCCTCGCCAACGAGCGGCTCGGAGGAAAGCGCGGCGGCAAGTCGCCGGTCCACCCCAACGATCATTGCAACCGCAGCCAGTCCTCGAACGACACCTTCCCCACCGCCATGCATATCGCGGCCGCCCGCGAGGTGCAGGAACGGTTGCTGCCGGCCCTCTCCCACCTGCACGCGGCGCTCGGCGCCAAGGCCAAGGAGTTCGACAGCATCGTCAAGATCGGTCGCACTCACCTGCAGGATGCCACCCCGGTCTCGCTTGGTCAGGAATTCTCCGGCTACGCCGCGCAGGTCGCCCTTGGCGGCGCCCGCATCGCCGCGACCCTGCCGGGCGTGCTGGCGCTGGCGCAAGGCGGCACCGCCGTCGGCACCGGCCTCAATGCGCATCCGGAATTCGCGGAGCGCTTCGCGGCCAAGGTCGCCGAGTTGACCGGCCTGCCCTTCACCTCGGCCGAGAACAAGTTCGAGGCGCTCGCGACCCACGACGCCCTCGTCTTTCTTCAGGGCGCGCTCACGGCGCTGGCCTCGGGTCTGTTCAAGATCGCCAACGACATCCGCCTGCTGGGCTCCGGCCCGCGTTCGGGCCTTGGCGAACTGTCGCTTCCCGAGAACGAGCCCGGCTCCTCGATCATGCCGGGCAAGGTCAATCCGACCCAGTGCGAGGCGCTGACCATGGTCTGCGCGCAGGTCGTCGGCAACGGTACCACGGTGAGCTTTGCCGGCAGCCAAGGCCATTTCGAGCTCAATGTCTTCAAGCCGGTGATCGCCAACGCGGTGCTGCAATCGGTGCGGTTGCTCGCCGACGCCTCAGTCAGCTTCACCGACAACTGCGTCGTCGGCATCAAGGCCAACACCGACCGGATCAGCGACCTGATGAGCCGCTCGCTCATGCTGGTGACGGCGCTGGCGCCCTCGATCGGCTACGACAAGGCCGCCGAGATCGCCAAGACCGCCCACAAGAACGGCACCACCCTGAAGGAGGAGGCGCTGCGGCTCGGCTACGTCACGGAGGAGGAGTTCGAGCGTGTCGTTCGCCCCGAAACCATGCTGGCGCCGAGCGCCGAATAAGCGCTAGTCTCGCTTCCCGGCGCGGGCTCTCCGCGCCGGGTCGTCGAGAGGGCTGACGCGATGGCCGAGATCATCAACCTGCGCCAGGTGCGCAAGGACCGTGAGAAGGCGGCGAAACAGGCCAAGGCCGCGGAGAACCGCGTCCTGTTCGGCCGGCCGAAGAAGGCGAAGACGCTGGCCGAGACGCGCAAGGCCATGGAGCAGGCCCGCCATGAGGGCCATCGCTTGGCCGATCCCGACAAGGAATGACGCGCGCTCCGCTACGGGAGAACGCGAAACGTTCGGTGATGATCGCGGGCCATCGCACCAGCGTGTCGCTGGAGGCGGAGTTCTGGAGCGCGCTGCAGGACATCGCGCGGGGGCGCGGGCAATCGGTTCAGGCGCTGATTGGCGCGATCGATTCCGAGCGCGGTGAGCGCAACCTGTCCTCGGCGATCCGGGTGTTCGTGCTTCGCGTGTTCCGCGACGGATCGGCGCCGTCAGAGCGCCCCTTCCCTGATCGCGCCGGGATCGGCGAGGGCGTGCAGGAGGCCGGCGGCAGAATGGGCGAAGCGTAGCGTGACGGCCTTGCGCCGGGCCGGACTCAGGGGATGGTCGGGCGGCTCGCGCAGGATCGCAGCGCCGAAGGAATCGGCGACGATCAGACCGCATTCCTCCGGGATCAGCGTTTCGGGCACCGTCTCGGGGATCGCGAAGAAGAAGCGGTCGCAATAGTCCCGGTAATCCGGCCATTTGCGGTCGGCGCGAAAGTCGGCGACACTCGACTTGATCTCGACGATGGTGAGGCGTCCCGCCCCGCAGAGCGCGATCACGTCGGCGCGGCGTCCATTGGCGAGCGAGAATTCCGGCAGACTCACGCAGCCCATCTCGGCGAGCAGACGCCGCACACCGCGCTGGATGTTCAGCGCGGTCGGCGACTGGCGCCGGTCGGGCGGCAGGACGATGTTGGCGAGGGCTGTGGACATGCGCGGGCGATGGCTTGCGGATGCGGCCGAATCGAGTCCGCGCATCCTGCCAGCGGGACGGCCCCGGTGTCACCGGCTGCTTTGTCACATCGCCAGCGCTGCCCGGATCGCCGCGAACCCATCCGTCAGCGCTGCCGGACCGGGCTGGAGGATCAGCGGCGACTTGATCTCGTGGATGCGCCCCGCCACCACTGCGGGAATGCTGCTCCAGCCGGGGCGGGCGCGGATGCGCTCGATGTTGACGCGCTTGCCGCACCAGGAGGCGAGGATCACGTCGGGCGCCGCCGCGATGACCTGCTCGCCGGTGACGATCCGATCCTTTGCCGCCGGCTCGCGGCTCAGATGCGGAAACACGTCCCGCCCACCGGCGAAGCCGATCAGGTCGGACACCCAGCCGATGCCCGAGATCATCGGCTCGTCCCACTCCTCGAAATACACCTTGAGCCGTGGTCGTCCCTCGCTCTCGGCCGCAGCCTCAGCAAGGCGCGCCTCGTAGCCGCCGGCCAGCGCCTCGGCCCGCTCCGCCGCACCGACAAGGGCGCCGACGGTGCGGATCATCGCGAGGCAGCCGGCCGCGTCGCGCTGGTTGAACAGGTGGACCGCTACGCCCGCGCGGCCGAGACTGGCGGCGATCTCCGCCTGGAGATCGGAGAAAGCGAGGACGAGGTCCGGTTGGAGCGCGAGAATCTTTGGCAGGTCGGCGCTCGTGAAGGCCGAGACCCGCGGCTTCTCCCGGCGCACCTGCGGCGGGCGCACGGCGTAGCCCGAGACGCCGACGATGCGCCGATCCTCGCCAAGCAGGTAGAGCGTCTCGACGGTCTCCTCGGTGAGGCAGACGATGCGTTCGGGCGGGAAGCAGCGCATGGGCCCGTCAGTAATGCAGCCAGGTCAGCAGGCCCGCACCGGGGACGAGCAGCACGAAGGCCCAGACGAAGGCCGAACTCCAGTTCGCGAGCTGGAACGGGATGCGCCGGAGGCCGAAGCTGCCGGCGACCAGCGGCACCACCGCCCGCGCCGGGCCGATGAAGCGGCCGATGACGATCGCCCCGGCGCCCCACCGTCGCAGGAACGCCTCAGCCTTGGCGGTCATCTCCGGATGCCGGCTCATCGGCCAGAGGCGCTTCACGCCGTCCTTGTAATAGAAGCCGACCTCGTAGGAGACCCAGTCCCCCAGCCCCGCGCCGATCCCGGCGCCGATCACCAGCGGCCAGAAGGGCAGATCGCTGCCCCCGATCAGTGCGCCGATGCCGAGCAGGATCGCGGTGGCCGGCACCAGCAGCGACAGCACCGCAAGCGATTCGCAGAAGGCGATCACCCCCGTCACGACCGGTGCCCACGCCTTGTAGGTTTCGATGAAGGTGAGGATGGACTGGCGTGCGGCGTCGAAATCCATACTCACTCCGGAAGCGGGTCGTGTCTGGCTGAGCCGTAACGCATCGCTGCATCGATCGGATGCGCGCGGTCGTGGCCCGCGCTATCACGGCGCGGAAAGCGGATACCGGAGCACCATGAAGGTTCTGTCGATCCAGTCGCACGTCGCCTACGGTCATGTGGGGAATTCCTCCGCCGTCTTTCCGATGCAACGCCTCGGCGTCGAGGTGTGGCCGGTGCACACGGTGCAGTTCTCGAACCATACCGGCTACGGGCAATGGCGCGGGCGCGTCTTCGACGGACCGGCGGTCGAGGAGGTGGTACAGGGCGTGGCCGAGCGCGGCGCGCTGAAAGACTGCGACGCGGTGCTGTCCGGCTATATGGGTTCGGCCGATATCGGCACCGCGATTCTGCGCACCGTCGCCGCCGTGCGGGCGGCCAACCGCGAGGCGCTCTATTGCTGCGATCCGGTGATCGGCGACACCTATTCGGGCGTCTATGTCCGGCCCGGCATCGCCGACTTCATGCGGGCGCAGGCGGTGCCTGCCGCCGATATCCTCACCCCCAACCAATTCGAGCTCGACCTGATCTCGGATGCCCCGAGCGACACGCTGGAGGCAGCCAAGCGCGCGGCCGCCTCGGTGATGGCGCTCGGACCGCGAGTCCTGCTCGTCACATCGCTCACCACCGCCGAGACGCCACCCGACGCCATCGACATGATGGCGGCGCAGGATGGCTCGTTCTGGCGCGTGCGTACCCCGCGCCTCGATCTGAAGGCCGTCTCCGGAGCGGGCGATGCCGTCGCCGCGCTCTATCTCGTGCATTATCTGCGTACGCGCTCGGCGGCCCTGGCGCTCGGCATGGCGGCGGCCTCGATCCACGGGCTGCTGCGGCGGACCGCCGATGCCGGCTCGGAGGAGTTGCTGACCGTCGCGGCGCAGGAGGAGTTCGTCGCGCCGAGCGCGGCCTTTCCGGTTGAAATCGTCTGAACGCCTCTGAAGGAGCCGTGATGCAGGAACGCCGCTTCGCCACCCTCGACGTGTTCACCGACACGCCGCTCGCCGGGAACCCGCTCGCGGTGGTGCTGGACGCGGAGGGGCTCGACGGAGGCGCGATGCAGGCGATCGCCCGTGAGTTCAACCTGTCGGAGACGGTGTTCGTCCTGCCGCCGGAGGAGCCGCGGCACCGGGCACGCCTGCGCATCTTCACGCCCACCCGTGAATTGCCCTTCGCCGGGCACCCGACCGTCGGCGCCGCGGTGCTGCTGGCGCTTCGCGACCGTGCCGAGCGCCACGCGGCGGCCCAGGCCGATGCCGCCGCCTTCGGCCTGGAGGAGGAGATCGGCACGCTTTCCTGCGCCGTCGAGGCGGCGGAGGACGGCGGCAGCGGCCGCGCCCGGTTCAAGCTGCCCGTGCTGCCGAGCTATCTCGGCGATGCCGTGGCGAAGGATTCCCTGGCCTCGGCCTTGGGGCTGAAGCCCAACGAGATCGGCTTCCACCGTCATCAGCCGAGCCGGCACGGCGCCGGCCCGCTCTTCACCTTCGTGCCGCTGGCCTCCGGCGAGGCGCTGGCGCGCGCTCGGCTCGATGTCGGCCGGTTCGAGCGCCTGTTTCCTCAGGCGCAGGCCGATGCTCTCTACCTCTACGCGGTCGATGCGGAAGGACTCGGGCATCGCTATTTGGCGCGGATGTTCGCACCCCATCTCGGCGTAGCGGAGGACCCGGCGACGGGCAGCGCCGCCGCCGCGTTCGCCGGCGTGCTGATGCAGTTCGAGCCGCTGGGGGAGGGCACGCACGACGTGGTGATCCGCCAGGGCCTCGCCATGGGCCGACCGAGCACGATCGACCTTCAACTCGTCATCACCGAGGGGGCGCTCCGCTCCGTGGAGATCGGCGGTCAGGCGGTGGTGGTGAGCGAGGGCGTGCTGCGTGTCGGTTGAGATCGCGGCCGGCGCCGCTCCCGGCTTCAGCCTCACGGCCCTCGACCGCGTCTCAGCCCGGCGGGTCGATCACGATTGGGCTTGGGCGCGCGACAACGCCGAGGCGATCGACCGAAACTGGGAGCGGCGCAAGGCGGAGACGCCGGGCCTGTTCGATGGGCCGGTCTACCTCGCCAATGGCTGCTCGATCGCGGACGGCGCCTGCGAGGCTCACCTGTTCGAGGTGCGCTACTCGCGCTTCATCGCCTTCCGGGACGCCGGCGTGCCCGACGCATTGGTGGCGAACGCTTTCGCGGCGATCGTCCCGCACAGCCGCGACGGCGCCGTGCTGCTCGGCGTGATGGGCGCGCACACCGCCAATGCCGGCCAGATCTACTTTCCCTGCGGCACACCCGATTCCGGTGACCTGCGCGCCGACGGAACGGTCGATCTCGCCGGCAGCGCCGCGCGCGAGTTCCTCGAGGAAACCGGCTTGACGCTGCCAGAGGGAGCCGAGGAGGCGTGGGTGCTCCTGCGCGGCGACGGGCAACTCGCCTTCCTGCGGCCCGTCCGCTTCGAGGCCGACGCCGAGACGCTGAAGGCCCGCATCGAAGCGCATCGCGGCCACGAGGGCGAGCCCGAACTCGCCCACTCTGTCATCGCCCGCTCGCGCGCCGATATCGACACGGCGAGGATGCCGGGCTTCGTGCAGGCCTATCTCGCGAGCGTCTTCCCCGAGTAGGTGCCGAACGGGCGGCTCCTAACGGTAGCCGTAGCGCGCCTTGGCCGCCGCGAGCAGGCTCATCGCCTCGCCTTCACGGCCGGCGGCGCAGGCGCCCGCCGCCTTCGACAGGTCGGCGCCGAATCGAGTGCCGACCTGCGCCGAGAGATCGCCGGTTCTCACATCCGTCTCGACGATCGCCTGAGTGCGGGCGATGCTGGGGCCGCAGCCGGTGCCGGTCGGAAGCGGCGCGACGGCGACTGCGGGGGCCGCGGCGACTGCCGCGACCGGCGGCGGCGCGCTCGATTGGCAGGCGCTGAGGGCGCCGCCGAGGAGGATGAGGGAGACGGCACGGTAGAGCGGCGCGGGCACGACGGGTCTCTCCGGTTGCGAGAGGAGGTTCGCTGCAGCCAAGCTTGGCCGGCGGGTTGTGCCCCTGCCGGGCGGGCCGGTCAATCTTGGCCGTCGCGCGGCTCAGCGTCACAAGGCTCAGCGCCACGCGACTCAGCCATGTCCTTTCGGCCATGTGCTTGTCACGATCCCCGGCAGTCGGTACATACCGCCACCCTGGTCGCAGGCGGTTTGCCGGCGAGTCAGCCTCTGAGGAGAATCGAGCGTGGCCCCTGGCCGCTCCCTGCAGACGAACGACGGCGCCGCTTTCGCGGCCGCGTCGTCCTGCGCGCTCATTCTCGTAGGCCTGCTTCTTAGCCGCCCCTGAGGGCCGTCCGGGCGCGACCGCCTGGGCTCTCAGGGGGTGCCGCTCGTCAACCGGAAGACAGGCTTTTCCGGCGCCGCTCCCGAGGAGTCGAGCGCGCCGGCTGCGAGGAACGAAGACCCATGGCGAACACCACTCACAGCGCGAAGGACCGCGTCGTCATCTTTGACACGACGCTGCGCGACGGCGAGCAATGCCCCGGCGCCACCATGACCCTCGACGAGAAGCTCGCGGTGGCCGAACTGCTCGACGGGATGGGCGTCGATATCATCGAGGCGGGGTTCCCCATCGCCTCCAACGGCGACTTCGAGGCCGTCTCCGAAATCGCCCGGCGCACCCAGCGCGCCACCGTCGCCGGCCTCGCTCGCGCGATTCCCGCCGACATCGCCCGCGCCGGTGAGGCGGTGCGTCACGCGCAGCGCGGCCGCATCCACACCTTCGTCTCGACCTCGGCGATCCATCTCGCTCACCAGATGCGCAAGACGCAGGACGAGGTGATCGAGATCATCCTGAAGACCGTGACCCAGGCCCGCGACCTCGTCGAGGACGTGGAATGGTCGGCCATGGATGCGACCCGCACCGACATCGATTACCTCTGCCGCTGCGTCGAGGCGGCGATCCGCTCGGGCGCCACCACGATCAACCTGCCCGATACGGTGGGCTATGCCACGCCTCAGGAATACGGCGCGATGTTCCGCGCCGTGCGCGAGCGCGTCCCGAATGCCGACAAGGCGATCTTCTCCGTGCATTGCCACAACGACCTCGGCCTGGCGGTGGCGAACTCCCTGGCCGGACTGGAGGGCGGTGCCCGGCAGATCGAGTGTACGGTCAACGGCATCGGCGAGCGGGCCGGCAACGCCGCGCTCGAAGAGATCGTCATGGCGATCCGCACCCGCGCCGACGTCATGCCGTACGACACCGGCATCGACACGACGATGCTGACCCGCGCCTCGAAGCTCGTCAGCCACGCGGCGAACTTCCCCGTACAGTACAACAAGGCCATCGTCGGCCGGAACGCCTTCGCCCACGAGAGCGGCATCCATCAGGACGGCATGCTCAAGCATTCCGAGACTTACGAGATCATGACCCCGGCCTCCGTCGGGCTGGCCAAGACCTCGCTGGTGATGGGCAAGCATTCGGGTCGGGCGGCGTTCAAATCGAAGCTGTCTGAGCTCGGCCTCTCGCTGTCGGACAACCAGTTCCAGGACGTGTTTGAGCGCTTCAAGGATTTGGCCGACCGGAAAAAGCACGTCTACGACGAGGATATCGAGGCGCTGGTGGACGAGAATCGCGCCACTGCCCACGACCGCATCAAGCTGATGTCACTCTCGGTGATCGCCGGCACGCGGGGTCCGCAGCGCGCCACGATGAAGATCGAGATGGACGGCCGCACTTTCACCGAGGAGGCCGACGGCAACGGCCCCGTGGACGCGGTGTTCAACGCGATCCACGCCATGGTGCCCCACGACGCGGTGCTGGAGCTCTACCAAGTCCACGCCGTCACCGAGGGGACCGACGCGCAGGCCGAGGTCTCGGTCCGCCTCAAGGCCGGCGAGCGCTCGGTCACGGCGCGCGGCGCGGATCCCGATACGCTCGTGGCCTCGGCCAAGGCTTACCTGTCGGCGCTCAACAAGCTGTCGGCGGCGTCCGTTCGGCTGCACGCCCAGCACGCCGCGGTGGTCTGACCCACAGCGTTTTCCTACCCGATACCCTCATCCTGAGGTGCCGTGGCAGCGGTCTCGAAGGAGGGTTCCAGGGATCGCGCGGCTGGCTGGAGCCCTCCTTCGAGGCTCGGCTTCGCTTCGCGCCTCAGGATGAGGGCGTGTTCTTGGACGATCGGCTTGACGGTCGATCAGAACCGAAAAGTCCCGAAAGAAATGCCCGCCTATCGCTCCCGCACCACCACTCACGGCCGCAACATGGCCGGCGCCCGCGGCCTGTGGCGCGCCACCGGCATGAAGGATTCGGATTTCGGCAAGCCGATCATCGCGGTGGTGAACTCGTTCACGCAGTTTGTGCCCGGTCACGTCCATCTGAAGGACCTCGGCCAGCTCGTCGCCCGCGAGATCGAGCAGGCCGGCGGCGTCGCCAAGGAGTTCAACACCATCGCGGTCGATGACGGAATCGCGATGGGTCATGACGGGATGCTCTACTCGCTGCCGTCCCGCGAGCTGATCGCCGACTCGGTCGAGTACATGGTCAACGCGCATTGCGCCGACGCCATGGTCTGCATCTCGAATTGCGACAAGATCACCCCCGGAATGCTGATGGCGGCGCTCCGCCTCAACATCCCGGCGGTGTTCGTCTCCGGCGGGCCGATGGAGGCGGGCAAGGTCGTGATGAACGGCGTCACCCGCAAGTTCGACCTCGTCGACGCGATGGTGGCGGCGGCCGACGACCGCGTCTCCGACGAGGACGTCGCGGTCATCGAGCGCTCCGCCTGCCCGACCTGCGGCTCGTGCTCGGGCATGTTCACCGCCAATTCCATGAACTGCCTGACCGAGGCGCTCGGCCTGTCGCTGCCTGGCAACGGCTCGACCCTTGCCACGCATGCCGACCGCAAGCGCCTCTTCGTCGAGGCCGGTCACCTCATCGTCGATCTGGCCCGCCGCCACTACGAGCAGGACGATGCCAGCGTCCTACCCCGCGCGATCGCGACGATGGCCGCCTTCGAGAATGCGATGACGCTCGATATCGCCATGGGCGGTTCGACCAACACGGTGCTGCACCTCCTCGCGGCCGCGCACGAGGGCGAGGTGCCCTTCACCATGGCCGATATCGACCGGCTCTCCCGCCGCGTGCCGGTGCTGTGCAAGGTCGCGCCCGCGGTCGCCGACATCCACATGGAGGATGTGCATCGCGCCGGCGGCATCATGGGGATCCTGGGTGAACTCGACCGCGCCGGCCTGATCGACCGCTCCGTCGGCAATGTCGGCTCCGGCACGCTGGGCAAGGCGCTCGACCGCTGGGACGTGACGAAGACCCAGAGCCCGTCAGTGCAGGAATTCTTCCGCGCCGCTCCCGGCGGGGTGCCGACCCAGGTCGCATTCAGCCAGGCCTCGCGCTGGGACGAGCTCGACCTCGACCGGGAAAAGGGCGTCATCCGCGATGCCGAGCACGCCTATTCGAAGGATGGCGGCCTCGCGGTGCTCTACGGCAACCTTGCCGAGGACGGCTGCATCGTGAAGACGGCGGGCGTCGACGCCTCGATCCTCACCTTCACCGGAACGGCCCACGTCTTCGAGAGCCAGGACGCGGCGGTCGACGGCATCCTCAACGGCCGGGTGAAGGCCGGCGAGGTGGTGCTGATCCGCTACGAGGGCCCCCGCGGTGGCCCCGGCATGCAGGAGATGCTCTATCCCACGAGCTACCTGAAATCGAAGGGCCTCGGCAAAGCCTGCGCGCTCGTCACCGATGGCCGCTTCTCGGGGGGCTCGTCGGGCCTCTCCATCGGCCACGTCTCGCCCGAGGCTGCGGAAGGCGGCTTGATCGGCCTCGTGGAGCACGGCGACCGGATCGAGATCGACATCCCGAACCGCCGCATTCACCTCGCCGTGGACGAGGCGGTGTTGGCCCAACGCCGCGCCGTGCGCGAGGCGGAGGGCTGGCGTCCGGCCGCCCCCCGCAAGCGCAAGGTCAGCACGGCTTTGCGTGCCTACGCGATGCTCGCCACCAGTGCCGCCAAGGGTGCTGTGAGGAGAATCGAGGACTAGGCAAGGTCCCGGTCTCGGGTCATCCGAGATCTCTCACACTGTCACGCCCGCGTTCCGAAAGCGCTTCGGCGTGAGGAAGGAGGTGCTGTCGCAGGAATGCGGCGGCTCTCCCTCGCGCAACGGGCACGGATCACGCATAGACGCGTTCTCAGGCGGAGCTTCGCTCCGGACGGGACCATCGCCGATGCAGATCGCCACCCCCTACCTGATGTTTCTCGGCGACGTGCCGGACCGGCTCGCCGCCAAGACCGCCTATGGGATCAATGATTGGCGGCCGGAATGGTGCGTCGGCCAGCTCCGGATGGAGGGCTGCGCCGCCGATCTCGGCATTCCCGACCTGACGCTCGAGGAGGCGGTCGCCAAGGGCTGCAGGACCATGGTCGTCGGCGTCGTCAATGCCGGCGGCGTGCTGCCCGAGCACTGGGTCACCGAGATCGTCGCCGCGCTTCGTTCCGGCCTCGACGTGGCGAGCGGCCTGCATGTGCGGCTCGGCTCGATCCCTGCGATCGCCGAAGCCGCGGAGCGTCACGGGCGCGCCCTGCACGACGTCCGCCACACCACCGAGACTTTCCCGACCGGCAAGGGCACCAAACGTCCGGGTCGGCGCCTCCTCACCGTCGGGACCGATTGCTCCGTCGGAAAGAAGTACACGGCCCTTGCCCTGGAGCGCGGCATGCGCGAGCGCGGCTTCGACGCCGATTTCCGCGCCACGGGGCAGACCGGCGTGTTCATCTCCGGCCGGGGCGTCGCCATCGATGCGGTCGTCGCGGATTTCATCTCCGGTGCCGTCGAATGGGTCGCCCCCGCCGCGGAGCCGAACCACTGGGACCTGATCGAGGGACAGGGCTCGCTGTTCCATCCGTCTTTTGCCGGCGTCAGCCTCGGCCTGCTGCACGGCGCACAGGCGGACGCGTTCGTCGTCTGCCATGAGCCGACCCGCACGCGCATGCGCGGCGTCGAGGCAAGTCTGCCGACAATCCAGGAGGTGATCGATCTGACGATCCGCTGCGGCTCGCTCACCAATCCCGCCATCCGCCCCGTCGGCATCGCCGTCAACACGCAGGCGCTGCCCGAGCCACAGGCGCGCGCCCTGCTGAGCGAGGCGGAGGCTGTCCATGGCCTGCCCGCCACCGATCCCGTGCGCTTCGGTGTCGAAGACATCGTCGATCGAATCGCCGCCGAGTTCCCGGCCTGAGGGAGAACTGCCGATGCCGCGTCTGACCGTTGCCGTCGAGCGCTTCCCCATCGCCGGATCGTTCACGATCTCCCGCGGCAGCCGCACCGAGGCGGTCGTCGTCGTCGCCACCGTCGAGGACGGCGCGTTTCGGGGCCGGGGAGAGTGCGTGCCCTACGCCCGTTATGGCGAGACGGTCGAGAGCGTCACCGCCGCGCTCGAGGAGCAGGCCGAATGGATTGCCGGCCGGGGAGGGCGCTTCGATCTCGCGGGGCGGATGAGGCCGGGT
>Ga0233425_10003909_pt1 | contig 26006 bp, 26 predicted proteins | sample Watercolumn_Towu_2_FD_181712 | JGI IMG/M metagenome (GOLD analysis project Ga0233425, IMG submission 181712) | Freshwater microbial communities from Lake Towuti, South Sulawesi, Indonesia - Watercolumn_Towuti2014_140_MG | ecosystem: Environmental > Aquatic > Freshwater > Lake | place... | reverse complement strand
GTTACTCACCCGTCTGCCACTCCCTATTGCTAGGGCGTTCGACTTGCATGTGTTAGGCCTGCCGCCAGCGTTCGTTCTGAGCCAGGATCAAACTCTCAAGTTTGAGATTTGTCCTGACTGGTCACTTCTCTTGACGAGTCCCAAGCACACTCGCCTTCTCGTCTCACGACGATGAAGACAATGGTGTACTTAGAATACGTGACCGTCAGAGTGTCTCATCGACCGCTCTCCGAGGAGAGGCGGTCCGCAAGGACCTCCGCCGTCCACGTTTCTCTTTCTTCCGATTCGATTGTCAAACAGCGCATTACTGAGGCGAAAAGCTTGCGCTTTTCCGGCGAAGCGTCTTCGCCCCGACCAATCAGCCGGGTGGCTGGTTCCTGCCGACAGACGAAGAAGCGACACCGTTCGCTGCTCGTTGGCAGCGCCGCCGTCGATGGATTGGTATATATTCGGCTGCCTTTCGGGTGTCAACACGGTTCCAAGAAAACTTTACAATTTCGTCGCGACCCCGGGGAGTCCCCGATTTTCATGGCCTTAGCCGGTGGATAAGGGTGTTTCCCTCCGCCGCAATAGAGCCATAATGCCGAGGCTTCGTCCTATCCGTCGGTTTGACGAACCGGGCGCAATATTTGAGCATCGGCGCAACAGCTAAGGCGCGCCAGACGAAACCGCCAGTCGACGAAGGACGCCGACGGCGAGGCGCGGGAGAAGGCGGCCAAGACGGCTCTCCCCAAACCAACAAGAGAAACGTAACGGCTAGGTTGAATGGCAGCGCAGATGACCGGCCGCCTCGTCCCCGCGGCGCATGGCGACCCCGACTGGTTAGGCGACGAACCCGCGATCGAGGTTGACGGCCGTCGCCATACGCCGGACGACCGGCGGCGCGTCTCGACGCGTTGGCTCTCCGGCACGGTGCTGACCGGGCTTTCCGGCGCGCTGCTGATCAGCGCCGCGGCCTATACGGCGCTCGATCAACAGACCCGTTTCGCCGAGGCGCCGACCCGGGCGCAGACGGCGCGCGGCGCCGACTCCGACGAGCAGCAGACCGTCAATCCCAAGAAGGGCGACCGGCTGATGCGGGCGGTCGACGTCGTCGCGGCCAAGCAGACCTTCAAGACCGCCACCACCTCTCGCGCCGGCGAGAAGGAGGTCGTGCGCACCCGCGCCTTCACCCGAGTGGCCGCTACTCTCTCGCTCGCGTCCTCGACCTTCGCGAGCGAAGTGCCCGCCTATAATCCGCTCAAGCTGATTACCGACGCCCGCGCCCCCGAAAACGCCGCCGAGGCCGATCTCGCGCCGGATCAGGCGGAAGTGTCGTTCGAAACCCATGATCTGGCCGCATTCACGGTCTCGACGCAAACCGCTCAGCTCACCCTCGCCGAAGCGCAGGCGCAGGTCGTCGAACAGGTCAAATCCAGCCTCGCCGCTGGACCGCAAGCCTCGGCGCTGCCCCTGCCCGGCCAGATGTTGCTGACGCGCACTAGCCGAGCGGCGATCGACCCGCTGGCGCTCGCCTATGCGACGCCGGGCGGGTCTCTCTCGACGCCCTTCTCCGGTATCGAAGTGCGCATGGTGGCGGAAAACGTCACTGTCGCTCCGCGCGACACGCCGCAGCCGACACAAATGGAGGAGAAGCTGGTCGTGGTTAAGCGCGGCCAGACGCTTTTCGACGTTCTCGACGCCGGCGGCGTGCCTCAGTCCCGCGCCGCCATGGTCGCCGCCGCCTTCAAGGACAGGCGCGGCGAGCCGGTGCGCGAGGGCCAGCGAGTCAAGCTGCTGTTCGCGGATTTCGACGGATCGGGCAAGAACATGCAGCTCGCCCGCGTCTCGGTCTACACCGACGAAACAATCGAATCGATCGTCGCCGCGACCGACAAGGGCGCATTCGTGCAAACGCCGACCGGCCCCTCGTCCTTCGCCTCGGAAGGCGGGTCAAAGTCGCGAAACGAGATGGACGAGGACGAAGGCGCGATGCGCCTATACGACTCGCTCTACGAAACCGCCCTCAAGCAGCAAATTCCGCGACCGATCATCAATGAGCTCGTGCGGGTTTTCGCAAATGACGTCGATCTCCAGCGCGCCGTCGCCGCCGGCGACTCGTTCGATGTCTTCTATGACGAAGCGGATGAGGGGGTGACCGTCGGACGCGACGCGCTGCTCTACGCCGCGCTGACGACCCGCAGCGAGTCGTATCGATATTACCGCTTCTTCACGCCCGACGACGGGCTCCTCGACTATTATGACGAGAACGGCCGGTCGAGCCGCAAATTCCTGGTGCGCAAGCCAATCGCCAATGGCGAGACGCGCTCCGGCTTCGGCATGCGTCGCCATCCGATCCTCGGCTATTATAAGATGCATACGGGCGTCGACTGGGCGGCGCCGATCGGCACGCCCATCCTGGCGGCCGGCAATGGCGCGATCATCAAGGCGCAATGGGATTCTGGCTATGGGCGCCGCGTCGAAATTCAGCACGCCAACGGCTACATCACGACCTACAACCACATGTCGGGCTTCGCGCGCAGCGTGAGGGAAGGCTCCCGGGTCAAACAGGGCCAGGTCATCGGCTTCCTCGGCTCGACCGGATTGTCCACCGGGCCGCACCTCCATTACGAGGTGATGGTCAACGGCCATTTCGTCGATCCGATGCGCGTCAAGCTGGCGCGCACCCGCGAAATCGAGGGCCGGCTTCTCGTTGACTTCAGGAAAGAGCGCGACCGCATCGACGGGCTGATGGCCAGAGCGCCCAACAACGACGCCAAGGTCGCGACTCGCCAGACAAAATAGCTTTAGTCGAAACAGATTTTACAATTAACGCCTTGCGCGGGCGAGGCGAGCGGCGTCTCTTCAGGCGGCGGCGCGCCACTCGTAAGCCGGAACGAACTGGCTGTCCCGGACCCGGCGGACGATGTTCTCGATAGTCGCCATCGTCTCCCGATTGAGCGAGTCGCGCGGGAATTCGATGCGGAATTCGCGCTCGACCGCGAGCAGCAGCCGGATCGCGGTATAGGGGGTCATCCCCAGCTCATAGAGATTGGCGCGCGGCGTCAGATGCGACGCCGGCATGCGGATTTGGGCTTCCTGGTCGATCAGGCTCTGAATGGTCTCGAACATTTCGCTCTCCCCTGCCGCTTTTCAAACTCGATGATCCGAAGTTAGCGGGAGACCGAGAAAAAGTTCGTGCGGCCACGCACATGGAGATCGACCGTGAATCGGGGGCATTTGATCCGCTGTCGACTTCCAAGGTCGACCCCGCCACGACTCCGATAGCGGTCTGATCCAACGTGAGAAATTGATCGTCGCCGGGGTCAGGTTTCGACGCCGATAGGGGTCAATCTTCGGAGCCGAAATACACGCAGGTTTTGACCCACGCTTTCGTCATTGGTGAACTCGCGCTTGGCAATTTCATCAATCGGAATATGGCGCTGTCGCTTTTGCGCGACCTTCTGAGGGCTCCGCTCGCCGACTATGACGAGGTCATGGAATTGATCGAGCGGCGGTCTATTTTGCGCGGGCATCGGTTACGTCGACGCCCATCTTCTCGCGAGCGCCCTGCTCGCCGCCCCCGCGTCGCTATGGACTCGGGACAAGCGACTGCAGGCGGTCGCCGAACGCCTGGAAATTCCTATTCTATAGGACTATCCGCCGGCGCACGTCGGCCGGCGTCCAGCCTTGCGCGCGCAAGGCGCGCAGCGCCGTCGATGCGACGCTCTTTGCGAGCTTGTCGCCCTTCTCGTCCAGAATGAGATCATGGTGCCGATAGTCCGGCGCCGGCAAGTCGAGCAGAACTTGCAGCAGTCGATGCAGGCTTGTCGCCTCGAATAGGTCCTGGCCGCGCGCGACATCGGTCACGCCCTGCAGCGCATCGTCGACGACGACCGCGATGTGATAGCTCGCCGGCGTATCCTTGCGCGCGAGGACGACGTCGCCCCATCGCGCCGGATCGGCGGCAACGAGCGCGCCTTCGTCATCGCGAGGAGGCGAAGCCGGCGCAGCAATCCCCGCCTCGCGCGGCTGCTCTGGATCGCTTCGCTGCGCGCGCAATGACAGCGGGAGCAAGCCGAATTCCCGCCACGTCAGCTCCCGGCCCGCGAGCGCCGACGCTTTGCGCATGTCGAGCCGCAAGGCGACGCCGCCGGCGGCAAGCGCCTCGCGCGCCGGACGGCGCGGCTTGGCGCGGCATGTTCCCGGATAAAGCGGCGAGCCGTCCGGATCGCGCGGCCAATCCGGCTTCCCCTCCGTCGCCCGAGCGATGTCCGAACGTCTGCAGTCGCAGGCATAGAGGAGCCCCATCGCGTCGAGCCGCTCGAGCGCATGGGCATAATCGTCGAAATGCTCCGACTGACGGCGCGCCGGCCGCTCCCAGTCGATCCCCAGCCAGCCGAGGTCTTCATAGATCGCCGCCTCGAATTCGGGTCGGGCGCGCCCCGTATCGATATCCTCGATGCGCAGAAGAAAACGCCCGCCGCCCTGCCGCGCGAGATCGAAATTCAAAAGCGCGGAATAGGCGTGGCCAAGATGCAAATAGCCGTTCGGCGACGGCGCGAAGCGGAAAACGCGTTGTTTTTCGAAGGTCATCTGCGACTTGGCGAGACCGCTGCTTACGGAATGGGCTCCTGGGAGATTCCGGGGCGGACGAACCGCCACTCATTTCCCTTCGATTTTCTGTTGCGCCACGGCTAGCGCGGCGGCGAACGCGCCTTCGATATCGAGGTCGGTCGTGTCGAGCGTCACCGCGTCGCCTGCCGGCTTCAGCGGCGCGGCGCGGCGCCCGCAGTCGCGCGCGTCGCGCTTCCTCACATCTTCGAGAATGGCGGCGTAGTCGGCCGCTTCGCCGGCGCGCGCGAGCTCCAGGGCGCGGCGCTGCGCCCGGGTCTCCGGCGCGGCGGTGACGAAAATCTTCACACTCGCGTCGGGGCAGATCACCGTGCCGATATCGCGCCCGTCAAGGACCGCGCCTTCCGGCCGCGCCGCGAAGCCGCGCTGCATGTCGATGAGCGCGGCGCGCACCGCCGGCATGGCGGCGACGACGGAGGCCGCCTCGCCCATGTCGCGCGCGCGCAGCCGCGACTCGTCGAAATCGACCAGCGAGAGGCTGCGCGCCGCCGCCACCGCCGCCTCGACATCGTCGAGCGGCAGGCCCTCGTCGAGAAGCGCGCAGGCTGTCGCGCGGTAGAGCAAGCCGGTGTCGAGATGCGGCAGGCCGTAATGGGCCGCGAGCCGTCGCGCCAGCGTGCCCTTCCCCGACGCCGCGGGTCCGTCGATGGCGATGACGAAGCTCACGAGAAGCGCGCTCCGAGCCGCTCCATCAGCGCGCGAAAAGCGGGAAAGCTCGTCGCGATCATCGTCTCGTCGTCGACCGTAACCTTGTTCTCCGCGGCGAGCCCCATGACGAGAAAGCTCATGGCGATGCGATGATCAAGATGCGTCTCTACCATGCCGCCGCCGGCGACCCTGCCGCCGCGCACGATGAGGTCGTCGCCGACGATCTCGCAATCGACGCCATTGGCCTTGAGACCGGCGGCGACCGCCTCAAGCCGATCCGATTCCTTCACCCGCAATTCGGAAAGGCCGCGCATCCGCGTCTCGCCTTTGGCGAAAGACGCCGCGACGGCGAGGATCGGATATTCGTCGATCATCGACGGCGCCCGCGCCGCCGGCACGTCGACGCCGATCAGTTGAGAAAAGCGCGCACGAATGTCGGCGACCTCTTCGCCGCCCTCCTCGCGCCTGTTTTCCAAGGCGATGTCGGCGCCCATTTCGAGCAGCGTCGTTAAGAGCCCGCTGCGCAGCGGATTGGTCATCACGCCTTCGATGACAATGTCGGAACCCTCGACGATCAGAGCGGCGACCAGCGGAAAGGCGGCCGACGACGGGTCGGCCGGAACCCGCACCTCACGCGCCAAAAGTTCCGGACGCCCTTCGAGCGTGATCTTGCGGCCATGCGCGCCGTAAGCTTCGCTGGTAACTTTCGCGCCGAAATGCGCCAGCATTTTCTCGGTATGATCGCGCGAGGCCTCGGCCTCGATCACCGTCGTCCGCCCGGGCGAGTTCAGCCCGCAGAGCAGCACCGCGGATTTGATCTGCGCCGAGGCGACCGGCGTCTTAAATTCGACCGGCAAGGGTTCGCTCGATCCTTGCAGCACCAGCGGCAGCCGGCCGCCCTCGGCCTCTTCCAACACCTGCGCGCCCTGCAGGGCGAGGGGATCGAGGATGCGCTTCATCGGCCGCTTGCGCAGCGAAGCGTCGCCGTCGAAACGCGCGACGATCGGATGGCCGGCGACGACCCCCATCATCAGCCGCGAACCGGTGCCGGCGTTGCCGAAATCGAGCGTCTCGGCGGGCTGCAGGAGCGAGCCGAGCCCCGCGCCCCAGACGCTCCAGCTTCCCTCGACATGGCGCATGATCTTCGCGCCGAGCTGGCGGCAGGCCTGCGCGGTGCGCAGCACGTCCTCGCCTTCGAGCAGCCCTTCGATCCTGGTCTCGCCGATCGCCAGCAGGCCGAAGATCAGTGCGCGATGCGAGACCGATTTGTCGCCCGGCGGGCGCACACGGCCTGAAAGCGGCCCGGATCTTTGGGCGCTGAGCGGCGCGGCGGGCGCGTGAGCATGGACGGCGGCGTTGGGCATGGTCACTTTCGGATGGAGCGCGATTCAATCGCCACCCGCTTCGCACTTTTGGCGAGGATGCTCAACAGCGGCAGCCGGCGCAGCGGCGCGCTTTTCTCGCGTGTTGACGGAAATTGGAGCGGGCGATGGGAATCGAACCCACGACATTCAGCTTGGGAAGCTGACGTTCTACCCCTGAACTACGCCCGCGCCCGTCTTGTGTAACGCGGCGGGCGATCGGTTTCAACGGAGCATCGATCCCGGTTTGGCTCGGTCCCGCGAGGGGAACCCCTCTCCCGGCAGCTCCGCTGGCGCCCTCTCTCCCTTTGGGAGAGGGTAACGCTACGCCTTCAGCGCCTGCGCGAGGCGCGCGATTCCGTTCTCGATTTCCTTTTCGGTGAGCGCGACGAAGCCCAGCATCAGCAGCCGGTCGCCGCCGTCAGCGTCGTCGAAGCGCAGCGCCGAGCCGGTCGCCAGCGAACAGACGCCGACGCCGGCGGCGAGCCCCCACCTCTCGACTTCGGCGGCGTCCGGAAAGCCGTCCGGCAGTTTCCAGACGAGATGCATGCCGGCCTGATCGCCGTAAATCTCGCAATCGCCGAAGTGGTTCCTGAGCGCATTGAGCAAAGCGTCGCGCCGTTCACGATAGAGCTGGCGGATGCGCCGCAGATGGCGGCCGAATTCGCCGCTCGACATGAAATCCGCCATCGCCGCCTGTTCGAGCCAACTCTGACCGTTGTTCATCAGCATTTTCATCCGGCGGCCGGCCTCGGCGAGACGGCGCGGCAGCACGACATAGCCGAGACGCAGTCCCGGCCCCATGCATTTCGAGAAAGTGCCGAGATAGATGACGCGCTCATTGCGATCGAGGCCCTTGAGCGCGGTCAGCGGCGAGCCGATGAAGCGGAAGTCGCTGTCGTAATCGTCCTCCATGACATAGGCGTCATATTGCGTCGCCCAGGCGAGGAGTTCGAGCCGGCGCTGCAGGCTCATGGTCACGCCGATCGGATATTGATGCGAGGGCGTGACATAGGCGACGGCGCCAGTCGTTTTCGGCAGTTGCGCAACGTCGAGCCCGTCCTGGTCGACTGGCGCCGGATGAAGCGTCGCGCCTAGACTTTCGAGCACGAAGGCCGCGCCCTGATAGCAGGGCGATTCGACGACGGCGGTCGAGCCCGGCCTCACCAGCAGCCGCCCGACCAGATTGAAGCCGTCCTGGCAGCCGCCGACGATGATGATCTGATCCGGATCGACGACGACGCCGCGCGCCGGCGCGAGATGTTTGGCGATCGCGCGCCGCAGCTCGAGCAGTCCTGCGGGGTCGCTGTAGCTCGTCAGATTTGAGCCGACCGCCTTGAGGCGATTCTTGATGTGATGCGACCAGGATTTGAGCGGGAAGGATCGCGCGTCGGGCCGACCGACCCAGAAATCGGCGGCGAGCCGGCGCCGCTCGGGATCGGCGAGGCGATGCATGCGCAAGGCGCCGCAAGGGGACGGCGTTTCGTCGGCGGCGCCCTGCTCTTTCGCGGGCGGCGCGCGATGACAGGCCGAGAGAAACGCGGTATCCGGCAGGTCGGGCGAAACGAAGGTGCCGACATAGGGCTTGGTGCGGATATAGCCCTCGGCGATCAGCCGCTCATAGGCCAGAACCGCGGTGTTGCGCGACACGCCGAGCTGACTGCTCAATTCGCGCGTGGTCGGCATTGGATCGTCGCCCTTGAGCTGGCCGTTCAGGATCATCGAGCGGATCTGATCGAAAATCTGATTCTGCAGCGTGGTCTTTTCCGATTCGGCCAGAATGATCGACAATTGCACATGCCCGCTCTTAACGACGGGCGCCGGGCGATCCGTGGTCGTAAAGCTCATCGCTGCACTCTCCTGGGCGCAGGCTAATGCGCTTTCAATTAGGGCGCATAGGTCCACAGGGAATGTAAGCCTTGGCGCCAAATCTGCGGCCCTTCGGCGGACCGCGCCGGCCAAAAGGATGGTATTGGCGTGGCGCCATCAGGTTCCTCGTTCCTGGCGCTTTTGCTCGAAGGCGGATTGCGGAAAGCTGCGATGGCGCGTTTAGAGGCGCCAAAATATACCCAGGGAGACCGGAATGCCGTTTTCGAACTCGCGCTTGACGCCATTGGCGTTTTGGGTCGGCTTTCTCGTCCTGGGCCTCGCCACCAATGTCAATCACGACACAAAGGCCCGTGGCGTCGCGCGCGACAGGCACGAAATGAGCCTCGCCAGCGCAGCTGACAAGCGCCTTCCCCTGCTGCTGATTCAATATCCAGGTCAGACCATCGTTCGCGACTGAGCCCGCGCCGAATAAGCTCCTCGAGCGCCGCGCAAGCGGCGTTTTTTTGCTCTGTTCCTATGATTTGCGCACGGGCGCGAGGCGGTTCAGCACCGTAATCGACAGGAAGCCGCCGATCCAGGCGCCTACTGCCGCGAACGCCACATAGGCCCAATTCGACGTGTAGCTGATGACGGCGAAAGCCGAGAGCAGATACCAGACGCTGCTCCAGGTGGCGGCGGCCACGCGCCGGCGCTCGGACACTGCGGCGTTGAAGAACACATAGACCGCGTCGGTGATGGCGGTCGAGGCGGCGACGCCTATCCCGATCAGCGGGTCAATGTTGGGCAGGTCCATGGTCTCCTCCGCTCTGGCTCCTTTCGGGCGCGGATGCAGCTATGGACGCGGGAATCGAGCGAGGCAATTCGAACCGAGCGAAAAGCCTCGCCAGTCGATTGCTATGCCCGAAGAGCGGGCGAATGGGTCAAGCGCCTAAGGCTCACCAGCGGCGCCAACCGCGCCGCCAGCCGCTCCATTGGCCGCCCCGACGGCATCCGCCCCAAGGCCCTCTATGCCCATAGGGGCCGCAGCCGCCGTAGACGAGATGCACGGAACTCTGCGAATTGTCCGGCGCCTGAATCGGCATCGCATCCGCTTCTGGAATGTACGAGAACGCAAGGCTTGCGCTGAGCGCCGCGGCGCCCAGTAGTTTCTTGTATGTCATAAGACAGTCCTTCGCGCTTATCGCCTGTCGGTCGAATGACCTTGGCGCGCGCGACGTTATCGCCAATCGGCGCAAAGAACCAGAAACGGCAAAGATCGCGGTTAAGGAGCGGCTGAGTGAAGAGAAGGCAGCCGGCGGCGCGCTAATCCTCGTTTCGCCCGGTCTCGCCTTCCGCCTGGTCCTCCTCGGCGGCTAGTCCGAGCGACTCGGCCAAAGCCAGCCGCAGCAGCAAAAGGACCATTTGCTCAGGCAGCGGCTCGCGGATAACAGCCTCGAAGGACAATCGCAGCGCCATTCCCACTTCCCGCTGGATCACCAGCGAGCACGGATCGTCGTCAGTTCGATTGGCCGGACACATGACCAACCTCCTGGCTCCTTAACCAACTGGCTTGTGCGTAGTTCCCACAACGCATTGAACTGAAGGGTATGGCCTCTGCCATAGCGACGCGAAGACGGAGGTCGATTGGAGATGCGCCAATCATTTAGGCGAATGGTCGGGCTGGCCGAAGCCTGCGGATTTATCCAACGCTCCGGAACGTGCCGTAGTTTCAAAAAATTCTGGGGCTGAATCTATCGTTGAGAAGGGCTAGCGCAGTCGAATGGATCGGCAAAAGCGTCGGAGCCGCGCCAAGGATCGCCGCCAATCATCCGCACCCTTTAATTCGACTTCAAACGCCATAGTTCTCCACTACAAGAATGGGGAGGACCCTATGCGCAAAATGCTAACTTCTGGCGCAGTTCTAGCAGCAGCGATGTTGTGGGCGTCATTGGCGCAAGCGGGCACATCGCACCACGGTCGGTATCTGCCGGACTACGGAGGGCACGGTCGCCATCTGCACCGCGATTGGAGCGGCGGCTCCGACTACTACGGTCAGGGCGGCGGCCACGTCCACGGTCCCTGCTGGGTATGGGATCAAGGCCAATGGGTTTGGGTTTGCCAGTGACGTCCAGCTGTCCACACGAGAGACGCCCGCCATGCTTGGCGGGCGTCTTTGTCTGGGCCGGCCCCAAAATTTACGAGACGACGATTATTGCGCGAGACGCTTTCTCCATCAGCGACAGACCCATACCCATTTTCCGTGATGGCGATGCCAGCAGACGTTATGTCTGTGCTGACCCGGAGCGCTCCAATCCCGATGCATATGCCTGCCGTGTCCGCCCGGCACCATCCCGTGAGTCTGCGGGTCTTGGGCCATCGCGGGAACCGACAGGAAGAGGGTCGACCCGGCTAAAATCACCAGAAGCTTGCGCATTGCTTTCCTCGCCATTTCGATCGTGCGGCAAAACTAAACCGATTTTGGCGCTGCGGTAAACTGCTAGAACGGCGCTCATCCATCTACATCTCGAAGATGCGGCGGACGGACAGTCATGAGGGAATTCACCCGGCGCCGCTTCGTAGTTCCAACTGAATTTGTGGATCAGCTGAAGGCTCGTCAAAATCTGAGTCGCGATCGACTCAAGAGGCCGCCAGCGCTTGTCCCCGGTTCGACTACAACCCGGAACCCTCAAGTCCTTCGATGCATGTCGTTGATTTTGATGGTGGGCGCGACAGGGATTGAACCTGTGACCCCTACGATGTCAACGTAGTGCTCTCCCGCTGAGCTACGCGCCCTCGGGCCCAGTGGGCCGGAGCGCCGTCTATAATGGCGTACGTGGCGCCGCGCAAGCGCCCCTTCCCTGCGACGCTGTGGATCGCGTCTTAGCGCAAGTCATGGAAAAAATTGACGTTCGGTTAAGACCGCGCCTTTTTGATGCAAAAGATTTGTGACTATGCGCGATTTCAAGTCTTGCGACGAGCGGGGTTTGTGGCAGACTTATTACTGCTCCCGCCTGCCGAGCGCAGAGCAGTTAAGGAGGTTTCGCATGTCCTTGCAGGGTCATATCGTCGAACTCCAGCGCCGCCACGAGGCGCTCAAGAAGGAGATCGAGGAGGAACAGCTGCACCCCCACGCGGATGAATTGAAGATCGCGGAACTCAAGCGCAAGAAATTGCTGATCAAGGACGAGCTCGCCAAACTGGCGGTGAGCGAAACGCGCCACTAGATCACTGCATATCTGGTCGAGTCCACACTCAAGGTCTCACGATCGGTTCGAACTATCGAGCGCGCTCTATGCGCGCTCGGTGCGCGTCGTGCTTGGTTCACGATCGCTTCACGCCATAGGCGGAAAGATGGGCGGAGAGATTTCTCCGCCTTATTTTTTGAAGCATTCACGCCGCGGCGCGCGATTTGCGAGACCTCGTCCTTATGCCCGTCACCGAGCTATACCGCGCCGAGACGCTGCACGAAGGCCTCGGCGAGCCTTTCTTTGACCGTGTCGAACCCGCGGCCTTCCCGCAGCATCGACTACGCTACCGCAATCAGCGCTGGGCCGCGCGGGTCGGATTGGACAGGCTCAGCGACGCGGAGTGGATCGAGCATTTTGGACGTTTTACGCCACTGCCGGGCGGGTTCGCGCATCCCTTGGCGCTGCGCTATCACGGGCACCAGTTCCGCGTTTACAACCCTGATCTCGGCGACGGCCGCGGCTTCCTATTCGCGCAGTTGCGCGACGGCGAAGACGGCCGCCTGCTCGATCTCGGCACCAAGGGCAGCGGCCAGACTCCCTGGTCGCGGCGCGGCGATGGACGGCTGACGCTCAAGGGCGGCGTTCGCGAGATTTTAGCGACCGAAATGCTCGAGGCGCTGGGGGTCGACACCTCCAAGACCTTCAGCCTGATCGAAACCGGCGAGGCGCTGATGCGCGGCGACGAGCCCTCGCCGACGCGCTCGAGCGTGCTGGTGCGTCTGTCGCATTCGCATATCCGCATCGGCACCTTTCAGCGCCTTTCCTTCCATGACGACGCCGCGGCGATCGACCGGCTCGTCGAATATGTTTGCCGCCACTATTTTCCCGCCATCGCGGATTTGCCGGCGGCGGAACGAGCCCTCGCCTTTCTCGAAGAGACAGTGTCCCGGGTCGCCAGGCTTGGGGTGGGCTATATGGCGTGCGGCTTCGTTCACGGCGTGCTGAATTCCGACAATATCAACGTCACCGGCGAGAGCTTCGACTATGGCCCCTGGCGCTTCGCGCCGGTCTATGACCCGAGTTTCACCGCCGCTTATTTCGACGAAGTCGGACTTTACGCCTTCGGGCGCCAGCCGAGCGCGCTCGGCTGGAATCTGTCCCGTCTCGCCGAGTGCCTGATCCATCTCATCGGACTGAAGCCCGCCGAACAGATTCTCGTGAGTTTTCCGAGCCGCATCCAGAAGGAATTTCGAAGCGCCCTGCTTGATCGGCTCGGCCTCGTTTCAGCCGGCGACGAGGCCGACGCCGCGCTGGCGAAGGGCTTCGTCGATTTTCTTACAGCGACGAAAGCGCCGTTCGAACAATGTTTCTTCGACTGGCGCGGCGGATTGGCGTCGGCGGAGCGCGCATCGCGCAGCCCCTCGGCGATCCATTACCAAACAGAAGCCTTCGCGCCAGTCCGCGCCGCTTTGGCCCAATATCGGCCTTCGCCGAATATGCGGCTCGATCACCCCTACTTTCAGCGGCCGGCGCCCTGTACGATGCTGATCGACGAGGTTGAAGCGCTCTGGGCGCCGATCGCCGAGCGCGACGACTGGGCGCCGCTTTACGCCAAAATCGCCGAGATCGAGGAGATGCGGAGCGCCTATGAATCTTAATCGAGCAATTCGCTTGAACGCCTGTCGCCTACGGCGCGATAATTCCGTTCCAGAGCGCTCGATTCCCGAGCGCCTGGGCGCGGTCCAGGGCGGCCTTCGATGAATGACGCCAGCGAGATCGACATCAGCGCCATCCGCGCCGAAGTGGAACGGCTGCGGCTGGAGCATCACGATTTAGAATCCGCGATCGAGGCGTTGCTCGCCGTGGGCGTCGCCGATCAGCTTCAGATCCAGCGGCTGAAGAAGCGCAAGCTGCTGCTGCGCGACCGCATCGCCTATCTCGAAGACCAACTCACGCCCGACATCATCGCGTAGATCGCGCTGCATTTGGGCGCAGTCGCCCAAACGCAGACAGCGCGATCGATTTCAAAGCATGGAACGCGAGGCGAACATGAGCGTCAGCTATTCAGTTTCGATCGACGTTCCGCTGCTTGAAGACGGGCTGCGATTTTATCGCGACGGCTTGGGACTGGCCGAGATCGCTCGACCTGTCGCGACATATGTCGTTTTGAAATGTGGAGCTTCGCAAATCGGATTGATCGAAAAATCAGCTGGAAGCAAGCCTGCTCAAGGAACGGATGACATTCGCCGCTATGAGCGTCATTGGACGCCCGTCCATATTGATTTTCATGTCGACGATTTTGACGCCTTCCTGGCCAAGGCCGTTAACGCCGGCGCGACATGCGAGCAGAAATTCGAAGGCGGCGGACGTCCGCCGATTGCGTTCTGCAGCGATCCGTTCGGAAATGGCTTTTGCATCGTTGGATGACGCCGCGGGCCGGGATTTTCGATCTCGCTCCCCGGAGCCGGCCGCGTCGCCTCTATCTCGGCAGGAAGCCCAAGGCGCGCAGCAGCAACGGCATGGAAAGGCCCTGAACCACGATCGAAAAGCCGACCACCGCAAAGGTGACGGCGACGATCTCGTCGCGCAGCGGCAGACTATCAGGGAGAGACAGCGCCAGGGCGAGCGCGAGGGCCCCGCGCAGGCCGCCCCACCACAGCACAAATTGCTCGCGGAACGAGATTTTCCATCGCGAGAAGAAGAAAAGCGAACTCAGCGGATAGACCGCAACGGCGCGCGCGCACAGAACCGTGGCGATCGCCACGGCAACTGGAATCGCGCCGACGCGGTCGAAGGGAATAGTGGCGACATCGGCGCCGATCAGCAGGAACACCACCGAATTGGCGAGAAACGCCGCAAAATCCCAAAAGGACAGCACGAATTCCCGGCCCCTTAGGCTGATATAGCCGCCTTCCTTCTCGCTCAAAATTCCGAGATTGCCCATGATCAGACCGGCCGTCACTGTCGCCAGCACGCCGGAAACATGAAAATACTCGGCGACCAGGAAAGAGCCGAATGCGGCGATCGTCGTCAGCGCCGCTTCGACCAGATGTTCGGAGGTGCGCAGCGAGACGAGAATCGCGCCGCCGCCGAACAAGGCGCCGACCGCGACTCCGCCGAGCACGATTTTCGCCAGGGTCATGGCGGTGGCCGCGGCGTTCTGATCCGCGCCGCCGCTTTGCGCAAAGGCGAGCGCCATGACGAACAACACCGCCGCGGCGCCGTCATTGAGCAGGCTTTCGCTTTCGACCAGAAGCCGCATGCGGCCCTTAATTCGATTGTCCTTGAACATGGCGATGATCGCGACCGGATCGGTCGCCGCGATCAGCGCGCCGAAGACCATCGCCGAGAGCAAAGGCCATCCGAATGCGGTCATCGACGTCGCGACGACGAACGCCGAGATCAGCGTTCCAGCGCCGGCGAGCGCGAGCAGCGGCAGCGAGTCGCGCATCAGCTCGCGCCACGACAGAGTGAGCGCCGCCTCGAACAGGAGCGGCGGCAGGATCAGATCGAAAATGAGATCATGCGTCAGATGCGGCGCCAAGTCGGCGTCGGACAGCGCGACGACCGCGCCGACGACGACCAGCCCGACGGTGTAAGGCAGCCTGATCTGACGGGCGGCGATCGCGACCATCATCGCCACGGCCAGCACCGCGACCGCTTGCCTCAGGCCTTCGTCCATGACGCCTGCGCTCCGCTCGGAGAAAATCTTGCAGGGTTCTTTAGTCGCGCGCTCCAGTTTCGCGAAGCGAAATCGGCCCGCCGCCTGCGCTGATGGCGCGCTTGCCTATCGGGGAGCCATCGTCTATGCCGCATGCCTTCCCTTGTAGAGGAAGCAAGAGTGGGCAAGTCCAAACCGCCCGTCGCCGTCATCATGGGGTCGCAATCCGACTGGGCGACGATGCGCCATGCGGCCGAAACGCTGACGGCGCTCGGCATCGCCTGCGACGCGCGCGTCATCTCCGCCCATCGCACCCCCGATCGGCTGTTCGCTTTCGCAAAGGCCGCCGAATCCGAGGGCTTTGAGGTGATCATCGCGGGCGCCGGCGCCGCCGCCCATCTGCCGGGGATGACCGCCTCGATGACTCCGCTCCCAGTGCTTGGCGTGCCGATCGAATCGGACGCGCTGAAGGGCATGGATTCGCTGCTCTCGATCGTGCAGATGCCGGGCGGCGTGCCGGTTGGGACGCTGGCGATCGGCAAACCCGGCGCGATCAACGCCGCGCTGCTCGCCGCCGCGATTCTCGCCCGCGCCGACAAGGCGCTCGCCGCGCGGCTCGCGGATTATCGCGCGCGCCAGACGGAAAACGTGGCGTCGAAGCCGCGCGACGGCGCGTGATGCTGCCGCCCGGCGCGACGATCGGCATTCTCGGCGGCGGCCAGCTTGCCCGCATGTTGGCGCTGGCGGGCGCCCGGTTGGGGCTGAAGTCGCATGTCTTCTCCCCCTTCCCCGACGACCCCGCCTTCGAGGTATGCGCGGCGCGCACGCAAGCCGAATTCGACGACGAAGCCGCGCTCGCCGCCTTCGCCGAATCGGTCGACGTCGTCACTTATGAATTCGAGAACGTTCCCGCCCGCACGGCTCAAGTGCTCGAGGCGCATCGTCCGGTGCGGCCCAATCCAGGAGCCTTGGCGCTGACTCAGGACAGGCTCGTCGAGAAAGAGTTCGTCCAGAGTCTCGGAATCGCCACCGCCGATTTCGTCGCGGTCGACAACGCCGGCGCGCTTCCCCGCGCCGTCGCGCGACTCGGCCGCAATTCGATCCTCAAGACGCGACGTTTCGGCTACGACGGCAAGGGCCAGACCCAATTGCGCGACGGCGGCGATCTTGCGGTCGCCTTTCGAACGCTCGGCGGCGCGCCGTGCATTCTCGAAAGCGTGGTGCCCTTCGCGAAGGAAGCATCGGTCGTCGCCGCGCGTGGATTGAATGGAGAATTTCGCGCCTATGACGTCTGTGAAAACCTCCATGAACATCACATTCTGGCGAAGACATTGGCGCCCGCCGAGATCACGGAGGCGACCGCGGCGGAAGCGACCAATATCGCCCGACGCCTCGCCGAGGCCGCGCAATATGTCGGCGTGATCGCCGTCGAAATGTTCGTGGTCGTCGAAGACGGGCGCGAAACTCTGATCGTCAATGAAATCGCGCCGCGCGTGCATAATTCCGGACATTGGACGCTCGACGGCGCGCTGACCTCGCAGTTCGAGCAACATGTGCGCGCGATCGCCGGCTGGCCGCTCGGCTCAACGCGACGCCATGGCCGCGTCGAAATGCGCAATCTTATCGGCGATGAGGTTAACTCATGGCCGGAACTGGCGCGCGAGGACGGCGCCTGCTTGCATCTCTATGGCAAGAAGGAAACGCGCTCCGGCCGCAAAATGGGCCATGTGACGCGCATTCTGTGGCCCCGATCTACCTGCGGCCACGCGATACGATCGAAGCACGACTAACTTTCTCGCAGCGGTTTGGGGCGACAATTCTCGGCTGCGCACGTAATCAAAACATGCCGGGATGATCGCCCTGCTTTGCGTCATAGGGCGTTCAACGGCTTCGCCGATTCGACGTGCGCGAGGTCAAGCGCTCTGACTCACGTTTGGTTCAATTGCCAATGGGTCCCAGATGTTCGCGCAGGAATTGAACCATGGAATGAAATATCTCCTGTCGCTCTTTCATGTTGATGCCAATCATCAAATGCCCGCCGTTATACTGCAGCATTCTGGCGTTCACCCCGTGTTCTTGCAATGAGCTTGACAGCAAGAGTGCTTGAGAAATTGGAACGATCTTGTCGTCTGTTCCATAAATCAAAAGCATCGGCGCGGCTTTCTTGGACACGCTATACAAAGGAGAAGCAGCCTTATACGGAGATATATTCTCTTCGGGACGAACGCCGCCGAATAGCGGCCCGGATATTACATCCTGGAATTCAGCGCCGATTGTTGCAAGGTCGGTCGGGCCGGATATTGAGATTACGCATTGTACTTTTGAAGAATATTGGCTAAGACTCGATCCCTCCGCAGCGCCGCGCGCCGGCGCGTCCATCATCCCCAAGAACATCGCGAGCTGACCGCCGGCTGAATTGCCGATCGCGCAAATGCGCTTAGCGTCCAACCCGAGCATTTTGGCGTTGTGCCGAAGCCATCTGACGGCAAGTTGAACATCCAAGAGCTGCGCGGGCCATCTGGACAATTGATTCGTTCGATTGGCGAGTCGATATTCGACGTTCGCGACGATATAGCCCATCGACGCAAAATTCTTGCAGACAGTCGTCATCACGGTCTTGCTTCCGTGAGTCCAGCCGCCGCCATGAATGAGTATCAGACCCGGCCGCGCGCCGGGCGCCTTGGCGTTGAAACACAAGTCGAGCTTCTGCTCGCTCCGCGAGCCGTAGGCAATGTCCCGTTGATACTCAAGAGAAGGACTTTTTTCGCCGGCGGACTCTGTATCTTCCAGCGGCTGGGCGCAAACGCCGGAAAATATCATCGAAGAAATTGAATAAACTAAAAGACGATTCCGAAAGCGCGTCGCCACAACATTCGTCATGCTTACGAGCTCGAGCTTCCCTCGTTGTTTGATTGCAAACAAGCTAACTCGGTTCATATTTCGCTTCAAGTGGCCTTGGCCGCCGGCGCTCGCCGCTTGAGGCCGTCAGCAAAGCTAATGAGCGGACGTCGAGTCGCGGCAAACGCTTCCGATCTCCTAACCGCGATCCGCCAGTCGCAGAAATTGACGTTATTGGATGCATTGAAATTTCGAAATCGCCTTGACGGGAAGGCGCCATCCAAGCATGTTTCGTCCCTCAGCTCTGGCGAACGAACTCTCAGGAGACTGCACGCAGGTCATGTCGTGCCATCGTCCAGCAAAACGCCAAGCCACACGCTTATTGATCAGCGCCATGGTTTTGGTGGGGGGCGGCGCGGCGAAAACCGAGGCTCCCTGTTTCGAGACCAGCGGGATTTTCGTTTGTTACGAAAACGACGAATCGGTTTTCTACGCGACGCCCGAGAACGAGGTCGCCTACAGCGTTCAGACGATTCACGACGGCGATAAATTCTATACGATCTATCATTCCGAACCCAGAACCCATTACAAGACCGGCGACGCCGTCAAGTCAGGCGTCCATCAGGGTCCCTACGCTTTCACAATGCCGCCGCACGACTTCCGCCTGTGGGGACCCGAAGACGATCCTGCGTCGTTGATGGCGTCGACGAGCGTTGGCGGCGCGGCCAATCCAATCGCCATTTCAGGCCTCCCCGGCGACCCTTATTTTTATGTGTTCTTTTTGGGCGTCAATGACGACGAACAGACGCGCGATCGCGCGCGCAGCCATTGGCGCCACTATCTGCTTGAAGCGCGCACGCGGGACTTTGTTTCCTTCGACCTGATGACCGATGCGGGATGGGCGCCGTTCTCGCCCGATGTGCGGCCAGCGCCGGTGCGGGACACGGCGGGCGCCATCATACGCAGCAATTCAGCGCGCGTCCTCGGCCACACCCAGGGACTCATCGGCTCGATCTCATTCGTGAACGGCCGATATTATTTTTTCTATTTCGATTACGGACCGGAGGGAGACCAGGTCAATTTATACCTGCGCACCAGCGCGGATCTCCGCCACGACCGATGGTCGTCCGAGAAGCGCGTCAGTCCCGCGATCGGCCTTGGGATGGTTCGCGTGGCGAAAGCCTGGAATCTCGACAGATGGGCCGTAATGTATGGCTGTTATGTCGGAAAAATTCAGGACATCTGCGTTCAGTACACGCGAAATCTGAATGTCTACGGTCCAGGCGGCCTCAGCGATCTCCACCTGACCTCCTCGGAGTTCGCGCTTGGTCTCGCGCGCGACGGACGAGCAAGGTCATATGCGCAACCCTATTGGCTCACGGACCGGTGGGGCAATCTCGACTCGCCGGACTCAAATGGCGGCATGGAATTCTATTGGACGGACATGACGCGCTCGCAGTGTCGTGCCCGTCCCTACCCGTTCTGTCCCGTTTATGGCGGAGCTGTACGCAGGGGACGATGGAGCGTCCATTCCAGCGCAAACAATGCGGGTCAATAGATGGCTCCCCAAGCAGGAAGAGCATAGATAATTGCGGCGCGCCCCCTTCGGGCGACGTGAGTTCGCAGGTATTGGGCCGCGCTGCTATGCTGCGGCAAATTCGCGCTTATCGAAATTCACGCGCCTTTTCGCTCGGGCGCGTCGCTTTGGCGATCCCGGTGGCGCGCTGCGATGCGCTGGTAGAGCGCTTGATCGAATCTATTGATCTCGGCCACCTTCGCCCAGTCAATAAGGCGGTAACCTTCATCGTTCTCGTCCGTGCGTCGGACATTGGTGACATTGTGGCGCCCGATCGAAACTGGCTCCAATCCCATCGTTTCCAACATCATCTTCGAATGAGCGTCGAAATTTTCGGTCATCCCGACAAAATCGAAAAAGCGGTCGATATTCATCATGGCGAGTTCGACCACGTCATCCGACATGGAGCCGAGCGGAACATTCCTCACTCCGACGCCCGCGATCATGCGTGTCTGAAGATTATCAAACTCGTCGGTGAGGCCCTCATTGACGATTCGATGCAGCGGCACGAATTCGCCGTCGATCTCCAGTCCATCGAACCCGTTGGTTCGATAATGCCAGTAGTGCGACCTGACGCGCGCGACGGGCTCGCGCATAAAGGCGTAATATCTCGTCGGCTGTCTCAAAAAACCATCGAGACCAAAAAAAGTGTGACCGATAAGTTGCCTGAACGCGCGACATTGATGCTCGGGCAGTGAATTCGCTTCGTCCCAGTCGAGCGCCGCGAAATGACCCTGATAGAAAAGGCAGGTCTCGCTCTGCGCAAGCTGGCTCGTGAGCGCGGAAGCGAACGCGGTGCCCGCCGTTTTCTGTATATGAAGAAACACCCGGCAACGTCCGTCTCCGGGCGTCGCGGGCTCCGGCGGAATGGACATGCGTATGACGCCGTTCTCCAGCAATCTGTTGTTGCGGTCGGTTATCCGGATTTCGGAATCATAGCGCAGCGACGAGAGCGGAATCGCGAAGCCGAACTTTTTTTTGCTCGCGAAGAGATCGGCGATATCGGGCCGAAAGACGATCGCCTTGAACTCGAGCTTTTCCATTCGGTCCGTCTCGACGAAGACGGATTCGAGGGCCTTGTCTTGATCGTGGGAAGCAATCCACCCGGCGATCTCCGTCGCCGAGACATAATCGACAGCGCCTTCCATCTGCAATAGTCCCGATCCATCTCCAATGCGAGCAATCGAAGGTTTAACAGCCAATGGCGGTAGAGTTTGGTCTGATCCCGTCGCAGACGGCGACGTCCGCTTTTCCAATCACCGTCGAATTCAGGAAAACACGACAGTAGATCGGCGTCATCAAGGTGTAAATGGTCTGCGTCGCTTTACCCGCCATGCATCGCCAAAGCGAGGCTTTGCGCCTCTATGGCGCATGTCGACGAAAGCGAATTTGGGTTTCGGGTCCGGAACGATCCTCCGCAAGTTCGAGAAGGGACTGACCGCTTTCATCGACGCAGAACTTACCCGAGAGCATCGAGCGCAGACAGCGGGTGCGGCGAGCAGCCGCAGCAGCAATTTAGCAAGACAAAATGGCCCGACAGGAGCACCAAGAATCATTCGACGACAGAATCAAAGTCGGGTAGGCTCCGCAGCGCTCACCGATCGGACTGTTCAACGCGCTCAAATTTAGAGACTGCCCATGGACTCGTGGCTAATGTTAGGTAATTGTCAAGTTTATGGTCTCGCCGCCTCGCTTCGCCTTTTGAATCCAAAGGCAACTATAAATGCAATTAGCTTTTTCGATTTCAAGAAAGATTCCGCGAAAAACAATAGCGAAATCCCTAAAAATTCGCGCGTCATCGTCAATCCAATATTTCTTGCGACGGATGGCGTTGATTTGAGCGTCGCCAGAGAGTTACACGTCATACCCAGTATCGATTTTGATGCATACCATCCGGATATTTGCTATGGATATTATAACAATGCCGTTTTAAAGGGGCCAATGGATACCTACCATTCTATGATTATCCTCGCCGCCCATGAGCTGAACATCCCGAAAAGCAAGGTAAGAAGATTTTTTTCGGATGAAATTTTCGAGCAGTGCGGTTTTTATGATGTTTGGAATTTGGCGCGCGACAAAATGTTCACTAGGTTTAGGACATACAACTTAGACATAACTAAATATTTTGTGGGTTGGGGGCGCAGCGACGCCTTTATGTATACGAACAACCACCCAAAGATCAGATGTCTTTTCGATATTGCGCGCCTTTATTTGATCGCTAATAATGTAGAAATTTTTGAGAATGACATATTGCCCATCGATAGCTTGGTGAATGGGCCTTGCTATCCGATATATCCTGAAATTGCTGAAAGAACAGGCGTGCGCGGCTCTTATTTGTTCAAGAATACCAGCCAGCAGTTTCTAACGCTGGATCAATTTATCGATGCAAGTTTTCTTGTTTATGGACAACTCCCAAGAGACAGCATCAAAATCGAGCCGTTGTTTAAAGATCGCTATGAGCGGGTAAAGTCTGTGATCAAAGAGTGTATCCAATGACCTCACCGTACGACAATGGCGAATCTCATCAATTGTGGAGGCGGGCGGTTTCTCAAGTCGAGCCACATTTACTGAATCCCGTCATCGATCCGAAATTCAAGATAGACAAGACGAGCCTCATAGCAACTGCAGGCAGTTGCTTTGCGCAGCACATCGCGCGCAAAATTCGTGAAATCGGTTTTTCATACTTTGTACCGGAAAAAGGGGAAGAATTTAGCGTCGAAGAAAGAATTAGACGAAATTTTGGCGTATTCTCGGGTCGTTACGGGAATATCTATACCACTCGTCAGCTCCTTCAATTGTTCGAGGAGGTCTTTGAACAACGTAATCGATCCGAACGGGCGTGGATTCGCGGCTCCGATAATCGCTTTGTCGACCCCTATCGACCGCAGATCGAACCGGAAGGATTTGCCGACGCTCGGTCTGTCGCCGAAGCCCGGGAACGGCATTTGGAAGCCATCCGCGCGGTTTTTCTCCAGTCCGAAGTTCTGGTTTTTACTTTGGGGCTTACTGAATCGTGGCGTTCGAAAAAAGATGGATCGGTGTTCCCGCTGGCTCCGGGAGTCGCAGGCGGTTCCTTCGATCCGGAACTTCATGAATTTTTAAATTTTGGCGTGGACGAGGTGTCAGGCGATCTATGCACTTTTCTTAAAAAGCTGCAGGAGCGCAATCCGGGAATAAAGGTGCTCCTGACGGTCTCCCCCGTTCCCTTGATTGCGACATTCGAAAAGCGGCACGTTCTTGTTTCAACTACGTATAGTAAATCTGTCTTGCGCGTAGCGGCTGAAATCGCCGTTTCAAAGTTCGACTTTGTCGATTATTTTCCGTCTTATGAAATCATCACGGGTTCGTTTTCTGGAGGGCTCTATTACGAAAGGGATTATCGCGAGGTAAACTCTTTGGGCGTCGCTCACGCGATGCGATGTTTTCTCGATTCGTACCTATCCCGCCTCAGCAACTTCCGAAGTGTTTCTCACTTAAAAGAGCAGGACGACGCAGCGACGACGCAGCCGTCAAATGGCCTCGTTTGCGATGAGGAAGCGATCGACGCAATAAAAGCCGGCACCTCTATCGATGTATTGTAGCGCGGCGGGCCTTATTCATCTTACCAAAGGCCATGGCGCGTGAGGTGGCGGCGTTGTCGGCCAGGGGCGACGATCTCGAACGCGTGAAGGCTCTGGTCGATTTCGAGATGTTCCGGGCGGCGCTGGAGGCGGCGGCGCCGCGCGCCGATCGCTTGAGGGGCCGCGGCGCCGTGTGTCGCCGTCCATTTGCGGATCAGCCCATGCGCCCGGTCGATCGACACATGGTTCGTGTAACCGAACGCCGGGATGGCGAGATCGACCGGCGGAACCGAGCCGTCCTCCCGCACCTTGGCTTTCGTGTATTTGACCGTCCAACGCGTCGCGATGCTTCCGCGCGAGCTTCTTTGGCCTGTCCTTCCAGTCCTCTGGAATGCGGCCGTCCTTGATCGCCTGCTTCTCGCCGTTCGTATTGCGCTGCTTGGGCGCTGTGACAATCGTCGCGTCGACGATCTGGCCGCTCATCGCGAGAAAGCCGGCCTCGCGCGACGACGCGTCGAATTGCTGAAACAAGGCGTCAATCGCGTCCGCCTTCTTCAGCGCTTCGCGGAACGTCCAGATCGTATTCGTAGCCGCCGTCTTCTTTTTCGCATCGCTCGCCTTATTGATTTATGGGCGACGCCTTGGCGCGCGTCATCTTGCCAAGGAAGGCGCCAGCTCGATGGCCGGACTCAACGCAATTGAAGGGGCTGTGTTCGCATTGATGGGGTTGCTTCTGGCATTTTCCCTTTCCGGCGCTCTTCAAAGGTTCGATGAACGCCGCCAACTCATCCTGCAGGAAGCCAACGCCATAAGCACAGCATACGATCGCCTCGCATTTTTGGAGCGAGAGAAAGAATCGAAACTGAAGACGAAGTTGAAAGCCTACGTTCAGGCTCGGATTGATTTGTATCGCTTGCCCATCGATTTATCGCTTCCGAATTGGTCAGCGGATTACTCGACGGAACAGCCAGCTAAGATTCATGCGCTGCAGAATGAGGTCTGGGATGGGGCCGTTGCAGCTTGTTCCTCGACGGGCGCGAGCACAGCGTGCTCGCTATTGATAACGTCTTTGGGCAGCCTCTTTGATATTGCCCGTCTGCGTCGCGGCATTAACGAGAGGCATCCCCCCATCGTCATTTTCATAACGCTGTTCGGCCTGGGTCTTGCGGGCTCGCTTTTGGCGGGCTTTGGAATGGCGGCCGCGAAGACGCGAAGCTGGATTCATGTCGTGGCGTTTGCTTTGGCCTTGGCCGCCACGCTTTACATCATCACTGAGACTGAATATCCGCGCCTCGGTTTCATTCGCGTCGATGCTTTTGATCACTTCCTTACGGAGGCATATGCGCGGATGAAGTAAGCGTCGACAGCGATTCCTTGTCAGGGATTCAGCCGAATTCACGATGCGCTTTTTTTGTTTTCTGAGAAAGGGCTCCTTTTCGGGCCAACCACTCATTGTAACGATCAATCACCAACATCCGTGGTCTTTCACTCGGTCAACTTCCTTGTGCGCCGACGAAGGATCAACTACGTCACAATCGAAAATCCCCGCTTGCATAGGCAACTGGCCGGCTCATAAACTTAACCGTCAGATGAGCTACGCCGTTGATCGCTCCGCCCGCCGTCTCAAAATCGTCAACGACCGACCGTGCGTCCAACGATCACGGGATCATCATGGAAAGCGGTCGCATCACGCGCGTGGCGTCCGTTACCGTGATCCTCTTTATCGTCCTGGCCGCCTGCAAACTCGGGCAGGCGCTCATTGAGCCAGTCGTCTTTGCTGTCTTCATCATCGAGATTGCGTGGCCGTTGCAGAAGTCGCCGTCGCCATGGTCTTGGCGCTGTTTGGTCTGATCGCCTGGGGCGGCAGAGAGGCGGTGGAGTGGGTCAGACAGAATCTCGACCGCATCCAGGAAACAGCGACAACATCCACGTCGTGGCTGGAAGAGCGCGACATTTTCGTCTTCACGCTCATTGCACAACATTTTAGCGTCGCGTCGGTTATCAGGCTTCTTCACACAGTCGCCGTGAGAGTGAACACAATTTTGGCCTTCACAGTCATCGTTCTGGTTTACGTGATTTTAGGACTAGCGGAAACCGAAGCCGTTCAGACGCGCCTCGCGTCCCTCGAAAATCAGGAGGCCGGCCGGCGCGTGCTCGAAGGCGGCAGAAAGATCGGCGACAAGTTCCGCTCCTATATGTTCGTTCGGACGATCGCCAGCATTGCGACCGGTCTCGCGGTATGGGGTTTTGTCCAGTTCATGGAATTGGAAATGGCGGCCGCCGCATGGGGCGTGCTGACCTTCGCGCTGAACTATCTGCCCTACATCGGCTCACTCATCGTCACAGCGCTTCTGCCGCTTCTTGCCTTCGTGCAGTTCGGCTCAATTGAAACGCCATTGTTCGTTTTCTTGGGCGTGTTGGTCATTCAGTTCATCATCGGCAGCTATCTGGAGCCGGTGTTTTCGGAATCGGCGCTTTCGATTTCGCCGCCGATCGTCCTTTCTTCAATTATTCTCTGGACGTTCCTGTGGGGCGCGCTCGGGGCGTTTCTCGGCGTGCCACTTTCGATTGCGGCGCTGACGATTCTTGAACAATTCCCGTCGACCCGATGGCTTGCCGAGATCTTGTGTCAATCGGCTCACAAAATTGACCCCATATCGGCGTCCAAAGTTGACCCCTTTGTTGCGCGCATCGTGACGGAAGGAGGGCGTAGCCCGACTGGAGTTACGATGCGCGCGGCGGCGTGATCAG
>Ga0233425_10003908_pt1 | contig 26010 bp, 17 predicted proteins | sample Watercolumn_Towu_2_FD_181712 | JGI IMG/M metagenome (GOLD analysis project Ga0233425, IMG submission 181712) | Freshwater microbial communities from Lake Towuti, South Sulawesi, Indonesia - Watercolumn_Towuti2014_140_MG | ecosystem: Environmental > Aquatic > Freshwater > Lake | place... | reverse complement strand
CATGACGACCTCCTTGGTTGTTGTCATGAAGATTACCATAGGCACTGGGACATATAGCGTCCTACTAACTGCGCTGCGGAAGATTAGCGCTAATCAGGTATAATTATATGATAATTGCTCTATTACTTTTTGTCAAAAACAACATAAGGTAATTATGATTTTTTGTCATATGTTACCATTGACATGATAAGGATCGGAATTATTTTTTACTTAACAAGAGGGAACCAGGTATCAACGAAAAATTGGAGCGATGCCTGGCGGTAGTGAAAAGCGAAAAATGAACAAAGGAGGACGCTATGGAACTCATGAAATGGAACCCAACCAACGAGCTGAGGAATTTCAACCGTCTGTTAACCCACTTCTTTGATGAGCCATTCTTGCCGACCGAGAGACAGGAGACGTGGGAACGAGTCTGGTCGCCGCGGGTGGACATCTACGACACCAAGGATGCCTTCATTATTAAGGCTGAGTTGCCCGGGGTCGAAAAAAATAACATCAAAATCGACGTTGATGGCCGGGTTCTCACCCTGAGAGGCGAGCGTAAGGCCGAAACCGAGGACAAGGGCAACTCTTATTACCGGCGTGAGATGTTCTGCGGAACCTTTGAGCGGAGCTTCACTCTGCCAGAGGCCGTTGATCCTGCATTGATCAAGGCCGAGTACAAGGATGGCGTTCTCCACCTGGAGGTGCCAAAGCCTGAGGAGCGTAAGCCGAGACAGATTGAGATCAGTTGACCTCTCGCGCAGGGTAGCGGCTAGGACTTCTGGTAAGAGAAAAGGGGAGGCCGGGACCTGAAAGGGTTCCTGCCTCCCCTTTTCTCTTTATGCGGGGACACCGAGGCAGGCAAGCCTTGATGAAGAAGGTCGGTGTGGCAACTCTTGCCCTCTTCCGAGGGATAGTAAGCCCCTGGTGCTAGGCACATCCTTCCTGCTTCGACCTTTCTTGCCGCCTCCTGAGTTGCCTTGCTGGAGATCAGTAGAGTAATTATCTGTCGGTCTGTGTGCTTAATGTATTGAAATTATATGATTTTATTTTGTGACCGGGGGGTGTGCCCCGGGTGGCTATGTCGTTGGCACATGGGTTGCTATAATTAGCTGCCGAAACGAACCTCCTCATCATGGGCAGGGCTGGCGAGAGGTTTGGTAAATGCAAAAGGAGCAGGACATGGCCAATATTTTAATCCCCAATGGTATCACCCAAATTGCACCTGGCAGAGGAGTCGATCTCAAAGCGCAGGTTCCGGTCAGCAAAGATGGCTCGTTTTCCCAGTATTTGCAGAACCAGGCGAGGGTGGATAAGGCGGCGACGGACAAGTTGGCAGCTCGGGTTCAGAGGGGTGCTAGAGGCGCTGCTGCGGGTGAGTTTGATGGCGGGAGCGAGTCGCCGGCCAGCGTGGAGGATCTGTTGCGTCAGGTAATGCAGTATCTCCAGAAGACGTTGGACAAACCCGGCCAAGGTGCGGGGCAGTGGTCTTTTCAGTTGAAAGACATTGGCATCTTGGAGCAATTGGCTGCCCAGGCAGGCATGGATGCGGCCGCCCTGGCCACGCTCAAGAAACAGATGGAACAACAGGGGGGGCTCCCCTTGGCGGATCTTTTTGCCGCCTTGGAAAAAAACTTCAAGGAGTTGGGAGGGGGTGCCAAGGTAACTGCGCCAGAGACCTATCTCCCCCTGCTGGATAGTTTCCTCGCCCGTCTTGGTGTGAGTGCTGACGCGATCAAGCACGTCGATGCCAAAGGGGTCAACGGAGTTGATCAGCTGGACCTTGCCGCCTACCTGCAGGGAATTAAGGAAATCCCTGCCCAGCAGGCCGATGGCCAGCAACAAGCCTTCACCTTATCGGACTGGGAGCGCGAGCAGATGTCGGCCATGCTTGCTGAGGCAGGCGTTCCCCAAGACGCGATCGCGGCGCTGTTCCCGGAGGTGAAGAGCCTCGAGGCGAATGCCTTGGCCGGTCTTCATGAGGGCCAGGGTGATAGGGCAGTCACTATGACCCTTGATCGCTTGCAAGCTATGCTGCAACAGGCCATGGCAGCGGCGGAGGATGCGCGTCCCAAGGCGAACCTGCCCGGGTTTTTGAATAGCCTGCACTTGGTATTGTCCCAGGCAGGGTTTCAGGATGGAGGCGTTGGTTGGGCTCCTGTGGTCCAGGGGACCATGCAATCGGTATATGACCACCTGCAGACCATGGTCGATGGGGCCACAGCCAAAGTGGGCAAGTCCGGCGATGGTGGGGCAGGTTCCTCCGCCTGGCAGCTGGCCGAGGGGTGGGAGCAGCTAAAAGAGGAAAAACATGCCCAGGCGATGGCCGAAAATGAGGCCTTGGATCAGCAATGGCTGAGCAGTGGGGATGAGTCGGCCGCCCAGTCATCCCTTGATCCATCGGCAGAGCTTGGCGAGGCTTTGGCCGAAACCAAGGTGCTGCAGAAGGCTGACCGGCTCAGCGGAGTCGAGGCGCAACTACAGCCGCGGCTTGAGACGCGAGGCATTGATCCTGGCCTTGACGCAGGCGCCAAGATTCAGACCCCCAGGGTGCGCTTCTCTCCTGAACTTCAGCAGTTTGCCGTTGAGCAGATCTCACAAGGTGTGTTGCGTGGCTTGCGAAATAACGATCACCACCTGGCGTTGACCCTCTATCCGAAGGAGTTGGGTGAGGTCAAGGTGGATCTCCAGGTCCGCGGCAGTCATCTGTCGGTTAGCTTCGTCATGGAAAACCAGAAGGTGAAGGAGGCCATGGAGGCCAATATGGGAGATTTCAAGGATAATCTCGAGCGCCGTGGTTTTACCTTGGGGGAGATGGCGGTGTCTGTTGATCAGCAGCAGCGCTCTCCTGACGAGGGAAGACAGCAGTTCGCCAGGGCCTGGAGTGAGATGGTCGATAGCCAAGGGCAGGGACAGCAAACTCTCTCCCAGCCAGGAGTGATAGCGGAATTGAACCCGGCTGGCCATACCCATAGCCTGCACGGTGGCGGAATTAGTGTGTTCGTATAAGGGGGAATGACGATGGCTGTGTCAGTGAATGGTGCCAAGCCGGGTGCCAACGGTATTGTGCAACCGGAGGGGGCAGTCGGCAAGAAGGATCTGAAAAAGGATGATTTCATGAAGCTGTTCATCACTCAGCTTCAGTATCAGGATCCGATGAAGCCCATGGATAGCTATGAAATGGCGGCCCAGCTTGCCCAGTTCAGCAACATGGAGGCGACCATGAATATGAGCGCCAACATGGAGAAATTGTTGGACTACCAGGTGTCGCAGAACAATCTCCAGATGCTGAATCTGTTGGGCAATAACGCGCAAGTGGCGGGAAACAGCATGGTGGTGACCGATGGCAAGGTTCTGCCCACCGATTTTGTACTTGATCAGCCGGCCGCCTCTATCAAGGTTACGGTTTTTGATGAAAACAACCGGCCGGTATGGCAGGAGAGCCCTGCCAGCCAAGGAGCTGGTCCGTATATGGTCGAGTGGGATGGCAAGAGCTCGTCAGGGGGGCAATTGCCGGACGGGTTGTATCACTACGAGGTGCAAGCCGTCTCCATGACTGGCGAGACACTGCCCGTGTCCTACCGGAGCACCGGCAAGGTGACGGGGATTAACTTTGACCAGGGAACCACGGTTATTACCCTAGACAATATGATTCAGGCCAAGAGCAGTGATATTGTTCAGGTTAAATGAATAAGCGCACTTTTGATTGAGAACGTGTCTGTATCCGTGCCAGATTGAGCGAGACCACGACTTTTGATTTTGTTGAATGACTAACGCAGGAGGAAGACGATGGCTATTTCAAGTTCATTATATGCAAGCATCAGCGGGTTGAGCACCATGGGCGAGGCCATGAGCGTCTTGGGGGACAACGTGGCCAATGTCAATACCATGGCCTTTAAGTCGAGCCGTTCGACCTTTCAGGATGTCCTATCCCAGTCGGTATCCACTGCGGCGGGCGGAGCCCAGGTTGGCCGGGGTGTAACCTTAAGCACGATCAACAGCCTCTTTGCCCAGGGTTCGTTCGAGAGTTCTTCGTCGCCAACGGATATGGCCGTCGGTGGTCAAGGGTTTTTCATGTTGCGGGCGGCTGAAAGCGCCGAGGCCGATATGTATAGCCGGGCGGGAGAGTTTGGTTTTGATCAGGAGGGCAACCTGGTCAACCCCATGGGCTATTTTACTCAAGGGTGGACCATCGACTCCGCCACGGGCCAGCGCCAGGGCACGATCGGCGATATCAACATCAGTAAAAACACCCCCCCCGTGGCCACCACCAACGTGTCGGTGATCTGTAACGTCGACTCCAGAAAGGTCAACGAGAGCAGCGAGGATAGGCTGTTTGCCAACTGGAACGGCACCAACGCCGCCGCCGTCAACCCCACTGACCCTATCGACGCCACCAAGTACGAGTACACCACGGCTGTCAAGATTTACGACTCCAAAGGCGCCAGCCATGATCTGGCGGTCTATTTTGACCGGACCACCAAGGACAACCAGTGGGAATTCCTGGTAACCTGCGACCCGACCGAGGATCTTCGGGTACTGACCACGGCCGAACAGACGATCTACAATCCGGACACACGATACAACTACGAAAATCACAAGGGGGCCGGAGCCTTGCTCTATGGCCTCATTCAGTTTGACACTTCAGGCAATATAAATCAGATCGATGCCTATAAGGTGCCGCCGGATGGTCAGGTGGATCCGGGCAAAAACGACAACCGGATATTGCTGGAGGCCGGAGATTCCTATTTCAGCCTGCCAACCAACTTCACCGGTGCCACCAGCAACCAGGATGTGCAGATTAATTTTGGCGCCCGTTATGGAGGGGCAACTTCGACCCAGCGTCAGATCCTGGTCAGCGACTCCGGGGCCAGGGCGGTTGGCTCGGGCGGTGATGTCTCGCAATATATCACCTCTGCAACTCCGTGGTCGCTGGTGGCCGACGCCAACGGCAATACCATCAGTCAGGGTGATATCTTTATCTTTGAAGGCTACACCAACGGGTCGGATCCTGTCACCAGACTGGTGTATACGGTTGATCCGGCCAATGATGTGCAGGATATGCTGACCCAACTGCAAAGCACCTTCGGGTGCAACGCCTCTATTGACGCCCGCGGGCGGTTGCGGCTCAGCGACAATATTGCCGGCGATTCCAGTATGTTCGTGACCCGCTTTGAGACGGTGTCCGCCAACAGTGCTACTCCTTTCGGCGGTTCCCACGCCACTCTTAACAATACTTTTTCTATTACCCCGGGGAAAATCACCAGCGATGGTTCGACCGCGGTGACAGACAACACCCAGTTGCTGGCTGGTCTGATGGGTACCGATGGCCCTCCTGCCACGGCGATCGCGGCAGGTGATACCTTTACCTTCAGCGGCACGGACGTGGACAATGCCGCAGTTGGCGCCACCGTATTTACGGTAGGCGCGGGGAGCAAGATCAGTGACTTGCTGGCGGCCTTGGAAACGGCCTTTGGTGGCGCAAACAGCGGGGTGCAGGCGGTGCTGGATCAGGACGGCAAGATCCGGGTGGTGGATACCACTCAATCAGGGGTGTTGGCGGTCTCCATGACCTTTGATGACATCACTGCCTCCCCGACCACGGCAAATCCTTTTGGGCTTGTTGACGAAACGGCTACCCCCTTGACCCAGAAACAGTCGGTGGAGGGGTTGATCAATATCACGACCTCGAAACGAATGGTAGTGTCCACTGGCCGAGGCCTTAGTACCAATACCGGCGATACGACCGCGATCATGGCGACCACCCAATGGAACAGTGTCTACGACGACAATAGCGACCCCGCCGTCAATGGCGGGTTGCCGCGGGGGGTGAGTGATGGCGATACCTTTCACTATGTGGGGACCAAACGGGACGGCACCAGCGTCGACAAGGTTTTTACCGTGGCATACACCAAGTCTGACGGTAGTCCCGGCACGGTTCAGGATCTCCTGACCCAGCTGGAGACGGATTTTGATTGCCAGGCATCCATTGACAACGCTGGGCGTCTGGTTCTGACCGACCGGGTGGCCGATACTGTGGCCTCGGGCAGTAGTTTGGCCATCACCAGCATGACCTATCCAGTGAATGGCAACGGCCACGATGTCTTCGGGGTGTCAGGGGCGGCCTTTGACTTTGTCCCGGCGGATATAAGTTCCGAGGACGGGAGTCAGCAGGGTGACGTAGTTACTACCAACTTTGCCGCAGAGGCCTTGGCCTCAACCCAGTATGCCAACAGTTCCACCACCATCTTTCAGGACCAGAATGGTTTTGCCTCCGGCTTTCTGCAGTCGGTCTCGACCGATGTCAACGGGGTGATCACCGGCCATTACTCCAACGGGCAGGTTTTGAAGAAGGCGCAAGTGGCGTTGGCTAACTTCAGCAACCTGGCAGGTTTGAGTAAGCAGGGCGGCAACATCTTCACCGAGACCACGGAGTCCGGCGCCCCGGTTACTGGCGCCCCAGGTACCAACGGTTTGGGATCCATTGCCCCCAATGCCTTGGAGCAGTCCAATGTGGACTTGGGAATTGAGTTTGTTAAACTGATCACCGTGCAACGGGGATTTCAGGCAAACTCCAAGATTATCACCACCACCGATGATATGCTGAACGAGCTGATCAATATTAAGCGGTAGCTGACCTAGTTGTATTCTTCGTAAACTTCAGGCCCTAACCACAAGTTTGGTTAGGGCCTTTTCTTTGCGAGCAGGAAAGGGCCTACGCATTCAGCGTTGCCACATTGTCCGCCTGGACATAAGGTGCGGCTGGCAGGAGGCGCCATCAGGAGCGGCTGCCTGTGTGCAGTTGGGCCGGTTGAGAGGGCTATTGAACTCGCGGCTATGAGGCGGGCTTTTTGTCTGCGTTCTCGCCAAGAGCGGCCACCTTTTTTTGTAATTCCTCGCTGAGTTTCACCTTGCCCTCCAGGACGCAACCCCGCCGGCCAGGGATGCATTCGCCCTTGAGTTTGCTACAACAATCGGCGTTGATGTCGAAATTTTTGCAGTAGAAGGTCATTGTCGTTGGATGCCGCCTCCTTGTGGCAGGTTAGTCTGATGGTTGATTGACAGGATTTGAATCTTTTCCCTTTCTCCCTGTCGCAGAGGTGGATCCAGGGATTCGGGCAAGAATAGCTCCGAGCAACTCATGGGAGAGATGGACAGGGACTGATGCTGTGAGTCGATGCGTTTGTTGCCTCTGCAATGGGAATTTTCCGCCAAGGTGGACAAGAGAGCCTTTGGCATGTTCTGGTCATCCGCTTGCATCGGCGAACTCTACCCGATTGCGGCCAGATTCTTTGGCCCGATAGAGTAACTCGTCCACCTGGGCAATGATGTCCTTGGGGGCTCCGCCAGGAGCGCAGAGCGTAGTTGTGACTCCAATACTGGCGGTGACATGCTCTGCCACGCTCGACTCGAGGTGGGGGATGGCGAGAGATTTGATGCCGAGGCGAATGTTTTCGGCGATGACTCTTGCCCCCTTGCTGTCGGTTTCGGGCAGGATGCAGGCAAATTCTTCGCCGCCATAACGGGCGGGTAGATCCGCGGGACGGGTGGCGCAACTAGCGATTGCTTGGGCAACCTGTTTCAGGCACTCGTCGCCCTTGACGTGTCCGTAATGGTCATTGAATTGCTTGAAGTGATCAACGTCCAGCAGGATAACGGACAGCTTGGCCCCGGAGCGGTTATGTCTGGCATATTCCTTGGTCAGGACCTCATCAAAACGTCTTCGGTTGGCTATTTCTGTCAGTCCATCAATATTGCTCATGGCTTCAAGTTTGCGGTTGGATTCCTCCAGTGCCTCTTCTGCTCGTTTCCGTTCCGTTATTTCCTGAAAACTTTCTACGCATCCGATCACCGTCCCCTTGGCGTCAAGCAGGGGCTTTGCGGTGACAATGAAATGCCGGGTGACCCCTGCCGTTTCCCGGCAGGTTTCATAGGCGTAGAGGTCTGCCCCAGCCAATATTTTGTTAAGAGGGCAATTTTCGGTGTGGCAGAATTTTCCAGGCCTGTGATCATAGCATTTGATCCCTTGTTGCTGGTTGGGAAGGCGATGGTCGCCGAACTTGGCCCAGTATGATTCGTTCCCCATCAGGATGGTATAGTTTCTGTCGACAACACATGTGGGCACAGGGCTGTTGAAGATAGCATTGAGTAATCGCTGTTTCTTTTCATAGAGGGTGCCGCCGATGAAGATAAAGATGAGGCCAAGGATCGCTGCCGAGCCAAAACCGCCAATAAGGCGGAGGTGGGAGTGGGGATGGTAAGGCAGAGAGATGCTGAGGCCACCTCTGACCTCTCCCTCTTTATACCCCTGCTTAGCGTGGCACCTGAGGCAAGAGGATTCTGTGGGGAGCGGGGCCATGTACCGGAACCAGGTGCTATTGCCTTCTTCAAAGAATTCGCCCTGCTCCTTGGCTCCCTGTTCGAATGATTTGAGCCACCTCGCCTCCCAGTCTGCCGCCTTGTTTTCCGGTCGAAGGGGATTGAGGCTGGTGATGTGGTACTGGATACCGCTGCCATTCTGTTCGGCCAGCTCTGCTATCTGTCTGGTCATATAGGCGGGATTTATCTTGGTCAGCTTGAGGCCGCTGTCTGTGGTCAGGTCCCTGTGTGGGCCCTGAAGATATTCGTTAGGTCGAGTTTTGGGGGTGATTGGCACATAGACCCCGCCGTGGAGGGCATTCCATTGCCGGGTGATGAGGACTTGCTGGAAAAAGGCATGGGCGGTAGTCAACGCCCGTTGCGTTTCCTCCCGCTTTGTGCCCATGTCGAACCAGATGGCAAGGCTAGTCAGGGTGGCTATCCAGACGATCATTGCAATCATCTTCATAGAGTTTCGCACCTCCTGGCTGGGGCAAATTCTACCTCAAAAATGGACAAGCTCTGGTCGCCATTGTGAATAGCCCGATTCCGGACTGGTTGTTGACGCGAAATCGTAACCAAAGCGTCTGTCGGGAACTCCAGAGGGGATCGCAAGTCCTCTACAAATAGGTTGCCACGAAACCTCCAGAGAAGTCAATTCTGATTGACTTGGGTGGGATTTAGCGAGTCCCTGGCGCCTAGCCTTGCGGCTAGGCAAAAATGGTGTCGAAGGCGGCGTATGCTTCAGCCATGACGGGGGTTTCGGCGTGGAGGTCGAGGTATGACTTGCCGGAGAGTTCCTGGTTGATCAGGTCGTCACTGGAGTGAACAATGCCCGCCAGCGGCAGGTCGGCCTCCTGGACGGTATGCTCGATTTTCGTTAGCAGCGCGGCCGGCGGCGGGTTGGGCACCCGGTTGACGATCAGCCATTTCTTTTCGACCTTGAGATTCAAGGGCTTGGTGATTTCCGAGATGCGGCCGGCGGTCATCACCCCGCGGGCCGAAGGATCGGAGATTACCAGCAAGTGGTCGATGGTGGTGAGGTTCAGCCGGCTTAGGTGCTCCATGCCCGCCTCATTATCCACCAGGATATAGTTGTAGTTGCTGGCCAGATGGTCCATGGCCATGGCCAGGAATTGGTTGGCGGCGCAATAACAGCCCGGTCCGTCCGGTTGGCCCATGACCAGGAGGTCGAAACCCGATTCTTCGATCAAGGCTTGGTGGACCTTCATCTCCATGAACTGGTCACGGCTGATGTGTGCCGGGATCTCACCTTTTATTTCTTTCCTTACCTGCCCGATGGTCAACCCGACCGTAAGGTTCAGCAGTTCGTTGAGGTTGGCATTGGGGTCGGCATCGACCAGCAGCACGGGCGTCTTTTTTTTCTCCAGCAAATACTTGAGCAGCAAGGCGGTTGTGGTGGTCTTTCCGGTCCCACCCTTGCCGGCTAAGGCGATTACTGTTGGCATGATTCCTCCATTCTCCTCGGGCTGCAACCTGTTGCGCCGCTGGAATGTCTTGTTCCTCGTCGGTGTGGGGACGCTTTCTTTTATTGTTGGCGAGGCTCTGCCGGTCGAGCTTAGAGGCGCGCGGGACGTCCCTTCATAGAAGGCTGTTTCGGTAACTATATTCGCATCGAACACAAATGAAAACAACAATTTTAGCCTTGCAACTTGACTCGTAATTGGTATTTTATCAGGTTTTCGTGGCCTGTCTCAGGAGTTTGTCCGGTCCTGATGGGGCTAGTTTGCGGGCATGCTCACGCCTGTCATGAGTCATATGAGGAGTCCTGATTATGGATTACCGCTCCACCCTGAACCTACCAGATACCAAATTCAAGATGAAGGCCAGCCTTGCCCAGCGTGAGCCTGAGTTTTTGCAGAAGTGGGAAGCCGAAAACCTGTACGCCAAGGTCCAGGCCGCCACCATTGGCCGGCCCACCTATATCCTGCATGACGGCCCTCCCTATGCCAACGGCCATATCCACATCGGCCACGCCTTGAACAAGATTTTGAAGGACATCATCCTGCGCTCCAAGCGGATGGCAGGGTTTCACTGCCCGTATGTGCCCGGTTGGGATTGCCATGGTCTGCCCATCGAGCACAATGTTGATAAGGAACTTGGCGGCAAGAAGCGGGAGATCAATAAACTTGCCTTTCGCGGAGCGTGCCGCGACTACGCCAAGAAATGGGTCAAGGCCCAGGGGGAGGAGTTCAAGCGTCTGGGGGTGCTGGGCGATTGGGATCGTCCGTATTTGACCATCGATTTCGGCTACGAAGCCGCCACGGCCCGCGAGTTTAACCGGTTCTTAAGCTCTGGCGCCGTGGTGCGCAGCAAGAAGCCGGTGCATTGGTGCTCGTCGTGCAGCACTGCCCTGGCCGAGGCCGAGGTCGATTACGCGGACCACACCTCGTTCTCCATCTATGTAAAGTTCCCCTTGCCCGGCGGATTGGCCGAGGTGGTCCCGGAGCTGGCTGGCCAGAATGTATTCGTGGTGATCTGGACCACGACCCCTTGGACGTTACCCGCCAACCTGGCGGTGGCAATGCACCCTAACTTCGTTTACGCGGCGCTGAGGGTGGGCAGCGAGGTGCTGATCATGGCCGAGGAGTTGGCGCCCAAGGTGCTGGAGGCCTTGGGCTTGAACGGCGAGGTGGTGGCCACCTTTTCAGCATCTGCCCTTGAAGGCAAGAAATGCCGCCATCCCTTTATGGATCGGGATTCGCTGGTGGTGCTGGCCGATTATGTCACCTTGGATGCCGGTACCGGCTGCGTTCATACCGCCCCGGGCCATGGCCGCGAGGACTATCTGACCGGGCTGCGCTATGGTCTTGAGATCCTGGCCCCGGTGGACAGCAGGGGCGTCTTCACCGAGGAGGCCGGACCCTATGCCGGACTCTCCATCATCGACGCCAATCCGCAGATCTGCGCGCACCTCGGGGACAAGGGCCTGTTGCTGGGCCAGGGCAAGGTGGCCCACAGCTACCCCCACTGTTGGCGCTGCAAGAAGCCGGTGATCTTCCGGGCCACCGAGCAGTGGTTTATCTCCATGGAGGAGAACAGCCTCCGCGACAAGGCCTTGGCCGCCATCGGCCAGGTGAACTGGACTCCGAAATGGGGCCTGGACCGGATTTACGGCATGGTGGCCTCGCGGCCGGATTGGTGTCTGTCCCGGCAACGGGCCTGGGGGGTGCCGATCACGGCGATCCTTTGTCGGGCCTGCGGCACAGTGCAGAACGATGAGGCGGTTAACGCCAGAATCGACGAGCTGTTCCGCCAGGAGGGCGCCGACGCATGGTACGCCAGGGATGCCGCCGACTTTCTTCCTCTGGGCGCGGCCTGCCGGCACTGCGGTGCCAAGGAGTTTGATAAGGAAGAGGATATCCTCGACGTCTGGTTCGATTCCGGGACTAGCCATGCCGCAGTCCTGGAGGGGCGTGACGATCTGTCGGCGCCTGCAGATCTGTACCTTGAGGGCAGTGATCAGCACCGGGGCTGGTTCCAGAGTTCACTTCTGGCCTCGGTGGGCACCCGGGGGGTGGCGCCGTACCGGGGGGTGCTCACCCATGGTTTTGTCGTTGACGAGCATGGCCGTAAGATGTCGAAGAGTGTCGGCAATGTAGTTGCCCCGGAGAAGATCATCAAGCAGAATGGGGCGGAGATCCTTCGCCTGTGGGTCGCCTCCGAAGATTACCGCGACGACATCAAGATCTCGGACAAGATCCTGAGCCACCTCTCCGATGTCTACCGCAAGATCCGCAACACCATCCGTTATCTGTTGAGCAACCTGAACGACTTCGATCCTGCCGCCGACCGGGTCGCCTTCGATGACCTGCCCGAGATCGACCGCTGGGCACTGTCCCAGTTCGAGGGCCTGCGCGAGCGGATTGTCTTGGCCTACGAAACCTTTGAATTTCATCTCATCATCCACGCCCTGCAGAATTTCTGCGCGGTGGCCATGAGTGCCTTCTATCTCGATATCCAGAAGGACCGGCTCTATACGGCGGAGCCCAAGGCCCTTGAGCGGCGGGCGGCGCAGACGGTGTTCTATGAGCTGGTTGATGGTATCCTGCGCCTGATGGCTCCTGTCCTGTCGTTTACCGCCGCCGAGGCCTGGGAGCATCTGCCAGCAGGCGGGCGTGAGTCTGACGTAGCCTTGGCCTCCTTCCCGGCGGCCCATCCGGAGTGGCGCCAGGCCCAGTTGGATGGAAAGTGGGAGCGCCTGATTCTGGTCCGCCGGGAGTTGACCAAGGCCCTTGAGATTGCCCGGGCAGCCAAGGTGATCGGCCATTCCTTGGAGGCCCATGTGACGGTGGCAGTTTCTGGAGAGCTCGCAGATTTTATGATGGAAAACTGGGCGATTTTGAAGAGTATCGCCATCGTTTCCGAACTGAGCCGGGTGGAGAGTTTGGCGGGCGATGTCTATGTCAGTGAACTGCCCGGGCTTTCCGTGGCTGTGGCCCCGGCGCTCGGCGAGAAGTGCGAGCGGTGTTGGACCCGGAGTGTGAGCGTGGGGCAAAGCGAGAGCCATCCGGCCGCCTGCCAGCGTTGCGTCGCGGTGCTCGCCCAATTGGGGATGTGAGCCTATGCTGGCGCTATGCATCATCATCGCGGTGGTGGCGGTTGATCAGCTGACCAAGGCCTGGATCATGGCCAGTTTTATTGAGTTCCAGGCCCGCGAGATTATCCCTGGCCTCTTCAGCCTGACCTATCTGACCAACCGGGGGGCGGCCTTCGGTTTCCTGAATGGTGATCATGGGGCGTGGCGCCATGCCTTTTTCATCGGTGTGGCTGTGCTGGCCATGATCATTATGGTCGGTTTCTTGCGGCAGATGTACAAGGAAGGCAAGTGGTCGGTGGCGGCCATCGCCTTGATCTTTGGTGGCGCGGCAGGAAATCTCATCGATCGTTTGCGGTTTGGGGCGGTGGTTGATTTTCTCGATTTCTATTGGCGCGGCCATCATTGGCCGGCCTTCAATATTGCTGATTCGGCGATCACGGTGGGGGTTGGCATTTTCCTCATGGTCAATTTTCTGCGCCCACGGCCTGCTGCGGCATGAGCAGGGGCGGGCCAGAGATGGGCTGCCGATTTTTTTTGATCAGCGGAATATCAAGACGCCGATAGTCGGCGGGTATTACAAGGGACTGATATGACAACCGGAAAAACAGTGGTTCTCTTTCCTGGCCAGGGGTCGCAGTACGTCGGAATGGGGCGGGAGTTTGCCGAGGCCGATCCTGCGGCCATGGGGATTTTTGATCTGGCAGAGCAGGTGTGCGGCAAGGGGTTGAAGAAGTTGTGCTTCGATGGGCCGATGGAAGAGTTGACCTTGGCGGAGAACCTCCAGCCGGCCCTCACGGCTGTAAACCTGGTCTGCTGGCAGGCGGTGCAGAAGGCTGGAGTCCATGTTGATTTCGTGGCGGGGCATAGTCTTGGCGAATACGCTGCGCTCTGTGCTGCCGGGGTGATGACCATCGAGGATGCCCTGCGTCTGGTCGCTCATCGAGGCAGGGTCATGGGCCAGGCAGGGGCGCGAAATCCCGGCGGCATGGTCGCAATCCTGGGGCTCGGGCTGCAAGAGGTTCAGGCCATTCTGGCCGAAGTGAATCAACCGGACTCCATCAGCATTGGCAACTACAACTCGGAGCAGCAACTCGTGTTGTCCGGGGCGACGGCGGCGCTGGCCACGGCGACTGATCTCGCTCTAGCCAAAGGAGGCAAGGCGGTGCCTTTGAATGTCAGTATCGCCAATCATAGCCCCCTGATGGGCTCGGCCGTGACTGAGTTCGAACAGGTATTTGCAGGGGTCGCCCTGAGCAGGCCAGCCATCCCCATCCTTTTCAATGTCACGGCCCAGAGCGAAGTCGATCCCGATGACATCCGAGGTGTCATGTCGCGGCAGATCGTGTCTATGGTTCGTTGGCAGGAGATTATCGCCTCGCTGATTGCCTCCGGGGTGCAAACCTTTATCGAGGTCGGCCCCAAGAAGGTCTTGTCCGGTCTCCTGAAACGGGCCTTACCCAAGGGGGGTGGGCATCGTTCCTTTCAGATCGATTCACCGGAGACCCTGGCCCAGTGTCTCGCCGACTTGGTTGGGGGCTGAGTTTTTTCTGATGGGCTGGCGGTGCAACCACTCTGTGGTCTGTGCCGCAGTCGCATGGAAGGGTTCGTGAGTCCAGGTACGTGAAATGGCCTTACTAGCGAGAGTTGGTTGCTGGACGCGGGGAGAGGTGGCGGACGACTTCCTTAGCGGTTCCGGCGGCGGTGAATATGCCCCAGTGAGACTCGTTGGCGTGGTCCCCTGGGAATTCAGTGGCCATGAGGGCTGGCTTCCAAGGGGCGTCAAAGGCTTCGAAGTAGGCAAAGGACTGGAGTTGGGAGACGGGGAACCGTCTGTCTAGCTCTGTCCAGAATCGAGCCTGTCTCGCAGGCGAATAGCCCTTTGCGCCTTCTCCGGAGGGGATGCCTGTTTCCTTGATAAGCAAGGGGAGGGTGTATTCGGCTTTGAATTTTTCCGTTACATTCAGAACCATGGCGACGCCCCCCTCAGGCTCTTCTGGCTTGAACCAGTTTTCGAATACCGGGTGAATATTGGGCATCAGCAGGTCGTGCGATCTGAAAAAGCTGCTGAGTTCAGGGCTGAAGTACAGGTGAAACGGCTCCGATGTGGCCATGGCTAAGGCTGGGACCTCTTTTTTTAGCCGCTGCATGGTCTGTTGAACCCGTCCCATTGTATACCGCTTGGTGAAAATCCCCTCATTGCCGACGACAACTGCGATCACGATCTGTGGATACTGCCGGAAGGCCTGGATAACGTTGTTGACCTCGGTCGCTGATGACGGATCCCAGATGCCCATGATAACTGACCGGTAATGGAGTTTTTCTGCCACTTCCACCACTTTTTCAACACCATTAGTCGACGAATAGGTGATCACGCCCTCGAAGTTAGGGCGCAGTATCGCTAAGTCTTCCTTTATGCCTGTATGTGTCGCAGGCGTAATCCTCCCTCCTGTAACCGAGAAACTACGTGGTGTGTAGGTGATAAATCGATCTTCCTTGATCGAAGCGCGTAGGCGCGCGTCTTCTGCGCGGGCCGTCTGGGGGGCGGCCAGCCATGACACAAGCAGTGCCATGAGCCAAAGAGCAGACAGGTTGCGGAGTGCCATTTGGATACTCTGGTGCTGCGGGAGGGCCATTTGGTCTGTTCCTGTTCCGGGATGCGGCCTGTGGTGTAGAGGTGAGGGTGTTGGCGTTGCTGATGCCGCAGGATCCAGTGCTCCTGCGGCATTCTTTCGGGATATGTTTTTGTGCGCGGAAGGGAGGAGCTTAGTGCGTGAAGACGCTTTTCTGTGACGGCTTACGACTGAATATCATTGAAGCGTACAATTCGGTTCTTGCCATGGCCCTTGGCGTGGAACAGGGCAAGATCAGCATTGTGAAACAGCGTTTCCGCGCCGTGGGTATTGCGCTGGTCAGCATGTAGCTCAGCGGCGCCAAGGCTGATGGTTACCCTGATCCCTTTTTGTATGACTTCGCCTTTCTCGTTGCGAATGAGGAAGTTGTAATCTTCAACAGATTTTCTAATGATTTCAGCAAGAAATGCGGCTTTCTCTTCCTTTGCGCCAGGCATTATGATGGCGAATTCTTCTCCGCCGTAACGGGCTGTGTAGATCTCTCCCGGCATGTTGTCGGTGTAATCATGGGCACAATGCTTGATGATCTTGGCCACCGCAACAAGGGCCTGATCTCCGACTTGATGGCCGTACTTGTCATTAAAAAGTTTGAAGTTGTCTATGTCAAGGACAATGAGGGAAACAGGGAGGGCTCGTTGCCATGATTTATCAACCGAGTCCGACAGGAATTCGTCAAAGGCCCGGCGATTATACAGATTCGTGAGACTGTCTGTCCGGCACAGTTGATCAAGCCGTGCCATGTCCTGATCCATGCTCCGGATCAAGTCCTTGAATGCCACCCGCAGTGAGGCGATAACTTCTTCAGGGTCTTGTCCCATGGCCAAGGCATTGACGGTGCTTTCCTCAAGATCCCTGATGTCTCCCCGGCGATAGCGGAGGGTGGATTGAAACTCCTGGAGGAGTTTTTGCGATTCGCTGAGTGTCAGTTGGATTTTTTTTATGTATGGCGCCGAGAATATCTTTTCGTTCCTGTCCATGAGCTCGGCGAACTTTTCGTCGGTGAATTGTTTTTCGATGAATACTTTTGTTAGCAGAGACTGCAGTTGGCTTTTTTGCTGATGGTTCAGATAATCGTGGTAGCTGAGCCCACGCATGTACATCACCAGAGAGCGCCACTTGTTGTCTCGTGGCACACCCGCGTTGTCCAAGATGAGGCACATTTTTTCAGTGCAAGAAAAATCACAATGATCACGACGTGTTTGCATGGTTTTCCCCTTCTGTTTCTCGGTTTTTTTTGTGCGACAATGCGCTGCCAACGTTAGTGGTGCTCGTCGGTAAAGCAACACCTGTGCCAGTGTCGTTATGTGGGGGGTTATTTGTTAACGGGTACTTGTCCGTTGAGTAATGCCAGGTTAGTGCAACGGGGTAGGATGTTGGAGGATGTGATGTATTGTCTGGTATCCAGTTTGTGGATACTTTATGATACAGCCAAGGGGGTCTTGTCGGAATCGAGAATGATTGTAACTGGACCCTGGTTGATGAGGTGGACCTCCATCGCGGCCTGAAACTGGCCGCAAGAGACCGGACAACCGAATTTTTTCAGATATTCGGCGAAGTAGAGGTAGAGACATTTTGCCATCTCGGGGGATGCCGCCTGATTGTATGAGGGACGGCGCCCCTTTCGGCAATCCCCGTACAAGGTGAATTGCGAGACAACGAGAAATTCTCCGCCGACATCTACGGCAGACCTGTTCATTTGTCCGTTGTGGTCGGGGAATATCCTGAGGGCGGCAATTTTCTCGGCCAGGTAGCGGGCTTCTTTCTCGGTGTCCGCCCGACCGACGCCTAGGAGAATGAGGAGGCCTGGGCCGATGGCGCCGACAGTTTCCGGGCCGACAGAGACAGATGCCCTGCTGACAAGTTGGACAACTGCTTTCATGTGGTGTGCTCCTGGGGAATGGCATCGCGCGGTGAGTCGTTTGCTGCTGATTGCTCTGGCATATTGGTCCCTTGTAGGTTGCCAAGGAGAAATTGAAGGATGGAAATGGCGGCAATGGCGGCTGTTTCGGCGCGGAGAATTCGCGGGCCAAGGCCCACAGGAATAAATCCGTGCTGAATTGCTGTTTGGATTTCACTCTGGGTAAAGCCGCCTTCTGGACCGATCACGATGAGAACGCGTTCATTTACTGTTGTTATCGGTTGGGGAAAGGTGCCTGTGGTCTGATTTTCCCAAAGGATAAATTTGGTCGCCGATTTGTCTGCGCTGGCTACGAATTGAACAAAGGTTTGGGCGGTGTGGCAGGTCAGAGGCGTTGGTCTGGAGCATTGCTTGCAGGCCTCTTGGGAGATTCGCCGCCAGCGGTCGATCTGGTTGCTGGTGACGGATTTGATATCGCAATGTTGGGATATGACTGGACGTAATGTCGAGACGCCCAACTCTGTCGCCTTTTGCAGGATTAGATCCATTTTTTTGCCCTTTGTAAGCGACTGGGCGACATCGAGGTATGGCGGGTGTTCCTGGAGGCGCTGGCTGTGCAGGATGTTGACGGTAATGGCTGCTTTGGTGGTCGCACAGATTTCTGCCTGATAGACAAGGCCAGTCCCGTCGAAAAGTTCAATGATGCTTCCTGGCTTGAGTCGAAGGACGCTGCTGATATGACGAGCCTCCTGCTCGGCTATGGTGGCGCTGTCGCCAGAGATGCAAGTGGGGTCAATAAAAAATCGACGCATGTTCGTGACCTTTGGGCTCTTGCGGCGTATTGATAGGCTTTTAGTGGAATCGTCTTTGCTTGGGATGTCAGCAGGACGGCTTGCCTTTACGTTTTATTTGATGTCAATTCGTTGGGTGAATAGGAGAGCGGACCATTCTTTATCGCGATCTTCTCGGGTAAGGACGAGTCCCAGGCTGCTATAGAGCCTTTTGGTGGCCTCAGCCTGCTCTCCAGTGAGGATGCCGGAAAGAACTACGTTTCCTCCCGGAGACAGGTGGGACATGATGTCTGGAGCAAGTAGAGTCAAAACGTCCTGAGTGATATTGGCTATAACCAGCTCGAAACGTCCATCGAGATCTGGCAGGTCTCGCGGGTCGATGCGCATCACTGAATCAAGGCAGTTCTTGTGGATATTATCTGAGGCGGCGGTGCGGGCATCAATATCGTTGTCCAGGCCGATGACTGTCTTAGCCCCCAGCAGGGCGCAGGCCATGCCGAGGATGCCGGTGCCGGTGCCAACGTCTAGGACTGTAGCAATAGGGGTGGTGGCAAAGGAGTTTTCTATGAGGTGAAGTGCGAGTCTCGTGCTGGCGTGGAGGCCGGTCCCAAACGCCATGCCAGGGTCCATCTCCAGCACAAGTTCTCCAGGTAGGGGATCGTAAAGCTCCCATGATGGCCGGATAACAAGCCGCTCTGTAAGTTTAAAAGGTTTGAAGTGTTCTTTCCAGTGGCTGTTCCAGTCTTCTTCGATGAGCAGTTCTTGGGAGAGTGTTGCCAAAGGGCCACTGAAATTTTTGTTGAGTTCGGTCAAAAAATCGTGAAGTGTTGCGACAAGTGAGGTAGGGTCCTGATCTTCGGGGATATAGGTGGTTATTTCTTCGCGCTGGGCATCTGGTTGCCCGAGCGGGCTCTCCTTTTGCTCGATTCCGCTGGTTGTCAAGCTGGCCATCAGGGCAGAGGCGGTGTCAGCAAACTGGGACGGCACACTGATGCTGATCTTGTGCCAGGCGCGTGGCGGGCGATGGGTGAAGCTGGATTGCGGTGGCATTAGGGCTCCTGTGGTCGGTGTTTGGTTCGTTGCGCGGGGTTGATTTATGGTCATTACATAGCACGGGATGTTGTCTTGAGGCAAGTGCTGCGAGTACTCATATGGATCAAAAAAGGTTGGAAAAGATATTGTTGGATGTCAGAGAGCGACGAATGTCCGTTGCGGAGGCGCTTGACACACTGAAGGGGTGGCCGTCCGAAGTGATCGCCGAGGCATGCCTGGACCACCACCGTCAGCTTCGTACGGAGATACCTGAGGTTATTTACGGAGAAAACAAGACGGCAGGGCAGATCGCCGAAATCGCTATTCGCATGCTGCGTCACGGGTATGCGGTCATGGCGACACGAGTTGATGCCGACAAGGGGAGAGATGTCTGTCTTGCCGTCCCGGAATTGGAGTACTTCCCTCTGGCGAGAATGTTAACGGTCCGGCCAGGCAAGGGATCGCAAGATAAGGGTAGAGGAGTGGTCGCCGTCCTTGCTGCCGGCACATCAGACCTTCCGGTCGCTGAAGAGGTTTGCGTGACGCTGACCTGCCTTGGGCATCGAGTTGAGATGGCCTTTGATGTTGGGGTCGCTGGATTACACAGGCTCTTTGCTTGCAGGGACCTGCTCAATAGCGCCGCTGTTTTGGTGGTGGTGGCAGGGATGGAAGGCGCTCTGCCCAGCGTTGTCGCGGGGTTGGTTGATAAGCCGGTAATTGCTGTCCCTACCAGTGTGGGTTACGGTACGGGGCTGGGCGGCGTGGCTGCCTTAATGGGTATGCTGAATGGATGTGCGCCTGGGGTTGCTGTGGTCAATATTGACAATGGTTTTGGTGCCGGATGCATGGCTGCAGCAATCAATAGAAAGTAAGTGAATGCACCTTCGTTTTTTAGGCGGTGGCGCACTCACTTAGGGGATTCCTTTACAGAAAGAATGTCCATAAAGTAAAGAGATAGAGGAGGAGGGTTGGGTTGGGTAAAAAAGGGATTGACAGGATATGTGAGTTGGGCTAGATTGGCGCCTCTCGAGCGGGGCGCGAGATAGGAGCTGAGAGGCGCCTGGAAAAAAGCAAAAAAAGAGATTGACACCCTGCTGGGGATTGAGTAAAAAGAAAAGATGCTCGAGCGCAAAAGACTGGAGCAGCCGGCTGGGTAAAGCTGGTCGATCTTTGAAAACTGAATAGCAAAACAACGGGCCAACGAAGAAGTTTTAAGTAATGCAATTAACCGGGTAAAACCGGTCGAGAAGGATTTAAACTGGAGAGTTTGATCCTGGCTCAGAACGAACGCTGGCGGCGTGCTTAACACATGCAAGTCGAACGCGAAAGGGGTCTTCGGACCCCCGGTAGAGTGGCGCACGGGTGAGTAACGCGTAGATAATCTACCTCTATATCTGGAATAACAGTTCGAAAGGACTGCTAATACCGGATACACTTAATTTAACGCGAGTTAGGTTGAGGAAAGGTGACGATCCTTCGGGAGTTACTGTATAGAGATGAGTCTGCGTACCATTAGCTAGTAGGTAGGGTAAAGGCCTACCTAGGCGACGATGGTTAGCGGGTCTGAGAGGATGATCCGCCACACTGGAACTGGAACACGGACCAGACTCCTACGGGAGGCAGCAGTGAGGAATATTGCGCAATGGGGGAAACCCTGACGCAGCGACGCCGCGTGGGTGAAGAAGGCCTTCGGGTTGTAAAGCCCTGTCAGGTGGGAAGAAGTGCATCATGGCTAATATCCATGGTGTTTGACGGTACCACCAAAGGAAGCACCGGCTAACTCCGTGCCAGCAGCCGCGGTAATACGGAGGGTGCAAGCGTTGTTCGGATTTACTGGGCGTAAAGGGCGCGTAGGCGGTCTTATAAGCCAGATGTGAAAGCCCACGGCTCAACCGTGGAAGTGCATCTGGAACTGTGAGACTTGAGTATGGGAGAGGAAAGTGGAATTCCCGGTGTAGAGGTGAAATTCGTAGATATCGGGAGGAATACCGGTGGCGAAGGCGACTTTCTGGACCAATACTGACGCTGAGGCGCGAAAGCGTGGGTAGCAAACAGGATTAGATACCCTGGTAGTCCACAGCTGTAAACGATGATAACTAGGTATAGGGGGTGTTGACCCCTTCTGTGCCGCAGCTAACGCATTAAGTTATCCGCCTGGGGAGTACGGTCGCAAGATTAAAACTCAAAGGAATTGACGGGGGCCCGCACAAGCGGTGGAGTATGTGGTTTAATTCGACGCAACGCGCAGAACCTTACCTGGTCTTGACATCCCGAGAATCTTCTAGAAATAGTTGAGTGCCTCTTCACAGAGGAGCTTGGAGACAGGTGCTGCATGGCTGTCGTCAGCTCGTGTCGTGAGATGTTGGGTTAAGTCCCGCAACGAGCGCAACCCCCGCCTTTAGTTGCCATCATTAAGTTGGGCACTCTAGAGGGACTGCCGGTGTCAAACCGGAGGAAGGTGGGGATGACGTCAAGTCCTCATGGCCTTTATGACCAGGGCTACACACGTACTACAATGGCCGATACAAAGGGCAGCGACACAGCGATGTGGGGCGAATCCCAAAAAATCGGTCTCAGTCCGGATTGAAGTCTGCAACTCGACTTCATGAAGTTGGAATCGCTAGTAATCGTGGATCAGCATGCCACGGTGAATACGTTCCCGGGCCTTGTACACACCGCCCGTCACACCACGAGAGTCGGTTGTACCAGAAGGCGTTGGGCTAACCCGCAAGGGAGGCAGGCGCCCAAGGTATGGCTGGTAATTGGGGTGAAGTCGTAACAAGGTAGCCGTAGGGGAACCTGCGGCTGGATCACCTCCTTTATAAGGAAGATACTCTCTGGTAACAGAGAGATCTAACCAGGTCAACGGACGTTGTTTTGCTATTTAGTTTTGAGAGATCGGCTGGATTGGTCCAAGCTGGTAAGTGATCTTTCAGAAGAAGTGGAGAACGGGCCTATAGCTCAGTTCTGGTTAGAGCGCACGCCTGATAAGCGTGAGGTCACTGGTTCAAGTCCAGTTAGGCCCACCAAGCGAAGGATCTGAGGCAGAGACCAAAGGCCAAGCGAGGTGGATAGTTCAGGACGGGGCCGGCAAATCTTGCGTGAATGCTTGAAGTCATAGAGGAAGCTATGGGGGTGTAGCTCAGCTGGGAGAGCGCCTGCCTTGCACGCAGGAGGTCATCGGTTCGATCCCGTTCACCTCCACCAGAGCTTTTGAGAATGAAAAGTAGGGTGTAGTCGAGGTAAAGATTGAGAGTTGGTCGTTATGGAAGTAGCGATCGACTTTGAGTTTTTAGCTCAAGCGTTTGGCCCAGCAAGGGTTAGGCGAGCATGATCTTTGATAATTGAATAGCATAGTAAGAAAGTAAAGATACTAGATCTTTAGTTTAGTAAGTACATAAGCTGAGTGTAAAAAAACAAGTTTATGGCCAAGCTACTAAGGGCGGACGGCGGATGCCTTGGTATCAGGAGGCGAAGAAGGACGTGGAAAGCTGCGATAAGCTTCGGGGAGCCGCTAACAGGCTTTGATCCGGAGGATTCCGAATGGGGAAACCCGGCTGGGGTAAAACTCAGTCATCATGGGCTGAATAAATAGGTCCATGAGGCGAACGAAGGGAACTGAAACATCTTAGTACCTTCAGGAAAGGAAAGTAAAAACGATTCCCGAAGTAGCGGCGAGCGAAACGGGAAGAGCTCAAACCGTATGTATGTAAGCCTGCAAGCGTTGTATGTACGGGGTTGTGGGACCTTATGGTGTCGATTGCAGTCGGCGCATAGAGTTACAAAGGCCATATATAGCAGAACAGTCTGGAAAGGCTGGCCACAGAGGGTGAAAGCCCTGTATGCGAAATATATGACTCTCTAATAAGGCACCCGAGTACCACGGGGCACGTGAAACCTCGTGGGAATCTGGGAGGACCATCTTCCAAAGCTAAATACTACCTGATGACCGATAGTGAACCAGTACCGTGAGGGAAAGGTGAAAAGTACAGGGGGACCTGAGTGAAATAGAACCTGAAACCGTCCGCTTACAAGCAGTGGGAGCACGATGTCAGCAATGACCGTGTGACCGCGTGCCTTTTGCATAATGAGTCAGCGAGTTACCATCTGCAGCGAGGTTAAGCCGAGAGGTGTAGCCGAAGCGAAAGCGAGTCTTAATAGGGCGTTTAGTTGCAGGAGGTAGACCCGAAGCCGGGTGATCTATCCATGGCCAGGGTGAAGCGAAGGTAACACTTCGTGGAGGCCCGAACAGGTGTAGGTTGAAAACTGCTCTGATGAGCTGTGGATAGGAGTGAAAGGCTAATCAAACTCGGTGATAGCTGGTTTTCTCCGAAATATATTTAGGTATAGCCTCGAGAGTTTACTGACGGAGGTAGAGCACTGAATGGGCTAGGGGTCCCACCGGATTACCAAACCCAACCAAACTCCGAATACCGTCAAGTTAGATCTCGGGAGTCAGACTACGGGAGATAAGTTCCGTGGTCGAGAGGGAAATAGCCCAGATCGTCAGCTAAGGTCCCCAAATGCATGCTAAGTGGAAAAGGAGGTGGAACTGCCCAGACAACCAGGAGGTTGGCTTAGAAGCAGCAATCCTTTAAAGAAAGCGTAATAGCTCACTGGTCGAGTGGGGCTGCGCCGAAAATTCAACGGGGCTTAAGCATGCTACCGAAGCTACGGGTTTTAAAATCCTCGGATTTTAGAGCGGTAGGAGAACATTGTAGAAACCGTAGAAGGTGTATCGTAAGAAGCGCTGGAGGAACTACAAGAGCTTATGCTGACACGAGTAGCGAAAATGAAGGTGAGAAACCTTCACGCCGAAAACCTAAGGTTTCCTGTAGTCAAGTTAATCTGCTCAGGGTTAGTCGGTCCCTAAGGCGAGGCCGAGAGGCGTAGTTGATGGGAAACAGGTTAATATTCCTGTACTGCTTTATTATCGTTTGAGCGAAGGGGGGACGCAGAAGGGTAGACCATCCTGGTGTTGGACGTCCAGGTTTAAGCGCGTAGGTGGGGGATTTAGGCAAATCCGGATCCCTGTATAACACCGAGACGTGACGACGAAGGGGCCTAGCCCCGCAAAGTGGTTGATCCCATGCTGCCAGGAAAAGCCTCGTAGCGAGATAATAGAGTAACCGTACCGTAAACCGACACAGGTGGGTAGGGAGAAAATCCTAAGGCGCTTGAGAGAACTCTGGTTAAGGAACTCGGCAAAATAACACCGTAACTTCGGGAGAAGGTGTGCCACCCATGGTGAAGCGATTCGCACGCGGAGCTGAGGGTGGTTGCAGTGAAATGGGGGGAGCGACTGTTTACTAAAAACACAGGACTCTGCGAAGTCGAAAGACGCAGTATAGGGTCTGACGCCTGCCCGGTGCCGGAAGGTTAAGGGGACTTGTTAGCGCAAGCGAAGCAATGAACCGAAGCCCCGGTAAACGGCGGCCGTAACTATAACGGTCCTAAGGTAGCGAAATTCCTTGTCGGGTAAGTTCCGACCTGCACGAATGGCGTAACGATTTCCCCACTGTCTCAACCAGGGGCTCAGCGAAACTGTATCATCGGTGAAGATGCCGATTACCCGCAACTAGACAGAAAGACCCCGTGCACCTTTACTATAGCTTGGCATTGTATTTTGAGTTAGTTTGTGTAGGATAGGTGGGAGACGTTGAAGCTGGAACGCCAGTTCTGGTGGAGTCAACCTTGAAATACCACCCTGATTACCTTAGAATACTAACCTAGACCCGTAATCCGGGTCAGGGACATTGCCTGGTGGGTAGTTTGACTGGGGCGGTCGCCTCCCAAAAAGTAACGGAGGCGCGCGAAGGTTCCCTCAGGCTGATTGGAAACCAGCCGAAGAGTGCAAAGGCATAAGGGAGCTTGACTGCGAGACTGACAAGTCGAGCAGGTACGAAAGTAGGTCTTAGTGATCCGGCGATTCCGCATGGAAGGGTCGTCGCTCAACGGATAAAAGGTACGCCGGGGATAACAGGCTTATCTCCCCCAAGAGTCCATATCGACGGGGAGGTTTGGCACCTCGATGTCGGCTCATCGCATCCTGGGGCTGGAGCAGGTCCCAAGGGTTTGGCTGTTCGCCAATTAAAGCGGTACGTGAGCTGGGTTTAAAACGTCGTGAGACAGTTTGGTCCTTATCTGTTGCGGGCGTAGGATATTTGAAGGGAGCTGTCCCTAGTACGAGAGGACCGGGATGGACGAACCGCTGGTGTTCCTGTTGTTTCGCCAGAGGCATAGCAGGGTAGCTACGTTCGGAAGGGATAACCGCTGAAAGCATCTAAGCGGGAAGCCCACCCTAAGATAAGATATCCCGTGGTGAAAGCCACCTGAAGGCTCGTCGAAGACTACGACGTCGATAGGCCAGGTGTGGAAGTGCAGTAATGCATGGAGCTAACTGGTACTAATCAGCCGTGAGGCTTGGCCATAATTTTTTTTATATCTTGAGTAGAAGTGCAAACAAACTAAAGAATATGCTATTCAGTTATCGGAATTTTATATATAGTCCGAAGAAGTAACCTGTACTACGTGAAACATAAAACTAAGATTTAAGTTTTCGGTGGTCTTAGCGAAGAGGACACACCCGTTCCCATTCCGAACACGGAAGTTAAGCTCTTCAGCGCCGATGGTACTGCCAGGGTGACTTGGTGGGAGAGTAGGTCGCCGCCGAATGTATTCTCTAAAAGGTCTTAAGCCGCTTCAAGTGGCTTAAGACCTTTTTTTTTGCCGCTGTGCCACCCCCCCCAAAGAAAAAACACCATCAAGCCTGCTGCGGTCCTGCCTGCCAATATAGTT
>Ga0233425_10003907_pt1 | contig 26010 bp, 31 predicted proteins | sample Watercolumn_Towu_2_FD_181712 | JGI IMG/M metagenome (GOLD analysis project Ga0233425, IMG submission 181712) | Freshwater microbial communities from Lake Towuti, South Sulawesi, Indonesia - Watercolumn_Towuti2014_140_MG | ecosystem: Environmental > Aquatic > Freshwater > Lake | place... | reverse complement strand
AAGGATGAGTTTCATCAATAATATTCCACACTTCATAAGCATACACAGAATAATGTTTTTTCATTCCAAAAACAACTTCCATCACACATCTATTCACAGCTCTATGATCTGGATGTGGATCCAATCCTGAAGGAATAAATATTTTTTCAGGTCGATTAAGCATAATTAATTCTTTGACTCTTTTTGCAACAAAAGGTTTTTCAATCTCATATTTCAACATTGCATCCTTCAAATTCAAGTTAATACTCTCAGTAATTCCTAAAAAATCACTAGCAATATCAGTTTCTTTAGATCTTTCTTTCTTTACAACATCTTCTCTCAAGTGTGGACTACTCTTCTCACCACTAGAGAAAACAACCTTAATCACTTTCCCTTTTTCAGAAACATATTTTGCAATTGTTCCAGCCATCCCAATAGCTTCATCATCAGAATGCGCACAAAAAATTAATAATGTTCCCATAATAATTACTAAGCAAAAACTCTATATAAACTTTTTCTACTTTAGTTCCACAGAAATCTTTAAAACTATTCTCACCATAACAGAAATCATGAAAAGAGGTTTACTACTATTCATACTACTAATTCCTTTTGCATTAGCTAGTCCTCCACCATTGGATTTTACAGACAATGGCATCGAATATGTCACAGAAGTTGCTTCAGTCTCACAAATTGGAGGAATTCCATTAGTAGAAACTTACACTAAAGAAGAACACTGCCCAGTTATCTTTCAAAAAGATTCTCAAGGAAAAAAACAGCCTTACTTTGCACAACCAGATGCTGATGGCTACATGCAACCAACTGAACTTTCTCCTAAACAAACAAAAATTTCCAAAGCAAAAGAACAGATCTCTTGTGGTGACACTCTAAAACAAACAAGACCATTTCCACCAAAACCACCAGGCAAATGGTCTGAAAGAAAAGTTCCACTTCAAAGATTAAGAGCAAATGCAGAACTTGGTATGGGATACAAGTTAGATGCACAAGGCAACCCAATTTATTTGAATCAAGAACTTAAGACAGCAGTTCAAAACAATTTACTCCTCCCACCAAGGCTTCCATTACCAAAACCAACTATCACAATCACGGGCAATGTAATCTACGAAGTTGCACAAGAACAAAAACAACTTGCAGCCATAGTAATTCCAATCCAATTTCCAGACGAAGAAGCAAAATTTACAATCGAAGAAATCAATGACAAATTCTTTGGCAACAGAGGCTTCTCAAAATTTTATTATGATCAATCATATGGAAATCTAGAAATCCTTGGCAATGTTGCAAGTCAATGGTATACTCTTGAAGAAGACATGGGCTACTATGGCGACAACTACGAAGCAAACATTGAAGAAATGATCACTGAAGCAATTTATGCCGCTGATGCAGAAATAGATTTTTCACAATATGACTATAATGATGATGGTATTGTTGATGGCTTGTTTGTAGTCCATGCAGGCGAGCCAGATGAAAATGGTGGTGGAAACAAAGAAGAAATTTGGTCACATTATTATTCAATCACCCCCATTACAGTTGATGGTATCCAGATTATCGACTATGAAACTGTCAGCGAAGAAAGCCCTATTGGAATCATCGCTCACGAATTCGGCCATTACTTGGGCCTGCCAGATATGTATGATACAGATACTAGTGATGGCTCTTCAAAAGGTGTTGGCGAATGGAGTGTTATGGGCTATGGTGCATATTTAGAGCCTGCAGGCAGCTTCGATCCCTGGTCAAAGATTTACTTGAACTGGCTTGGTGAAGACCAGTACACAGAAATAACTGAAGATGGATACTACACAATTTCTGAAGACCTTTCAACTGAAGGCACAAAATATTATTCTATTCCTTTTTCCTCAGAAGAACTTTTCCTGATAGAAAATCGCCATGAAACAGAATTAATGAATGGTGATGATGCTTCTGGAATTTTAATCTGGCATATTGATGAAACAATTCTCTACGAGACAGGCAAATGGAGTGGCTGCTCTGGCACAAGATTCGATTGCAATACAGTCAATTCAAATACCGAACATAAACTAATAGATGTCGAAGAAGCTGATGGCAAAGATGATTTAGATAATAATGATTTAGGCGATGAAGAAGACTTATGGTACTATGGTGAAACCTCAACATTCTCCTCAACTTCTCGCCCTGACAGTACAAGTTATGATGGTTCAATGCAAATATTCCTAGATATTTATTCCAAACCTTCATCAACAATGAGCTTTGGAGTCTCAACAACAGGCGCATCGCTCGCACCAAGATTTGACGAAGCAACAAACTCTGAAATCTCAACCTCCCAAAAATCTTCCGAGAATGTCTCATCAAGTAAATGGCTTATCATAGCAATAATCTCATCAATAATATTAATTAGTGGTGGAATAACAATATTCTTCATCTCAAAAAAGAAAGACTCTGTTATTTCTCCAGAAAAATTCAAATCATTCTAACAACAAAAGCAAACTCATAACAATAATCCCAAATACAAACAAAATCATCTGCAACAAAGCCTTCTTCTCATCCTCAGCTCCTTCTTTATGCAATTCAGGAATCAAATCAGAGCCTGCAATATAAATAAAACTTCCTGCAGCAAACGGAATCAAAAACTCAATCATTCCATCAACTTTAGAAGAAAGAATCAATGCAACAACAGCCCCGAGCACAGCAGTCAGCGCTGTCACAAAATTCAATACTAAAGCTTTAACTTTACTGAATCCCCCTCTCAAAAGAACACCAAAATCTCCAATCTCCTGTGGGATCTCATGGAATATAATCGCTATTGTTGATGCAACACCCACAGGAATACTAACAACATAACTCGCACCTATCACTAACCCATCAATGAAATTATGCAACAAATCCCCGAATAGATTCATTTTAGCAAATGTATGCACATGCTCTTCGGTCTCCGGATTATGACAATGCCTCCAATGAAAAAACTTTTCTACAATGAACGAAAACAAAATCCCAAACAAGATATACAATGAAGCATGAATTGAAAACCCCCTCTCAGCAATCTCTGGGATTAAATGAATGAACACATCCCCAAACAATGCACCAACAGAAAAACTAACAAAATAAATCAAAATATTCTCTAACCTTTTTTCACTTAATGAAAAAGTAAACACTCCAATCAACGAAACTAGACTAACAATAATTACGCTCAACAAAACATACAACCAAATCATATATCCCAAAAAAAATCGAAACTATATAAACTTAATCCAAAAACTGTTTTAATCTTCTTCTACTCTTTCTATTCTTCCTAAGATGAATCACAAAATTTAGAGTATGATACCTAACATTACCATAACAACAGCCATATTCTCTAGCAATTTCAGGAATACTCATCCCCTCAATATAGTGCATCACACCAATACATTTAGCTTTAGGCGGAATATCACAATCATCAATAACTCTCTCAATACCAACTCTTCTCTCATGATCCAAAAATAAACGCTCCATAGAATATGAACCTAAATCAACTTCATCAACCAAGAATTCATCATCTGAAATTCTTTCCTTCAACACTCTCAGTATTTCTCTTCTTTGAAAAGCATCAATTCTTCCCTCACAATAAGCATCATCTAAAGCTTGTTTGTATAAATCATCCATTTTTAAAATTCAAAAAAACCTTAGTTAATAAACCTTCACTTGAAATATTTTTCAACTATTCAGTTTATCCTTTAATCACACCCAAAGGCTTCAACTTAACAACCAATTTTGCAATGCCAACATCATCACAAACTTTCACAACATCATCAACATTTTTATACACTTCCGGAGCTTCCTCAGCAATAGCTTTCCATGAACCGGCTTTGACTTCAATGCCCTTCTTTAACAAATTTTTTTGAACATCTTCTCCCCTTAATTGCTTCAAAGCAGCATGCCTGCTACTAACCCTGCCCGCACCATGCGCAGTAGACGAGAAAGATAATTCTTCAGCTTTTTTTGTCCCAACTAAAAGATAAGAAGCAGTCCCCATTGATCCAGGAATAATTACAGGCTGCCCAGTCTCTTGATAGATTTTTGGCAACTCTTTTCTTCCAGGCCCAAAAGCTCTAGTAGCACCTTTTCTATGAACACACAGCTTCATTTTTTTCCCATCAACAACATGCTCTTCAAATTTGATAATATTATGTGTGACATCATATACCATATCCAATTTGACATCGTCACCATATACAATTCTAAAAGATTGTCTAACCCATTCCATAATCATTTGCCTATTACAAAATGCAAAATTTGCTGCAGCTGCCATTGCTGAAAAATATTTCTTTCCAAGCTCAGAATCAATAGGTGCATTGATTAATTCTCTATCAGGTAAATTCTCCCAACCATATTTATCTTCCATTAATTTGATATAATCCGACGCAACTTGATGCCCTAAACCTCTCGACCCACAATGAATCATCATAGTTACTTGCCCCACTTCATTAATCCCAAACTTCTTAGCAATCTCTTTGTCATAAATTTCTTCAACTTCCTGCACTTCTAAGAAATGATTTCCAGATCCTAATGAACCTAATTGTGGTAATCCTCTAGCAATCGCACGCTCACTAACATCATTAGCATTAGCACCTTCAATACACCCATAATCTTCAGTTTTTTCTAAATCTTCTTTGATCCCATATCCATTTTTCAAAGCCCAATTAGCACCATTCTCTAAAATTTCTTTAACATCTTGCTTAGATATTTTTACAACAGAACCCTTCCCAACACCTGTTGGAATATCCTTATACATCTGCTCAACAATTTGTTTTTGTTTCTTCATCACATCTTCTTTTTTCAAATTTGTCGTCAGCATTCGCACTCCGCAATTCGAAACAATAAAACCATTTGCAATAAAATTATGATTATCCTCAATATTAAAATCATAAACCTCCTTAATTCCAATGGGTTTCACAGAAATTACTTTATCAAACACACACCCATATTCCTCAATTTCCCTCAAGCATTTGATTTTATAATTTTCAAAAGAGATAAAATTTAACGGAATTCTACAAGGAACATTTTCATAATAATGCCTCTCAACAAAACGATCATTGATATAATCAACCTTCATTATCTCAAGAATCTCCTTCAACTTAAACCCTTTCCGTCTAAATTCTTTTATCTTCAAAATCATATCTGCTCTTTTTGAAGTAACTTTTTTCTTTTTCAAAATATACCCCACAGAAATATTCCCCATTAATGATCTTTTCTTATTGTATTCAAACCCAATTTTTCTCCAAAGATTCAATAAATTATTTTCTTCACAACTAAGAATAAGTCTAACAGTAACAACATCAGAATAATTTACTTCACTAATCTTAGTCACCTTCACATCAAACTCTTCTAATAACTGGGTCAGTTCTAACATGAAGTTCCTAATATTTTGTTTTAACTCAATCTTTTTATTCTGCCCTAATATGGGTACATAAAAACCAGTTTTAGTTTGGACTTTAGAAGTGCTCATATCAGCCCCAAAATATCCCGCCAAAAATAATCTTTTTATATATTTAGGAGCATTTTTTATCCATTCAGGAAGTAAAAATTCAACATCAGTTTTCTTACCAATAGGCATTCCTAGCTCTTTTAATAACATTGCAAACTTTCCAGAAATACGCAACTCATGCGAAGCACCAATAATTTTTTTCGCACCATAAATAGTCTTAATACTTGATTCTCTAATACCCCTAAAATAAATATTTGAAGAATAACCGATTCTCAACAAATCACTTTGCATTAATTCCAAATCTTCTTTTTCACCATAAGCAACAGTTTCCAATCTATTTCCAATCTTATATAAAGTTCCATCACCAAGAATATACCCAAATATTTTTGCAATAATCGCTTTTTTTTCATCAATAATTTCATTCTCTTCAATTCCCTGAAAAAAATTCATAGCCACAGATTCATCCCTTCTAAACTTCCCTAAAATTCTCATCCCATTTTTGGTTAGAAAAGGATGATCGCTTGTAGCCCGAATCTTTAAACCGGATTCAGTTTCAATTTCATAAACATAATTCAAGCTTTCCATAAAAGCAAACATTTTCTTATTTTCTAAAATTTTATTATTTAAATTTAAAGAAACTAATTGCAATTGACTTCGTAAAAGAACTTGATCATTACAATTAACCTCAACAAAATAATCTTTGAAATCTTTTATTTCTTTATATGTTCCAAACTCAGTTAAAATTTTAGAATCCCCGGTTAAACAATTAATATCATAACCACAAGTTCCAGGACTAATAATTCCCTTACTAGCATCCATAGGCAAAATTCCACCAATGCATGCACCATAACCTTGATGCGCATCCGAACAAACAACAATATTCTTTATAACCCCATCAAGCATAGCCATATTCATTGCTTGCTTCAAGGTCTCATCTTCCTTCATCTTGTTCAACAACTGTTCAGAAGCATAAATCACAACGGGCACATTCATTTTTCCAGTCTTTTCAATCATCCAAATATTCTCATTAATCTTCTTTACTTCAACCATAAAGAAAAAATAAAAGTTCGCACTATATATACTTAACTATCCAAACAAGATATCCTCTAATCCCTCAACCAACTCCGAGCTCTTTACAAACCCAATGAACTCTTTATTGAACTCAAACCAATCTCTCACTCTAGCCTTCTTCCTTTCACTCAGCCCATGCGAAACCTGTTCAATGAACTTTTGGTAGTACACACCCATTCTCATTCGATAGTCATTCAGCTCTTCAATACTCTCAAACTCATCCCTCTCGCTAAACAAAAGCGAATAATAGTCTACACTCTTTACTGATTTCATTTCATACATTTTCAATACCTCCAAAATATTTTAAGAAGTCTAGACTCTTTCTTCTCAATACACAATTCTCCTTAAAAAAGTTTTACTCAAAAAAACCGAAAAAATTTCAGAAATTTCGAAAGATTTTCAACTTAAAACATAATCTTAAAAAAACAGTCGCCTTCAGCTCCAAACTGCTCAATTGCCGCAGTGGCTACTTCAGTTGATCTAGAATGCTTAGTGCTTCACTATCAAACCTTGAGAATGCAAACCATTTCTTTCCAAGATCCTTGAGTGATGCACCAATGTGATAAATTTCTTTGCTATCAATTATGAGAAATCTATCATGAGAAGAAGTAAAATTCTTAATTTCAACATTATTATATTCCTCTTTGTATTTTCTATAATCCAATTCTAATTGTTTTGTAAACTTAGTATAAATTGTTACTTTAATCTCAGGGATCTTAGCAAATAAAATTAATACTGAATCATCAATATAATTATCTACTAAAATAACTGATTCCTTTACATTTCTTAACAAGTTCGAAATAAAATTATGTGCCTCAAATATTTGCCCTTCAAAAAAGATTCCTTGTTTAATTTTAAAAGATTTGTCTTCAATGGCCGCAAAGACCTTTTCAAAATTCTTATCAGTCTTCAATTGATATTCAATTTGCTTAGTTTCAACATTATCTATTCTTTGAAAAATTTGAGCATTGGCAAATATGAACTTGCGCATATTGACAAACGCATTTACAATCTGAATGCTCATATTTACTGCAGTATCACTTCTAAGAACAGCAGATAACATAGTAACTCCTTGTTCTGTAAAAACATAAGGAAGATATGTCCTTCCACCTCTATTAACTTTTGAAGCTTCTTCAAACTTAAGATTAAATGACTTTTTGGATTGATTTAAACCTTTATCAATTGAGGTTGCAAATTGCAACCTCAAAAATGGTTTTAAAAAAAGTTCATATTCTTCTTCCGTTAATTGAAATGTAAAATTGCTCGGAAAACGATTCTTGTTTCTATTTACTTGTTGATTTAATCTTTTAGTGCTGACATTATAAAATTTAGCAAGGTCACTATCAAGCATAACCTGCACCCCTCTTATAGAAAAGATTTTATGTTTTATTGCATCCTCAGTATCAGTTTGATTATTCATAAAGTAACAAAAGAAAAATTGCTTAAAAAAGTTTTACTCAAAAAAACCGGAAATATTTCAGGAATTTCGAAAGATTTTCAAAATTTACTACAAAAAATTTATATACTACAATGTAGTACAATGCCATACATGGAAACAATATCCTTAAGATTTCAAAAAAATATAATTCAAGAAATGGATTTCTTAATCAAAGAAAGAAGCTTTAATTCCAGAACTGAATTCATAAGAGAAGCAGTTCGAGACAAGATAACTGACTTAAACAAAGATGAACTAATAAAAGAGTTTCTGAAACTCAAAGGCAAATCAAAAATTAAAACCACCCTCCAAGAGAATGCAATAACCAAAAAAAAGGTCAGTAAAGAATTGCTTTCAGAATTAGAGAAAAGATTTAGTTAATTTCAGAAGGCTTCTTAGCCAGAGTAATATCTTTCAAAGATTCAAAAAAATGTTTATCTTGAGTAACCATTATTGCTTGATTATTTCTTGCTTGAACAGCATTTAGACAATCAATAAAAGGTAAATTTCTTTCTATAGCTAATTTTTTTGCTTCATAAAATTCATCTTTAGAAATATCTATTTTTACTAAAACTTTAGCTAAGAACAAAATTTGAAACATATAATTAATCTCTTCAAGGGTATAATCATTTTTTAACTCTTTGTACAAAGATTCAGAAAATAAAATCAAATCCTTTCTTTTAATAATTTTTAAAATCAGCAATTCTGCTTCAAGACCTAATTCTCTTCCCGATTTACTTTTTCTTAATTCATAGAAATCTCTCCAAATACAAGTATCCAAAAAATATTTTTGAACCATTAGTCAAAAAGTCCAAACACCCTTAAAAAAGTTTTACTCAAAAAAACCGAAAAAAATTCAGAAATTTCGAAAGATTTTCAGACATCCAGCACAACCTGTGCAACCCATTTCTCTTTTTCTTTTTTCACAAACATATTATTATAAGTCACAGCTTTCACATCAATATTCATTTCATAATTTTTGACTGAATCACCAACAGCTTCAGCTTCCAAAGTAAAATCTTTAATCTTCACTTTAACGCTAGATAAAAAGAAATCATCTGTATCTATCAATATTAAAAACTCTTCCAAAAAATTATACAATAAACTTTCATAATCTTTTCCTTTTACTTTAAATTTCTTTTTCAACTTCGCATCAATCTTATTATCACTCATCGTATGAAACATCGCTAATGCTGCATTCTCAAATACTTCATTCACATTTTCCCCATATGCTTTAAACAGAATATCTGCAGTATGTTCAAAAAATTCAAACTTTTTCATACACAAAAAGAAAAGAATCAAATTTATAAACCCTCTCAAAAAAAGATAATATATGCTTTACAGAAGTTATAATGAAGTTTTGGACAGATTAAATAAAAACAAGCCTGCAATAAGAATACTAAATGATTTTATCGAATGTCTAGAAGGTTCTCCAGTTATGTTTTGTAAGCAAATAAACACAACAATAGATTTTTATCTAATGATCGCAAAAGAAGCAATATATTTAGGTGATCAAAAATGAATCGAAGACAATTCATCACAGGCATAGGAGCAACACTATTATTACCCAAAACAGCCTTAGCATTAAACGAGCCCTTTCCAGAGTTTCAAGTTTTAGATGAAGATAGAACTCTAATCAACTTGAAAACCATGTATTCAGGAAGAAAAACCTTGATCAATGTCTGGGAAATCTATTGTCATCCATGCATACAAGAGATTCCATTATTGAACGACATGAACCGAAGAATAAATGTTATTGGTTTATGCTATGTATCCTCAAAAACACCCCCAGATTTTCAACGCGAACTCGAATTCATTAAACAAATCCATACAAAAATACAATACCAAAAAGCTTTGATAATAAACTATGAACCCCTTTTTACACTCTACAAACAACAACATCCTTCAAAAACATACTTTGGCTTTCCAACTTTTTTTCTGTTAGACTCCAAAAGCAATTGCACTTTTTCAACAGCAGGGCAACTAATAGATAATTATGAAAGACCAACCCAAAATCTAAGAAATTTAGAGTCAGCAATCTCAAAAACAAATTAAAGAAAACTATTTTAACTCCAATATACACATTACAATAGGGGTGATAGAATGAACAAAAGCAAAATCGCAGACATTGTACTCTACGGCAGCGCTTTGTGCATTATTCTTTGGGCATTTTTCAAATCAATAGGAATTATCAACTCCCCAGTCTGGGTTGAAATGCTCCCATATATATTTGTAGGCACGGCATTACTTGGTATTGCACAAAAATTAAACATCCATGACTAAAAAATCATAACTCGCCATTAATAGCCTGACTTAAAAAACCTTGAATAGTAAAACCCATCAAAGCAAAAGATCCATAATGATTTCTGTCTAAACGAAAATCGGATAAAAACCTTTCAACATCAAAATCTTCTGGTTCAAAAGAATCCATTAAACATCTTCTAAATCTTCCATCACTTAAAACATAAGCAGTATACCATTTTTGTTCATTAGTTTGATAATTACCAAAAACTCTTCCACTTTTTAATCTAATACTTCCATCTTCAATACCCTCTCGATATCTTTCAAAAAGAGTTTTTTGTCTAGTAGCAACAGAGAATCCACGCCAAGCATATTGACCAGATTCTATCATTATCTTAATCCTCTTTGATAAACTCATCCAAAGGTATTGTCAAATCTTCTTCAGACTTAATTTTGCCTTTAGCTTTCAAATATTCCTTTGCAAGTAAATAGAAAAGTAACCCTAATGATTTCTTTCCTTTATTATTACATGGAATAATCAAATCCACAAAATTAGCATCATTATTTGTATCACAGCATGCAATGACCGGAATTCCCATTCGAACTGAATCCATCACAGCATTCTTATCTGGCCAAGGATCAGCCACAAACAAAATTTTAATTTCTTTGAAATCTTCTAAAACAGAATTGGTCAACAATCCAGGCCTGTATCTTCCAGCAACTACTGGTATCCCAGTCAACTTCCCAAAAAGCTTGATTCCAGCCCAACCATTTTCTCTTCTACAAACGAATAAAATCTGATTAGGTTCATATTGTGCTAAAAACTTCGCAGCCACTTCTATTCTTTCATCAATTTTCTTAACATTCAACACTGACAATCCATCAGGTCTGATCTTATAGATAAAAGGAGCCATATATTTTGTTCTAAACTTTGTACCAATATGCAACCCAACTTTGAGATAATTATCCAAAGGCGTCAAATACACTTCTTGTTCTTCAGTCATAGAACTACAAAAATAAGTAAGGGTATATAAAGCTTTTTGTTGCAATTTTATCTCTGAGAATTCGCAAACACAATGCTTTCAAATGCATCAATTCCAACAGCAATCTTGCCAAGATAAGGCTTCCATTCATCTATCTCTTCTCTTGTAGCAGGACTATTTATTCTCTGAAAAACTTTATTTCTTCTTTTTCGATGAAAACAGAAATTCCAAAGACCTCTACCACCTATATAATCCAAAGCACACTCACGTTCCCATTGATCATTAATCTCTCTAATTCTTTCTAAGAGTTCTGGAGATTTATACGATTCTCTCCAAAAATCAAAAAGGAGAGAAAGACCAGTATTAATAGGCAATACCTCCACCCCAACAATATCCAAATAAATAGGAGAATAATCAATAAACTTTGTAAGCAATTTTCTTTCCTTCAAAATAGCATACTTAATTGTATCAAGATTCTTATTACCATCATGAACAAGTACTTCCAAGCACTGGCCAGAATCTCTTACATAAAAACCAAGCCTTTCTCTAGATTCAGCAATCTCAAATCCAGAAGCTATCAAGAACATTAGAAAATCATTATTCGCAACCTCCTTCAAATAATCCCCTTCAGAAAGAGCTATATAATGTTCTGAAATCTTAACTACTAAATTTGCATAAACATGACTTCTTCTTTTCAAAACAGGGTTTTTATCACCACTCAAACTTTCAAGATCTCTCCTAACTTCTCCAACATTCTTATACCTTCTTGAAACATCCATCTCTACCATTCTTTGCAAAACACTTCTTAATCCGAAATCAATTTCTTCAGGCAAAACAACTCTTCGAGTATACAAATTCTCTCTTCCGTCAACATAATTTTCTTCCATACCCAAACCTGTCAACATTTCTATCATAACTGCCCCAAGAGAATAAATATCAGATGCCGGAACTGCATGCCCACAAAATTGTTCTGGTGCTTGATAACCAAAAGTTCCAACAACACTCCTTTTAGTAGACTTCCCAGAAAAATATCTCAACTTTACTGCCCCAAAATCAACAACATACATACTATCATCATCTCCCAAAATAAGATTCTCTGGCTTTAGATCCCTATGAACAATCCCTTTTCCATGAACATAATCCAAAATGTCCAATACTTGCAGCCCATAATTTATGACATCATTCCTCGAAAATATTTTATTTTCCTCTAAACATTTTCTCAAAGTCCTTCCATTAATCCATTCTCTTCTGAGCACACCACCCTCACATTCAATCAATTTTGGAATCTTTGGATGATCAAGATTACTCAAAGCTTGAAACTCAACATCATTCTGATCCTCAACCCCAAAAGAAGAATCAATCACTCTTTCAAGATAAGGCTTGCCTTCAATAACTACTCTTCTTGTCAAATAATTGCTTCGTTGAAGTAAAACTTCTTGGCTCATTAAAAACCCTTTTTTATCAAACAAATATAAAACTTTCTATCTCCAAAAACAAAAATCTTTCAGCAAATCTCTCTCTCAATCCTAACCAATTCCTTAAGCTTCGCCTCTCTCTCTTTCCCAAAAATTCCAGTTTTAATAAAAGGCATATTCCATCCAACAGCCAAGTGTGCAATCATAGCATCCATTGTTTCCCCAGACCTATGCGAAATCACCGTCTTTATTCCATTCTTCTGAGCAAACTCCACAACTTTCTTAGTCTCAATAATTGAACCAATCTGATTTGGCTTGACAATCATGCAATTCACAGATTTCATTTTTACAGCTTTCTTCAATCTTTCTAAGTTAGTTGTAATCAAATCATCTCCACAAACCAAAGTCTTTTTCTTCAACTTCGCAAACCCAAAGAAATCCTCTTCTTCTAACCCATCCTCAACATATCCTAAATTATACTCTTTTATCCATTCATTGACCTTAGATATCTGCTTCTCTCTTGACAAAACTTTCTCATTCGAATTTTTATAATAATATTTTCCATCCTTATATAATTGTGAAGCCGCAAAATCTATCCCAAAGTTCATCTTATACCCTGTATGCTCTCTAAATTCATAAACTAAATCCGCTAAGAACTCAAATATTTCCTCATTCTTTTCATTGATAATAAAAGCACCCTCATCAGTTTTCTTTTTCGCTTTAGACAATTTCCCAATCATCTCATACAAATTTCTATTCAAGTTTGCCCTCTCAGAAAAAGTTTTTGCTTCTGGCATCAACAAAAATTCTTGTATATCAGAAGCTTTGATTTTTGTATGCGCACCACCACCAATACAATTCCCTAAAGGAATGGGCAAATTTTTGGCTTTTGGATTCAAAAAATTATAAACTTTATTTTCACTCATTGCATTCAGCACAGCATACTGCAACGCAATCGTAGGATTCCCCCCAATCTCATTTTTCAAGAAATCAAATTCTCTTAAATCTTCAAATTCTTCAAAATTATAATGCACTTCAAACTTATTCAAATAATCCACAGCAAACTTTACACTCTTAGTAAACGCCTTAACTTCATGTGCACCAGTTGACGCTCCAGAAGGTGCAGACGCTCTAAACTTTTTATTGATTATAACTTCAATCGCATCCTCATCTCTAGAATTCTTAATTACTCGCGCTTTCAACTCTTTGATTAGCATTGAATCTTTTGAGAGTAAAGTAAGTTTAAATAATTTTTCAAATAAAAATAATTGAATCTTTCACTTCTTCTTCTAAAATGCTATACTCCCTTGGAAATTTAGATCTTATACTTTCAGTTATCCTTAAACGTTGATTTGGATCATCACAAAAATCAAAAGTATAACTATAAAACTGCTCAGGATGATATTTTAAAAAAGGTTTTCCATCAGCAACATAAGCTAAACCCCAAATTCCCCTACATATACTATGATCACATTTTGAAGCATAATCATGCCCCCACATACTACCCATTAAACTCCCTAATTTCATATATTCATCAAATAGACCTTGTTTTTCAAAAAAAGAACGAACTTCAAATAAATATTGATCCTCTTGGTTCATACTTACTTTAGATTTAACACACAAATCTATCAGAGAAATTCTACTTCTAAGACTAGGCTCAAAAAATATTGGCTTCTCACCAAAATCTTTACTATGAACCAAACAACCAATTATTTTACCACTTCCTTTTTCAACAACAGGCCAAAAATTCTCAAAATAACTCTTCCTAAAATAACCCGGGAGCACAACATCAGCCTTTCCAAATATTCCAGAACAGCTCATTTCAAATTGAAATTTAGGCAAAGTAAAAGCTAGCAAATCCTCGGATTTATGAACAAAATATTCCTTTTGAAATTTAATAAACATAAGATTATATTGTTCAGGTTTTAGTCTTAAAGCATTCAGTCTTTGAAAAAAATCTACAGGCAATGGATTCCGATAATCAAAAGCAGAATAAAGATTCCCAAAAATGGGCTCATCCAGATTTATTTTAGGATCAAAATAATATTCATAATTCTTCAAAAAGAAATCCCAATTTGAACTAGCTCGACTATTAACAGAACTCTTTAAATATCCCTGACACAATTTTTCCAAAAACTCTTCAGAAGCAGAAGAAATATGCTGCAATTCAACAAAGAGAGATTCAAAATTAGGTCTATTGGTAATTGCTCCATAAAACAGACCATAACCCCAAGGCAGAATTAGCACCAAATCGTCTAATGAACACAATGGTCCATAAATTGAACTTCCAAAAATATCTGTAAATTCAATCATCCTTTTTCTAGTTTCAGGAACTACAAAACTAATTATTTTTTCAAATCTATTTCCTTGGGCTTTAGAAAGAAGTCCCCCATTCAAACCCAAACTTAAAGACATAAATTCTTCAGAAGAAATTTTCCTATAACCACATAAATAAGCTTTCTTTTCCTCCAAAGATAAAGAATCAAAATCAAAATTTAAAAGATCATACTCCAATCTACGAAAAGATTCTAAAATAAAAGTATACTCCGGAAATAAGCTTCGGAATCCACCTTCAACAGCAATTTCATCTTTTCCGAAATAATGAAATAACAATGAACTATCTCTGCAGTCCATTATTTTTCTCTTTAAACTTTCATTAACTTCTACCATTATCAAAAAAAACAATTAAAAGGGTATATTAAAAAGTGATTACAATTTTTTTTAACAAAAAGCAAAATATATAAATAGAAATAACATTTCATTAAAAAATGCTAGACCAAAAAGACAAGAAGATACTCTACGAATTAGAATTAGATTCAAGGCAATCATTATCACAATTAGGAAAGAAAACTCTTCTAAAGAAAGAAACTCTATTCCATAGGATAAAAAACTTAGAAAAAGAAATCATCCATTCTTACATTACAGAAATTAATATTTACAAATTAGGCTATATTTATTATCCAATATTGATTAAGCTAAGTAATATAACAAAAACAAAAGAAGAAAAACTAATTAGTTATCTAAAAAATCATCCTCAAACCGCATGGTTAACAATTTGTGAAGGGAACTGGAACATAAATTTAACATTGGTTTCAAAATCAATATCAGAAATCAAAGAATTTCTAAATGGATTAGAAGAAAAATTTGGCAAGTATATTCCAGAGAAAAATATATTTATAACCTCAGAAATCACTTATTTAAAAAAAGCTTTTAGTTTAAATAAAGAAAAACAACAAGTAACCTTCAAAAGTGAAACCCCATCTGTAATAACAGATAAAGAACTCAAGCTTTTAAGAATTTTATCCACAAATGCCAGAATGCCACTTATCGAAATTAGCAAAAAACTTCAAACCTCTCCAAAAAACATAGCTTATTCAATAAAAAAATTAGAAAAACAAAAAATAATAACTGGTTCAAGAATACAAACTTCATTTCCAGAAACAAAATATTATAAAATTTGGATTTCAACAAAAGAAAATCCAGAATTAATCAAGTTCTTAAGAACTCAAGAACAAATAATTTGGATAACAAAACTTATTGGAAAATATGATTTATCAATAGAATTAGAAATTACAAAAGAACAAGAACTTTTAGATATAATTAATAAAATAAAAACCTTCAAAATAAAAAATTACGAACTAATCCAAATATTTAATGAAATAAAAATAAAATATTTCTAACCTAAATTTTTTTCAAAATTCTTCTTTCCTTCTTTCTTCAGCCTGCTTGCAACTGCTTTCTTAGAATTCTTTTGCGCTTGCTCCAGCAATTTCCCAAAAGTAACCCTTACAGCTTTCACCAAATCCCAATCAGCATCTTCAGCAGTAAGTAATAAGCTAGGATCTTCCAACCTCAAGTGTATAGAATACTTCGCTCTAGCCCCAGCTTTCTCCGCCTTGTCAATTTCGACAACAAGCTTAGCATTACTAAATTCTCTCTCTACTTTTCCAGCTTCATGCTCCACAAGCAATTTCAGTTGCTGTTCTTCAATAGAATTCAAATCCTTTAATCCACCATATATAATTGCCATCAAAAACACCTCCAACTAAATCTACAAAGTTCATTCAATTTTTAAGCTTATCTCATCACTAGTCTCTAACAATTTACGAAAAACTTTCGGATTTTTCCAGTTAAGTTTTATAAAGACCATAAGTGTATAATAAGTCCCAGAAAAAACATCTACAAGAATTTACCCAAAATATAAAAAATTACAGAGGAATCAATGTTAAACCGCTTCACAATCCCAATTTTAATATTATTACTCAGTTTAAACTTAATCATATTCAACATTGACTTCTATAAACATGAAATGCCAAACTATAATGAACCCGAAATAACAACCCTATTACAATACTTCCAAGGCTCAGAACTTAACTCCGATTATTCAATAGAAGAAACAATCCACCTCAAGGATGTTAGAAATTTAATTTGGTTATCTTGGATAATAATTATCATCCTAACAATAATATTATTCTTCTCATCAACAAAAGATTTAATTTATGCAGGCATTATTTCATTAATCATAACTTTGATTCTTCCATTAATCTTTATTTCATTTAATTCTTCCTTCATCCTCTTCCACAAACTTCTCTTTACAAACAACTATTGGCTTCTTCCATCAACATCCAAACTCATCCAAATGTTTCCAGAAACTTTTTTCATCGAAGCAGCAAAACAATTAATCTTCAATAATTTAATATTATCATTATTTGCATTAGTTTTAGGTTACAAAATAAAAAACTCTCAAGAATAGATATTTCCGAAAATTTTTCTACCTCAAAAAATTAAAACTCTAAAATATACTTTTAATTAGTTACAACGCAAAAGTTACAATAAAAGTTTAAAAAGAAACTCAACTTAATTATTTAAAAAGGGAGGTGGACGCTTTGGCAGCAAAATCTAAAGCTAAAACTAACGATAAATCAAAAGTAAAAATGTTCCTTTGGGGCATATTGACATTAATATTGGGGGTAGCAGGTCTCGCATTCCTCGTACAAGGCTATGTAATGCAATTAGCAACAGGAGTATTATATCAAGGAATGTTACATTATACAATAGGACTGATTCTTTCAGCAATCGCATGTGGAATTCACTGCAAAAAATATTGTTGCAACTGCTGATAGTTAATTTTAAATATTCTTCTTCTTTATATTATTAAAAATGATTTGGATTAATGCTTTGATGGGAATGTTAGGCGGCGCAGCTAGAGCCTGCGTTGGACTGATCAAAGCTTCAAGAACAAAAACAAAAATTGTCTGGTCAAAAATTTTCTTTAGTTTAGTCACTTCAGTAATTATCGGCGCTGCCACAGGTTTGCTTTTCGATTCAGACTACAAAATAAGTTTGGTTGCAGGCTACATTGGCACAGACTTACTAGAAAACTCAATAAAAATAATCACAAAGAAAATCACCTAAATTCTTTTAAACCAAAAACAAAAATTCAGTTCATGACAAAATATGGTAGTCCAAACTCAACAAGATTAGAATCATTCCATCGCCATTGGCTAGCAAACATTCTACAAATGGAAACAAATGGTTTCGAAGGAATTGATTTATTTGATGATTGCTTTGGAATAGAACTCAAATGCAAACTTCTCCACAAAGGCTACCAAACAGGAATTGCAGCTGCTGATCATCAATTCAAATCTTATCCCCAACAAAATACTGGAAAAGAACTCTTTTGGGCATTCCTTTACTACAAACTTTCTAAACCAGTCAAAGAAATTTTAGACAACCCTGATTCTTACTTGACAGAAAGAAAAGTTTACTTCCAACCTTGGCCTTTTGTTCAACAATTTCCCCCAAACAGAACCAAATTAGAAACTTGGCGATATATTCGAAGAAAAGCAGTACTATCACAAGAATACGAAATAATAAAAATAGAAAACAATGAATTTTATTTTCCAAGGGGCTGTTCATTGATTCAAAGACTAAAACCTGAAAATCTTTCGGAAATTTCTCAAATACCTTTTTAAAACTAAGAAAGAAAAAATATAAGGATGATAGAAATGGTTATAAACAATCAGATTATTTTTGACAACACAAACAGAGACTTAGCATTAATAATGTTTGCAGTCTGTTTAGTCTTAATCATTGGAGCAAAAATTCATGAAACCTATTACCTCAAGAATCACAATTGAAGTTATGGGCTCCCCAAAAGAGCATGTCGAGAAAGCATTAGTAGATGTAATCAACAAACTCAAGAACGACAAACAAATAGAAGTTGTGAATGTCAAGGCTTACGAAGCAGAACAACAAGAGAACAAACTCTGGAGCACATTTGCAGACATTGAAATAGAAACAAAGAACTTAAAAAAACTCTCAGATATTTGTTATGATTATATGCCTTCAACATTAGAAATATTAGAACCAATAGGCATGGAAATGCAATCTATCGAAGTCCAAGATTTCATAAATGATGTTTTAACAAGAATGCACAAGTATGCAATGGTTATTAGAAAACTTCAGACTGAAAATATCTATATGATGAAAGAACTAGAAAAAGTTCAAGGTAAAAAACCGAAAGTTATCCAATAATTATTCTTTCTTCAATGTTGTAATAGGTCTTGATTGCACAACGTAAATTTTTCCCTTCTCAATCGCAAACTCAATATCTTGTGGCTTCCCATAAAATTTTTCTATTTTCACAATCAGCTCTGCCAGCTTTCTAATCTCATTCTCTTTCAAACAAGCCTCATCCCGCAAACTTTTCGGCACATCCTTCTTTACATTCTTCAGCGTCTTAGAATCTTTTACATACATCCAAGTTTTGTCAGCAATATTCCTCGATTTCACATCTAAAGTTTTCTTATCCAAAATAAACTCATCAGGAGTCAATTCCCCAGAAACAACAGCCTCTCCGAGCCCATAAGACCCTTCAATTAATATCTCTGAAGTATCATTTGTAACAACATTTGCAGAGAACGCAACCCCAGCAATATCTGCATTCACCATCTTCTGCACCACAACAGCAATCAGCGCATTTTCATGCGACAACTTATTCTTTGCTCGATAATAAATAGCCCTCGAAGAAAATAATGAAGCCCAGCAAACTAACACATACGCAACCAACTCTTTTTTTCCTTTTACATTCATAAACGAAGAATGCTGCCCTGCAAAAGAAACATTCGCCCCATCCTCAAAATTTCCAGAGCTCCTCACTGCAACCAAAGCCCCATCACCAGCCTTGATTAAATCTTCCACTTTAGAACCATTCACTTCCATCTCACTATAAGCTTCAAATATCTCCTCCAAAATCGCAGACGGAATTGGCGTATTTACAATCTGCTTCTGTATCCATACAGCCGCTTCTTGCAACTTTTTATTGTCATTAACATTCAACTTCTTCAACATCCCAAAAATTTTTTTATACAACCCAGTCACTTCTATATAATGTTTGAACGCATAAGAAGTCACAACAAACCCCCCAGGCACAGGCAATTCAGAATTATACATTAATCCAAGATTCAACCCCTTTCCCCCAACTAATAGTTTTAAACCTCTATTAATTTCAGAGAACCATACAATATACCTACTAGCTATTTTTTCATTCACCTCAAAAATATATATTAGAAAGAAAATTTATAAGCCTTTCCAGAAACTTTTATTAAGCAACCTAAAAAACCAAATCCTATGCAATACACTTTCGCAAACACCCCAATCTATAGCACCCAAGGTAATATGACCTTAATTGGAGTTATTCATATTGGTCACTGGAAAGGAAACCAACGAAAAAAAAGCAGATTCTTAAGAACAATTCTTGCTGCAGATCATCTAATCCTTGAAGGCAACTCTCAAGCTAATGAAATACAAATTAATACTCTTCACACAAAAACTTACGAGACTGAAGCATACAAAAAATTCAAAGGCCCAAAACATTTCTTAGAAGAGAATGCAAATCATGTCAATCTCTATGCAATATACGGAATAGAACCCCCAATTCAAGGAGTACTGGAAATTTTTCAGATATTGCCTGCACTTCTTCAGAAAGTAACAGAATCATCTTCATTATTTGATCAGGTTCAAGATTATTTGGAACAACAAAAAAGATTTTACCCTGGAAGAGAAGAGATTAATATTCAAAGAGTAATAAAACTTCTCAAACGATACTTTAATGAAAGCCCAGACTTAGAAGCTTTATTAACATTAGGTTTAAAGTACAAAGATTTTAAAAAAGAAATAAGAGACTACAGAATTTTCGGTCCAAATATTATTAATTTTGATTCAGAATTAATTGGGAAAAAAGTAGCCATCATGGGAGCAGCTCATATTGAATATGTAAAAAGAGTTTTGCAAGGTCAACAAATGCCCCCTCCAACAAGATGGGAAGATCGCTCTTTTAATTCCATAGAAAGAAGATTATTAAATTCATTGGATTATCCTTTATTGAATTAATTCTTCTTCAATACACCAATCACAGGCTCACAAATATAATTCTCCGCCATCAATTGCTGTAAACAATCTTGAACAATATACTCTCCTAACCCCATCTCAGCAGCAATATTATACACCTTTTCAGAAAAAACAGACCTTGAATCCAAAGTTAATTTATCGATGATAACTTTCACACTTACTTTCGCATCCACCTCAATTCACCTCTGAATACATTTCAGAATAATTTGCTTTATATATCTTTATACACCAAAATATACATTCCAAGATATAGTTTTTACAATAAATGAAAGCTTATAAATACATTTTTTTCAAAGTAACAACATTAACAGAAACAGAATATTTTTGTAAAATCCAAAAACCAATTATTTATTATTAAAACCAACTAAAAAAGAAAAACAACCAAATTTCCTTTGGAGATTAGTTATTAACAAAGATTTTAAATCAAACAAACAAAATAAAAATATGCTAAAGTTAGAAATCATTCTATTATCATTATTGACTTCTTGCACCCATCTAAAAAACAATTTTAACTATCTGAAAAATTTACAAACAGAAATAATCTTTAATGATACAAATGGAACTTATTCTAGAACAATTGATCCAAAAGGGAATTGTTTTATTGAATTTGAACCATTACAACCTCTCTGGTCAGATTCATTATTTGGACAACCACATTCTGAAAAACTCGAAACAATGATATATCTACACCAAAAATATTGTTCAAATTAACACGATATTACTTAATCCCTAAAAAAATGATCATTTAGTACTCTCAACCCTAACCCAAATTTCTTTGAAAGACTTCTTCTTAACATTCAAATCCCAAAAAATCACAAACCATAAATAAAGTCTTAAAAAATAAAGTAAACCCGTCCAAATGAATTCTTGAAAATTTTGAGGATAAGTAAATGGTTTATACCAACCTTCTTTAACTTCCTCAAAAAAAGATCTCATCCTCTCTTGCTTAGGAAAAAATTCTTTTAATTGATTATACCCCCCAGCAGATCTTTTCTTCTGTTTAATCCAATCTTGAAAATCATCTGGAAACTTAACAAAAACTTTTGCATCTGGAGCATATCCAATTTTATATCCTTTCTCATGAATCATATGCGACATCACAGCATCATCCGACAATGCATTCCTAGGAATAGAATCAAATAATTTCTTCATTGCAAACAAATATCCTGAAACAACAATAAACTTTCCTTTCTGAACATACTTCATCCTCGTATCATGTGCCCCAAGATCAGTCAATAAATGCGAAAAATATCCAAACATTTTCTTTCGAGGATTAACAGACACAGGTCTTCCAGTTACAGCTCCAACCTTATCCTTATTCAACTCTCTCAATAAAGCATTCACAGAATTCTCAGAGACATAAACATCCCCATCACTCATGACAATTTTATCCCCTTTAGCAATCTTGAAACAAATGTTCAATGCCGTAGGCTTTCCCTCGCCAGGATCCTGCACATGTTTAACATTAGAATATTTCTTAGAATATTCCAAGATAACATTTCTCGTCAGCTCATCAGGGCATGCAACAAGTATTTCCATTTCTTCATCAACTTTCTGCTTCAAGAAGCTCTCAATTGCTCTCCCAATAGTTTTTTCTTCCTTGTAAGCAGTTATGATTACTGAAATCATTTCTCTATCAACCTCTTCACACCTTTCTCTATCAATAAAGATCTCAACTTAGCATACAAAGGAATCCTCGTCAGCTTCTTATCAATCAAATCAATGTAAGCTCTTTTTTTATTATGTTTCCTATAAACCTCAAACCCAAACGAATCCCTAATCTTCTTCAATTCTTTCACACTCAATTTAGGATGAACAACATTACTCGACTGAAAATACGAACTTGAACTTATCCCCTGCAACAAATTCTTTTCTTTGCAATACTCATATAGCTCAGTCCCATTGTAAGCATTAAAGATTGAAACCCCAACATAATCTGGTTGTATTTTTCTATTCAATTCAATAGTTTTCAAAATATTCTCATAATTTTCTTGTGGAATCCCAATCATATTAAACGAATAAGTTTTCAATCCTGCATCTTTCGCATTTTCAAAAGTTTCAATTATCTGCTCATCACTTTGATTCCTCTTCAAAACATCATTTCGAATCTTTGGATCCCCAGATTCAATTCCGATAGACACCCTAACACACCCAGCTTTCTTCAAAAAAACAAAATCTTCTTTAGTAACCGCATTCACTCGCGCATTCACATAAAAAGGCAATCCTATTTCTTTTTCATATCTCACACAAAATTCTTTCAATCTAACTTTATCGAGCGTAAATGTATCATCATAAAACTCAATTTCCTTCACCTTGTAATTCTTCAATACTTCTTTGATTTCATCTAAAACATCATCAACGCTTCTAAACCTCAAAAATTTCCCTTTGCCTTTATACTTGTCAATCAAAACTTTATTGATGCAATAAGAACACAAAAACGGACAACCTTTGCTCGACATAAAAGTTGCCAATCCTCGATTAGAATTAATATACTTCTGATAATCAAAGATTTCTCTGTCTGCAAAAGGCAACTTATCCAAATCCTCATTCAAAAAAGCAATTTTATTCTTTTCTTTTCCCTTGAACCAAAGATTTTCAATAGAATAATCAACCTCATTTTTCTCAATCGATTCAACCAATTTCAACAACGAATATTCAGCCTCTCCTATTGCAGCTACATCAAAACAATCCTTTTCTAAAATATCCTCTGGAGCTACAGTTGCATGATATCCCCCACAAACAATGATTATATTCTTTAATTTTTTTATCAATGAACAAATTTCTTCAGCTCTTTTCAAATCATTCGATGCAGCAGTAACTGCAACTAATTCCGGATCAAAACCCTTCACTTTATCTACAATTTCTTCATCATCCAAACCAAAAGTATTATCCAATAATTCAACAGAATGCCCATTTTTTTTTAATAAAGCAGAAATTATTCCTAAACCAATAGAAATATCTTTTGGCGATTCAACAATATTCGGATAAACTAACAAAACCCTCATACACCCACAACAAAATACTCAATTTATAAGGATTATGCAAATATAAATTCCAAATGAATAAAGCTTAAATAATAATAAGAAATAACTAAAATTATGAAAAAAAGCATTCTTCCACTATTATTAGGATTAAGTTTAACTAACACAGTACAAGCCACAGAAATAATCTTTCAGAAATATTATAAACAATTAATTTAAAAAAACTTCATGCGAATCGGCTTCATAGCAAACTACTTTTACCCCGCAACTGGTGGCATGGAAGAACTCACTTTCAACATCGCAAAAGAACTAGTTCAGAGAGGCCATGAGGTCCATGTTTTCACTTCTGACAGAAAAGACAACCAAATATTTTCAAAAGAAGAAATAGTTGAAGGAATAAATATACATAGAAGCACACTCTATTTCAACTACAAATACTATTTAAAGTTCAATCCTAATTTAGCTTTTCATCATTTAAAATACAAGTTAGATGTTTTACATGTCCAAAGCTTAGGCTTCTTTTTTCAGGATTTGGCAGTCATTCTAAGAAAACTTTTCACTAGAACAAAACTCATCAACACCCCGCATGGTCCTTTTATGGCCCTGGACAAATACCCTCTCTGGCAAAAAATCTTCAGAGAACTTTATGTTACATTCGAATACCCAATAAATTTACTCTATGATACAACTATCCAAGTTAATCCAGAACAATATAAATGGATGACAAAGTACGGCCTAAGAAACATCCGATTTATTCCAAATTCAATCCCTGAAACCGCATACCAAAAGGTTTCAACAAAAGAATTCAAAGAAAAATACAACCCCAAAAATAAATTCATAATTTCTTACTTGGGCAGAGTCCAAAAATACAAAGGCTTAGAACAAATAATCAGAATCCTTCCAGAATTACTCAAACTCAACCCAAACATTATTTTCATAGCCGCAGGTTCCGAGGTGGATAATGAAATAGCTCGTTTAACAAATATTGCTAAAGAATTAAGAATAGAAAATCATATCATTTTCACTGGCAGAATTAAAGACAACAGAGAACTATACAAATCCTCAGAAATATTCATCCTCCCCAGCGAATGGGAAGCTTTTGGTATTGTGTTGATAGAAGCAATGGCCCAAGGCTGTGCCCTCATTTCAACAAAGACTGAAGGCGGCAAATTCTTGATTCAGGAAGGCAAACAAGGCTACTTATTTGATTACCAAAACTTAAAAGAGTTAAAAGAAAAATTTTCAATATTGCTTCAAGACAAAAAAAAGTTAAAAAAAATCCAAGAAAATAATTTAATAGAATCAAAGAAATATTCTATAAAAAATTTAATTAGAGACTATGAAAATATTTATGAAGAATAAGCATTAATAAAAAAGTTCTTTATTTTATCCCATAATGATTCATCTTCAGGTGCAAATATAAATTGTTGTTCCGCAAAAGCAACCTCTGCAATTCTGTCATTAATTAAATTATCATTCAAATTTCTAGGTATTTCTTCAACAAAATCAATAGGTCCAAAAAGAATTTGCAAAAAACCAAACCCCGACTCGCTATCATCAATTAAACTAGAACAACCTGGATCATTAGCTACATAAATTCCATTTAGAATTCTACATTCTTTTTCACAATCAATAGAAACCTGATCCATATTAGATAAATCTTCAACTAATCTTTTACATGAAATAGCATTATAATTCGGATCTACATCAATAACACAAACACCATAATAATCAATCAATTCATCACCATCATCATCAAACTTGTTATTACATTCATAACCCACCCTATTTCCATCTAAGCCAGAATTATCTAATTCAGAATTACCTAAACCGGGATCATCATCACCACCATCATCTCCTCCATCATCATAAACATCATTTAATTCCCCATCCTCAGAAGCTTCCCAATCAGTGCATTCAGAATCAGCTAAATCAATCAATCCATCCAAATCATTATCTACACCATCAGCACACTCTGGTAAAACCTCCGAACAAACACATCCACTTATCCCATTACAATCGGAATCAGCACAATCAATCA
>Ga0233425_10003906_pt1 | contig 26016 bp, 16 predicted proteins | sample Watercolumn_Towu_2_FD_181712 | JGI IMG/M metagenome (GOLD analysis project Ga0233425, IMG submission 181712) | Freshwater microbial communities from Lake Towuti, South Sulawesi, Indonesia - Watercolumn_Towuti2014_140_MG | ecosystem: Environmental > Aquatic > Freshwater > Lake | place... | reverse complement strand
CGCAAAGAGCAACTATCGCTTTTAAGCTAAGAAAGAGTTTAAAATATTTCAACTTTTTTAAGAAGGAATATTTTGCGCCTTATATCCCCATTGATAAATCAAGGGGCTTTACGGCGCATTTGGTAAATTTTATCTCATATCCATCAAAGCTTTGTCCATTATCTATTAAAAGATCAATTTCCATACCATCTTGAGTGCGATAAAAATAGCAAGGAGCTCTTTCTCCTCTCATGGCAAAATCTTTAATTTTCTCCATAATCACCATATTTTCAAAAATATGTCCTACAAAAGGAGAATTTACTAGTTGTTCTACATTTTGTATACGCAGAAGATAACAAAGAATGCCAGTATCTACGAATAAAAGTTTGCAAGACTTTACCATTCTTTTCGTAATATTTCTAGTAAATGGTTCTAGAAGATAAATAATAGAGGTGGCTTGAAGAAGTGTTAACCAATCTTTTGCCGTTGTCTGAGAAATGCCACATTCTTTACTAATTTCGCTTAAATTAAAAAGTTGTCCCACTCGTGTGGATAGTAAAACCAAAAATCTTTGAAATTGTCCCAAATCATGAATATTACGCATAGTACGCAAATCTCTTTCAATATACGTCGACAAATACGAGCTATGCCAAAACTTTGCATCAAGATCAACTTGCACATAAAACTCTGGATAAAATCCCTGTAACATGATCTTGGCCATTTTAATTTCATCAAATAAATCTACTTGCTTAATTTCCTTCCAACTCAAAGGGAACAATTGGAAAACAGCTATTCTTCCTGCCAATGACTCCGATACTCCCTGCATAAACGAAAAAATTTGTGAACCTGTAAGAACATACTGGCCATATTTTCTCCTATCGGCATCTATTCTCATTTTTATATATGATAAAATAGTGGGAACATACTGAATCTCATCCAAAATTACTGGTACGTCATATGTTTTTAGAAATAACTCTGGATCTGTTTGTGCCAAGTTACGCACCAATATATCATCAAAGGAAACATACTTATAGTCTTTTAAAGTATGTTGTAAAAAAGTAGATTTTCCCGCTTGTCTTGGACCTGTAACTAAAACTGCCCCAAATTGTTTTAATGCCTTTAGTAAAGCTATCTTCAGTATTCTTTCTATGTACATATATTATATATTACTATGCCACTCCGATTTTTCAAGATAACATCTTAAAAAATCAGGAAAGACAACATAAAACACTAATAATAAAAGAGTTATAGATAAAAAACTTAAAGGTTTTTTAAAACTTCAGGTAAATAGTCAATTATATCAGAGGCGATCATGCTATAGGAAGTTTTTATCTTGGCAGCAATTTCTCCAGCAAAAGCATGTAAATGTACTCCTAAAATAGCAGCATCATATGAAGATAGTCCTTGCGCTAATAAAGCGGCAAGTATACCTGTTAAAACATCGCCACTTCCAGCTGTAGCCATACCAGCATCACCGTAGGGCATAATAAGAGGTTTCTTTCCCTTGGCAAAAATAAAAGAAGGAGCTCCTTTTAATACTAAGATTATTTCCTTTTTATTCACATATTGCTGACAGTCCTCATGAGAAAATTCTTCTTGTTGTAAAAGACGCTTCATCTCACCACTGTGAGGAGTGATGATACTATTTTCCGGATAAGAAATACGACTATTTGCATAAAAATAAAGAGCGTCTCCATCAATAACACACGGCTTTTTCACCTTCGGACAAAGTTTTGATAAAAATTCCAAAACTTCATTTTCTCTACCCATACCAGGACCTATGAAAAGAGCATTGGCCTTTTCTAAAATGGCTAAAATTTCATCTAGGCGGTCTTTACTCCAGAAAAGCTTAACCACTTCATAGGGGAAATTTTGAGAGCTATATTCAAGTTCTTCCGGTAAAAAAATTTTTACAATGCCAGCTCCAGAACGAAGAGAGGCTAAAGAGGCTAATTTTGCTGCTCCATCCATGTTATAACTTCCGGCAAAACCAATAACATAACCGGCTTCATATTTGTTTCTATTTCTGATGATTTTAGGTAAGAGTGTTTTTTTTATTTCATCTCTTTCTAAAAGCAGATATTTTTCTTTTGCCCCCTCCATGATACTGGGAGTTAATCCAAAATTTTTCACTAAAATTTTTCCAACATGATTAAATCCCTGTTTCAAGAAAAATCCGGTTTTATAAAAACCTAAAGCTATCGTCATATCAGCACAGATAGCAGATGATAACACTTCTCCTGTCTCTGCATTTACTCCAGAGGGTATATCTATCGATACTATGGGAAGATGAGCATTATTCACCTTTTTGATCACTTCTTCTACAATGGAGGGAAGCGTACTAGAAAAACCAATACCGAAAATACCATCGACAATCAAACCATCAGCATCGAAAGAAAGATCATCGATTTGCCTTACTATCTTTACTTTTCCGCCCTTTTTCTTGAACTGCTGAGAAAAAAAGTTGTTTAAAGAAGAACATTCTTTTTCTGAAAAAAGCAAATAAGCTGTGATTTTATATTTTCTTTTTAACATTTCCAAGCCGGCAACGTAAGCATCTCCTCCGTTATTACCCTTACCTATGAGTAAGTATATTTTTTTCTTCTTTGGAAAATGAGTTTTTATACTATCAAAGATAACCTTACCAGCTGCTAACATGAAGGTTTTTTCTTGTTTTTTTCCAGAGGCACTTTTTTCCAATCTTTTTACTTCCTGAGGAGTTATTACTTTAAGCATAAAATTAAAAATGTTCCTCTTTTATAGGTCTAGACAACAAACTTCTAACAGCATCACGTGGAGACATATGATCAAACAAAATGTTATATACAGCTTCGCTGATCGGTATTGGTATACTATTTTTACGTGCCAGTTGCAGCGCAGACACACAGCTATATATGCCCTCGACGACCATGCCTATTTCATTTTGAGCATCCTGCATGTTATATCCCTTGGCAATAAGAGTGCCAAAACGATAGTTACGAGACAGTTTAGAAAGACACGTGACACAAAGATCACCAAGACCAGAAAGACCATTCAACGTTAAGGGATCAGCATTTTTCACAACGCTCAATTTTCTTATCTCATGCAGACCTCTTGTGATGAGCGCTGCTTTAGAATTATCGCCATAGCCCAGTCCATCAGATATACCACATGCTATGGCTATGATATTTTTCATAGCTGCGCCAAAAGACACTCCAAGAATATCGGAGTTGGGATACACCCTAAAATATTCGTTATTAAAGATTTCTCCTAAAAGAATCATCATTTGTTTGCTATACGCAGAACAAACTAAAGACGTTGGCATTTTTTTTACGACCTCTTCTGCATGTGAGGGCCCACTTATGCAACCGATAAGATGTTTATTTTTATCGGTAAAAATCTCTTTTGCAATTTCCGGAAATAGCATACCTGTTTCTTGTTCTAATCCTTTTGAAGTGATCACGAAAGGACAAAGAGGTTGTTTATGTAGTAACATCTTCTCAAGAGCTACTCTTATGCCGTTGGAAGTAACACTTTCAACAACGATGTCTACACCATCAAATAATTCTTCTATTTCAAATATTATCTCTAACTCTTGAGGGATAACATGTTCTGGCAATTTTGGATGTTTTCTTTTCATCTTCAAATTGTTAAGATGATTTTTATCTCTATCCCAAAGTTTAACCTTATGTCCGTTACCCACTAAAAGAGAAGCAAGACATACTCCCCAAGTGCCAGCACCAAGATAGCCAATTTTCATAATTCTAACTCTTTATAATACCAGTATACCACATATTCCAGGGCATCACAAGTATTTACCTCTAAGGTAGGAAAAGTCATTAATCTTTTGATTTTTCCATTTCTTTAACTCTTCTGGAAAATAATAAAATTCTGGAGATAATTCTATTACTTTTGATACTTCTTCTCCTGTGAGCGTAAAGAATTTTTTACGATCATAATTAAGTAGTGCTTTTTTCACTTGCTCTACATCTTCTTTTCCCTTTAAGGGAGCAAAATTCTCATCTCTTTTTGCACATAAAGCGCTCACTTTCTTTGCAAAAAGAAATGCATCAAAAATAAATCTTTCATATTTCCACAAATTTTTCTTTTTTACCTTATGTAACGGCAGTTCGAATTCTTGATTTAAAAAAGCTACATTCGTGCAGTAAAAACCAATATTTATGTAGGGAAAATCTTCCTTTTCTTCTATATCTAAATACTCGATGATTTTTACATTACCATTTTCTATAGCAAGCACACCTTTATTGTGTTCTTCTTGTCTTCTCACGCATTTTATAGTGACATCACTTTTATTACGATGATGATAGCCCAAGATCATAGGATCCGTAGGATCGAAAAGAGGGTTTTCTATCGATATAATGTTTACATATTGAATATTTCTATCTTTCAAAATCTTAAGGTGCTGCTTTTGAAGAGCCTGATAAAGATCACCATTGCCACTAGCACCATATAGTATTTTTTCCTCTTCTAACACCCATAGACCATTATCATCCATCAAGGGTAAATTACTTTGTTTTACAAAAAAAATATTTTCTTCTTTTAGTCTAAAATTTTTTTTCTCTCTGAAAAAATTTATCGTGGCATCATGATTATGAGAAGAAGTTAAAATAAAAATGGGAACCTGTTTTTTGTATTTTTGTTCTACACAAAATATTTTTTCACACCACAATTGAAAAGTGCTCTTATGTTTTACATTTGTTATTGGAAATGCTCCTTTTGGTCCTAAAAAACCAAGACGTGTCCCTTCTCCTCCTGCTAAAAAGAGAACTGCAACCTTGCCTTCATATAACAGTTTTTCTCCTAGCAAAAAATCTTGACTGTCCCCATAAGTACAATGTTTTAGTGGAAGAATTTTTTCTTCTTTAGTTTGATAAAAAACTTTTTGCTTTTTACCACATTTGTCTTCCAACAACAGCAGTTCCTGTAAAATTACTTTTTTTCTCTCTTGAGAAAAAAATTTTATTTTTTGCCAAAGAGGAAATTGTTCATTTTCTTTCAGTATTTTTTCAAGGTAACAATCACAATCCACAAAAAGTGCTGACAAAACATTTTCTATTTCCACTGAAGCAAGATTCTTTTTTTTAGAGATCAAAGGATAATGTTTTAATTGTGGATTCGGAGATCTTACTTTTTGTCCTAATATGCCAACTTTTGGATTTGCCCATAGAGAAACAACATTCAATGGAAATTGAGCATCAAGGTAATAAGTTAAAGTTAATAATCCTGAGTCTGGTAAGAGCACAGTTTTACATTTATTTTTTATTAACGATAACACTTCCAAAAGTGTAGTTTTACCTCTAAGATCAATTATGTTTTCTCCAGAAAAAGCAATAGTATTATCAACACCAACTAAGATAATTTTTAATCTTGGAATTTTTCCTAATAAAGCAAAGAGAGTATAAAAATTTTCTAGCGGCCAATTACGAAAAAATGAATATCCCGATTCTATTTGTGGTTGTATTGCTATGTATTCATTTTCTTCATTCAAATTGAATTTTTTCCAAAGATGATCATATTCTTCTTTCCAAACTAATTTCGGGATTAATTTTCCTATTTGCCATTTTATGGAATAAGAGATATCTGGAGCATCGATAATAACATCAAAATTTTCTTTTGGGATATTTAATTCCTGCAATGTTTTTAATACATTATGTTCTTCTCGTCGTTTCCACTTAGGCGCGACGATAAAATCTCCTAGATTGAGTAGTAAAAACCCTTCTTTCAAATCTTCTCTTGATAAGAAAGTGATAGAACTATCTGGTAATTCTTTTTTAATTTTATGACATATAGCAAAAAGGCCCAATGGAAGATCGCCAACCGCTCTATTCCATGCTATTAAGATCTTTTTATGATTGTTTTTTATTGCTTTTTTCAAAAGTGCATCTAAAGGATTGGGTTTTATTATTCTAATTAATGTTTTGAACATTTTTCACCTTTCCTATCACTTCTTCTACTGATATTGTTCGCATACACTCTAAGTTAAAAGGGCAAGTTTTTTTAAAGCAAGGAGCACAAGATAGATGTTTATCTAACACTATAGCATCTTTATTACAAGGACCTGTCGCGTTTTGATCTGTTGATCCGAAAAGGGCAATTATAGGAACATTTAACGCTGCAGCAACATGCATAGGGCCGCTGTCATTGGTTAAAAACACACTACATTGACTCGTTAGCATCATAAGTTCTTGTATTGTTGTCCTTCCCGCCATATTTAAAGCTCTTTTTCCTAATTTACTAACAATATCCTCTATCAAAGGGTAAGATTTATCATCTCCAAAAAACAAAAGAAAAGTATTATTTTCATCTTCTAAAAGTTTTTGTGCTACTTTTATAAAATTCTCTTTCGGCCAGCATTTGGCAGGTCCGTAAGAGGATGAAGGACTGACACCAATAATTTTTCCCTTTTTATTTACTCCTAATGCCTGTAACAGGGACAAAGCTTTATTCTTTTCTTCTTCATTTACAGTAAGGGTAGGCAGAGTATGACTATTTGATATTTTACCATTTATTGGTAAAAGCAGTTGATTATAAATATTTACAAGATGTCCTTTTTTCTCTAATTTTACTCCTATATCTAAAAAAACACTTCGCCAATCTTTTTTAAATCCCAAAATAATTTTTATATTTGAGCACCAAAAGATATAAGCGGAAGAAAAAGAGTTAGTAAGGAGAATGCCCAGATCAAAATTCTCCTTTTTTATTTTTTTGATGATCTCTTTATATTTTTCTTTTTTTGTATCGACGCACAACAATTTAAAATTCCTATCCTGTAAGACATCCGCAAACTGAGGCTTACACATTACAGTAATCTCCGCGGTAGGAAAAGAAAATCTTAAATTATCCAAAAAGGGTAGAGACATAACCATATCTCCTAACCAATTCGGCTCTCTGACGATAATTTTTTTATAAGACATTTAATTTTCAAAACTCTATAAACAAATTAGCTTACAAGAAGAATTTTTGCCATGCAAGACAAACAAAAGAATATTATCTTGGGTATCGATCCTGGAACAAGAATCACCGGATACGGGATAATTCGTCTTATAGATAACATAGAGGTATTAGATTTCGGCTGTATTAGACCGCCTCCACATTTACCTCTTGCCGAGCGATATTTTATTATTTTTGAAGCTATAGAACAGTTAATTCAAAAATTTTCTCCTACCTCTGTTGCTGTGGAATCACAATTTATGCAAAAGAATGTACAAAGTGCGATAAAATTAGGTATGGCGAAAGGAGTAGTATTCTTAGCAGCCGCTAAAAGTAAAATTTCTGTTTTTGAATATGCTCCAAAAAAAGCAAAAATGGCAGTTGTTGGCAATGGCAATGCCAGTAAAGAGCAGGTGCAAAAAATGCTGCAAATTATTTTACATCTTCCTGAAGTGCCTTCTCCTGAGGATGCGGCTGATGCTTTAGCTTTGGCTATATGTCATGCCAATGCAAATTTTTTACATAACATAAAGAGTAGACTATGTATGAGTATATAAAAGGTAAACTTGTAGAAACGTCCGAAAATATTGCTGTTGTTGATGTTAATGGTATTGGTTATAGGGTGATGATACCGTTAAATATTGCACATCACCTATTGGTGTTACAAAAGGAAATATTGTTTTATCTTTCTTTTGTTGTTCGTGAAGATGCGCATACTCTTTACGGCTTTTTGAAGAAAGAAGAGAGAGATCTATTTGAAATACTTTTAACTCTTTCTGGTATTGGTCCCAAAACCGCCTTATCGATTGTTGGACATTTAGATATTGACCACTTACAATCGGCAATTGCCAGTGGTGATGTTTTTATTCTTTCAAAAATCCCCGGCATTGGTAAAAAAACGGCACAAAAATTAATTATTGAGCTCAAAGACAAATTCAAATTTGCGACCTTGCCCACCTCCGTGAACATCAAAAGTAATTCCGTATCTGATGCATTGCATGCTCTTATGAACCTAGGTTATGGCATGCATCAAGCCAAAATCGCCATAGATAAGGTCTTGGAAGAGGACGGAAATAAAGATGATGTTAGCGAACTCATTGCTGCCGCAATACGTAAAATCTAAAAAAGTTTAAACACTCATTGATAAAAAGATGAAAAATTACCAAGAGTGCTTGCAGCAAATATGCGGCCATAGCAGGTAGCAAGAAAAATCTGCATATCATCTGATTGAGGTTTTAACTGTATTTTTCTATCTTTTAAAAAAACATTTGAACGTCCTCTCATTCTGTCTTCCAAAAATGGATTCGGCAAATCTATTGTCCGATCTGCTATTTGAACGATCGCCAAAATGTTAACTTTTTCCGGCGGATGAGGTATGGTTGCAATAGCATTATCTAATGAGCTAATCATACTATACTCTTCTTTATGCATATTACCAGTAAGCACAGATCCATCTTCGGTTAAAATAGCAGTTCCTTCATAAGGATAATTCATATGCCACTTAATACGCGGTTGAACAACTCTTACCAATTGAGCCCGCAAGATAAGTTCTTGAACTATTTCAGGAGAAACAATAGGTGACAAAAAACTTTTTAAATCAGTTTGCTTGCCTTTCTCCCATTGCCGTAAAACAGTAACATTAAATTCTGTTATTTCTTTAACCACACCTCGATTCATGTCTGCTAAAAGTGCTTGACTATCTAGCGACAACTGAGGATACATACAATGTGAACCACGAGTTGCCCAACTCTCAACTACTGATCGTAAATCTCCTGTAACTCCTGACATATTTTTTCCTTTTTTAAGAAGAAAAATTCTACATACTAAGAAACATTCTGTCACTAAAAAACCAAAAAAAATTCTCGGAAAATAGCATTTTTTTCTTAGAAATAAACTCTATTATTGCCCCAAACAAAAACTAATGCATTCAAAGCCATCTGCAAACTATGTAACACCTTAACAATAAATCACTTTTAATTTTTAGCTTTTTAAGTTCATTTTGTGTAAAATGCTTACATGGATTATTTAAATACTGAAGAAACTATTGTTGCACTTTCTACCCCTTACGGAGAAGGGGCCATTGCAATTATTAGAGTGACGGGAAGAGATGCTATAGATATTGTCTCAAAGATTTATTCCGGTCCGATAAAAACTTACCGATCTCATACAGCTCATTTTGGCAGTATTCTAAATGCGGATGATAGTATATTAGACAATGTTCTCATTTTAGTGATGAAAGCGCCTAATAGTTATACTTCTGAAGACATTGTTGAAATTCATTGTCATGGCAGTCTTCTTATTACGAAAAAAATATTAGAAAGGATTTTATCAAGTGGAGCAAGGGCAGCTTTAGCTGGAGAATTTACTTTTCGAGCTTTTCATCACAAAAAAATAGATTTAATTCAAGCAGAAGCAGTAAAAGATCTTATTCATGCAAAAAATGAATTAGCTCTAAAATTTGCATCTTCACAACTTGCTGGTAATTTATCGCAAAAGGTAGAGAAAATGCAAGATAGTCTTACCGATATTGCCTCTTTTTTTGAAGCCTCTTTAGATTTCCCAGAAGAAGATAATTTTGGAACTAAAAATAATCACATTACTTCTTTAGAAAAAATATTAGATGAACTAAAGGCAATTATTGCGACTTTTGATAACGGGGAAAAATTAAGTCACGATTTTTCCTTATGTATTTTGGGATCGCCCAATGTAGGCAAATCTACCTTGATGAATCTTCTTGTTGGCAAACCCAAAGCTATAGTCACCCCTATTGCAGGAACGACAAGAGACATTTTAGAAGAGACTATCACTTTTGGAAAACTCTCTTTTCGTCTTATCGACACTGCTGGCATCAGAAATACTAAAAAGACAATAGAAAAAGAAGGTGTTAAAAGAGCAAAAGAAGCTTTTAAAAAGGCTGATTTTGTGTTACTGATGTTAGATGGGACAAGACCATTAAATGCTGTTGATAAACAGTTGTTAGATGAAGTTGATGATAGTAAAACTGTTATTATTTGGAATAAGATTGATATCAAGACACCCAAAGTAAAATTACCTAATCAACATGTTGTCTTTATATCTGCAAAAAATGAAACTAATCTAAGCGATCTTACTAAAACCATTGAACATATGATCTTAAAAAACACTCTTCCTTCAACTGATGGTATAGTGATAACCAACGTACGCCACAAAAAATGTTTACAAGAAGCGTATGATTACGGGGAAAAAGCTCTTCTAGCACTAAAAAACAATTTTGCTTTAGAGATGATTATTGTAGATATAAAAGCGGCGTTAAATAGCTTAAGTAATATCATTGGACAAGATATTACTGAAAACATTTTAGATCGTATATTTTCTCAATTTTGTATTGGCAAATGAAAAGTAAAGTATTAGTCATCTCCAAAGTGTTGAATAAATTTTTTCCAACAGTATCTTTTCCTTTATATTACATTAATCCTTTTACCTTGCTAATAAGTGTTATGTTATCAGCAAATACAACTGACCTACAAGCCAACATAGCTGCAAAGAAGTTATATTCTCTTGCTGACAACGCAAAAGAAATGAGTAAATTATCTTTAGAGGAAATAGAAAATGCTATTTTTTGTTGTGGTCTTTACAGGACGAAAGCGAAAAATATTTTAAACACTGCAAGTATTATTACTAACAAGTATAAAGGGAAAATTCCAAAAAGCAGAAAGGCATTAATGTCTCTTCCTGGAGTTGGAAGAAAAACGGCAAATATAATCTTATCAGAACTTTTTGATATTGATACTTTCCCCGTAGACACTCACATATTTCGTCTGGCAAAACGATGGAAAATTACTGCTGGTAAAAGCATTTTACAAGCGGAAGAGGATCTAAAAAAAAATTTCTCTAAAAACACTTGGAGAAAAAGGCATTTGCAGATGATTTACTTTGGACGAAAATTTTGTACTGCCAAGAGACACAAAGTAGAAAATTGTCCTATGTGTTCTTCTTTGATGAAAGAATCTGTCCTAGTTTAACTTTGGTCTCCAAGTACATTTTAGAATTCTTTAAAAGATCTGAAGAAAAAATAATTTTTCCTCTTTCAAATATCATGACGATGGAAGAGCCTCCCAAAGAAAAAAATCCTTTTTCTTCACCTTTTTTATAATATTTTCCTGGGATAAACGTTTGATTTATTGAACCGACATTAAAAGCTCCTATCTCTACGAACAAAACATTGCCAAAAATATCATTTTGCAAAATAGTAAGTTGTCTTTTATTTTGCCACAGTATGTTGATATTCTTTTTCAAAGCTAAAGGACTTACCGAAAAAAGATATCCGTTAATATTTTTACTTTTTGATGGTCTACAATCGATTGGAAAATAAAATCGATGTAAATCGACAGGAGAAAGACGCAATATTGCCATGGATCCGTCTTCATATTTTTCTGCCATATTTTGATCTTGCAAAAAATCATCCAAATAGAATTTTTGCCCTTTCACATAAAAGCCATCATTAATTTTGGGGAAAACCAAAATACGTCCATCTGCAGGGATAATCACATCTTTTTTTTCTCCCTGTATAGGACGTTTTTCTTTTTTTAATTCTCTTACAAAGAAATCATTAAAAGAGGTAAAAGTTTTTACTTCTTTGACAAATTCTTCGGTGTTGATTTTAAATCTTCTAATAAATGGTTTTATTTTCCACGTAGAAAATAGTGTTTTATTCCAAAGACCATATATCCAAGAGGCAATACTATTTTTAGAGATTATAGGCAGCAAGAACTTAGCGATAACATTTTTACCATAGAAGAATTGTAAAAATATTTTCCCATAAATTTCTTCAATTTCTTCTTTTTGTGTTTCACGATCAACAATCTTTATATGCTGCATAAAATATATTTTATCAAAATTTATAAGGAAAAGGTAGTGTTTTTAGATGTTATCATCATCTAGTATAAAATAGAGTCTCAAAATGAGTCTAAAGAATCAGTTTCTATTAACTGATTCTTTAAGGATTTTATTTATCTAATGTTCTACAAAATACTGATCATTAAGTGTTTACAAAACAAAAATGAAAAACTTAAAAAAAGATTTTTCACATATCTTTGTATACATACTTTTAATAACAAAGTATGATTGTAGGTAAAGGTAAAATGGTATAAAATTCTTATAAAAGAGTAATTTCATGTTAAGTTTTTTAAAAAAATTTTTCGGCACAGCACAAGATCGTCTTTTAAAAAAATATCAAAAAATAGTTAAAGAGATCAATCTTAAGGAAGAACAATTACAACAATTATCCGAAGAAGAGGTTATTAATCAAACTAACATATTAAAACAACGTTATGTCAATGGAGAATCCCTAGATGCTCTTTTAATTGATGCTTATGCGGTAGTGAAAAATATTTGTCGTCGTCTTGTCGGTACGGAAATGCACATATGTGGATATAATCAAAAGTGGGACATGATTCCCTATGATGTACAGATACTAGGTGCTATTGCCATGCATAAAGGATGCATTGCTGAGATGCAAACAGGAGAAGGGAAAACGCTCACGGCAGCCATGCCTCTTTATTTAAACGCTCTAACTGGACAAGGAGCACATCTTGTTACTGTTAATGACTACTTAGCCAAACGTGATTGTGAGTGGATAGGTACAATTTTTAAAAAATTAGGTCTTACTGTCACAGCTCTTACCAACGATGTGCCTCAACAAATAAGGAGAGACATATACAATGCCGATATAGTTTATGGTACGGCCTCGGAATTTGGTTTTGACTATTTAAGAGACAATTCTATGGCGACAAGTAAAGATGAGCAATGCCAAAGAGGATTTTATTTTGCAATCATTGACGAAGTAGATTCCATTTTAATTGATGAAGCAAGAACACCTTTGATTATTTCTGGCCCTTCTGCTACTTCTCGTCAAATGTATGATTCTCTAAAAGATGGAGTATCTAGTCTTGTTCGTCAACAAAGAGATCTATGTAATCGTTTAGCAAGTGATGCGAGAAAAGACTTAAGTGCTCTTGGTATTATTGAAGAAGAAAAAGAAATCTCTTTGAAAAAAGAGGATGATCTTATTGCCAAAGAAGCATATCGCAAACTATGGCTGGTTAATAAAGGGACACCATGTAACAAAGTTTTACGTCATATCAAAGAAAATCCTCTCATGCGTGCAGAGATTGACAAATGGGAAAATTATTATTTTTCTGAGCAGAACAAAAATGAAAAAAGTAAAGCCTTAGCCGAACTATATATTATCATTGATGAGCGCAACAATGAATATGAACTTACAGATCGCGGGATACAAGCATGGTCAGATTTTCACAATCAAGCTGAAGGATCCAATGATTTTATAATGTTGGACTTGGGGTTTGAATATGCTGAAATCGATAACAATTGTTCTTTAACGGAAGATGAAAAAGTACAAAGAAAAATTAAATTAAGAGAAGAAGATGCCACTCGTAAGGAAAGGGCTCATAATTTAAGACAATTATTTCGTGCACATCTTTTAATGGAAAAGGATGTGGATTACATCACTCAAGACAATGCTATCATTATTATTGATGAGAACACGGGACGACCTCAACCTGGCAGACGTTTTTCTGATGGGCTACACCAAGCTATAGAAGCAAAAGAGGGCGTATCTATTCAAAGAGAAACGCAGACCTATGCCACAATTACTCTACAAAACTATTTCCGCATGTATAAAAAATTAGCTGGCATGTCTGGTACTGCTATTACCGAAGCCAATGAATTTAAAGAAATATACAAACTAGAAGTATTACAAATTCCGACCTACTGTCCTTCACAGCGTGTTGATTTTGATGACGAAATTTACATGACTGAAAGAGAAAAATATGCTGCCATCTTAAAAGAGATAAAAGATATTAATGGCAAGGGACGTCCAATATTAATTGGTACGGAATCTGTTGAAGTATCTGAAAAGTTATCTCGCATATTAAAGCAAAACAATTTAAATCATACGGTATTAAACGCTAAGAATCATGCTAAAGAAGCAGAAATCATTGCTGAAGCCGGTAACCCCCACTCTATTACACTTGCCACCAACATGGCGGGTAGAGGAACTGATATTAAACTAAAGCAAAATTCTAAAGAGCTCGGTGGGCTTCATGTTATTGGCTCAACGAGACATCATTCTAGACGTATTGATAGACAGCTTAGAGGACGATCTGGACGTTTAGGAGATCCTGGTTCTACAAAATTCTTTGTTTCTTTTGAAGATTCACTAATGCGTCTTTTTACATCTCCCAGGTTCACTGCCCTTTTGAAGAAATATAGGCCAGCAGAGGGAGAACCTATGTCGGCGAAAATATTAAATAGAGCCATAGAAACCGCGCAAAAGAGAATTGAGCAGAGAAATTACACTATTCGTAAACATACACTTGAATATGACGATGTGATGAACATTCAAAGAAAGGAAATTTACAATTTTCGCAATGACTTGTTACACACGGAAAATCCCATAGAAATTGCTCATGAGATATTAGTGGATGCTGCCTCTATGAAGATTCCAGAGTATTTTATCAACAAAACTGAAGGCAAATGGTATCCTCAAAAGTATCGTCAATGGCTTTTAACGAATTTTCCTGTTTCTTTTGATGCTCACATTTTTGACGATGAGTTTATGCATGTAGAAGAGATTGAAAACATAGCCTCATCTAAAGTGAAGGCTACTTTTGAAACAAAACTGTCCATTCAATTGAATAACATGTTAAAAATATCTCCTGAGATGGCAGAGGATCAAGCTAAAGATATATTACAAGGGGTCGTTAGAAACATCATGGTTCGTAAAATCGATCACCTATGGCAAGAACATCTTTTAGCTATTGATCATTTACGTTCTGATGTGAATTTACGTGTTGTAGGACAGAAAGATCCTCTCATTGAATTTAAGCAAGAGGCCTTTTTATTATTTAGTGATTTTTCTGAAAGACTAAAACTAGAGATTGCGAAAGATCTTTTCCGTTTTGAGATGGTATCTCCTCAAGAACGCAGACTACAAGATCTTCTCTCAACTATGCAATTATCAACACAAAAATCTTTTCTTCCTCCTTCCTCCGAAGAGCTATCTACAACAGAAGTGAAACAAGAAGAAACGCATCCTGAGCAGCTAATTAATGCTGAGAAAAAAACTGGGAGAAATGAGCTTTGTCATTGTGGTAGTGGTAAAAAATTTAAGAAATGTTGTGGTGCGCAAACATTTGCCAAGTAATTTTTTTTTACTTTTATCATATAAAAATGAAATCATATGACATAAGCAACAAACAGTATGTGGATTTTTTATCAAAATAAAACGTCATTCATCTAATGAAGACAATTTCTTATAGCCAAAGAATAATAAAGGTAAGGATATAGCCAGGTAAATCATCCAATATCTGGCATCCCACTTCAATATTACCTCATTATTTTTTGAAAATAAAAGTAGAAATAGAGCTGTTAAAAACAATGTCAAGCCAAATGAGAACATAAGGATAGGTAAAAAAAGAGGTCTTTTTATTTTAATCTTTTTTTCCTCTTGAACATTTTCTTCTTCTTCAATTTCTTCTAGTGGTGAATCATAAGATTTAGGTTTATATGGAGGTGGGTATAAAGAAGCAATGGTTTCATCACCAGAGAGCGATTTTACGTTATTATTTTCGATAGGATTTTCTTCCATTTGTGCCATTTTTACGGAAAATTCTTCTCCGCAGTAAGGACACACATCAAAATCTACATCTACCTGACCATTACAGTTAGCACAGAGTTTTAATCGTTTTTTATCTTCCATAATTACGTCCCTTTATTACCCGCTTTAACTTAATTGTGTCACAAAAGGTAGATTATAGCAATAGGTGCTATGTTTAAAATGTCAGGGATAAACCTACATGCATTCTACTTTTAGCATCACTACCCCACAATCTGCCTTTAACACTCTTCAATTGTATCCCGTAGTCAAAATAGAACTTTAAATTCTCCTTAATATCATACCTTGCTCCTGGCCCTATAGACAAAAGAACAGCAGTACTATGATCGATAACGTTTTTATCAGCATCTGTTACAAAACCGAAATCTAAGAAACAAAGAGCTCGAAATTTATCATCCCATCTTCTATGGGCCATTAAGCTACCTGGAGGAGTTCTAAATTCAAATTTTAATTGTCCACCCTTATCACCGATGACCTCATTTTCATCATATCCTCTTACTGAGAGGTGTCCTCCGACTGCCATTTCCTCTGTTGGCATTATTTTAGCATAGGAATATTGAAATAGGCCATCTAGAAGGAAAGTTGCGCCCGCTTTTACATCTTTGATAAAGTTAAAATGTAATACTTGATAAGTATAAGTACTTTTGGCTCCTGCTCTTTCTACTTTCATACAGTCGGTATTATTATAAGCACCGATATGGCCGGGGCTAACAATTATAGATAAAGCGAAAGCAGCATTAGCTGTTGCCCAGTTAAATGATCCCTCATAACTTGCCATGAATTGTGATATGCCTATTTTGTTATTATATAAATTTTCTATACCGTAGTTTTGGAAGTTGTTTGTCCTTCTCATATCGAAACCTACTACCAACTCATGTTTTAACACCCCAATACTATCGAAAAGAGAGTGCAATCTGCAGCCTATTTGCCAAGATATACCTCTTGTATCTGATCCTTCTGGTATATTGACATTATCTTGATGAGTGGGTCTAGATTCACAATAACTTCCAAATAATCTAAAGATATAACGCCAATCCATAGGGATAAAATAATTACCTGAGAAACACCACCAATGTTTAAAACTAGCAGCTGAAGAAATTTGTGCCTCTACACGTTGATCTTTTCTAAAGAGGCTACCCATTTGTACACCGTAGGTTTGACGGTAATTTCCAGCTACTGGGTAACGGTTATGGTCGAACATAGCGTATACTTTTAGAGGGTAACGATCTCGTATTTTCAAAAATATATCGGTATCTCCGGCATTTTCTCCTCTTTCATAGATAACATCGACTGTACGAAAAGGATCTCTATTTAAAAAAGAAACGTTATTCATTATGCGGTTTATACAGACTGGATCCCCCTGTTTTACAGAAACAGCTTTAGAAACATCATTATTGGAAAAATATCTTCCACCTGTTGCTTTTACTTTTCCTAGTTTTCCTTTAGTTAATAGTATTTTAAGCTGTCCACTAGTCACATCTTGTCCTTCTGGAAAACTCACTCCGACAAATGGCAATCCATTATCCTTATAATATTCAACTATACTATCTTTGACGTTATTTAAAAGTTGTTGATTAATTTCTTTTCCAAGGTATTTTTTTAGTACTTTATCAATTTTTTTATCTTTAAACTTAACAATTATTTTCTCCTTATAAGTTGCTGTATCATTCTTATAAGTAGTATAATCATCATAAACAATGAATGTATTGACTGTTGCTGCTTGTACCAACAATCCACAACCTAAAAAAAATCCAATTAGATATCTTATCATCACATCACCTTATACTAAACATAGGTGGCAGTAAAAATATTTTCAAGAAAATATTAATTTGCGAAAGAATTTATTTTTTTTTCATAGAGAATAATAGTATTATCATTCCACAAAAAGCGATCAATACAAAAGCAATAATTGCTTTAGATAAGATGCTATTACTTTTTGTTACTGATTGAACGTCCTTTTGTGGTTGATACAGAAAAGCATTGTTTACAATTTGTGTTTTTAATGTTGCGACAGGCATAGTTACCTGTCGACTTTGTTCTAATCTATTCCTATATGTTAAACTATCTTTTTGCATTAGTAGTTTATCTATTAAGAAATCCGAATGAGGATAAGAGAGCCAGGTAGCGTCATAGACTGCTGAGGTCGTAACGTATGGCCATATGATAGTTTGTATATTTGTTACATAACCGATATTTGTAGCTTCATGATGTGCTAAATCAACATATACAGGACGTGTCCAAAGAGAAAAATCCAAAATATTATCACTCCCTCCATCTCCATCTAATGTTCCGCTAATACCAGCATTAGGATAAATTACGAAGCGATCATTAAGATTGCCACCAATAATGTTTTGCATATTTACAAAATTAGTTTTTCCAACGGATCCGGCATTGATTTGTTTTATAAGCCACAATTGATTATCGACATTTTCTCCTATAAGGGTATTTCCTATGCCTCTACCTGTTATTAATCCTGAGATATAACAACCTCTGAGCCAGAAGGTATCATTATTCCATCCTGACGTTAAATTTTTGACATTGCTGAAGACAATCAATCCATCTGCCTTGCTCACATATCCACAATCATTATTGGTAATAGTCCACAAATTGCCACCTACCTCTATTGTTAGGGTATCTGAGAAGTCACTATTGCCAAGAACCACACTAATAGTGTTTGGAATATCATAAAAAACAAAAGAAGTATTTTGGGTATCGGAGGCTATTAATACATTATCGTTTTGACCTGCGGTTATCTTGTTTATATTAGTAACTCCTTCTGAAAGCCCTCCATATACACCTGTTGCTATTTTTTCTGGAAGATTTACTAAAACAGAATCTACATATAAGCTATAATCCAACCATTGCGTACCAGTTTCACAACCTACTATTTTACCACTAATATCACAACCATCATAGAATATGAAATGGTTATTGCCTCCATTACATCTGATCTCTGATTGGACATCACCACCATCAATAATGTAAGTATTAGTTACTGTAGAATCTCCTGATCCAACTAGTGTATCTATAATGCCTAACGATGAAATATGAAAGGTGTCTCCATAGATACTGCCGATGAGAACTGACACATTTTCACATGAACAATATACATTGCCACTTGTTAAAATATTCACAGAATTGGCGCCAGTAATATTCCATGTATTAACAACATTATCACCTATTATCACATTAGAAAAATCACCTATGCTTCCTCCTATTTGAGTAATGTTAGTGATACCATCTTGCTCACCACTATTAACACCAGATGCTATTTTGTTGCCTAAATCGACATAGATATTGTCATTATATATGTTATAATCCAAACATTTTATTGTACCTTGTGCACCACCATCAATTTTTCCACTTATCATTGCTCCTTCATGAAAAATAAAGTAATCGTTACCATTTCCCCCCGTTATTTGTTGTGTTACATCTCCTCCTGCATAAAGATGATAATAATTTGTTACAGAAGCATCTCCATTTCCTGTTATTACATCTATTATTCCCTCGCTATTCACGTTAAATGTATCCCCTAATGCACTTCCAACGGTACGTGAAATATTCTCAAATGTGCAATACGGTTTATCCGGTGAATTTTGACTTGCTACCGTTCCGCTATATGTTCCGGTTACTTTCCAATAGTTTTGTCCTGTCCTACCAGTTAATATTCCATACACTATTTTACTTCCACATACTTCATTAATATTGCTAATTCCACCTGCAGTTTCTGCGTATACTCCCGTCGCTGACTCATTGTTTAAGTTAACAAATATTCTTGATGTATAGGAGCTATAATTCAAACGTTTTGTAGGTGTAGTTTCCTCACTTATAATTCCTCCATTTATTTTTCCTTTAATGGCACATTTATCAGTAAATACAAATGTATCATTACCGCTTCCTCCGGTAATACCTCCTGTGACATCTCCTCCATGTATATTGTAAGTGTTTTCTAGATTACCACCTGTTATCGTTTTTACACTTCCTCCAGCGTTGACATTAAATATATTTTTACATAATCCACCGTGCAGAGTATCTATATGATCAAAGTTACAATACGTAGTTAATGGATTACCACTAGCTATACTACCGCTTCGTTCTGCGTTAATGATCCAAGTGCTATCACTATCTTTACCTGTCAATTCGCCATAAACTGTCCCGCTACCTATTACTCTATTTATGTTACTGATACCTCCTGTTACTCCTGTAGCCGCCCCCGTTTGCAAATTAACAGCTATGTTTCTGGTATCTGAATTATAATTTAAACATTTTGTATTTGAAGATATAATGCCACCATCTATTTTCCCGCTTATGGATTTGTTATCTCCAAACATGAAATAGTCATCTCCTAGCCCCCCGGTAATGCTATTAGCAACATTTCCTCCAGCAATATTATAAATATTAGTGTGTCTACTTCCAACGATTGTGTTTACCACCCCTGTATTCAAATTAAATGTATTACTTAACCCACTTCCTATCACTGCAATATTGTCAGCATTAATATTCGCGTTAATAGTAAAACGACAGTTGCTTGATTGTCCTATATTAAAAACTACATTTTTATGATTGACATTAAGGTCAGAAGATACACATACCTCACGACTATAGGTAGTGATATCAGAAAGAAAAGTGTGATTCGTTTGAAAATTAATTAAATTAGAATTGATAATGTCTCCGAAACAACAGGTAGAAAAGCTTATAATTTTACTTAAAGCACTATCATATATTACTAATCCTGCAGAAGATGCACCAATACTTATATTTTGAAATGGTGTTCTAGGATAAATAGTAAATGTCTGATTACCAGAAACATTTGCTCCTATATTCACACTATCGCATTCGAATATAACGCGTCCCGAACTAGTGAGTCCATGTTGTCCATTTTCAACATTAATAGCTGTACCAATAAAATGCAAATTAGCAATCTGAAAATTATTTTGTGAGTTAATATACAAGGTACCAGTATTAAGAACATTACCAAATGTTATCAGGGGAAACTCTTTGATATTAGCTAAAGAAGTATCACTTATTACTAAATTTCCGCTAGCTTGAGTACCAATCCCCATAGATATATTCGAAGTTTTAGGATAAAGAAAAAAACCACCACTACCAGAAACATTTGCTCCTATATTCACACTATCACATTGAAACTTAACTCTGCTTGAACTAGTGAGTCCATGTTTTCCATCTTCAACATTAATAGCTGTACCAATAAACTCTATCAAAAACGTATTAAAATTATTTTGTGAGTTAACATACAAGGTACCAGTATTAAGAACATCACCAAATACCAAGTGTGAAAAGTTAGTGATATTGGCCAGAGAAGTGTCATTTATGAACAAATCTCCCTGAGCATGGGTACCAATACCCATAGATATATTTGAAGTTTTAGGATAAATAGTAAAGTATCCATTTGTATCACTGGTTGTAACTTCAGCATTGATATTTACATTATTGCACTGAAATGTAACATCTCCAGAACTTGTAAGAGCATGACTTGAAACACAAATTTCCGAACCAATAAATTTTACTTTGTGAAAGACGTACGTGGAATTAATATTTATGGTATTTGTATTTGATGCATCGCCAAAATACCACTCACTAAACCCACTAAGTTGTATTAGACTGGCATCATTAATCACTAAATCGCCACTACCGCTACCTATTCCTATACTTTTGCCTACAGTTTTAGGATAAATCGTAAATGTTTGATTTTTCCCTCCATGAATCAATGATTCTATTTCTACATTATCACATTTAAATAAAACATTACCAGAACCTGAAAGCCCTGAGCCATCTTTTTCCACATTAATCAACGAGCCAACGAAATCCACATCGTAAAAATTATTTCCCGAATTAATGTTCACTGTAGAAGTATTCTCGGTGTCACCGAATTCCAGAAGAGAATACCGATTATGACTAATATTCAGCAAAGACTCATCGCTTATTACTAAATCGCCTTTCGCTCGATCTCCAATACCTATAGACTTGTTTTTGGTTTGAGGATAAATGATTAGGCTTGCTGATTTAATTTCAGCTCCTATAGCAATACTATCGCCCTTTAAGATAGTATCACTCGAGAATATTTTTAATGAAGAAATACCTATAGAATTAACCCCAGTTCCTGCTGTGCCAGTTAAGGTTGCTAAACGGCTGGCGATCACATTATGATCAAGATATACACCATGATTATAGTCACCGGCAATACCCCCAACGCCTGTCAGAGTAAGGTTCGTGGCCTCTAATGGCGCATTAACATAAATGCCATAATTTTTCCCATTAGAATCACACCCTGCAGTTCCTAACAAGGTGATATTACCATTAACACTAATACGCCCAGTATTAGTAATTGAGATACCACACTCTTTCTCCAGCAATTCATAAGAAGTTCTCTTATAACCTGTACCAGTTAATAAGATACCACCTTGCCCCATAATCGTTCGATGTACAACAATTCCCCCTTTATTTGCCGTAAAATCTAATGCGATACTATCTTTGCTACCCGCTAAATCAATATCGCCTCCTACAACATATATGCCTCCGGCTGCTTTAATCGTTAATTTATAATTCTGAACAATAATATCACTTGTAATCGTAACATCACCATTTTGATCACCACTTGAACCAGTTATTATTGTAACCGCATTGTTGTTCAGTTGGCGTGATAATTCTCTTGCCGATATTACAGCGGGAGAACCATTTGGTGTATATGTGTTGGAATCATAAGTTTCATTTTTAGTATCATCATGAGATATTGTTACGTTATAGGGATCAAAAAGTAAAGTTCCCACTTTTCCATTATAAGCTTTAGTGTCTACACAACCATGAGGTATTAATCCTGTATAAGATGATATTTCAACAAAACCACCATCGCCACTAACTACTCCTCCTTTAGCTTCGATGTTGCCTAAAAAGATCGTTCCACAATTACTCCATATAATAACATTACCACCATTTCCTTCATTTAAAGCAGAAGCAGTAATAAATGCATATTTGTCGATGAAAGCTTGCCTTGCGCGTATGTTATTAGAAAGATCCTCTCCTATTGTGATGTTGCCACCATCAGAAATTTTAGAAGAAACATCTAAAATGGTATTGTTAACAGTAACATAATCACCATAAATAGTGATATCTCCACCCTCTTTGGACGTGATGTTTGCATCTATTATGTATATAGGGCCAGTTTCAGCGGCTAAGATTATACGCCCGTCTTTTTCCAAAATTTTATCTGCAGAAATAACACCACTTTGTTTTACAGCTATATTGTAGACGTTACCACCAGCAGCTTTCAGTTCAATATTCGCAGCTTTAATAATACCAGAGTTGTCTAAAGAGCCAAGAGCTTCAGATTTAATAAATACATGTTCTTGTCCCTCTTCTACAAAGTAGAGCTCTGTCGCAGCCCCTATGACAACATTAGATCCAGTAATTTCTCCCCTGTTCTCTATGTCACGAGCAAAGATATACACGCCATTATCTGCATGAATCCTTCCTTCGTTTATTATTTTACTCTCGCCTTTATCAAAATAATAAGATCCCTTAATAAACTCGTCATTGGACAGAGGAAGTGTGGACGCAATGAACTGAGCGGTATTGATTGTTCCATTTGGCCCTATAATGATACCATTCGGATTTACAAGATACACCTTGCCACTAGAAGTTAATGTCCCATATATCTTGGAAATATCTCCTCCTACTACTCGATTTAATATCGCTGCATTAGATGATGGCTGAATAAAATTCACGGTTTCTCTTTCCCCTATGGAAAAATCTTGCCAGTGAACTATGGCCTTCGGTGTTGTTTGCGTGATAGTAGTGTTATTTTGTGAAGTTGCAATAGTTGCATCACCATGGACAACTTCACCACCCGATGGCCCTGCAAATAACATTACAGGACAAATTAGTAGTAGAATTAAATTACATTTAAAATTCATTGTCTGCCTCCGCAGAACTATTTTTACAATAAACATTCACATTTAGTTTACGACATAAAACTTATTCCACATGCTACGCTTAATTCTATAGATAATTGATTATTGACTGAATGTCAATAAATATTTTAAAAAGATAAATAATTATAAAAAAACACATTGTTTATTATAAAACTCAATCTACACAAAAATATTTAATATTATTTTATTGCTTATTCTGAACTTTTAAGCAAACATTTTTCAATCTCATTGCTATTGTTCTCGTAGATCCGCATAATAAAGTTAATACGCGAAAGATCATTACAGAAAAAGCAATAACCATTTTAAGTATTTTATTATTATTTTTTTCTACAGTATCTATTACCACTATATTTGAAGACACAACGTATTATCCAATCTTGTTTTACTAGTATCGAAAAGCATTTTTCACAATTCGTTTTTCTAATAGTATTGCATTAGTTAGTCACCTTTTACTAGTTCTATTTTTTTTTCACATATGTCAATTTATCCTTTTTCATCAATAACTTATCGATAGAGAAATCTGAATGTGGATAAGAAAGCCAAGTAGTATCGTAAATTGCAGCTTTATCGCTTGCGCCCATTATTCTTGGCCATATAATTGTTTGTATGTTTGTCACATAACCGATATTTGTAGCCTTATTACGTGCCAAATCAACTTCTACAGGTATTCTCCACAAAGAATAATCTAAGATGTTATTAGATCCTCCACCGCCATCCAATATCCCACTGATACCAGCACGTGGATAAATCACAAAATGATCATTAAGATTTCCTCCAGTAATATTTTGCATATTTACAAAATGATTACCTCCTACAAATCCCTCGTCTACATCTTCTATATACCACATTTGATTATCTACATTTTCTCCAATGAAGGTATTACCCGTACCACGTCCTGTTATTAATCCTGAGATATAGCATCCCCTTAACCAGAAGGTATCATGACCACTATTACCACCAATTATATTTTTTATACTTGAGAAATTAATTAACCTATCGCCTGATAAATTTTGAATATAACCACCATCGTTTACTGTGATCACCCATAAATTACCACCATCTTCCATGGTTAAATCATCTGTAAAACTGCTATTTCCTATTACTGTAGTTGTACCAGTTGGAATAGCATTGAAGACAAAAGAAGTATTTTGTGTATTAGAAGCTACTAGAGTGTTATTTGTTTGTCCTCCTGTTATTTTTGTTATATTAGAAACACCACCAGGTAATCCTCCATATACCCCTGTCGCTGCTCCTGTAGATAGATCTACTGCAACATTACCTGTACAATCACCGTAATCAAGCCATTGTTCACCATTTGTATAACCTACTATTGTACCACTTATATCGGAATCATTAGAGAATACAAAATGATTATTACCTCCATCACATGTAATTCCGGAAGAGACATCTCCACCTTCTAAGATATAAGTATTAGTTACTGAAATATCTCCTAATCCGATTATTGTACTTATGCTGCCACTTGGTTCAATGTTAAAAGTATCTCCGTTAACGCTACCAATAAGATGTGGGATATTTTCGAAAGTGCAATATATGTTAGTACCACTTACAATATTAGCAGCATTAGCTCCCGTAATATTCCATTCATTAACAACATCAGCACCTAATAACGTATTATCAAAATCACCTACGCTTCCAATAATTTGGTTAATATTAATGATTCCATCAGCATTTTCTCCGAAAATAGCTGTTGCTAATTTATTATTTAAATCAACATATATCGTGTCATTATATCCTAAATAATTAATACATTTTGTTGTTCCGTATAAACCACCATCGACTTTACCCGTTATCGCTGCGTTTTCATAAATCACAATGTAATCTCTACCGTTACCTCCTGTTATTTGTTGTATTACATCTCCTCCGTCATAGATATTATAATGATTTGTTACAGATTCATCTCCACTACCGGTTATAGTATCTATACTGCCTCCCGTATTTACCTTGAACGTAGTATCTGCTGCACCTCCAACAACTTCATTCATATGATCAAACGTACAGTATGCAATTAATGGTGTGGCACTATATGCTATTGTACCACTATAAACATCATCAATATTCCATTCGCTGCTCGTATCTTCTCCAGTCAGTATTCCATACGCCGTAGAGCTACCTGATACCATGTTAATATTAGAGAAACCGCCATCAATGCCTGTGGCAGCTTGTTCTTGTAGATTAACATTAATTTGAGTTGTATAATTACTGTAATCCAACCAATTTGTTCCATCGGCACTACCGATAATTTCACCTGTTACTCCCTTGGCATTTGTGAAAGAGAATTTATTATCCTCACTGCCGCCAACCAATGTATCAACATCTACAAAATCACAATAAACGCTATCACCTGTCTTTATATCTCCAGTATTGTTGTTGGTAATATCCCATACATTCGTAACATTTCTACCCGTTAACGTTCCATATGCTGTAGTGCTTCCGTATACTGTATTTATATGACTAATGCCACCT
>Ga0233425_10003905_pt1 | contig 26020 bp, 28 predicted proteins | sample Watercolumn_Towu_2_FD_181712 | JGI IMG/M metagenome (GOLD analysis project Ga0233425, IMG submission 181712) | Freshwater microbial communities from Lake Towuti, South Sulawesi, Indonesia - Watercolumn_Towuti2014_140_MG | ecosystem: Environmental > Aquatic > Freshwater > Lake | place... | reverse complement strand
CACTCCCTCAAGCCGCATCCACGACCTGACGTCAAACTCCGACGGATTCCGCGGTGGCCCGATCGCTGCCAACGCCCCGCGCAATCTCACCCGGTCCCCGCGCGCCGGCGCGGGCAACGGTCCCACGACCGCGATGGAAACCCGGGGCGAACGCGCCTCTCCACCGGCCACAAGTCGCGAAACGTCGAGGAGAAACCGCGTCCGATGGGTGCCTGAGGGAACCGGCTCGACGGCCACAACACCCTCGACAACCACCGCGATTCGCTGCGCCCCGAGTTCCATGGCCAGCGCCGCGGCGGGCGACTCGTTCGTGCGCCACTGATACGCCGCTCCGAAGGCCGCGAACACCGCCAGCAGGACCCACGGCGTCTCGCGCCTCCAAACCCACACGGTCAAAAACAGGAGCGCAAGGCTGACGAAAATCCACGCCCCGCCCGTCCAGCCGGACGAAACAACGATACCTCCCATCGCCGCCACCATCAAGGCACCGAACGGCAACCGCTGGCGAAAAATGGGAACCGTCGTCACGGCTGACCACAGAACTTCAAAAGGACCGTCTCTGTCGTCTTCTCAGCTTCAAAGTAAAACCGCAACCCGCCGTCGCGGCCGCGAATGTCCTCCGGAACGGCACAACTCGCCCTCCGGGAGTGGATCTGGTGAATTCCGGGTCCGCGATTCAAATACGGCGCGCCCCAAGCTTCAAGAATCAGGGCCCTCCGACAGCGGTCCAGAAGAAACTCCTCAAGCGGTGATCGCTCAAAGTGCTCGAAAAACACGTTCGCGGAGCGCTCAATATCCGCATAGTCGAAACGTCCCATTTCCCGCACTCCGCGCGCCGGCAGGCTCTCCCACCCGCCCCGTACAATCCCCGCGCGAATCCGCGCATCAAACCCTGCAAGCCGGTTGCGTTTTGAGAGCGTGTTAATCGAAACGAAGACGGGAACCCCGATCCCGGCGTCCATCATCACCCTCACATGGTCGATCTCACGGGGGTCCGGGTGATTCTCGACCGACGCACGAAGGTCACCGCCTGCCGCCACCACCAGCGGGCCGGTCGGAAAATTCGCGCCTGCCCCTTTCGAATTCACCCCGTCGCCGCCCGAATCCTGGCGTCAGTTGAATGAGAACGGACTGTAAAGCGACTCCTCATAGCCGGAGTCATACCAGTCGTCGATCGCCGGCGCATTGTAGGCGAACGGCTGTTCGTCCTGATAATACGGACTGTTGTAATACTGGTCCTTCTGCATCTTCGCCACGCGGGCCTTCTGCTTCGGTGAATTGTTCCCATAGAACCCCTGCGTTTCCGAAAGATAATTCAACACCTGCGGCGAGGCGCCGTCGGCCTTCAGTCCCGCAAGCTGGGAGTAGGAAAAATTGTAAACCGCCCGCGTGCTGTTAAGATAGCCAACGATGATGTTCGACGGCACGCCCTTGCTCACCAAGTTGTCAATGTCCTGATAGTCGAGGACCCGGCCCGTGTTCATCTTGAGAACCGTGCCGGAATCCACCCCGCACGATGTCACGGCCGACGTGATCGCAGGGTCAACCTGCGGACCCGTGGCGCAACCCACGATCAACAGGGAACAAACGGCTGCCAGTGCGTTGGGGACTGATGAGGTGTGAAATTTCATGGGACTAAGGAACTCGCAGGCTGATCGCCTCGTGGGAATCGTTCTATCCGCCGCGCGGGCCGATGGCAAAAACAAAAACCCGGCCCCTTGGCCGCCCGGATTTTCAACTGAATGACAGCTTGGTCACCCCTGCCGCCGAGGCAGCGTTAAGGACATCCATCACCCGCTCATGCTTGGTCTGCGGGTCAGGACGCAGGATCACAGGGTCCTTCCCCCCGAACTTGTCAATGGTCTCCTTCAGCCACGCCTTGAGCTCCGGAAGCTCCTTGCTCGTCGGCGTGTCGTAAACCTTGCTGTTCATCTGCACCTTCCCATCGGGAAAAATATCGATGATGATCGGGGTTGTCGGAACCGAGGCCGCCGAGGCGTCAGCCCGGCCGCTCGGCAGATTGATGTTCAGTTCCTTCTCGATGACCTGCGATCCGGCCGATGCCATGAAAAACAAAAGCAGCACGAACACAACGTCCACCATCGGGGCGATCTGAAACCCCGCATCCCCGTCTTCTGATACTCCTCCTCCGGCCATGGCTCAGGAAAAACGGACGGTCTGTGTTCTCATCTCGGTCATTTCGAAATTCACGACGCCTTGCGCGAGGTGTCCTCCTTGTCGACAACGGAAAACGTGACGTTGCCCACGCCGGACTTTCCGACGGCCTCAAGCAGCTGCCGCATGTATTCGTAACGAACCTCCTTGTCGGCGCGGATCAGCACGCGAACAAGCGGGTTCGAGGCAACCTTGCCTTGAAGCAGATTCACCAGATCGCCGGGCGACGGATACGTCTTCTGATCGACCTCGATCGCGGTCACATTGTTCATGGGCACAAACGTGACGTTGATGATAACCTGTCCCGGGTTGTCCTTTGCCTCCTTGGCCTCCTTGGCAACCGGCAGGGCGACATTCTTGTTGGACTGCAACACTTCGGTCGAACTGATCGACATGAAGAACACAAGAAGCACCAGAAGAATGTCGATCATCGGCGCAATCTGGAACTCCGGATCGACCTCCGGCTCGCCCTTGCGGCGCTTTTTCCCGTGCCTGTGCGCTTCCTCAGACATCAGGCCCAGTCAAGCGTCGCCCCGCAATGCGGGCAGGGATTCTGGCCGGCCTGAATCGCGCCGTTGCAGACCGGACAATTGGTCGTGAGGGCCATCGATACCTTCCGCGACCCGCCATGACCTGCCCCCGGTGCGCCGGCACCGGCCTCAAAGTTCTCACCGATCCGCACACCGGAAAGTTCCGCAAACGGGATGTCCTCGACAAGACGGTTCAACTTGTCGTCGGCATTCACGAGAACGATCGTCGCGCGGTTCCGGAAATAATAATAAAAGATGAACGCCGGAATCGCAATGAACAGGCCGCTCGCCGTCGCCATGAGCACCTCGCCAATCCGCAGGGCGAGGCTGCGGGGATCGGCCACACCCGATGAGCCAAGCACGGCGAACGCTCCCATCATTCCGATAACCGTTCCCAGCAGCCCGATCATCGGGGCAATGACTCCGATGACCGAGAGATAGCTGTTTTTCGTCTTGAGAATCTGCGCCTCACGGATGCCGTGCTCGATCAGAGCCGTCTCCACGGCTTCCTTGCCGCGGCCGAGCCGCTCAAGCGCCCCTTTAAGCACCAGCGCGATGTAGGCCTTGTTCGCCCGGCAAACTTCCCAGGCCTCCTGATAGTTCCCCGCGTGAATCGTGCTCTGCAGCGATTCGACAAGCGCCTTCGGGGCCAGTTGCTCGTCACGGAGAGTAATGAAAAGCTGGATGATAAAGGTCAACATCACCATCGACGTACCGAGAATACAGATCCAGATCATCACGATCAACGGCCCGCCATGAAGGATCGTCTGGATGATATTCATGTTCTCCGGAGTCTCGCTCGCTGCCGATGCGGTAGGCAGGGCACCGGAGGCGGCAAGAAGGACGAGGGCTAGGACTCGGACGATGGTACGGTGGGACTTGGTCATTTTTTCTGATGATAACTGAAACTTACGGAACGATCACTTTCTTCTGCTCGAGGGCATTCGCCCGCGCCTCGGCCTTGGCGACAACCGCTTTGTCCTCACGGAACACCGTCGCGGCCAGAAGGTAATTTGAGAGGGCGGCGGGATTGTCACCGGTGGATTCCTGAATCTCCCCCATCAGCAGCAGTGCACGGCCGAAGACCGCGTTCTCACCAGCGGAGGGATAAAGTTCCTTCGCCGCACCCTCCACGATCGGCGTCAACTTCGCCCGCGCCGTCTCATAGTCCTTCTTGGCAACCGCAATTCTCGCGAGCCCGACGTCGGCCGAATTCGCATCATCCGGATACGCCTTTTGAAAATCCGCAAAAGCTGCCTCGGCCTCGGTGATCTTTCCGTCGGTGACGTAGGCCTCCCCGAGGAGCGCGGCAGCACGCGAGGACCATTTTGTCGGAAGGCCGAGATACGTGCCGACCAGCGGCTTCAGTACCGCGATCGTGGCGGCTGCATCGCCCTTCTGCCAGGCCGTAACGGCGTCATCGAACGCCTTCGGCGGCGTCATCGTCACCGAGGACACGCCGGCAAGCGGGATCCCCGTCTCAGCCGGACCCACCTTGATGCGCAGTGAATCTCCCGTCACCCCAAGGATCTGACCCTCCCGGCGCTGACCGTCCTTGAGAACCACCGCATCCTGCGAAAAAGCGGACGAAACCAAGAGGCCAATGGCGGCCAGAATCAGGGTGGCCGGGGAGACGCTTGCTTTCATCAGGCAAACGCATTAATCACTTTTTCCCCGCAAATCAACAAACTTTCGAGAAGACTGACCATGATCAACCTCCTTCGCAAGAACCAGCGCAGCCTCATGCTGATCGTCGCGATCCTCACGATCGTCGCCTTCATTTTCCTCTACAACGACACCATGCTCGACAAGCTCAGCACAGTCCGCGATCCGAAAATTTACGGCCAGTCTTTGAATCCGGGTGCCATCGACAGGCAGGTCAAGAACTACCAGCTGACCGTCGCCCTCGGGCAATACGACCTCCTCTCGAAGCTCGGCGGCGCGACGATGGACCGCTCACAGGCCCTTGAGGCGTTCGTGTGGAATCTCCTCGTTCTTCAGCACGAGGCCCGCTCGATGGGAGTGCAGCCGACCGACGACCAGGTCGCCAACCGGATCAAAACAATCCCGGTCTTTCAAACCAGCGGTCAGTTTGATCCGACAAAATACGCAGCGTTTGTCCGCGACCAACTCGCCCCCCGCGGGTTCACGGAACGCCAGCTCGAAGAGGTCATCCGCGACTCGCTGCGCGTCGAACGAATCAGCAGCATCGTGGAAGCTCCGGCCGCCGTCAGTGACGCGGAGATGCGCGCTGCGGCGCGGATCCTTCAGCCGGTCACCGCGACCGTGGTCCTTTTCGACGCCACCGCAGCCAAGGCGGGTGTCAATGTTCCCGACGCCGATGTGGCTTCCTATTACGAGAAAAACCTGTCCAGTTTGAACACCGAGGAAACCCGCGCCGTGCGCTATGTCGCGTTCGAACTCCCCGCAGGCTCAAATCTCGAGGGAAAGGCAAAGGTCGACGCCCTCCAAAAACTGGCGGATGCCGCCAGCCAGTTCGTGGAGAGCCTCCCGGGCCGGGCGGGCGGATTCGAGACGGCGGCGCAGGCCGCCGGCCTCACCGTCCGCGAGTCGCCGGATTTCAACAGGGCCGGGACGATCCAGGGCACCCAGACCGGCGATGACTCCGCGAAGCAGCCCGCCACGACCATCGCATCCCTCGCTCCCGCCACCTTCCTCCTCCCGGGTCAGGGAACAGTCAGCGACGTCATCCAGGTCGGTGACGCCTTCTATGTGGCCGAGGTTTCCAGAGTCACCCCGCAGCGTCCACTCACCCTCGCAGAAGCAACCCCGCAGATTCGCAGTCGCCTCCTCGAAATCGCAACCGGCAGCGCCATAGCCGCGATCGCCGGCGAGAAAATCACAAAGGTCCGCGAAGCCCTTGCCGCCGGCAAAACCATCGGGGACGCCGCCGCTGCGGCCGGACTTCAGACCCGCGCCCTCGACAAGGTCGTGCCCATGGACGACAAGGCGACGCCCGAGCAGCGCACATTTATCTTCCCGACGGTTTCGCTCCGCGAGGGCGAACTCTCCAATGCAGTGCCAAACGCCGATGGCGCTTTCGCCGTCTTCCTCAATGCCCGCGCTCCGCTCGATGAAAAAGTTTACGAGGAACGCAAGGCCGAGATTCTGGATGGCCTCTTGGACAACAAACGCGACCTCCTCTTTGCAGAGTGGCTCCGGGTCGCGCGCGACGCCGCAAACATCACCGTTCCCCGCTCAAACCGAGGATGATGGACTCCAAGGTCGCCGATCTCTTCGATGACGCCACCGGTGACATCGCGCTCGGCGAACTTGATGCGGCCATTGAAAAATACCGCGAATGCGTCACCCTCGCCCCGGATTTCTTTGACGGCTGGCATGCGCTCGGCATGGCGCTCATGAAGACCGGCCGCCATGCCGAGGCCATCAATGCCGGCCTCAGGGCCGTCCACCTCCACCCGAACGACCAACTCGCATGGTCAAGCCTCTCGATGTTTTACGTCCGCAACAACCAGATCGCCGAGGCCGAGGCGGCCGGCGCGAAAGCCCGCATCATCTCGTGGGGCGGAAAAGTCGACCCCTCCGCCCTCCCGCCACTCCCGGCCTGACCCATGCCTGAACCGTTTTTCATCACCACGGCGATCGATTATACCAATGGAGCGCCGCACATCGGACACGCCTACGAAAAGGTCCTCGCCGACGTGGTGGCCCGCTACCGGAGGCTCCGCCGCGAGGATGTTTTTTTTCTGACCGGCGTCGACCAACACGGACAAAAGGTCCAGCAGAGCGCGGAGAGTGCGGGTATCCCGCCGCAGGAATTCGTCGACGCCGTCACGGAAAAATTCCTTGCACTCTGGACGAAGCTCGACGTGCGCTACGACCGCTGGGCGGCGACCACCGACCTGGTCCACAAGGAGTGCGTCCGCAAAATCCTCTCGCGCCTCAATGCCGCCGGCCAGATCTACAAGGCGCGCCGCTCGGGCTACTACAGCGTTCGGCAGGAACAATTCCTCACCGACAAGGAACGCGGACCCGATGGCGGATTCGGACCCGAGTGGGGCGAGGTCGAATTCCGTGAGGAGGAAAACTACTACTTCAAACTCGCGGAGCACAGGCAATGGCTCCTCGACCTCATCGACAAACGCTCCGCACAGGGAAAACCGCTCGTTCTTCCCGATTTCCGCGTGGCCGAGCTTCGGAATGCCGTCGAAAAGCTCGAAGGCGACCTCTGCATCTCCCGCCCGAAGGCCCGCCTCTCCTGGGGCATCGAATTCCCCTTCGATCCCGAATTCGTCACCTACGTGTGGTTCGACGCTCTCGTGAATTACATCAGCTTCGCCCCCGGCTACGACCCTGAAGCACTCGCCCCCGATCCCTCATTCTCGCGACTCTGGCACACCGTCGTTCACGTCATCGGCAAGGACATCCTCATCCCGGCTCACGGCGTCTACTGGCCGGTCATGCTCAAGGCTCTCGGCTTCACGGATGATGAAATGCCCACACTCCTCGTTCACGGTTGGTGGAACATCGCGGGCACAAAAATGAGCAAGAGCCTCGGGAACATCGTCGACCCGAACGCCCTCGCGGACAAATACGGGGCCGGGGCCCTCCGCTATTATCTGATGAGCGACATCGCCACCGGCCGCGATTCCGACTTCAGCGAGGAACGCCTCATTCAGCAGTTCAATACCGACCTCGCCAACAACCTCGGCAATCTCCTCAACCGCTCGCTCAACATGACGGCAAAATACCGCGGGGGAAAACTCACCGCGGCTTCCCTCGATGCCGGATTGATCGCCCCGGATGGTGTGACCGGCGCCCTCCGTGGATACCGCGAAAAAATGGACGGGTTCCGTGTCAATGCGGCGCTCGCGGACGCCTTGTCAATCGCCGTCCAATGCAATGCCATGATCGACGTCCAAAAGCCGTGGGCGCTCGCCAAGGATCCGGCCCGCGGAAAGGATCTCGACGCCGTCCTCTATACCCTCGCCGAGTCACTCCGCATCACAGCCATCCTGATCTCGCCCGTCCTCCCGCGCGCCGCACACGGAATTTTCGACCAACTCGCGTGGAAACCCGATTCCGCAGGATCGGACTCCCGCTTCGCCCTGGATGACACAAACTGGGGCGGACTCCCCGACGGCCACGTTCTCGGTGCGCCCGTGCCCCTTTTCCCACGCATTGACGTCAGTGAGTGAACCACGAAAGCCGACCATCAGGGAACAGGCGGAGTACCTCGGTCTCCGCGCCGCAGCCGAAACCTTCCGACACCTTCCGTTTCGCTGGATCAAGCCAGTCGCCGACCTGACGGGCGCTTTGATTTTCCAGCTCGACCAACGCGGAAAATCCGTCGCCCTCGCGAATATCGAGGCCGCCTTCCCGGGCAGATACACGCACGGCGAGAAAGTCCGCATCGCCCGCGATTCCTACCGGACCTTCGCACGGACGATGCTCGAACTCTTCTGGGCTCCCAACATGAACGGCGACTTTGTCAGAAGCCACGTTGTCTTTGAAGGTTGGGACACCGACTACTACCGCCTCGACCCCGCGAAGCCCGCCATCTACGCGTGTTTCCATTTTTCAAATTTCGAATGGCTCGCCCTTGCGGGCTCCTACTCCATCACGCCGGGTCCTGTCATCGCCCAGCGTTTCCGCAATCCTCTCCTCGGCCCCGTCTTCGACAACCTCCGGAAGAGCACGGGTAACGAGGTCATTCCGCAGGAACGGGCGATGATCCGGATGCTCAAGCACCTCAAGGGTGGGGGAAAGTTCGGCATGCTCTGCGACCTCAATCTCGACCCTCGCGAGGGCAGCGTCGTCATCGAATGTTTCGGCGGCCTCCTTACCAGTGTCACGCAAACCCATGCCGCCCTTGCGCAACGGACTGGCGCAGCAATCGTGCCTGTCGAATGCCGCCCCGAGCCAGGCGGAACCTACCGCATCATCCATCACAAACCCATCGAGTGCCCGCCCGACGCCGATCCGCGCGAAATCACCCAGCAGTGCTGGAACGCCCTCGAACCGGGCATTCACAAATTCCCGGGCTGCTGGCTCTGGGCTTACAAACACTGGCGCTACAAACCGCGCAATGCCTCCGACCGCTACCCGTTCTACGCCAACCACGCCGACCGCTTCGACAGCCTTGTCGAAAAACTCTGACCCTCATCACCCCCCCGCACCTGAAAACCGATCAACGCGTTTGACCGGGACCCGTGTTTCCCTAAACCTGTCGGAGTATCCATGAAAAAAGTCCGGATCGGAATCATCGGCGTCGGCAGCATGGGGCAGGTCCATGCAGCAAACATTCGCAACGGAAAATGCCCGCGACTTGAGGTCACCGCAGTGGCCGACCCGTATGCGCCAAACCTCGAAAAGGTCGATGCCCCCCTCAAGTTTTCCGACACACGCTCATTGGTGGAGTCAGGCGCAGTCGACGCCGTGCTCATCGCAACCCAGCACTACGACCACACAACGTCGGGCATCGCCGCCCTCGAAGCGGGTCTTCACGTGCTGGTTGAAAAACCCATCTCCGTCCATGTCGCGGACTGCCGGCGCCTCATCGCCGCACACACGCGTCCCGGACAGGTTTTCGCCGCCATGTTCAACCAGCGCACCGACCCGCACTACGCAAAAGTCCGCGACCTCATCCAAAGCGGCCAACTCGGCACGATCCAGCGCATCCAGTGGACCATCACCAACTGGTTCCGCACCGAGGCCTATTATTCCAGCGGTGGTTGGCGGGCAACATGGTCGGGCGAGGGCGGTGGCGTTCTCATGAACCAGTGCCCGCACAATCTCGATCTCTTCCAGTGGCTCTTCGGCATGCCGGAAAAAATCACGGCCACCTGCCGCTTCGGCCGTTATCATGACATCGAGGTCGAGGATGATGTCACCACCTGCCTCGAGTACGCCGATGGTCACACCGCCACATTCATCGCCTCCACCGGCGAATTCCCCGGCACAAACCGGCTCGAGGTGGCCAGCACCCGGGGCCGCCTCGTCGTGGAAGACTCGGTGGTCAGGTGGACACGTGCGCAGGATGATGTTTCCGAGTTCAGCCGGACAACTGAAAAGCGATTCGAAGGCCCCGAAACATGGGAAATCCTGATCCCAACCCATGGCACGGGCGATCAGCATGTGGGCATTCTGAATAATTTCGCCGATGCCATCCTCGACGGCACCCCGCTCATCGCACCGGCCGCGGAGGGCATTCATTCCGTCGAACTCGCCAACGCCATGCTTTTGTCCGCATGGGAAGCCAGCCCGATCACGCTGCCCCTCGACGCCGCGGCCTACGAGGCCGCGCTCAAGAAACGGATCGAAAACTCCACCTTCGTCAAACACGTGAAAGAAGTCCCCACCGCGGCATCGGATCTGACGGCTTCGTTCGGAAAGGCCTGACCCATGAGGGACGGAATGACTTACGCCCCCAAAGGCAAACCCGCCCCCGTTGTAAAGCCGGGCGAATTCGTCTTCGCCGCAGCCCACCTCGACCACGGCCACATCTACGGTCAGTGCAATGGCCTCGTCGAAGCGGGCGGCGAGCTCCGCTACGTCCACGACCCCGATCCGGCTAAAGTCGCGGCTTTTCTCAAAAGCTTCCCATCGGCGAAACCAGTCGATGCCCTCGACAGAATTTTCGATGACCCGGATGTGCGCATGGTCGCCGCTGCTGCCGTACCCTGCGATCGCGGCCCGCTCGGCTGCCGCGTCATGGAAGCCGGGCGCGACTATTTCACCGACAAGTCGCCGTTCACCACGCGCGGGCAGCTCGAACATGCCCGCGCGGTTGCGAAGAATACCGCGCGGAAATACATGGTCTATTATAGCGAGCGTCTCCATGTGGAATGCGCCGTGCTCGCCGGCCAGCTCATTGCCGACGGGGCGATCGGACGCGTCGTCCAGACCATGGGCACCGGTCCCCACCGGCTCAACGCGCCCTCCCGCCCCGCATGGTTTTTCGACCGCTCGAAGTACGGTGGCATCCTTTGCGACATCGGGAGCCACCAGTGCGAACAGTTTCTTTTCTTCACCGGTGCCCGCGACGCCCGACTCAATTCCAGCGCCGTCGCAAATTTCAACAGCCCCGCCCACCCCGGCCTCGAGGACTTCGGCGAGGCCTCATTCGCCGCAGACAACGGCACCTCAGGCTACTTCCGCTGCGACTGGCTCACGCCGGACGGACTCAGCTCATGGGGCGACGGCCGCACGATCATCCTCGGGACCACCGGGTTTATCGAACTCCGCAAATACGTCAACATCGCCTCGGGATCCCCGGACGGCGACCACCTCTATCTCGTCGATTCCAAAGGCGAACACCACATCCCCTGCGCGGGAAAGGTCGGATTCCCTTTCTTCGGCCAGCTCATCCTCGATTCCCTCAACCGGACCGAAAATGCAATGACCCAGGAACACGCCTTCAAGGCGGCCGAACTCTGCCTCACCGCCCAGGAACAGGCTGTCCGGCTTGCCTGAGAAAAATCACGCCGGCAGCGTGTCGTCGAGGGCGGCGAGCAGCGTCTTGATCGTCTCGTCGGTCTCATCACCCATGTTCGAAATGCGGAACGTCCTGCCCTTGATCTTGCCGTAGCCGCCGTCGATCACAAAGCAGTGTTTCTCACGGAGGGCCTTGATCCAGCCGGCCACATCGACGTCACGGTTGTTTTTGACGCACGTGAGCGAAAGCGAACGGTAGCCATCGGGCGCAAAGAACTCGAACCCACGCGCAGTCACCCACTCGTGAACAATCCCGTTCAGCCGCGCATGGCGCGCGTAACGATTCTCAACTCCCTCCGCAAAGATGTCGTCGAGTTTCGACGCCAGCGCGTTGATCAGCGGAATCACGGGCGTGCTCGGCGTCATGTCCTCCTTCTGATTCTTGGCGAACTCCACGAAGTCGAAATAATATCCGCGGTCCTTGATCGTCGCCGCCCGCTCCATCGCGCGCTCGGACACCGAGAAAAGCGCAAGCCCCGGCGGAAGCGCGAGCGCCTTCTGGCTCCCGGTCAGCAACACGTCAATCCCCAGGTCGTCCATCGGGATCGGCTGCGTGGAAAACGAAGAGACGGAATCCACGATGAACATCACTTCGGGAAAGTCGCGGAGCACTGCCGCGATCTCGCACAGCGGATTCCGGATGCCGCAAGATGTCTCGTTGTGAATCAGCGTGAACGCGTCGAATCCCCCCTCGGAGAGCTTCGCCCGCACGAGTTCCGGCAAAACCGGCTGCCCCCACTCGACCTGAAGCGCGACCGCTTCCTTCCCGCACCGCTGGCTCACGTCGAACCACTTGTCGGAAAACGCCCCGCACATGGCATTCAGCACCTTTTTTCCCGTCAAATTGCGGATCGCGCCCTCCATCACCCCCCACGCAGACGAAGTCGAAAGGAAGACCGGCCGGCTCGTGCCGAAGAGCGTCTGAAGGCGGGGCTGAACCGATGCGTACAGTTTCTTAAACTCCCCGCCCCGGTGGCCGATCATCGGCGCACACATCGCGCGATAGGTCTTTTCCGAAACCTCAACCGGCCCGGGAATGAATAGTTTGACCTGCTGTGACATACTGAAGCCGAGATGTTACGCCCCGGCCGTGCCGCGCGGCGAAGAAAATTTTCAGCCCCGTCTCACTGGCAGGCTTCGCACTCCCCGCCATTGCGCATCGCCTCGATCGAGCAGGCCATCTTCTCCTCGGCGGTGAACTCCTTGCGGGCCGTGGCGACGACGCCGCGGAGTTCCTTTTTCACATTGGTCGTCGGTCCCTCGATGCTCGATGCACCCAGCGTGCGGAGGTAATACGTCGTCTTCAAGCCCGTGTGCCAGGCACGGCGGTACATGTGGCTGAGCACTTTGATGTCCGGCTCGCTCAGGAAAAGGTTGACCGACTGTGACTGGTCGATCCACTTCTGGCGCCGGGCCGCGGCATCAATCACGAATTCAAAGGGAATGCTGAAGACGGTCAGATGTTTCCGCACGAGCGCCTCCGGGATCCCCTCGATGTTCCTCAGTTCGCCCTCGAAATACTTGATCTGATCAAGCATCCCACCATCCCAGCGGCCGAGCTTTTTCAGATCCCGGACGAGTTCCGTGCTCAGAATTGTGAACTTCCCGCCGAGATTCTCCTTCACGTAGAGGTTCTTGTAATTCGGCTCAATGCAGGGCGTCGTGCCCATGATGTTTGAAATCGTCGCAGTCGGCGCAATCGCAAGGACATTCGAGTTGCGCATGCCCTGACTCCGGATTTTTTCGCGGACCGGCGTCCAGTCCATCCGTCCCCCGCGGGGCACATCGATTTTCAAACCACGCTCGTCCTCGAGGATCTGCACGGTGTCCTGCGGGAGCAGCCCGCGGTCCCACTTGGATCCGCGGTAGGAACTGTAGGCGCCGCGTTCCTTGGCAAGATCGCTGGAGGCCGAATAGGCATGGTAGGCGATCGCCTCCATGAACTCGTCGTTGAATTCCACCGCCTCATCGCTCGCAAAATCAAGACCCCGCTTGAAGAGCGCATTCTGAAGCCCCATTACACCAAGGCCGATCGGACGGTGGCGGAGGTTCGAGCGCTTCGCGGACTCCGTCGGGTAAAAGTTGATATCAATGACATTGTCGAGCGCGCGCACCGCGACGGCGATCGTCTCGCGGAGCATTTCGTGATCCAGCGTCCCGTCGGCCTGGATGTGCGTGTCGAGAACGACGGACCCGAGATTGCAGACGGCCGTCTCGTCTTCGCTCGTGTTGAGCGTGATCTCGGTGCAAAGGTTCGACGAATGGATCACGCCGACATGGTCCTGCGGGCTGCGAAGGTTGCACGGATCTTTGAACGTGATCCACGGATGCCCCGTTTCGAGCAGCATCTTCAACATCTGCTTCCACATTTCGATGGCAGGCACTTCGCGGCCGACGATCTTTCCCTGGCGCGCCAGCTCCTCGTAGTGGAGGTAGCGCTCCTCGAACTTGCGCCCGTAGGTGTCGTGCAGGTCCGGCACCTCGTTCGCGCGGAAGAGCGTCCAGTTCTCGCGGGCCTCCATGCGCTTCATGAAAAGGTCGGGCACCCAGTTCGCCGTGTTCAGGTCGTGTGCGCGGCGACGGTCGTCGCCCGTGTTGCGCCGGAGTTGGAGGAAGTCATCGATGTCATTGTGCCAGGACTCCAGGTACGCACACCCTGAGCCGCGGCGCTTGCCGCCCTGGTTGACGGCAACGAGCTGGTCGTTGTGGAGCTTGAGGAAGGGGATCACGCCCTGGCTCTCTCCGTTGGTCCCCTTGATATAGCTGCCGGTGCCGCGGACCGCGGTCCATGAGCCTCCGAGGCCACCCGCCCATTTGGAAAGATACGCATTGTCGGCAATGCCCCGCTGCATAATCGACTCGATCGAGTCATCGACCTTGTAAAGGTAGCAGCTCGAGAGCTGGCTGTGGAGCGTGCCCGCGTTGAACAATGTGGGCGTGCTCGAGCAAAAACGGCGGCTCTTGTACAGGTTGTAGAGGCGGATCACCCAGTCCTCGCGGTTCGAGGGCTCGTCAATGAAGAGTCCCATCGCCACTCGCATCCAAAAAAACTGCGGCGTCTCAATCCGCCGGGTCGGCTTCCGCGTCTTGTCGACGATCAGGTAGCGGTCGAAAAGCGTCTGGATGCCGAGGTAGTCGAAATCCATGTCCGCCGTCGGGTCGATTGCATCAGCCAGCGCATCGAGCTTGTAGGAAAGAAGCTTCGGTGAGAGCCGCTCGATCGTGACTCCGTGACGGAGATACGCCTTGAATCCCTTCCGGTGCGCATCCCGGAGACCCTCGACCCCGTCGCGCATGATCTTCCAGTCAAGCACCTCCTCGTAAATGTACGAGAGTAGAATGCGGGCGGCGAACTTGGCGAAATCCGCATCGCGCTCAATAAGTGTACGCGCATTGAGAATGATCGTGTTCTTAAGGATTTCCTCGGTCACCTCGGTGCCGATGGACCGGCGAAGCTCCCGCTCGATCTCGGCGGCGTCGAGGCGGAGGTCGAGTCCGATCATCCCGAACTGGATCCGCCGCTTAAGTTCCGAACCGTCCCAGAAGACGCTCTGCCCGTCACGCAGGCGCACGACGATGAGTGAATCCTGCTGCTCCGTGCTTGCCCCGCCGCCATCCCGGGTCTCATCGCGGAGGCGCGCCCGCTGGGCTCGATAAAGGATGTAGCTCTCCGCAACCTTGTAATAGCCCTGCCGCATGAGCTCCTCCTGAACCATATCCTGCACATCCTCGATGTGGACGAACGCCTGGTCGCGGGCGCGGACACGGTCGGAAACCGCTCGGGCGACATCGGCCGCTGCCTCCGCATTCTCCTTCGTTGAGAGAAAGGCCTTGCGGCACGCTGTCTCGATCTTGCCCTCGATCCACGGAACCACCGTCCCGTTCCGCCGGATGAGCCGGACGGTCATGGGCGCAGGGATGTCCCCGCCGTCGACGACCGGAACGTTTGAGCGGACGGAGCGCTTGAAGACGAGGCTCTTCGCGACATCGTGCGCGTCATTTTCGATGAGCGCCTTCTCGATGAGAAGCGAGAGGTCGTTTTCCGAAAGGCGGAGTCCGCTGCCTTCGCGGGCCTGTTCAAGCAGGCGGGTCGCGACCGAGTGCGCGACGTTCGCCACAAAGCCCCGGTTCTCCTCGTTGAAAATGTCCTTCTCCTGCCGGGACAGGAGGAGGTCGGTCAACGCAGCCCCGATCTCATCGGCCACGTCGGCGAGATTGAATTCCCGTTCCTCGCCCGAACCGCGCGAGATCATGATGTCGGCATGCGAAACAATTTCGTTGTCCACCGCGCTCGGCCAGTCAAAGCCTGGCTTTTGTTCGCGGGGGGTGGATACGAGGCGCTTGAGCGCGATGTCTTCGTCGAGCGAGATGTGACGGATCATGTTTACGGCTTTCTGGTGGTGGTTGTTCGGGAGGTTGGATTTCGGAAACTCAGAGTTCGTCGTCGGAAACGCTGGCGAGGTCGACATTCCGGCGGTATTCGGTGACGCGGCCCTCGAAGAAGTTTGTCTCCTTCTTGATTTCCATCATCTCTGAAAGCCACGGGAGCGGGTTCGTAATCGGCGGGTTCAGCGGTTCGAGGCCGACACCTTCGAGCCGGCGGTCGCCGATGTAATCGATGTAGGACGTGAACTCCTCGGCGGTCAGGCCGACGGCGGCCACGGGCAGGCAATCGAGGATGAAGCGCTTCTCCAGCGTCACCGCCTCGCGCATCGTCTTGCGCAGATCCTCCCGGAATTCCTCGGTCCAGATGTCGGGATTCTCATCCACGAGATCCTGGAATAACTGGCGGAGAAGCTCGATGTGGTTCGACTCGTCGCGCAGCGTGTAGCTGAACATCTGGCCGATGCCCGGGAATTTGTTCTGCCGGTAGAGCGCCAGCACCATTCCGAAGAGCCCGTAGAACTGCGTGCCCTCCATGCACTGGCCAAAGAGAAACATGTTTTTTGCCAGCGCCTGTTTGTTCTCCGTAACGGTCAGATCCACGTCTCCCCGGAGCGCCCGGCTGTTGGAGACGACAAAATCCGTCTTGTCCTTGATCGTCGCAACGTCCTCGAACATGGCCTCGCATTCGTGCGGATTGATTCCGAGCGAGCTGATCATGTAGACAAGCGAGTCGGCGTGGATATTCTCCTCCTGCGCGTGCCGGCCCAGCACAAGCTTCAACTCGGGCGCCGTCACCGCCTCGCGGATCACGTGAAGAATGTTGTCGCCGACGATCCCCTCGGCGGCCGAAAAGTATCCAATCCCCATCTTGATGATCCACCGTTCGACCTCGGAAATGTGCCCGGTCGTGTCGCGCCAGTGCTCACAATCCTTCTGCATCTGTATGTCCTCGGGCTCCCAATGGTTGGCCTTCATCTTTTTGTAAAGGTCGTACGCCCAGTGGTACTTCAGCGGCAGAATGTTGAAAAACATGGTCTGCCGTCCGTTGATGATGCGCTTGGCCGCAAAGGCCGCCTCTGCCTTGTCGCGATCCAGAATAAACTGCCGGTCGCCGAGTTTGATCGTGGTTGTTGCCATGAGTGTTTTTTCTACGGTTTTTTGCTGATGTCTACGACTGCCGCCGGGGAAGCGGACCACCGAAATTCACCCGCTCTCACTCCCTGATCCAGTGGTGACGGGTAAAATGCCAATGGACTCGCGGGGGGTCAACAAAAATCCGCCATATGGTGGTTAAATTTTTCGCCACCACTATATATTGTGTTTTTTTCAAAATTTGTACTTCGTCCGCAATTCGCTGTTTTTCGCTGAATTTGAACAGGTTTCGACAAACGATACGGCCGTATCGAATTTCACGCGGGGTGTTTTCCGAGCCCCTGAACGCTGCCTACGGCCGGCGTGCCGCGGGGGGATCGAGGAGACCATTGAGAAGGTCGGCAAGCCGGTATCCGGCGAGCACAATGCGCCGCTCGCCGCACATCCGCGATTCGGCCGTGTAAGGCTCGTCCAGTGCGTGTGCCGCCGCGTCCCCGGCGGCGGGAAGTTTTCCGTAGGCCAGGTCAAATCCCAGCGTATGGCTCTCCCCGGCAATGGCCGCCGGATCGAGCACGTTCCGATTTTCAAACGATGCCCGCGGATGGGTCTTCCTCAGGATTGCAGCCTGTTGATCGACGAGGGCACGCGCAGCCATGTGACCGGCGACGGGTCTCTCCCTCTCGTAGAGCGGGGGCGAATACGATACACCGGCCTTCCCGCCTTTGAAGGCACGCCGGTAGGAGGTGTCCCAGAAAAAATGGAGATTCCCGCCCTTGGTGAAAAGCAGATCGGACTGCTCATCCTCGAGATTCGAAATCGCGACACGGTTCCCGCCGGCGTCATTCCGATTGGTGGTGTGAAGCGGTTGATGAATGTCGCCGAAAAGGTGCAGGAGCATCACCACAGCCTGATCCCGGTCGATGCCGGGCTCGATCGCACCGGCGCGAATGATCTCACCGCACCGCTTCACTCCCCAGATGACATCCGGCGCGAAGCGGCTGCCCTCGGGCGCGGGCAGCCCGTCGCGTGTAAACGGCAGGTTCACGTAATGCCACTCGTTGAATTCCCTCGTGCGGGCGCGCACGTCGTCCATCCAGCATGGAATCGTAACCGGGTCATACGGTGCATCGGGCTTCTCCCGCTCGTTGAACCGGCTGATCGTCGCCTCGAGTTCCGTGCGCGCCTTCGGCGTGAGGTCGCCGAGGGCAATCGACATCGTCAGCATGTGGCCCACGGGATCCCATGCCCGCGCGAGGGGCACACCCGCGGCGGCGAGGAAGAAAACGGCGGAGAGAAACCTAGTCGTCATCGGGAAAAACTGAACCGGACGCCCCGCCTTGTCGCGCCGTTTGTTTGGAAAATCAGAACCGGCGTCCGGACGCGGCCACAAACGGCGTGATGGATTTCACCAATTCCCCGAACGCGCGAAAATCCACCTGCTGCTGCCCGTCGCTCATCGCCTCGGCCGGATTCGGATGCACTTCAACAAGCAGGCCGTCGGCACCCATCGCCACCGCCCCGCAGCAGAGGGCGATCACCAGATCCGCACGTCCGCAGCCCTGGCTGGGATCCACGATGACGGGCAGGTGCGACTCTTTCTTCGCAATCGCCACCGCGGTAAGATCAAGCGTGTTCCGCGTGCAGGTTTCGAAGGTTCGGATTCCGCGCTCGCAGAGCAGGACGTTGGGATTGCCGTGGGCGAGAATGTATTCCGCCGCGAGCAGCCATTCCTCGATGCGCTCGCTCATGCCGCGCTTGAGAAGAACGGCCTTCCCGGATCTCGCGCACTCGATCAGGAGCTGGAAATTCTGGGCGTTCCGCGCTCCGATCTGAAGAATGTCCGCCGTGGCCGCGACATGCTCGACATCACGCTCGCTGAGCACTTCGGTGATGATTTTCAGCCCGGTCTCTTTGCGCGCCACCTCCAGCAGCCGCAACCCCTCACGGCCAAGCCCTTGGAACTCGTACGGCGACGTCCTGGGTTTGTAGGCCCCGCCGCGCAGGATCGTGGCTCCGGCCGCCTTGACCGCTCGGGCCGTCGATAAAAGCTGTTCCTCTCCCTCCACCGAACACGGCCCCGCCATCAGCGTGAGCCGCTCTCCACCGATCTCCACGCCGTCCACGTTCACGATGGTCGGCGTCGGATGCGACTCGCGGCTGGCCAGTTTGAAACGCTTCTGGACCCGCAGGACGCTCTCCACCTGGGGGAGCGCCGTCAGCGATTCGAGATTCTGATGGGTCCGCTCGTCGCCGATCGCCGCCACGACCGTCTGGGTCGCGCCGTGAATTGGCGCCGGTTCGTATCCGAGCTTCGCCACCTCGGCAATCACTTCATCAATCGCAGGCTTGGGCGTGTGGGGTCGGATGACAATAATCATGGTCGGTGGGGAAATTCTGGCGAAACCACCCCCCGGCCTCAACCGAAATCCCCGCAGGTTGGCCGCCGGGCATTTTCGGACTGGCCGTAGCGGAGCCTCTGCATATGGTTCGCAGGGAATCGGATTTATGAAAGAGAAAGAAATCGACCCCCGCATCCGCGCGCTCGCCGCCGAGGTGGCCGGGGGCAAGGCCGCCGACCTCGTGGCGGACATGATGGAAACCGCAGCCCGGCTCGGGCGCGACCACGCCAGCATGGCCGAGTTGAAGCTCATCAGCCGCGCCCTCCGCGAAATGCGCTACGCGGCCAGCGTCTTCGCCCGCTATCAGGGCATCCGCAAAGTCGCCGTCTTCGGCAGCGCGCGCACCCGCCCCGAGGAGGAGGAATACAAACTCGCGAAACGATTCGCCGCAACAATCGTCCAGCAAGGATACATGGTCATCACCGGCGGCGGCGACGGCATCATGGGCGCCGCCCAGGAGGGCGCAGGCGCCGAAAAAAGCTTCGGCCTCAACATCCGCCTCCCATTCGAACAACGCGCCAACGAGGTCATCCACGGCGATCCCAAGCTCATCAACTTCAACTATTTCTTCACCCGCAAACTCAACTTTGCTAAGGAGACCCACGCCTTTGTCCTCCTCCCCGGCGGCTTCGGCACCCACGACGAGGGCTTTGAGGTCATCACCCTCATGCAAACCGGCAAGATGCCGATCGTTCCCATCGTCATGCTCGACCGCCCGAACGGCCACTACTGGGAAACCTGGCGCCGGTTCATCGACAACGACCTCCTCGACCAGGGCCTCGTTTCAGCGACCGATTTCCACCTCTTTCACATCACCCACGACCCCGACGAGGCCGTACGCATCATCACGCACTTCTACAAAAACTTTCACTCCTACGGCTGGGTCCGCGAAAAAATGGTTGTCCGCATTCAAAGAAACCTCACCCCCGCCGCCCTCGAGGACCTCAATACCCGCTTCGATGCCCTCCTGGCCGCCGACCGGATCGTGCAGACGACCCCGCTCCCCGAGGAACGCGACGACCACCACATCGCCGACTTCCCCCGAATCGTCCTCACCCCGCACAAACGCGACTTCGGCACGATCCGACTCCTCCTCGACGCAATCAATAACGCCGAGACCATCCCCTGAACCGCCGTCGCGCCCCCCGGACTTCCGCGGAAAAATCAAGTCCTTCACTGGCGTCCCCCCGCCTTGGCCTTACATCGCGAACATATTACGAGGTGGTGCCAGTTGACTAACTTTATTAATTATGTAGGACTTTTACATGGACGTAGGATTCAAACCAGAGTCGGTTTCCTTTTCGGTCAAAGGCCAGGTGGTCATTCCCTCCCGTTTGCGGAAGGAATTTGAGATTGAGGAGGGCACGAAGGCCACTGTGATGGCAACGCCCGAGGGCATTCTCATCAGGCCCGTCACCGCCAAGTTCATCCGCAACCTCCGAGGCTCGCTCACTGGCACAAAGGCGATGGAGACCTTCATAGCCGAGCGCCGCAGGGAGCGGGAGCTTTAGGCCCCCGCTGGAAGCGTCAAGCTGACATCAACGATCATGGCCACCAAGGTTCTCGACAGTTGGGCACTCATGGCGCTCTTCAACAATGAACCGGCAGCGGATGCCGTGGAAAAAATCCTTGGGCAGGCCGCTTCCAACCGTCACCGCCTGTTGATGAGCGTGGTAAACTGGGGCGAGATTTATTGTTCCATCATGCGCGGAGCCTCACGAGAGATGGCCGAGCAAATGGCCCGTGAAATCGCCGCCATGCCCATTGAACTTGTGCCCGCCGATCTGGAACAGACCCACCGGGCCGCAATCCTCAAGGCCACGCACAAGATGTCCTACGCCGACTGTTTCGCCGCGGCGCTGGCCGGCGAGGAGAAGGCCGAACTCGTCACCGGCGACCGAGAGTTCAAACCGCTCGAGAAAGTGATCAAAATCCATTGGCTGAAATAACAGCACCGTCGGGGCAATCAACCTGACTCATCGTCCATAGACTTATATAGTCCTAGCCGCGGTGGATTGGCGGGCATGGCAGCGCGTCATCGCGGCAGATTGAGAATTGCTCCGTCGTCACGCAGGGAAGGCGAAGGGAAACTGACAACCGTTCGTACCGAGGCTCGAGAATGCGGTGCGCGTCCTCCACCCTAGCCGAACCAACCAAGTCCCAGGTTAAAGCCCGTTGCGTGCCGTTCACGCTGGTCAGGCTTGACGGAGGCGGCTGTAAAACATAGTTTTACCGCATGATCAAGACGATTACGAGAATTGGGAATTCGCAGGGTTTGATCCTGGATGCGGCGTTGATGGACCTCGCGCACCTGAAGGTGGGCGACCAGGTGGCGGTGACGGTGCACGAGGGCGGGTCCCTCACGCTGACGCCCGCCAACCCGCGCATTCAGCCGGATGCAGCGGCGGCCTCGGCCAAGCGGCTGATCAAGAAGAATGCGGAGTTGTTCCGGCGTCTGGCATGAGGCCGTCGATCGCGCATCCCTCCGTGGATGCAGTAAAGGCAATTCACGCGGAGGTGCTCTCGGCGCACGGAGGAAGTGCGGGCTTGCGCGACGTGGCATTATTGGAATCGGCGGTGGCCGCACCCCAGGCGACCATGATGGGCGAGCCGCTTTTCAGCGACCCGATTGAAATTGCTGCGGCGTATCTGTTTTACCTCAGCAGGAATCATCCCTTCGTGGATGGCAACAAGCGCACCGCGCTGGCAACATGCCTGGTCTTTTTGAGTGAGAATGGATTGCTGCCCGATGAGTCACTCGACGTGGATGCGTGGGAATCGCTGACGCTCGGTTTGGCGGCGGGCGCACTCGACCGCGAGGAGACGACGGCCCGGTTGCGAAATCTGCTGCCCCGCAAAAAGTAGGCGGCGGCTGGCTGGCGGCGCTTTTTTGTAAGAAAGTACTCGATTCGGCGGGCAGGGAGACTATTAGTTTCCCTAATGCCCATGAAAACTCCCATCAAAGTCGCCGTAACCGGCCCCGCCGGTCAAATTGGCTACGCCCTCCTTCCCCGGATCGCCTCCGGTGCGATGTTTGGTCCGGACCAACCGGTCATTCTCCAGTTGCTCGAGGTGCCTGTGGAAAAGGCCATGAAGGCCCTCGAAGGCGTGGCGATGGAGCTCGATGATTGTGCCTTCCCGCTGCTGCAGGGCATGGTGCTCACGGACGACCCGAAGGTCGGATTCAAGGATGCGAACTGGTGCCTGCTCGTCGGGGCGAAGCCGCGCGGGCCCGGCATGGAACGTGCCGACCTTCTCAAGGACAACGGCAAAATCTTCACCACCCAGGGGGCCATCATTGACGAGGTGGCTGCGGATGACGCGCGCGTTGCGGTGGTCGGCAATCCCGCAAACACGAATTGCATGATCGCGGCAAGCAAGGCGAAGCGCCTCCCGCACGACCGCTTTACCGCCATGGTCCGCCTCGACCAGAACCGCGCCCAATCCCAACTCGCGAAAAAGGCGGGCGTCGCCATCACCGATGTCAGTGATATTTTCATCTTCGGCAACCACAGCCCGACCATGTTCCCCGCGTTCGGTCACGCGAAGATCAATGGCAATCCCGCCACCGGGGTCATCAAGGACGCGGCATGGCTCGAGGGCGCGTTTTGCGAGACCGTTGGCAAGCGCGGCGCAGCCATCATCGCGGCCCGCGGCGCCTCCTCTGCAGCCTCTGCAGCCAGCGCCCTGGTGGACCATGTGCATGATCTTATGACGCCGGGCGCGATCCACTCGGTCGCCGTCGAGTCCGGCGGACGCTACGGTTTCGACCCCCACGTCTGGGCCGGCCTGCCGGTCAGAACCACCACCCCGGGTGCCTACGAGGTCATCGAGGGGGTCCCGCTCGACGATTTTGCAAAGTCCAAAATCGCCGCGACAAACAAGGAACTCACCGAAGAACGCGCGATGGTTGCCGACATGCTTGGCTGAGCCTTCGACACCCGCCGGAAAGCTTGCCGACCGGTGGAGCCTCGATTAGCCTACGGGACCGTGAAATCTCCCGAATCCCGCCGCGTCGGCCACCCTGACGCCGGCTACACCCTCTTTGAGATCATGCTCGTGCTCGGCATCATCGCCGTGCTCGTCGGGTCCGCCATCTACATGCTCGTTGGCAACATTGACGTCGCCAAGGACCAGCGCGTCGAGGCGGATATCCAGGCGATCTCCATGCAACTCCGCACCTACGAGATGCTGAACTACCGCAAGCCGACTACGGAACAAGGCCTCAAGGCCCTCGTCTCACCGCCCACCTCCGACCCCAAGCCGCGGAAGTGGAAACAGTTGATGAAAGCCGTTCCGCTCGATCCCTGGGGCCAGGAATACGTCTACCGCAACCCCGGTAAAATAAATCCCGGCGGCTTCGATCTCTTCTCGCTCGGTCCCGACGGCAAGGAGAGCGATGACGACGTCGCCAAGTAAGCAGCTCGCCCGCGCGGGCTACACCCTGCTCGAGATCCTCCTCGCGATCGGCGTTGTTGCGATCCTTCTTGGAATCACGGTTCCGATGATCATGGAGTCGTTCGGTCACTCATCCGCCGAACTGGCCGAGACCTCCCTCGCGAAAACCGCCGCCGCCGCAAGGTCCAGTGCCCTCAACACCGGCGAGACCCGCAAGGTCTTCCTACGCGACCGCGGTCTGACCGGCGAAATCGAAGACATCCCCGAGGCCGTCCTCCCCGCCGGGTGGAAACTTCAGGTCCGCCGCATGACGGAGTCAAAGTTCCGCCGTCCGGGCAAAAACGAAGTCTGGGAATTCAATGGTGCCGGCATTTGCGAGCCGCTCACGATCCTCGCCGGCGATGGCTTGGAATCAGTCACGCTGACGTTCGATCCTCTCACCGCAGTCGTCGTCCCCGATGAATAAACGGGCCTTTTCGCTCTTCGAGGTATTGATCGCCCTGGGAGTTTTTGCGATCGCCATGACCGGCCTTGCCATCGCCCTCGAAAGCGCCATTCAGGCAGCACTCGAGGCGCGTGAGCGGACGTTTGCCCGGCTTCAATTGGACTCACGCCTGTCCGCCTGCCTCGCCGACCCCCCGATCACCGGCCGGCGCGTTATCGAAGCCCGCGACAATCAGGGGGTCCGCATCGAGGAAACAATGGTTCCCTACGAGGCAAAAACGACCAACAACGAAGTCGTCCCCGGCCTCTGGAAACTCAAAATCCTCGCCGACTGGGGCGGCAAAAAACAGGAGGAGGCTGAAATCATCCTCTACCGGCCATGAATTCCGTCCGGAAACGCCCGCCGCGCCGCGCGGCCTTCACTCTGTTCGAAGTGATCCTCGCCCTCGGCATTCTCATCCTCCTCTCAGGTGCCGTTTACTCGATCTCCTCGGCCGCCATGGAGGCCAGCAGATCCACTCTCGCAGAGCAGGTCTCCGTACGCCGTCTCGAGAGCTTCCTCCGAGTCACCCGCGACGCTTTTCTCAACCTCCCACGTGAGGGCTCAATCCAACTCCGGATTTCCAAATCCGCCGCCGGATCCCCGGTTCCCGAAATCGTTTTCCAGGATGCCGCGGGCGTCTTCGGTATCCCAAGTCTCGCGGGTGGTTCGCTCATTCTCGCCGCACGCCCGCGTTCCGACGGCTCACGGACATTTGCCATCCTTCGCGTGCCGAAGGATACCCGGGGACCTGACCTCGAACGCCTGCAATCCGACGGTCCGTGGATTCCCCTCCTCCCCCGCGTCGAACGCGTCAAATGGACGTTCCTTGCCAATGGCGAGTGGAAGCAGGAATGGCCTGAGGGTGCTGGCCGACCGCTCGCCGTCCGGCTCGAAATGGAATACCTGGAGATCCCCGGAAAGACAATCGACACCCAGTTCTGGATCCCGCCCCTCCGCGCGGCCGCTCCAACGGCTCCGCCCGGACCCGCTCCCGGCCCGAACCCGCCTCCCGGCCCATGATTCGCCCGAAACCCTCAGCCCGCGCCATTGCCCTCCCTCTGGTGCTCTGGAGCATCGCGTTCATTGCGGGTCTCGTCGTCCTTGTCGGCGGCACCGTCGGTGAATGGGCCGCGGAGGAGGCCCGCGCCCAACGCGTCTTCCGCGCCCGCGAACTCGCCCTCAGCGGCGTTGCCCTCGGGCTCAACCCTGCAATCAACCCAGGGGAGCCGCTGCTCAAATCCGGATCGCCCGACGCCGAGGGCTTCGACGTCAAACTCTCCAACGAGTCAGGAAAGATCAACCCGAACGTCTGGATCGCCCAAAACAACCGCGACATCTTTGTCCAGCTATTCGAGTCCTGGGGCGTGGACGATGATCTCCGTGACATGGCGATCGACGGACTCGTCGACTGGATCGACGCCGATGACTTCCGCTCGCTCCACGGTGCCGAGCGCGGCGAATACGAGGCGGCCGGCCGGGCGGGGTTCCCGGCCAACCGCCCGCTTGTCCACATCCGCGAAATGGAGGCCGTCCTCGGCCTCGGCGATGTGCTCGCCGCGCGCAAGGACTGGCGCGATTACTTCACGACCTGGCACTCGGGAAAAATCAACGTCCAGCATGCTGGCGAACCCATCCTCGAGACTCTCGGACTCCTCACGCCGCGGCAGTGCGCCGCACTTTTCGAGTTGCGTGCCGGACCCGATGCCGTCGAGGGTAGCGCAGATGATGTGCAGTTTGAATCCATCGAGGACGTCGCGAAGGTCGTCGCCGCCGACGGCGTTCAAATGCAGGCCCTCGAAAATTACTTCGACGTCCAGGGCACCGTCCGCCGCATTGAAAGCACCGGCTTCTGCCACGGCACAAGACACAAGATCACCGTCGTCGTCCCAGGCGAGGGAAAAGGCGAGATCATGAGTTGGGAGGAACAATGAAAAACTCCGCCCCGGATACCATCATCCGGCCAGGTGCCCAGACCTGGGAAGTGTGGAGATTTTCCACTAAGGGCCCGCCGGTCTGCGAGGAAAATCCCGCGCCGAAATCCCTCCCCTCCCCGGCCCGCGTCATTCTGGCCCTCC
>Ga0233425_10003904_pt1 | contig 26025 bp, 25 predicted proteins | sample Watercolumn_Towu_2_FD_181712 | JGI IMG/M metagenome (GOLD analysis project Ga0233425, IMG submission 181712) | Freshwater microbial communities from Lake Towuti, South Sulawesi, Indonesia - Watercolumn_Towuti2014_140_MG | ecosystem: Environmental > Aquatic > Freshwater > Lake | place... | reverse complement strand
CTGGGACTCGTGTCGCTGCTTGATTATCTGCGCCTGGCTCAAGGTGCTTCAGGAACCGCCGTGTACGGAACCGTACGCACGGTGGTGTGAGAGGACGGGGGCCGCAAGGCCCCCTCCTACTCGATTACGGCTTGCAATTCGTACGCAATCTTACACTTAAAATATTGGTTAGAAATACATTGACAATTATCATTAAATATGGCGCGATTATACGCACTTTGCTAAAAATAGAGAGGGCCATGCCATGAAAAGTATTGCTACTCTCTTGTTGGCCGCGGCGATGTGCCTGGGCGCCGGGTTTCTGAACCCGGGGCAGGCCGCCGAGATCACCGCCAAGCTGCACTGCGTCCTACCCACCATTCCGAACGGCCCCATGCTGGTCAGCTTCGGTATGCCTTTCCCTAAAGGCTTCATCAAAGATGCGAATTTGATTCGGGTCAAGGATGCCGCAGGCACGGAAATTCCGGCCCTCGTTCGCACACTGGTGCCCTGGCGAAACCTGGCCAAAGGCACTAATTTCTCCTCCATCCGCGCGGTCCTGATCCAGGTAAACGTGGATTTTGGCTCTAAAAGGAGCATCATCTTGAAAGTGGAAACCGGGACCACGCGCACCAAGGATCTAGCCGCGGAACAGCCGGTGCGCAGCAACTGGGTCCTGGTGTCCGACGCCAAATATCCCGGGAAATACCAGGTCTACGAGCCTCCGGTATACGTCAGCCTCTCGCCTGCCTGGCTGGGGCGGTGCGCCGTCAAATCGAGGGTCTTGCCTTATTTCAATGATCCCGGTTTTGCCTGGTATGATGGACCGTTAACCAACAAAGACCCTAATCTAAATTTCGGTCAGAATTTTTTCAAGACCGCCATCAACGCTGACCCGCAGGTAACACCCGCGGAGAGAATCTGGTATTTGCGGAAAAACCCCTACCTCCCCCCCGGTGAGGATGACGGCTCTCCTTACGAGCCATGGCTCTATGACCGCTCCATGACAATGTTCACCATCTACCTGCGGTCCGGAGATTACCGGGTGTTGCGGGAAGCCCACCGGGCCGCGTATTTTTATGCCTCGAAATTAAACAGCAACGGCTTTTTCACCCTGAAGCCCCTGGAAGAGGGGGGCGATGTGAAATACAGTTACAACGAATGTCTCTTCACCGATCTGATGCTGTTGGGGGACGAGGGCCACCTGGAGGCCATCCGCAACGTTACCAAGGCCGCGGCTTCCTTTAATTATGTCTACAAAGGAGATCAAGGTTACGAACGGCTCTGGACCGAAAGGCACCTGGCTTTCAGCTGGCTGGCCTTTATCGTCGCCTTTGAAGCTACCGGCAATGCCGGCTATGCCCGGCAAGCCCGCCTGCGGGCCAATTATATCTTTCATCATCAAAACAACCCTCCGGCCAATGCCGACCATGGCCAGGCCCCAGATGACGGCGCCTTGATGCATGGCTTTGATTCTCATGAAGGTTATTGGGAAGGAGGTCCTTTCTGGATATTTTCCCCCTGGCAGACCGTCCTCCTGGTGGATGTGATGCAGCGCTACTATCAGCACAGCCGCGACACCCGGGTTTGGGCCGCTGCGCAGCGATTCGGCGAAGCCGTCATCAATGTGGCGGACGGATTGCGGAGCTCAACCGATTGGCCGGGGTATGAATTCCCCGAGCTGACCATACCCGCTTACCTGGCCGGTTCCCAAGGTAACGTATTAGAATGGGAAGACTACGAGCATTGCCTGGATGTGGCCAAAATTCCCGCGTTCGCATTTTATTGTTCGTGCTTGGCGGGCGCTCCCCAGGAAAAATTCCGCACCGAGGCCCAAAAGCTCCTGGAAACCGCTGAGCAAGTGACCGCCTATTGGATCAGGCCGACAGCCCATGAGGCGGGGAAAAGCATCTATCGCCTCTCTCCGCCCCGGAAATTCGGCTGGTGGTTCCGGACCACCGCGGATGTGGATTATTTATTGAACCAGTCCCCCTAAACCGCTACCGAAAGAAAGTCCCAGGATGCAGACCGGCCCCGTCAGTGGCCGGTTTTTTTTCGGGCGGGCCTATACCCCACAAACCTGATAATTAATAACTTGTGGGGTATATGGATAAAAGAAGCGCTTGATAATCAAAGACTTATCTTTCTCTCAAAGCAATTTCCTTTTGGCAAATATTTTGATAAGATATTCCGTAATATAGAAAATTGAAGGAGTTTCATCATGGTCGACCTGAACATGCAGGTGGTGGAGCCTACGCAGCTCACCAAGAACAGCCGCTTCAAATTCCGGTGCTATCCGGGTATCCCTTGTTTTACCGAGTGCTGCGGCAAGACCACCATCATCCTCACCCCTTACGACATCCTGCGGCTGAAGAACCGCCTGCGCATAACCTCCGGAGAGTTTCTCGACCGGTACACCCGCACCGAGGCCCATGACAAGTCGGGATTCCCCATGGTGATCATGGACATGCCCCGGTTCGAGGGCAAATGCCCCTTTGTCAAGCCGGTCAGCGGCTGCGAGGTCTACACCGACCGTCCCGCCACCTGCCGCTACTACCCCATCGGCCAGGGCACCCTGATCACCGAGCAGGGGGTGGAGGAGTTCTATTTCTTCGTCCGGGAGCCCCACTGCCGGGGCTATGAAGAGGATGCGGAATGGTCCGTGGCCACCTGGCGGGAAGATCAGGGGGTGGATAAGTACGATGAAATGAACCTCATTTGGAAGACCCTGATGCTGCGCCGGGGCCATGACGGGGGGCCGGTCGCCGATGAGCGGGGCAACAAGCTCTTTGCCATGGTGATGTACGACCTGGACCAGTTTCGGAATTTCGTCTTCAAGAGCAGGTTTTTGCAAATTTTTGACGTGGATGACGAGGTTAAAGAAAAAATCTGGGACGATGACGAGGAACTGCTCAAGTTCGGTTATCAATACATCAGGATGGTCCTGAAAATCGAGGACGCGGAGTCCATCGCGCCCAAGGGCCTGGGGCCAGGGCCCACGGCCAATACCATGACGTTTTAAAAGACGGGTGAAAAGGGAAAAAGGGTAAAAGGGGAAAAGGAAAGAAAGCGTCTGTAAGTTGATTCCCTTTTTCCCTCTTCCCCCTTCTTTTATAGGAGGACAGATGAACCCTGACGTATCTCATGCCGATCCCCGGGTGATTGCCGATATCATCAAAAGCTATAAGGTGGTGGCGGTGGTGGGGCTGTCTCCCAAGCCGGAGCGTCCCAGCTACCGGGTGGCCGAGTACCTGCAGCAGCACGGCTACCGCATCGTTCCCGTCAATCCCGGCCAAAAGGAGATCTTGGGGGAGAAATGCTACCCCAGCCTGAAGGACATCCCCTTTCCCGTGGACGTGGTGGATATCTTCCGGAACGTGGAGGCCATCCCCGGCATCGTCGCCGAGGCCATCGAAAAAGGGGCCAAGGCGGTGTGGATGCAGCTCGACCTGGTGGAGCCGGAGTCCGCCCAAAAGGCCCGGGACGCGGGGCTGCAAGTGGTCATGGACCGCTGCCTGAAAGTGGAGCACGCCAATCTGGCGAAATGACCGGAGAAACCCGAAAAGCCCAAACCGGAAGACCCTAAGTAGGCTCGGAAAAACCCTTACCGAAAATAATTTGTAACCCCGTACCAAGCCAGGCAAAGTTTGCTGCCCGGCTTTTTCTTTGATATGGTAGTGACCAGCCAAATTCAGACCTCTCTTACGAGGCAACCATGGAGAACCTCCTTCCCAGTCTCATCGTGGGCGCGCTGGCCGCGTTCCTCGGCGCGGTGATCGGCAGCAAGGCCATGTCCTACGCCCATTACCGCTACGCCCAAAAGCGCGACTTTGAAACCAAAAGCAACCGGATGATCAATCTCTTCATCGCCCTGAACGCGGAATTGACCGCCATCTGGGAAAGGTACATGGCGGTGGTGGGAGGTGACCTGGAGAATGTTCAAAAACCGGACGAACTGCCCTTCACCGTGCTGTTCACCGCGGGGAACAACTACTTCAGCGTCTATGACAATTCCGCCCAATTCCTGGGGGCCCTGGAGCCGGAAGCAGGCAAGAAGATCATCGAAACCTATATCAACCTCAAGTCCCTGCTGGACGAACTCCAGAACTACAATGTCATGTCCCAGAAACACCGGGACGTGCGATTAGGTGCCAACCTCAATCTCTACGAAGTCAACCAGGTCCGGAAGGAACTGGACAGCTTCTTCAAGCTGCTGAAAAAGCGGCACGCCCAGGTGAAGGGGCAGGTCCTACTGACCCTGGAAATGCTGAAGGAATTCCTCTCCCTGGCCGAGCAAAGCCGGACGACGGTGAAAATTAAGGTCTAACAATCATGTTGGCGCGTGTAAAAAGCGGCGCCTTGCGGGGAGTGGACGCCTACCTGGTGGAGGTGGAGGTGGACCTGTCTCCGGGGGAGTCCAAGATTTTCTACGTGGGCCTGCCGGAGGTGGCGGTCCGGGAAAGCAAAGACCGGGTGCGCGCGGCCCTGCGCAATTCCGGCTACCGGTTCCCCCGGGGGCGCATCACCATCAACCTGGCCCCCGCGGACGTGCGCAAGGAAGGCACCGGCTTCGACCTGCCGGTGGCCGTGGGCCTCCTTGCGGCCCAAAGGGTGGTGCCGTCGGAGTCATTGGGAAATTACCTTATCTTCGGCGAGCTCTCCCTGGACGGCAGCCTGAAGCCAACCCGGGGGGTGCTCTCCATGGCCCTGGCCACCCGGGAGGCGAAGCTGGCCCTCATCCTGCCCCGGGAGAACGCCCGGGAAGCCGGGGTGGTCCAGGGGATCGACGTCTACCCCGCGGACAACCTGGTCCAGGTGGTGGAGTTCCTGGCGGGCCGGGAAGTCCTGACCCCCGCCCCGCCCCCGGAGCCGGAAGCCCTGGCCTGGGACCCCGCGGAGGACCTGGATTTTAAGGAAGTCAAAGGCCAGGAGCCGGTGAAACGGGCGCTCCTCATCGCCGCGGCCGGGGCCCATAACGTCCTGATGGTGGGCCCTCCCGGCGCGGGCAAAACCATGCTGGCCCGGCGTCTGCCCAGCATCCTCCCTCCTCTGGGCTTCGAGGAGGCCTTGGAGACCTCCAAGGTTTACAGCATCATGGGCCTGCTGCCCCGGGACAAGGCCCTGGTCACCACCCGGCCGTTCCGCTCCCCCCACCACACCATTTCCGACGCGGGGTTAATCGGCGGCGGCACCACCCCCCGGCCCGGGGAGGTGAGCATGGCCCATTACGGGGTGCTCTTTCTGGATGAACTTCCCGAGTTCAAGCGCTCCACCCTGGAGGTCCTGCGCCAGCCCCTGGAGGAGGGGAGGGTGACCATCTCCCGGGCGGCCACTTCTTTAACTTATCCGGCCCGGTTCATGCTGGTGGCGGCCATGAACCCCTGTCCCTGCGGCTATTACGGCGACCCCCGGCGGCCCTGCGCCTGCACCCCCAAGCAGATCAACCAGTATCGCAGCCGCATCTCCGGGCCTTTGCTCGACCGCATCGACCTCCAGATCCAGGTGCCCGCGGTGCGGTTTCAGGAATTGGCGGCCCCGGCGGGCGGCAGCGGTTCTCCGGAATTGCGGCAACGGGTGGAACGGGCCAAGGAGGTCCAGGCCCGGCGGTTTTTAAAGAGCCGCATCTTCGCCAATGCCCACATGACCTCCAGGCTGGTGAAACAGTATTGTCCCCTGGGGCCGGAAGCCCAGCGCCTCCTGGAAGCGGCCATGGAGCGCCTGGGGCTGTCGGCCCGGGCCTTTCACCGCATCCTCAAAATCGCCCGTACCATCGCCGACCTGGAAGGTGAAGCCCACCCCGCGCCGGCCCACGTGGCCGAGGCCATCCAGTACCGCACCCTGGACCGGCAATTCGGCAGCGAAAAGGGGGCCATGTTTGTAAAAGAAGCGAGTCAACGTTATTTACTTTAACTTTGCGCAAAAAAGGAGTGAGATTCTTTAAATTTCTGGCGCCAGTCATTGAAGAAAACAATTAACTACTAAATATATCTTGACATTTTCATCTTTGGGTAGTTAGATTATTTACTTTCCAGAAAAAGCCAATCTCACTGTTAGAGTGGGATGGAAAGCCACGGGTCTCCAAAAGGTAGCCGGGTTGCCGGGAATGGGGAAATCAGTTTTTTCCGGCGATCGACCATGTTCGTTTAACCTTTCCTGACGGCGGCCAAATCTACCGCCCAATCTCGATGAATAATCAAAAACTTCCGGTTTTGGATGTCCAAGTTTCTATTCCATATTCAGGTTAAATCGGAAGGCCGGTCTTAGTACATTCCCATCCTCAACTTAATAAAGAAGAAATTCAGGTTAAGGAGATGAGTCAATGAATGCCAAGGGCAAGGGCTTCATCTTTTTTGGGCTGATCATTTTATTAATCTCCTTGTTGGCCAGTGTGGCTCCGGGCCAGGAGGTCTTTCAATTCCAGACCCATAAAATGAAATTGGAGATCCTGCCCGCGGCGACCTTTGCCGCCCGGTTCGGGGACAACCCGGATGTGCCCCGCACCGACGCGGGGATCATCGCCTTGGCCCGGAAGCTCTATCCGCCCCGGAAGGACAAGCAGCCGGAGGCCGCGGTGACCCTCCAGGAGTGCCGGGAATACGAGGTGGGGGTGCTCTTTGCCGCGCTCCAGAACCCCGCGGTCTCGGACCTGACCCGGCGGCAGGTGGACTCCATCATCCAGGAAACCGTCCCTCCCTTGCCGAAAACCTACACTTCCGGACATTTTACCTTCTACTATACCGACAGCGACACCGATCCCGATCACAACGTCACTTTAGACCAGATTGAGGCCACCGCCACCAGGTTGAACTCCTACTGGGATACTTACGTCGCCAACTTCAAAACCCCGAAGAACTATCTCTCCGGGGGCACGGAAATGGTGGACGTCTATGTCTATTATCTGGGACCCACTCTCCTTGGAGAAACGAATTCAAGCTGGGACTCTATCAGCTTGAACAGCAAATGGACGGTGAAAGACGCGTGCAATCGCCGGACGACCTCGGCCCATGAGCTTTTCCACCGGGTGCAGTACGCCTACGGCTACATTTCCGGCACGGCCAAAATGAAATGGATCGTGGAAGGCACAGCCTCCTGGTCCCAGAAGTACACCAACCAAAGCATCCGGGACTACATGGGCTGGATGAACCGGGGTCTGAACGCGCCGAATATCAACCTGATCAACAGCCGGAGCTACAACGCCTGCCACTTCTGGGTGTACCTGCAAAAGTTGGTGGGCAGCTGGACAGCCATCAGGGATGTCTGGGACGCCTACGAGACGAACGGCAACAACGCCAAGGCCGCGGTCAACACGGTGACCACCGACGAGTTGGGGAAGACCTTCAACCAGTTCGTCCAGGCCTGGGTCAAGGCCAACTACATCAAGGATCTGGACAATGCCTCTACCGGCGGGTATGAATATTATGAAGACGAAGTGACCCAGACCAGTTGCGAGGTCACCTATGGCCCCCTGAGTCACGTCCCCCGGTACAAGAAGGCAATCTCCAATAATGGCGATTCCTTGGCCATGGGGGGAACGGTGCAGCCGTATGGGGCCGAATATTACGAATTTACCCTGGGCAAGAACTTCACCAAGTTGCAGGTCAGGTTCGACGGGGCCGATACCGGCAACTTCTCCTATCACCTCATCCCCATCAAGAACGGGGCTTTTCTCACCATCACCAATATTTTTCAAAACGATTATACTTACACCAAGACCCTTACTCCCGGTCAGTGGGATAAGTTGGCAGTGGTGGTGGCCGGCCTCTCCAAGGGCGGGGATTACCAAATCATCGTGGGCTCGGGGTGCCTCACCGGGGTTTACACGGGTAACATGGGTTTAAAATGGTACCTGAATCACAATACCAACTCCAATGCCATCACCGGCTACGCGGAGGGGAGAAGCAACTGCGATCTTGAGAAAAATACCATCTGGAAGGTCACCGGCACTTATGACGCGCCCAACGTCACCCTAAGCGTTGAAACCAGCATCCTCGGCTGGGGCTGCTGTAACTTTACCTGCACCGGCCAAGTCACCAGTTGCTTTGACATTAGCGGCCAATATAATGCTTGGGGGGGAAGCTGGTGCACTTCTGCCGGATACTGGTATATATTCAAAGTGAGAGATTATGGAGCCATGGAGGCGGAGTTGGCAGAACTCGAACCGGCCAGCCCCTGCCCCGATTGCAACCGGCCTGACGAGTAGGAGCCGGAATCGAGGAAAATAATGGGGGCAGACACTTTTTTCTAAAAGCAAATTAACATCCGCCATTATTTTGTGAAAGTCTCTTAGGCATGACCCCCACCTCCCTGTCCAAACAGGAACGGGCCTTGGTTCTGGCCCAGGCCCGGGAAGCCGTCAGCCGGGCCTATGCCCCTTATTCAAACTTCCGGGTCGGGGCCGCGGTCTTGACGGCAAGAGGCAATATCTTCACCGGCGTCAACGTGGAGAACGCCTCTTACGGCCTCACCATCTGCGCTGAACGGGCCGCTGTCTTCCACGCGGTGGCCGGCGAAGGCCCGGAAATGCGCGTTAAGGCCCTGGCGGTGGTCTGCGAGCAGCCCGGGCCTTGCCCCCCCTGCGGCGCCTGCCGCCAGGTGCTGGCCGAATTCGGGGCGGACGCTGTCATTATCTTCCAGGGCACGGACGGCCTGGAGGAAGCGTCCCTCCCCCAACTTCTCCCCCACGCCTTTGATCTGCGGTGATCGAATATCATCCAAGATCTCTGGAAAAGTCCGTAAACTGTCATTCTGAACGGAGCGTAGCGGAGTGAAGAATCTCGTTTTTTGGCGCACAAGACTTTCAAATCTAGATGATACCGGTTCGCCATCAAAGGTTTTTTCGTAGGGGCGAACCTTGTGTTCGCCCTGAACGCACATGGGCGAACACAAGGTCCGCCCCTACGTTTTAATGCCGTTTGATCTCGATTTGGTATCAGTTTCTCCCCGAAAATTTTTACCAACCCCCACCCCCTCCTTGCCGCGGCCCCGGCCCGGTCCTAATTTTGGAATATAGCGCTTGGGCGCGGCAGGACATTTTCATGCCGGGAGATAGGACCATGGGCTATACTATCGCCAATTTACAGGACAAAATTATGAAAATGTACCCCGAAATCGCCCAATATGGGGTAAAATCCAACATGACTTTCGATCGGGAGAAAAAAACCTATGTCTTTAAATGGACCCCATGAATTATCTACTTATATTGACAAAGTGGACGCGGACGCCTGCTTGGGCGGCAAGGAATGCATTCATCTGGGGATCCAAATCCGGCAATTTTTGGAAAACTTTAAAGAAGGCGAAAAATAACGTATACTAAAACATTTGCGAGGGGAGGGCGGCGATATAAAAATCCGCCCATGGTTTTGGTAGCCTTTCCGCGTTTAAGAACAAGGGAACCGCGAGGATATGCGACTTTTTAAATCCAGCCCGGACCGGTTAGAAAAGTATCACCGCCGGCGGCGTTGGGCCCGGCGCCTGTCCTGGTTGCTTTACAGTATGTTCTTTACCTGCCTCCTGGCCGGCGCCGGGGTTGCGGGCTATATCTATTACCACTTCATCCGGGATCTGCCGGATTTCACCTCCATCAAGGAATTCCGGCCCTCGGTGGTCACCCAGATCTTCGCCCGGGACGGCCGCCTCATCGGCGAGTTTTTTGCGGAAAAGCGCATCGAGGTGCCTTACAGCCGTCTGCCCCGGCATCTGGTCCTGGCCTTCGTGGCCGCGGAAGACGCCCGTTTCTTCGAGCATCCCGGGGTGGATATCACCGGCATCATCCGGGCCTTTGTCCGCAACGTGGAAGCCGGGCAGGTGGTGGAGGGCGGCAGCACCATCACCCAGCAGGTGGTGAAAAGAATCATGCTCACCTCCGAGAAGAGCTTCGCCCGCAAGATCCGGGAGGCGGTGCTGGCCTATCGCATCGACAACTACCTGACCAAGGAAGAGATTCTCACCCTTTATCTGAACCATATCTTCCTGGGCCACGGGGCCTACGGCGTGGAGGCCGCGGCCCAGGAGTTCTTCTCCAAGCACGTGGAGGACGTCACCCTGGCGGAAGCCGCGCTGCTGGCCGGGATTCCCAAGGCCCCCAGCCGCTATTCCCCTTATCTCAACCCCCAGAAAGCCAAGGCGCGCCAGGCCTATGTCTTAAAGCGCATGGCGGAGGTGGGATTCATCACCAAGGAAGAGGAGGCCGCGGCCCTCCGGCAGCCGGTGAAAATGAAGCCCTACCGGCCGGATTGGATCAAGGAATGCGGTTATTACAACGAATACGTGCGCACCTTGCTGGAAAACCGCTTCGGCCGGGATCAGGTCTTCAACCTGGGCCTCAAGGTTTATACCCCCGCGGACGTGGGCCTGCATCTGGCCGGCCAGGAGGCCATTAACCAGGGCATTGCCGGTTTGATCCAGCGGAACGGCTACCGGGGGCCCTTGCGCCACCTGAAGGGCAAGGACCTGGCCGCGTTTCAGGAGCGCCAGATACGCTATTACCGCAAGTATCCCCCCCGGAAAGGACAACTGGCCACGGTCCTGATTGCCCAAAAGGACCGCCGCAGCAAGGATACCACCTTCCGGATGGGGGAATACCAGGGGTTAATCGAAGGGGATGCCGGGGACAAAAGCCGGGCCGGCAGCCTGCTGGCGGCCCTCACCCCCGGCGACGTGGTCCAGGTGCGGTTGGCCAAGAAGGATCGCCGCTCCGGGAAATGGACCGCGCATCTGGTGGCCGCGCCCATGGTGCAGGCCGCCCTCTTCTCCATGGAATTGAAAACCGGCAAGGTCCGGGCCATGCTGGGGGGCAAGGATTACGGCGACAGCACCTTCAACCGCGCCATCCAGGCCCGGCGGCAGCCCGGCTCCGCGTTCAAACCCATTATCTACGCGGCGGCCATCGAGAAGGGCTTTCGCCCGGATTCCGTATTGCAGGACAGCCCCATCTCCTTGCCCGGAGGCAAGCGGGGCCAGGCCTGGGAACCGCAGAACTACGACCATACCTTTGACGGCCCCATCTCTCTGGCCACGGCCATCGCCCGTTCCCGCAACGTCCCTACAGTGCGGCTGATGATGGCCGTGGGCGTGCCCTCCACCCTGAAGATGGCCCAGAGACTGGGGATCACCTCTCCCATCTTCCCCAATTACGCCTCGGCCCTGGGGGCCTCGGAAGTCACGCTGATGGAGCTCACCCGGGCCTATTCGGTCTTCCCCAACCAGGGCTATCTGGTGGATCCGGGGTTCATCGACCGCATCGAGGACCGGGACGGCCGGGTGCTGCACGATTATCAGCCACAGCGCCAGCAGGTAATAAGCCCCCAAACCGCCAACACCATGACCCAATTGCTCTTGGGCGTGGTGCAGCGGGGCACGGCCACCCGGGTCCAGGTCCTGGGGCGCCCCATCGGCGGCAAGACCGGCACCACTAACAAAACCCGGGACGCCTGGTTCATCGGCTTCACGCCCTCGGTGATCACCGGGGCCTGGGTGGGCATGGATGATGAGCGCAGTCTGGGCGGCAAGGAGACCGGCTCCCAGGCCGCGGCCCCCATCTTTATCTCCTACATGCGGGAAGCCTTGAGGAACCAGACGGTGGAGGGTTTTGGGGAGGGCGTCACGGTGCTGGCCAGACAGGGCGACGCCATTGACCGGGATGAGGAAGAGGCGGTGGAGACCGAGGAGTCATTCTACCCGGAAGGAGAGGAGTTGATTCAGGAGAGAACTTCTTCCGCTCCCACCGGTTCCAGGCAGCAATTTTATAAAAGCGATATGGAAGAGTGAGGTTTGATGCGACAGATCGACGCCAAGGAAATTACCCGGGCCGTGAAGGAAGCGGCCATTACCGCCAACTTTGATTTGGGCGAAGACATGCTGGCCGCGTTTAAGCGGGGGGAACAGGAGGAGGAATCCCCCAGCGGCCGGGAAGTCTTCCGCCAGCTCCTGGAAAACGCCCGCATCGCCGCCAGCGAGCGGGTCCCCATGTGCCAGGACTGCGGCCTGGCCGTGGTCTTCGTGGAACTGGGCCAGGACGTGCACGTCACCGGCGGCGATTTTGTCCAGGCCATCCAGGAAGGCGTGCGCCAGGGCTACGGGGAGGGGTTCCTCCGCAAGTCCCTGTGCCATCCCCTGACCCGGGCCAATACCGGGGATAACACCCCCGCGGTGATCCATACGGAGATCGTGCCCGGGGACCATTTGAAAATCACCGTGGTCCCCAAGGGCGGCGGCAGCGAGAACATGAGCCGGGTCTTCATGCTCAAGCCCGCGGAGGGCCTGGCCGGGATCATCGACCGGGTGCTGACCACCGTCCGGGAGGCCGGCCCCAACCCCTGCCCGCCCATCATCGTCGGCGTGGGGATCGGCGGCACTTTCGAGAGGGCCGGAATCCTGGCCAAAAAGGCCCTGCTCCGACACGTGGGCAGCGTTAACCCCGATCCGGAACTGGCGGCCCTGGAGCAGCAGCTCCTTATAGGGGTCAATGATCTAGGCATCGGCCCCCAGGGGCTGGGAGGCAGAATCACCGCCCTGGCGGTGCACGTGGTCATGCAGCCCTGCCACATCGCCTCCCTGCCGGTGGCGGTGAATATTCAGTGCCACGCGGCGCGGCATAAGGAAGTGGAGTTGTAGCAAGTGGTCAGTGGTCAGTGGTCAGTGGCCAGGGGCCAGGGGTCAGGGGTCAGTAATAAGTAATCGGTAATAAGTAATCAGTGATCAGTGATCAGTGATCAGGACCGCGGAAGGCTATGGACAGCGGGTGAAACGTCCGCCGCGTAATACTGTTCACTGCTAACAGCTCACTGCTCACTAACGAAAGAGGTTCTAAATGTCCAAAACGGTTGAGCTCAAACCTCCCCTTAGTGATAACGATGTAGTGCAATTGGAGATAGGCGATAAGGTGCTGGTCACCGGGGTCATCTATACGGCTCGGGATGCGGCCCACAAGCGCCTGATGGATCTGTTAGCCGCAGGCAAGGAACTGCCGGTGGATTTTAAGGGCCAGATCCTCTATTATGTGGGTCCCAGCCCGGCCAAACCCGGCCGGGTCATCGGCGCGGCAGGCCCCACCACCAGCTACCGCATGGATTCCTATACCCCCACCATGCTGCAGTTGGGGCTGAAGGCCATGATCGGCAAAGGCAAACGCGCCCCCGAGGTCATTAGCGCCATGCAGCAATACAAGGCCGTCTACCTGGGGGCCACGGGGGGCGCGGGGGCCTTGATCTCACAGTGCATCAAGCAGGCCGAGGTGGTGGCCTTCCCGGAACTGGGCCCCGAGGCCGTCCATCGCCTGGAGGTGGAAAATCTCCCCGCCATTGTCATCAATGACTGTCAAGGCGGCGACCTCTATGAATTAGGGATCAAGAAATACCGGCGTACTGCCGAAAATGTAGATAACGCGGCTGCTTGCCGCTGACCCGAAAGATCTCTTAAGGAAAAGGAGCAAGGGGAAGATTAGGGAAAAGGAAATGGGGGGATAATAGGCGTCGTAACCTTTTTACCTTTTCCCCTTTTAACCTTTTCCCCCTGTAATTCACCATCGGACCTTTTTCAAAGGATAAACTTCACAGGAGGCTAACATGACTGTGCCGCCGGACCTGGAAATCGTTGCGGCCCGTGTGAAGGAAAAGCGGCAGACCTTCCTGGAGTATAACTTCGGCCCCCTGAAAGACGATTTTCTGAAGACCTTCTTCGACCTGGCCCAGGAATACGAGACCCTGGAAAATTTTTACCGCATCTGCGTCAGTGTCGTTAAGGAATTCTTCAACCTGGACTCCCGCCTCTATCTGCTCTGCCAGGATAACGTCCTGGAACTGGTATGCGACAGCCTCAAAGGGCTGATCCCGGAAAAGCCCAAGGCCCCTGCTTATATCAAACTTTCCAATCAGGCCTATGCCGTGGAGCAGGCCTGGGTGATCCCCATCCGGGGCAACCAGCTCCTGGTGGATCGCCTCCCCTTTTATACCAAGGACCAGGTCATCGGCCTGATAGAGCTCTTCCCGGGAGACCAGCTTTTGGAAAAGGACCGTTTTTTCTTCGAGAAATACGCCAATCGCGTGGGGTACAACCTCCACGTCAAGATCATCGCCTGGCAGAACATCCAGCGTATCCGTTTCATCAACAGCCTGGTGGCGGACATCGAACACAACGTCATCATCCCCAATATCAGCCTCAGCCTCTACCTGCGGCATTTGCGCAAGAAAATAAACGCCTTGAAGGATTTGGATTGCCTCTGTCAGTTTCGGGATGAAGCCTGCCCCGAACTACCCGCGGCCCAGGATAAATTCCGTAACCTGGTGCAGGAAATGGAGGTGGATTACCAGACCCTGGAGCAGCATTACAAAGGCGTCAGCCTCTTTTTGGAGTCTCTGTTCCGGCCCTCCCATTTCCTCAAAGGGCATCTGGTGCTTAGACGCCGCACCTGCCGGGTCCAGAGCGAGATCATCCAGCCCCAACTGCAGCTTTACCTCCCCAAACTCAAGGATCGCGATGTCGACATCGACGACAGCATGGGGGTCATGCCCGACGAGGATCTGCCCCTGTCGGTGGATAAAGGCCTGATGGCCCAGGTCTATGCCAACCTCTTCTCCAATGCCGTGAAATACACCCGGCGCAATTACGAGGGCCGCAAATACGTGGCCTACGGCCGGGACGTGCTCCCTGAATATTTCGGCCCTGGCAAAGACGGTATCAAGTTCAATATGTTCACCACCGGCCCCCACATCCCCCCGGGGGACCGGGGCCATATCTTCGACGAAGGTTACCGGGGCAGCAATATCGACGGCGAGGTAGGCACCGGCCGGGGTCTTTATTTCGTGCGCAACGTCATCGAGACCCACGGCGGCGAAGTGGGATACGAGCCCACCCCCGGAGGCAACAATTTCTACTTTATCCTGCCCCTGGTGGTGAGCCCGGAACGGCCCCTGGCCGCGGAAATGGTCATGCCTTAGAAAAGACGGTTTTCGGTTTTCAGTTTTCAGTTTTCGGTTTTTGGATAATAGACATTGAACTGTAAGAGATTGTTTTAAGTCATTTCGAATCACTTGAAAATGAAATAGCGTTACATTGTAACTTATCGATAATCTTTATTTTTTTAACTGAAAACCGAAAACCGAAAACTGAAAACGGTCTTTATATGAGTAATATCCGCTTTCTGGCCCAGGAACTCTATCGTCTGACCAAAAAGGTGGAGGACCTGGAAAAGGCGCTGAAACAGGCGTCAGGAGAGGAACTGGCCCGCCTGGAAGCCGAACTCTTCCAGACCCGCCGGGACCGGGACCACTACCACAGCCTGCTGGAGGCCAAGAAGGAAAAGCACGTCGTTTAGGATGGTTTTGGGATAGTTTTTAGTTTTTGGTTTTTAGTTTTTAGTTAAAGAACAGGCTAAAATCGGGATAGACGCAATTATCACAAGGTAATGTCTTCTCAATTTTTCAAAAACCAAAATATTATGCAAACAGCAAACAGCAAGCAGCAAACAGCGAAGAGCGAAAACCAAAAACCAAAAACTAAAAACTAAAAACTAAAAACTGCTTCAAACGTACTTATCCACCCCCTCAGCCTCTACTCCCGCAACGCCGGGGTCCTCCTCTCCTGCCACATCCTTCCCCCAGAAGCGGTTGGCCATGTCGATCAGGGTTTCAAGGGGCGCCAAATCCTGGGAAATGGCGTTCATGGTCTCGCCATTCACCCGCCCTTGGCGCACCACCTCAGAGCCGGCCCGGGCCACTGCGGCCAGCACCTCTTCCACCCGGGGCTGCAAAGGGGGCGCGGTCAGGAACTCGGAGGAATGGCGGTAAATCTCTGCCACCAGGTCGGTGCCGTAAAGCATGCGCAGATTCATGGACAGGGCCTGGAAGTTGTAATCCTGGGGAAAGGCGCAAACACTTAAGGCCGCGATTTTCGGGGCCCCGGCCGCCCAGGAAGGGCCGGAGTGCCTCCCGTTGTGGGCGGAGATGGGATTCATCATCGGCAGGGTCCGTTCAATGAAGGATTTCATCCGGGCGTTCATGTGGAAGTGGTACAGGGGTGTGGCCAGCACCGCCAGATCGGCCTCCAACAGATGCCCTACCAGTTCCCCGGTCATATCGTCGTGCTGCACGCATTGCCCCTGGTTGCCGAGCCAGCAACTGAAGCATCCCAGGCAATGTTTGATCCGGTATTGGCGCAGATAGATGGTCTCGGTGGCCGCGCCCGCCTCCCTGGCCCCTTCCAGGAATCTTTGCAGGAGGAGTTCGGTCTTGCTGGTCTTATTGTCCCGGGGGCTGCTGTTGAAGGCCACGATGTTCATGGGAACTCCTAAGCTTTCAGCGATCAGCGATCAGCTTTCAGCTTTTTTCTTTAGCTGACTGCTGAAAGCTGAAGGCTGACAGCTTCTTCAATCCTTCCTATTAATTAAAGCCGCCAAATACCCCGCGCCGAAACCGTTATCGATGTTCACCACGGCGACACCCGTGGCGCAGGAATTGAGCATGGTGAGGAGCGCGGCCAGGCCCCCGAAGGACGCGCCGTAGCCGATGCTGGTGGGCACCGCGATCACCGGCTTGTCCACCAGCCCGCCCACCACGCTGGGGAGAGCCCCGTCCATGCCCGCCACCACGATGAAGCAGGTGGCCCGGCTCAGGAGCTCCTGGTGGGCCAGCAACCGGTGCAAACCGGCCACCCCTACGTCGTAAAGCGGCTCTACCCTATGGCCCATAATTTGGGCGGTCAAGAGCGCCTCTTCCGCCACCGGGATGTCGGAGGTGCCCGCGGAAATGACCACGATCACCCCCCGGCCCCGGTCGGGAATCTCCCCCCGGCTGATGGCCAGCACCTGGGAATCGGGATGATAGCGGCCTTCCGGGAATTCCGGGAGCAGGGCCTGGGCCTTATCCGGAGCCAGCCGGGTCACCAGGATGCTGGCGGTGGCGGTTTGTAGCGCGGCCAGGATGCCCCGGATTTGCGAGACGCTTTTCCCCGAGGCAAAGACCACTTCCGGGAACCCCTGGCGCAACTGGCGATGGTGGTCCACCCGGGCAAAGCCCAGGTTCTCGAAAGGCAATACCCGCAGGCGCTCCAGGGCCTCGGCCACCGGCACACGACCCGAGCGCACTTCCTCTAATAATTCCTCAAGAATTTCGATATCCATAAGGGAATCCTTAATTGCTAAAAATAGTGGGTCCGAAAAGTTCAAAGTTCAAGGTTCAAAGTTCAAAGTTAGTGCAGCCGGCCGTAACCTCAATCATCTATGCATCTGCCTTTGCCGGTTAATTTTTAGGATTTACGGGTGGGTCGAGGACCCATAAAACCTTGAACTTTGAACTTTGAACCTTGAACTTTTAAAGGGCAAAACAGAAAACAGAAAACTCCATCATTCCGCCACCAGCTTCCCCTCCCGGGTGACCCGGTAATTGCGGCCGCCCCACGCGACCCGATCCCCCAGGAAGCTAAGTAGCCAGACGCCCCAGGACAGGAAATCCTTCAGGGGCAGCAGGAAAAAAAAGAGCCGGGGCAGGCTGCCCCGGAGGGCCCGGCGTTCGGAAAATAAGGCCAGCACTGCCCGCACTGTCAGCGCGGCTCCCAGCGGCCCCAGGGTCCAGGGAGCCATCCCCGAGGCCAGGAAGAGAAGCGTACCGTAAACCAGGGCATGAGTAATGCCGTAGGCCAGGTAGCCTCCGGGGCGGCAGACCCGGTAGGTCCTGGCCCAGCGCAGTTGATGCCCCAGGTATGCCCCAAACCCCATCCCGGGGTTCCAGGTTTCCACCACGTAGGGGAGCACCCGGACGCCGTAGCCGGCCTGGGACACCCGCCACCCCAACTGGTAGTCGTCCGCCAGAAAATCGGCCAGGGAGGCAAAGCCCCCCATGGCCGCCAGGGCTTGGCGGGTAATCCCCATGGCGGCCCCCAACGCGAAGCGGATACCTTCCACATAATAAGCCGTGGCCACCGAAGGAATGAAATCCCCGGCGAGGGTTAAGGCCTCGAACCCCGCGCCCAGGGTCCGCACCGGCCCGCTCCGGTAAGGGCAGGAGACCACCCCCACCCCCGGTTCCCGGAGCGCCCCGCCCACCCGGGAGAGGAAATCCGGCCCCACTTTCACGTCTTGATCGGCGATTACCAGGAGGTCGTGGCGCGCCTGGGCCTCCAACTGCCGTAAAGTGCTCACCTTGGGGTTCAAGCCCAAATCTTCCGGGCAGATAACAATTTCCACCGCCTGCCCGGGAAAGGCCCGCTGCAATTCCCGGAGCACAGGCAGCAAGGGATCATCAGGGTCCTTTACCCCGAAGATCACCTGAAAGGGATGGTAGTCCTGGGTGAGAAAGCTCTCCAGGCATTCCCGGGTGGTGTCCTCCAGACCTCTTACAGGCTTCAGCACGCTGACGCCGGGAAGGGGAGGGGAGGGCTTCGGCGGCAGGGAGCGGCGGAAAAAGCGCCACAGGCACCACAGGGCCAGCACCTGGTAGGTCAACGCGGCCAAAACCAGAAAAAATAATAGATAAATCACCAAATCCACCAAAAAGATTTTAACTTATCATACCATCTCCCGATAAAAACGATAGGGAATACAGGAACTAAGCCCCGGGAAAAAATTGCATGATCACATGGTGTTAAAAGAAGACCTCACGCAAAGACGCCAAGGCGCAAAGTAAGACGCAAGCTATTGTAACCTTAAACGGAAAACGAAAAACGAAAAACTAAAAACGGAAAACGGTCCTTACCATGCAGGCGGTTCTCTTTGACCTCTACGGCACCCTGGTGGATATCTGGACGGATGAGTGGGACTTCTCCACCTATCACATCTTGAGCCAGTTTTTAAGCTATTACGAGATCTATTACCGGCCGGAGCAGTTGGCCGCCAAGTACCAGGAAAAGACCGCGGAAAAGATGATGGCTTATCCCGGTCCCTTCGGCGAAGTCGACGTCTTCCAGGTCTTCGAGGAGATCCTGGTGGAAGGCTGGCGCAAGCAACCGGAAAGGTCTCTGGTGGTGTGGCTGGCGCGCCTCTTCAGGTCTCTTACCAGGCGCCGGTTCGGGCTGTTTGCGGACACCCGGCCGGTTTTGGAGACCTTGAACGGCAACTATCTCCTGGGAGTGGTGTCCGATGCCCAGTGGGTTTTCAGCGAACCGGAAATCCGCATGTTGGATTTAAATAATTATTTCGACACCATTGTCCTTTCCTCCCGCTATTTTATCCGCAAACCCGACCCCCAAATCTATGCCCATGCCCTCAGGGCCCTGAGAGTCGAACCAGCCGAGGCCCTTTACGTGGGCAATGACCCGGAGGCGGACGTAACCGGTCCCCAGGCCATCGGCATGCCGGTGATCCTCATCGACCGGGGGGATTGCCTGCACCACGCACCGGTGCCCCGCATCCGGGACCTCCGGGAAATCCCGGAATATATCCGCACCCATTTTCCCGCTTAAGAACAGTTCCGGGTTCCGAGTTCCGAGTTCCAAGCCGAGACTTTATAAAAAACTCGGAACTCGGAACTCGGAACTAATTCACACCGGCCCCTTTCTTTCCCGGAGATGATGATTACGGTAAGATGAATTCTTCATGCAAAGGAGACCCTATGGCGGCAACCATTCAATGGCGCGGTAATTGGGAGGAGGCCCTGGAAGAGGCCAAGAAGGCCAATCGTCCGCTGTTGTTGGAGCTTTATCTGGAAGGCTGCTCCCATTGCGCCCGGCTGGATCGGGAAACCCACCAGGACCCGGTGGTGGCTGAGGCCTTAAATTCCCGTTTCATCCCGGTGCGCCTCGAAGGCCGCAGCCGCATGGACCTGGTGCAGAAACTGGAAGTCAGAGGCGCGCCCACCACCCTCGTCTTCTCTCCGGAGGGCAAAGAACTGCGGCGCTTTGCCGGGTTTTTTCCTCCCGCGGAATACCTCCTGGAACTGGAAAAAGCAGCCTGAAGCGGCCCGGCCCGGCAAAACCGGTTGAAATCTTTTGTTAATCGGCAAATGCCCGGGCCGGGCTTTTTCTGCATTGCCAAACCCGCGCAGATTGAGCATAATATTAACTCAATGGCCGCCGGCCCTTGAAGGCGCCCCGGCTGTCACCGATTCGCAGTCAAACGGGTTAAATCGTAGGGGCGAACCTTGTGTTCGCCCTGAACCCCCGGGGCGAACACAAGGTTCGCTACAGGAAATTGTCGTCTGACCGCGCATCGGTATCAGATCACGTCACAGGGTAATGCATGAGATTGAGCCTTAAGCAGCAGCTTGGGGCCGTGGCCCTGGCCATCCTGCTCCTGGCGCCGGCCGCGGCGGCCGGGGCGGAAGAGGGCATGAACCTCACGGCCCGCTCCTTTGTGATCATGGACGCCGATACCGGCGCCATCCTGTTGGCTTACAACCCTCAACTCTTCCTCCCTCCCGCCAGCACCCTGAAGGTGATGACCGCCATGTACGTCCTGGAGCACTTGAAAATGGACGATAAGGTGACGGTCAGCGCCACCGCGGCCGCGGCCCCCCCCTCCAAGATCGGTATCAAGCCCGGCGAGGTCTATACCGTGGGAGAGTTGCTCTATGCCCTGCTGCTCAATTCCGCCAATGACGCGGCCCGGGCCCTGGCTGAACGGGTGAGCGGCAGCGAAGAGGCCTTTGCCAGGGACCTGACCCGCTGGGTGCGGACCTTGGGAGCTTACCGCACCACCCTGGCCACCGCCAACGGCCTGCCCGCGGATAACCAATACTCCACGGCCCAGGACCTGGCTCTTCTTTTCCGGAAAGCCATGCAATACCCCGAACTGGCCAAGATTATGGGCACCAAGTATCACCATATCCAGGGTGACCGGGAATTGCGCAATCACAATCGCTTCCTGTTCACCACCCCCCTGGCGGTGGCGGGGAAGACCGGTTTTACCAGGGCCTCCCGGCATACTTATGTCGGCATGTTCCGTAAAGACAACCACGCGGTCATCATCTCCCTGATGGGCAGCCAACAGAAATGGGCCGATCTCCGGCCCCTGATCGCCAAGGGCTTTGAACTGGAAGGCTCGCCCATCGCCAAGCTGCCGCCCCAGGAGGAAAAACTCAGGTTTGCCAAAAAACATCTGGGCAAACAGGTCGCGGCTGCCGACAACGGCTCCTCCAAAGTGCGGCGGCAGTCCAAAATGGCCATGGGTTCTGCGGCTTCTCTGCCCGCAAAAAAGAAAGGGAAGGCCTCCAAAAAGAAATCCAAAAACCAGGAGCAGTGATTCCTACCGGGCGTTGCCGATGAAAGGTTTATTTAATAAAGTAAAGAACTTGCCCACCCGGCGGCGTTACGTGATTTCCACCATTCGCAAGGGCGAAACCGCGTTTGAGACCGCCATCTTCGAGGCCAATTTTTTCTATCTCCCGAAAAGCTGGTCCAAACCGGTATTGGTTGTGCCCGCGCAAACCAAAGACGAGGCGTGGGACACTCATTACCTGCTGGCGGCCAGGTTGACGAAAGAATACCCCCTCCAAGTTTTTCAAGAATATTCCTAATCTTGCCTGAATAGGGTCTTTTTTACATGGCGACATAAATAATTGCGCATTATTAATCTCTGCGCTCTCTGCGCCTCTGCGAGATAAAAAGGTTTCTCGCAGAGGCGCAGAGGCCGCAGAGAATGTCAACCGCGGTTAATTAAGTCGCTCAGTATAACTTCCCGGAGTCCGGGTCCCGGCGACGAGGGCAATCCGAAACGCGCCGGAATTAAAGATTTTCGGGAGCATGCCGATTCATCAGTAAAAGAAGTCTATTTTCCCGAGCATCGATAATTGCAAACTACTCCGAAAGGGTAGGACGCAAAATCTCCGGCCTACAGCCCCCCCGGGCCAGGGTAGCGGGATTGCCGAAATGCAAAGGCATCTTGTCTGCGCCAAGGCATTCTGTCTATCCCAGGGGTGCGACCTCGGTCGGCCCCTTTTGAGTTCCGGGGCGGCTCCGGAGAGGCAATCAAAGAGGATAAAAAAGACGACAGTAAACTAGCGGATCGTTCCAAGCATCGATAATGGCAAACTACTCCGAAAGGGTAGGACGCAAAGTCTCCGGCCTACAGCCCCCGGGCCAAGGCGGCGGGATTGCCGAAATGCAGAGGCATGGTGTCTGCGCAGAGGCATTCTGGCTACCAGGGGTGCGACTTCGGTCGACCCCTTTTCATTTCTTAAGACGGGAGTCCGGAGACGTTGACGGCTCTAACGGCACAAACCCTCCGGGGTTCTTTGATGCAGGGGGATGAGGTCGGTCGTGGCGGCGATTAAACGCCATCCAGGGTTACGGAGGGAAAGGGGCGCAGTCGTCATGGAGATGGCAATCGCGCTGCCCCTGTTGCTGCTTGTCATCGCCGGCGTCATCGACCTGGGCTTTCTCTTTTGGGAAAAAGAGGTCCTGACCAACGCCGCCCGGGAGGGCGCCAGGGCCGGAGTCCAAGGGAGGATAAACGGCTCGAGTTATACGGCGCTATTTACTGAAACCGAGGTCCGAACCAGGATGCAGACTTATCTGACGAATATGAATATCAAGGATGCGGTCGGCTCTCCCATCGCCTTGACCAGCAGCAATTCCACCTTCACCTGGGACACTACCGTGACGCCGCCACGGCTAACGGTGACGCTGCAAAATATCCCGGTAAAATTGATGATGCTGCCTAAAGTCCAGAGTTTGTTTGCCGGGGGAATCGACAACATCCTCTATTTGAATGCCAAGTGCACCATGGCCAGGGAGTGGTGACCCCGTCTGGGCTACTGGAGAAAGTATTGCAGGTTCGCTTGCAGATGAAAACACCGACAATGTAACTTGTTGATAATACCTTTCTTTTAACGAAAAACGAAAAACGGAAAACGTTATCAGGTACACCCATTACCGGCCCAAGGCTGGGAGAAATAAAAGGAGGAGCGGTTCATGAAAAGATTAAGGTTTCTTTTCGGGGCGTCAGGAGAGAAGGGAGCCATTGCTCCCATTGTCGCCTTGGGCTTGCTGGCGTTCGTGGGCTTTATGGCCTTGGGGATAGATCTGGGCCAGCTCTACATGGTGCGGAACGAACTGCAGAACGTGGCGGACGGTGCGGCCCTGGCCGCGGCCAAGCAGTTGATCCAGGATGGCGGCGGCGGCGCGGCCACGGTTAATTGTCCTGCCGCCACCCAAGCCGCCATTGATTGCGCCAAAAAGAATTACACCTTCGGAGTCGATGCCCCCATCAAGATTACCGCGGCCGACGTGACCGTGGGTCTCTGGGACTTGAGCACCAAGCAATTCTCTTCCACCGGCTGTTCCCCGGCCGCCACCGGGGTGAACGCCGTGCAGGTGACGGTGCATCGCTCCGGCACGGAGAACAATCCCAAGGTGGCCACCTTCTTCGGCAACGTCCTGGGGACCGGAGCCGAGAAGGAGGTGGAGGCCACGGCCGTGGCCTACCTGGGTCTGGCGGGCACCAGTTCCATTGATCCCCCCATTGCCGTGCCGTCCACCTGGGCCAGCGGCGATGGGACGACCGACGACCCGATTCAATTCACCAGTATCCACCGGATGCTGGATAAGATCGGACCGGCGCCGGCCTATGCCGCACTGCCCAAGACTTACAAATTCTATGACAGAGGCGGCAGCAGCCTGGACACCACCCGGGCCACTTTAATAGTGCCCACCCAGGCGGAGCTCAGCCTGACGCAACTGCAAAAATATATCAAAGGGCCCGCGGTCAGCGGCGGGCTCAAGTTTCCCCAGAAGAAAGTGGGGGACAGGCTCTGGCCCATCAGCGAATGGCAATGGGGCTCCAATATCAAAAGCAACTATAATCTCCTGAAAGCCAGGTATGACGCCAACAAGATCGGCGGCAGATGGCGGGTGACCCTGCCGGTCTATAAAACCACCCCGGTGACCTCGGCCCTGCCGCAGGATTCCTTCTCCAAGCTGGCTTCCAGGCTGCTTCCGGGAGTGTCCCAGGCCCATGCCTGCGCGGCCTACACCTCCCCCGCGGTCTATACCCAGGGGTTCGTTACGGTGGATATCACTGGGGTAACCGTGAATATCAATTGCACCACCGGTGATCAAACAGCCTTGGACAGTTGCCGCAAGACCTGCTACGCGACCATGGAACCCCAGAATGGCAACTACTTCAGCACGGATAAAACCAGCAATCCCACTCCTTTTCAAAAGGATTATAAAGATATGAACCCCGCGGCCAGCGAGGTGGGCGTGTTTTCCTCCGTGCCCCGGATTGTGAAGTAATTGGAAAGGGGAACCTGGCCGGATAAAAAGCTTCACAGGCAGGGAAGGGAAGGGGGTTCCGGGGGAGGCGGCCGCTGCTGCCTCCCCCGGGATTTTTGCTATTTCAAATCCACGCGTTTGATGCCCTCCAGCCCAAAGACCTCTTGCAAGGCCTGGCGTTGGGGGTGCACCACCCGCTGCCGCAGCAGGAAGGTCAGGGTCAATTCCTTTTTTTCCAGGTCATTGCTCAGACCGGAATTGACGACCTTTAAGCCTTGCCGGTCGATGATCTCCTGGATCCGTTCCGCCTGTCCCGGCAAATCCGCGGAAACCACCGTCATCTCCTGATACCAATCACGGCTTAATTTTCTCTCCAAGGGTTTCAGCCCCACCAGAGAAACCACGGTGATGGCCGCGACCGCGCCGCCGAAAAAGTAAAAGCCCGCGCCGATGGTCAAGCCCACCGCGCAAACTACCCAGACACAGGCCGCGGTGGTCAAACCCCGGATGGTGTCTTTGCTGCGGATGATGACGCCGGCCCCCAGGAAACCGATGCCGGTGATGGCCTGGGCGGCGATGCGCCCCGGGTCCACCTGCAGGCTGATGCCCGGAACTCCGCCCCGGTACTTATGGAAGAGGTATTCGGAGATAATCATGATCAGGGCGGAGCCCAGGGAGAGGAGGAGATATGTTCTCACCCCCGCGGGCCGGCCGTGCACCTCCCGTTCCAGCCCTACGGCCCCTCCCAGGAGGGAGGCCAGGATGAGCCTGAAGATGATTTCCAGGTCGGTGATCATTTTTTCACCCCAGTTCTTCCTGGGTTATTGGCCCACCCGTAAAACATGAAAATTCTGGTGGGGCGGGCCTCCGTGCCCGCCCTGACAACGGGCGGCCAGGGACGGCCGTCCCACCAATTAACCTTTTAAAGCGTGGTCAAAAGCTAGTCAAAGCAGCCTTGCTCCCATTTTGGGAACATGCGATACTATTCTGAGCGACTTAATTAACCGCCGTTGACATTCTCTGCGGCCTCTGCGCCTCTGCGAGAAACCTTTTTATCTCGCAGAGACGCAGAGAGCGCAGAGATTAATAATGCGCAATTATTTATGTCGCCATGTATAACAACGCCGCCACGATCTGACCGGAGGTCAACTTAATGAACATCAGGCCCATCAGAACCGAAGAGGAACACCAAGCCGCGCTACAAGAGGTGGAGCGTCTGTTTAATGCCTCACCCGACACCCCGGAGGGCGACCTCCTGGAGGTGCTGACCACCCTGATTGAGGCTTATGAAGAAAAACACCACGACATCCCCTGGCCGGACCCCGTTGCCGCCATTCTCTATACCATGGAGAGCCGCGGCCTGTCACGCCGGGACCTGGAGCCGTACCTCGGCAGCCGGGCCCGGGTTTCCGAAGTCCTCAGCCGGAAGCGCCCCCTCTCCATCGAGATGATACGAAAGCTCCACGCCGGCCTGGGCATCCCGGCGGAGGTCCTCATCCGGCCTTATCCGTTGGAAAAGTCTGCCGCGTGAGGTCAACCACCGTTTCTATATTCCCCAGACCGCGATACCGGCCCTATCCGCCTCTTTCAGCATCTCTTCCCGGTCGAACATCAGGCTTTTGCCCGCGTCCACGGCCAGGACCGCGGCTTTGACCTCGGCCATGGTGCGGATGGTGTCCAGGCCCACCGCGGGCACGTCAAACCGCAGGTCCTGACGGGGTTTGCTCACCTTCACCACCACTGCCCCTCCTCCGGCCAGAAGCCCTCCCCGGCGGATGGTTTCATCGGTGCCCTCGATGGCCTCCAGGGCCACCACCACCCCCCGGCGCACCACCACGCATTGGCCGATGTCCAGGCGGCCGATCTCCTTGGCGATCTCGTAGCCGAAATCGATGTCCCGGCGCTCCT
>Ga0233425_10003903_pt1 | contig 26025 bp, 21 predicted proteins | sample Watercolumn_Towu_2_FD_181712 | JGI IMG/M metagenome (GOLD analysis project Ga0233425, IMG submission 181712) | Freshwater microbial communities from Lake Towuti, South Sulawesi, Indonesia - Watercolumn_Towuti2014_140_MG | ecosystem: Environmental > Aquatic > Freshwater > Lake | place... | reverse complement strand
CTTCTTGTGGTTTTCATCGCGGAGACGCGGAGGTCGCCGAGAATCGCAGAGGAAGAAGTTCAACGAACTCCGCGTATCTCCGCGATCTCTGCGGCTCTGCGGTAGAAACAATGACATCTACAAATACAATATTTCTTTTTAGGGTCGGCACTAGCGTACGGATTACCCCGTCTGGAAAATCAGGAGAAGCACCCATGAAGAAACTCACATTTCTCCTTCTCTCTCTCACCGTCTTTGTGCTTTCATTCGAGGTCGGTCGTTCGCCTTTCGACACCTCGCGAAATCCGGATCAACCTGAATTCGACGCCTGCACGAGCGTCATTGTGGGCAAAGCCGCCTCGATTGACGGCTCCACGATGACATCCCAATCCTGTGATTCAAGGACAGATCGCACGTGGGTGACGATTGTGCCGCACAGGAAACATAAGCCAGGGGACAAAGCGCTCATCTACATGGGCTCGAAGGAAACCAAGGGACCCGATGATCCGGACGCGGTGTCAATCGGTGAGATCCCTCAGGTACCCGAGACCTACGCGTACGTGAACTCCGCCTACGCCATCATGAACGAGAAGCAGCTGGCAATCGGCGAGACGACCTTCGGAGGCAAGTCGGAAATGAAGAGCGACGAGGGCATTCTTGATTGTCCGGAATTGTATCGGCTGGCACTCGAACGCGCGAGCACCGCAAGGGAGGCAATCCGGCTCATCGATCAGCTCACGAAAGAGTACGGGTACAACGACTACGGCGAGTGCTTCACGTTTGCCGATCCGAAGGAGACTTGGCACTTTGAGATCCTCGGCCCCGGGAAAGGGAAGAAAGGTGCTGTCTGGGCCGCTGTGAGAATACCTGACGATCATGTGGGAGTCTCGGCAAACGCATGCAGGATCCGTGAAGTGGACATAAAAGACACAGCGAATGTTATGGCCTCCGCCAACGTCTTCTCACTCGCGATCGAGATGGGTTTCTGGAAACCAGAGAGCGGCAAGCCATTCGAATTCTGCTATGCCTACGCCGACAGGAACGGCATGTACAGCAGAAGGCGTGAATGGCGTGCATTGAGCATTGCAGCGCCATCGTTGAAGCTCGATCCGAACGCTGAAAACTACCCTCTCTCGGTCAAGGCAGAACGAACCCTCTCCGTGAACGACGTGCTCGACATCTTCCGCAATTACTATCAGGGGACAGAGTTCGACATGACGAACGGCCTCTACGTCAAGGACAAGGACGGAAAACTGGTCAGGAGTCCGATGGCGAATCCTTTCATGAACAGAGATTATCTGGAACTGTTCAAAATCAATGGGGAGCGCACCATCGCGTGCAACCGGGCAACCTATGTACAGGTGACTCAATCGAGGTCGTGGTTGCCGGATGCGGTAGGGGGAGTGGTCTGGTTCGGATATGACAATCCTGTGACGACGCCGCATACTCCGTTCTACTGCGGTATCGAGAGCATGCCGAAGAGTTATATGATCGACGGGCGTCAGAAATTCCGGAGAGACTGCGCTTGGTGGGCATACAGGTCGGTGGGACAACTTTGCTACCTGCGTTTTCAGGAAATGGTGAAGGATGTAGAAGTGGTCTGGCAGGAGATCGAGAAGAAGGCCTTCGAGAATCAGTCCGAATTCGAGAAGAAAATCGTAGAACTGTACAAGACTGATCCGGTCAGAGCGAAGCGTCAACTGACCGAGTACAGTCACAAGATCGCGGACAATGCTGTGGATCGGTACTGGAAACTGAACGACGAACTCTGGACGAAATACACGTACAAGTTCTAGATGCCCTCTAATCGAACACAGAATACACAGTTGATACTGATTGACACTGGATGATAAATGTGTGGGACAGTGCTTCTTTCAGTGTGGTCTGTGTGCTGTTATCATTGTTTCACACCGTTCCGCATCTGATGCCCCTTCCCCGACACAGGATTCTGCTATCAGAAATAGGAATTTACTCCTGTCATATAGCTGCATCATTGGCAATTTGGCCAAAAAAGACGACTCTTGGTCGGCATACAATTTGTGCCAATTGTCAAGATTCTCATTCAGAAAAGGACATTTGATATGGTTCAAGCGGCAGAACAGACGAAGAAATCACCTAAAGGAAGTGTCGTTATTGCGGCAGAGCGGTGCAAGGGATGCGGGTTCTGCGTGGAGTTTTGCCCGCCTGAAGTTCTTGAACTCTCCAGCGAATACAACTCCAAAGGCTACCATCCCCCGGTTCTCGTGAAGAAGGACGATTGCACAGGTTGCGATATCTGCGGAATGGTCTGTCCGGACTTTGCCATCTACGGCTATATCATCAAGAAATCGAAGAAGGAGGCCTAGCTGTGCACGCAGATCCAACTGGAGTTCTCACGGGGGCCCATTTCATCGACGGCGATCATTCATGTGCTGAAGGAGCGATCGCGGCCGGTTGCAGGTTCGTCGCGGGTTACCCCATCACACCTTCGACGGAAGTCGTCGAACGAATAGCGGACCGTTTCCCATTTGTCGGCGGGATCTTCATTCAGATGGAAGACGAAATTGCGTCCTCCATTGCCATCCAGGGTGCGGTATGGGCCGGCAAGAAAGCAATGACTGTAACCTCCGGTCCCGGATTTTCACTTATGATGGAGCATATCGGTCTTGCCGCGATGACGGAGACGCCGTGCGTGTTCGTCGACGTACAACGTGCAGGCCCTTCGACAGGACTCCCGACCATGCCGGCTCAGGGTGATATGATGCAGGCGCGCTGGGGATCCCATGGCGACTACTCGATTATCGCCCTCTCGCCGAATTCACCTCAGGAGTGCTTCGACCTCACGGTCCATGCGTTCAACCTCTCCGAAAAGTACCGGGTCCCTGTGATGGTCATGATGGATGAATGCGTCGGTCATATGATCGAGCGTGTTGTGATTCCGGAGGCAAACAAGATCGACATCATCGAACGGAAGGTGTACGAAGGTCCGAAGGAGAACTTTCAGCCATTTGATGCGGGTCGTGATCTCGTGCCGATGATGGTGAGGGCGGGTGACGGGTACAGGATCCATGTCACCGGCCTCACGCACGACGAACGCGGGTATCCGAACATGTCAGTGAGTGCGCAGGGGCGACTTGTCCAGCGGCTTGTGGACAAAGTCCGCCTCAACGCCGATGACATCATCATGTACAAAGAAGAAGATATTGAAGGAGCTGATGTCGTTGTTGTGACGTACGGGATAACTTCCCGAACAGCGATTCCGGCGATCGAGCAGGCGAAAGCAAAGGGATTGAAAGTGGGTCACCTTCGCCTTGTGGTTGTATGGCCGTTTCCTGAGAAACGGATTCGAGAGCTGGCGGGAAAAGTGAAGTCCATCATCGTGCCCGAGCTCAATATGGGTCAGATGGTGTATGAAGTCGAACGCTGCGCGGCTGGGAAGTGCAATGTGGTGTGCGTGCCTCATGCCGGCGGGACAGTGCATCAGCCGAAGGATATTCTTGCGGCGATCGAGAAATCAATCCGAGGGAAGTGATCATGCCAGAAGAACTCTACGACGTTGAAGCGAACATCCCTGCGAATCCAATTGAAGACCTGCTTCGAATGGACCGCATTCCGCACATCTGGTGCCCGGGATGCGGAATCGGCACGACCGTGAACTGTTTCGCGCGTGCGCTCCAGACGAGCGGTCTCGATCTCGACAAGGTCTCCGTGGTGTCCGGGATCGGCTGCACGGGACGCGTAGCAGGGTACATGCGCCTCGACTCGTTTCATACGACTCATGGCCGGGCCATACCATTTGCCACAGGACTCAAGCTGGCGAATCCCGAACTCAAGGTCGTTGTCTACAGCGGCGACGGTGACCTGACGGCAATCGGCGGCAACCATTTCATCCATGCTGCACGGCGGAACATGGATATCACCGTTGTTCTGATCAACAACATGATCTACGGGATGACGGGCGGCCAGGTGGCACCGACGACGCCGGTAGGCGCGACTGCATCGACTACTCCCCATGGAAACTTCGAGGAAACGTTCAACTTGCCATTCCTGGCAGAATCGTGCGGCGCTGTCTATGTGGCACGCTGGACGGCCCATCATGTCAGGCACCTTACGAAGTCGATCAAAGAGGCGCTGGCAAAGAGAGGATTCTCTTTCGTTGAGATTCTGGCACCGTGCCCGACCCTCTTCAGCCGTCGCAACAAACTGGGAGACGGGCTCGATCAGATGGAGTTCTACCGGGACCACAGCGAAATCAAGAATGGTGCAGACACGAAAACCGTGGCGCTCGATTTCCAGTCCAAGATTATCGTGGGGAAGTTCGTGGACAAAGAGCGCCCGACGTATATCGATGCGATGAACGCACACTACAAGGCGAAATTCGGAGATCGATACGTTCCGTCTGATGAAATAAGGAAACTCAGTCATGCCTAGAACTGAAATCAAGATTGGCGGCTTTGGCGGCCAGGGTGTCATTCTCAGTGGCTACATTCTCGGACGGGCGGCATCGATTTTCGACAGCAAGTCGGCGACGATGATCCAGGCGTTTGGACCGGAGGCCCGTGGCAGCGCCTGCAGTGCGCAGCTCATCATTTCTGATGACGCCATTTCATATCCCTACATCGTAGCTCCGAACGTCATGGTTGTGATGTCGCAGGAAGCCTACACGAAGTTCTCGCCTGAGCTTGCGCCGGGGGGAACGTTATTGACCGAAGAGGATCTCGTTGCAACGCACAATTTGCGTAGCGATGTGAAGCACTATTCCATTCCTGCCACGCGCTTCGCAGAAGAACTTGGCAAAAGGCTCGTGCTGAACATTGTGATGCTTGGGTTTGCCACGGCGATCACCGGCATCGTCGGCCGTGAGGCAGCGCGGAATGCGGTGAAAGTGTCTGTGCCGAAAGGAACGGAGGAACTGAACTTCGCGGCGTTTGAGAAAGGATATGAGTACGGCCTGCAATTGCTGAAGAAGGAGCCGGAGAAAAGCCTCGCGTAGAAATCCGAAGCACGAAATTCGAAATTCGAAGGAAATCCGAAGCACAAAGTTCGAACAGTCAGAAACACGTGTTAGATCTTGGCACGCTTCATTGAATTTCGCAGGATGGCGCCAAAGATCTTCATCAGCTCGGTCGACTCCTGAACAAGTTTCTGCCGTATTGCTTCAGTCGCCCCAGCACAGGCCGCAAGTTGTAGCCAATACCTGCTCTCTTTCGATTCTCTCCTTGAGATCCTGACCTTCATCAAGAAGTCTTTCCTCCCAAGCGATTCATTCGCCTCGATATAGTTGGCGCCGACGGACCCTGCCGCCCGCACAAGTTGTTTCGCTATTTCGATGTTCGATATTGTGGTCGGAAGTGAGTGAACAAAAGCGATTACCTCTTTGGCAAAGCGGAGGGTGCGCTCCTCCAGGTCGTATTGTCCAGATGTGTGAATCGTACTCATCGCAGAGGTCTGATCGGTTCAGCCATAATATACACCGATTGACCCGGGTAATCACCCATTGGCCCAAAGTGTCAATCGATTTGCGATGGAGGTAGGAAGCAGGTGGAAACAGGGGAGATGTGCTGCGTTTCGAGCTGTGAAATTCGTGCTTCGGGTTTGTTTCGTATTTCGGTTTTCGGATTTCGGATTTTCGTATTTCGGTTTTCGAGATTCGTATTTCGAATTTGATTCTCTATGCCATACTATGGAACACTGATTGAACATCATCGTCTTCTTCCAGCTTGTCGATCAACTCCTGCACTTCCTTCGCCTCGGCTTCTGAGAGTTCTTTTGTCGTTGTTGGGAGGTATTGAAGCTCCGTGCTGATCGCTTCAATTCCCTTTTCCTCAAGCGCCTTGTGCATCTTGCCGAAATCCTGGAACGAGGTGTAGAGGAAGATTTCCTGATCTTGCTTCTCGAGTTCTTCCAGCCCGTGATCGATCATTTCCAGCTCAAAATCATCGAGATTCGCCACTTTGTCTGATGCGATCTTGTAGACGCCCTTTCTCTCAAACATGAAGGCGATCGAGCCGGTCGAGCCGAGCGTCCCGTTCCCCCTCGAAAAGGCGAGCCTGATATTGGCGACAGTTCTCGTCGGATTGTCTGTGGCACACTCCACCAAAATGGCGATGCCGTGCGGCCCGTATCCTTCGTAGGTCACTTCCTGATAGCCGGCGGTTTCCTTCGATGACGCCCTCTTGATGGCTGCTTCGATGCGCTCCTTTGGCATGTTGACGCTTCTGGCATTCTGAACTGCCAGTCTGAGCCGGGGATTCTGTTTCGGATCGGCGACGCCTGCCTTGACGGCGATCTCAATTTCTCGTCCGATTCTGTTGAACGCTTTCGACATGCGGGCGTACCGTGCGAACATCTTGTGTTTTCGTTTCTCGAATATGCGTCCCATGCGATTTCAGCACTCAGAAAGTGTATGAAGAAAACAGACTTGCGTGTCAGATAAGATACGCGTCGAAAAGTTGAGATGGAAGGGAAGAATAGCGTTCAGCAATCAGCCGTCGGCTGTCAGCCTCGCTGAGTGTGTGATACAGCTGATCCGTGATTGCCGACTTCTGATGGCTGGCAGCTCACCCCTTGACTTCCAGCCCATCTTTGGATATCATTCGACGTTCATTTCCCGCTCCCTTCATCTCTGTTCCTGCATTCGGAGAGTCCTCCCATGATCGACAAGCGAATCAATTGGCATGAGTATTTCATGAAAATTGCCGAACAAGTCGCGACTCGCAGCACGTGCGACCGCAAGCACATCGGTGCAGTGATTGTGCGCGATAAAACGATTCTCTCTACCGGGTACAACGGAAGTCTTCGCGGTGCATCGCACTGTGACGAGGTAGGTCATGACATGGAGAACGAACATTGCGTCCGCACAGTGCATGCGGAAGCGAATGCAGTCGCGCAGGCCGCCAAGAACGGCGTTGCGCTGGATGACTCCGAAATCTACGTTACAGCTTCCCCCTGCCTTACATGTTTCAAGCTCGTTGCGAATTGCGGAATCAAGACGATTTACTACAAGGAGTTCTATAGAGATGAGCGGATCACAACCTACGCTCAGGAAGCCGGTGTCGCGCTCGTCTATATGGGAGAGGGGCATCTCGATTTGATCTGATCAGCATTGCGCTGCCAGTCAACAAAAAGCCCTCGGGTCGTCCGAGGGCTTTTCTGTTTGACAAAGAAAGGATCGTCCTACTTGTCGTTTTTCTTCTTCAGAACATCCCGCCTCAGCTCCTTCCGATCTGATCGGAGTTCTTTCTTGTCGCGCTTCAACTCACGAACATCCTGACGGAGGTCGCGTTTGTCTCTTGCGATGTCGATTTTGTCCTTCCTGATTTCCTTTCTCTCACGTGCAACGCCGGCTTTGTCGCCTTCCCGCTTTTCCTGCTGAAGCTGACGCATGTCGCGCCCCAACTCAGCCTTGTCTCTTTGTATCTCGCGACTGTCCTGTTTGATCTCGCGTCTGTCCTGGCGGATTTCCTTCTTGTCCTTCCTGATCTCGCGCACGTCTTTTTTCACTTCTTGTGCCATCAGCGTGCTGCCGGCGATCACGGCGGCCAATCCCAGCATCAGTGCTTGTTTCATCTTCATTCCTCCTCATTTGATGTCAATCTTGATCAGGTTTCTTTGCCTCTGTAAGTGGGACAAGGAGTCCCTGCGATGGGTTTAATCCCGCCACGGCCAACTTGTGAGCAGGCGCACAACGGCGTGCCTACTTCTTGTAGTCAAATGCTTTGTTTGGGAACCTGGGGGCCGGGGGTACTTCCACTGGCTTCTCCTTTATTTGCTGCTGCAGGTACTTGATCGCTTCATCAAGCTGCGCATCCTTGCCATCGAATGTTGCTCGGGGCAGATTGTCGACAACGATGTCCGGATCAACGCCATGGCCTTCGATCAGCCATTCCCCCTCCGGACCGTACACGCCGGTTTCCGCAGCTGTCGCGGTTCCTCGGTCCTGAAGCCACGGTCGAGCGGAGAGCCATATTTCTCCTCCCCATGTCCGCGTACCAATCACCTTTCCCAAGCCAAGCCTGCGAAATCCTTCGGTGAACGCCTCGCCATCCGATGCTGTGAACTCATTGCATAGAACGACGAGATGTCCCCGGAACGCGTACTGCATATTCCATGTCGGCATGTTGTTCCGCTGCTTCCAGTAGAACCATGCCTTCCGCATGAGCTTCTCGAGAATCCAGGAATCGATGTTTCCGCCGCGGTTGTGGCGCATATCGATGATGAGTCCCTTTCGATTGAAGACCGGATAGAAATTTTTCACCCATTCGGTGTAGTTTCCGCCGCCCATCGCCCGCAAGTGCACGTAGCCCAGGTCACCCTTGCCCTCACTCTCAACTCTGAGTCGTCTTGTGTGCTCCCATTCACTGTAACGAAGATTGGATTCATCTCCTTGGGAGATCGGATTCACGACGGCATCGTACTCTTTGCCGGTAGCGGCTGACTTCAGCCTGAGTAAGACCTGCTGACCAACCTGATTTCTCAGCAAAAGGGCCGGAGATCGGACGGAGAGTGTTGGAGTGCCGTTGATCGACGCAATGATGTCTCCTTCATTGATGTCGAGGCCGGGCTTCTCCAACGGAGACGCAACTTCCGGATAGTCCGGATCGGATTGGAAGACATGGCTGATGCGATACCCGCCGCCTGCTTCATCGCGCGTGAGGCGCGCTCCAAGTGATGCCGGATTGATTTGGTCCAGCGGCGTCCGCCGGTCGCCTCCACTGACGAATATATGAAGCGCTGCAAGCTCGCCCACAAGGCTGGAGATGACGTCGTTTAGCTCATCCCGATCGGTGACGCGGTCGACGAGGGGGAGATGACGGTCAAGAAGCCCCTTGTAGTCAATGCCGTGCAGACCTGGGTCGTAGAAGAAGTCGCGTTCCATTCTCCATGCCTCTGCAAGCATTTTCCGCCATTCTTGTTTTGGATCAATAGTGAATGTCCAATTGGTCAAATCCACCTTGCCTTTGGCGAGTTCAGAGGGCGGTGTGCCGCCTGCGTCTACGACGTACATCTCGCCTGATTTCTGTACCAGAAGTTTCTTTCCGTCTCGGGACAGCTCGTAAGACTGGATGTCATCGATGAGTGTTTTTGCCGAGACGTCTTTGTTCTTGATCTCAAGTGCGACGAGCTTCCTTTTTGGATTTGCCGTTACATCCGACTCTCCCCAGAAAAGGAACTTGTCATTCACGGAGAGTTGTGAGTACCTCCCGGCCGAAACCGGAACTTCAGTGACACGATCCTGAAGTCCGTCAAGGTCAATGACAACATCGATGGATTTGTCCTTCGTTGTTTCTGCGGCCTTCTTCTTGTCCTTCCCGTCATTCTTCTCGTTTTCTTTCTCCTTCTCGTCCTTTGACGGCATGAGTTCATCAGCGGGCCAGAAGGGGGACCGACCATCTTTCTTCAAAGAGACTATGTAGATCTTAGTCGTCTTGTCGAAGAACGGCTCAGGTTGGCGCGGGCCCCAGGGGCTGCTGACGAGCGACTGAAAGTAACGCTCGGAAAGAAAATAGATCCACTTCCCGTCCGGAGTCCAAATCGGATTGTAGCTGTCGACGCGGTCTCGCGTGAGGTCGTGGATCGTCCCGTCGCTGACACGGTAGAGTTTGATCTGAGAGTAAAGGTTCTCAGCGTTTTCGGCGTACGCAAGCCACTTGCTGTCGGGAGACCATTTGAAATCGCCGAATCCATAGACCTTGGAGTGAGCGACTCGCTTCAACTTCTTCTCCGCCACATCGAGCAGCCACAGGTTTTGGTCTTTGTCGTCGAACACGAGCCATTTTCCGTCCGGAGAGATCTCTCCATCGTACCTGTAGGATGTGCCGTCCTTCGTCAATTGTTCAGGCTGGCCAATTCCGTTCGCCGGGAGTTTCCAGAATTCCAGCTCGCCTGTTTGATCGGAAATCGCCAGCAGCGACTTGCCATCGGGCATGAAGGTCGCGCTGTAGTACCGAATGCCTTTGTTTCTTGAGACTTCGGTGAGTCGCCCCTGTTGAGCTGGTGCGACGTACACCTGTCCCCGTGCTGTCAACGCTACTCTGTCACCCGATGGAGAGATGCTTCTGGAGGTGAGAAAGTCCATCGGTTTCTTGACCCATTTTTCCCTCGCTTGATCGAAATCGGATGGTAGGGTTATTGGAATTACCTGATCGGTATTCTTCGTGATGTCGTACAGACGGATGTCCGCTCCCAGTTGGTAGGCAATGTTCCCGTCACGCAATGAGGGGAACTTGACATCGAATCCTTTGTGCGTTGTCAGCTGTTTGAGATCTTTGCCGTCGGCATTCATGGACCAGAGATTCATCGTCCCGTCGCGGTCGGTCGCGAAGTAGATTCGGTTCTTCCACCACATGGGTGTCTTGCTCGTGCCTGCGAAGTCGGCAGTGAGGGGGACTGCCTCGGGAGAATCTAAGACGTACTTCCAGATGTTCTGAGCTGTACCTCCCTTGTAGCGCTTCGTGTGACTCCCCTGAAATGGCAGGCGCGTGAAGTAGAGCGTTTTTCCCGATGCATCGAAACCGCCGTCACTCGCCTGGTTGAGCGGAATCCGCGCCGCCTCTCCCGACCTGATGTCGATCGTCAGAAGCTGGCGGTTGGGGAGCGTAGAGTAGTGATTCGTTTGATAGATGATCTTGCCGTCGGGGGTCCAGCCGATGACGATTGCGGCTTCGCCGTCGTAGGTTCGACGTGTCGGCACTCCACCATCGATGGGCATGGTATATACTTCTGTCGGTCCTTCATACTGAGCGGAGAAGGCAATCAGTTTTCCGTCTGGGGAGACGGCAGCGTTCGTCTCGGATCCAGAATGAGACGTCAGTCTTTGTGCCTCTCCACCCTTGATGTCGACTTTCCAGAGGTCGCCTTCTGCGGTAAAGATGATCTTATTCCCCGCGAGTGCCGGGAACCTGTAATATCCCTTTGGACCATCAGCAAGAAGGGAGAGGGGCAGCAACGACGCAAAGAAAAGTGTGAAGACGCGTGCCATAGATTGCTCCGGATGAACATGGAAGGAATGTGGAAGAAGAACTTATCTGAATCTACGCCAATCACGGGGGAAATTCAAATTGAATTCTGCAGGGAAAATTGCTATCATCCAACACTGTTCGATTGACTTTCCTCCTCCCCCTTTCCACACACCAACTCCGGAGTTAGGATGAAATCACAACGCGTTCTCTCCATCGTGTGCGCCGTGTTGGCAGTGCAGGTATCCCTCGGTCAAACCGTCTCGAAGAAGCCCCTTGACCACAGCGTCTATGATGGCTGGAAACGAGTCGCCGGTGAATCGATTTCGAACAACGGCAAATGGATCGTCTACACTTCCGAATTGCAGGAGGGGGATGGGCTACTCATGATCTATGACGTCGATTCCAGGGCGGGCGAGGTTATCCAGCGCGGGGCTGGTGCAAAGATCACCAGAAACTCCGACGTTGTCGTTTTTTCGATCAAGCCGGTCTCTGCCGAGGTCAAGAAGCTGAAGATCGCGAAGAAGAAGGATGACGATCTTCCGAAGGATTCACTTGGCATCTATGTGCTCGCGACGAAGAAGCTGACAAAGATCGCACGCGTGAAGTCCTTCAAGCTGCCCGAGAAGGGCTCCGGATGGCTCGCCTATCAGCTCGAGAAAGAGCCGGCAGACACCTCGAAGAAAGGCAAGCGCGCAACCGAAAAGAAGGCCGATGCGACGGATCCGGCCGATGACGAGACCACAAAGAAGGACGAGAAAGGAACAACAGTAGTTCTGCGCAATCTCCTCACCGAGAAAGAGTACACATTTCCATTTGGAAGCGAGTACGCATTTTCCAAGAACGGGAAACGCTTCATTGTCTCCGCCACGGGAAACGACAGCACCGTCAAAGCAGGAGTGTTGACCGTCAATACGGCGCTGCTGCAGAGCGACCCGACCGTTGTTGCGGATACACTTCTGTCCGGAAAGGGGAAGTACAAAGGCGTTGTATGCGACGAGGAAGGAACCCAGGCGGCGTTCGTGGCTGATCGCGATACGTCCAAATCGAAGCAACGGTACTACTCCCTCTACTATTGGTCGGAAGGGAAGAAAAGTGCCGAGCTGATTGCCGACACGCTGACTCCCGGACTGCCGAAGAAATGGCTCATCAGTGAAAACGGAAAGATCTTCTTCTCCAAAAATGGCCAGCGTCTCTTTTTCGGAACCGCACCCATCCCGATGCCGGAAGACACGACGATGAACGACGAGGAAACTGCGAAGGTCGATGTGTGGAACTGGCAGGATCCGTATCTCCAGCCGCAGCAGCTCAAGAATCTCGAGAACGAGAAGAAACGCTCGTATAGCGCCGTCATCCATCTGAAGAAGCGGACGTTCTGCCAGCTTGCGACAATCGATATGCCGACGGTGACGGTCGGACAGGACGGCGATGCCGCCGTCGCGGTAGGTGCATCGGAAATTCCGTATCGTCAGCTCGTGTCGTGGGATGCTACATATCGCGACGTGTATGTCGTTGATCCGGCTACAGGATCGGCAACAAAAGTGGCCTCGAAGACGAGAGGAAACCCGATGCTCTCACCTTCTGCACAATACCTCATCTGGTATGCAGAAGAAGACACATGCTGGCGCACCTATTCCATCAAGAAAGGAATGCTCACGAATGTCACGAGCCAGGTGCCGTATCCGATCTACAACGAACTCAATGACGTTCCGGATGAACCGCCACCGTACGGAATGATGGGATGGACAAAGGATGACAAGGATGTGTTGATCTATGACCGGCATGACATCTGGAAGCTTGATCCTGATGGAAAGCGACGGCCGGAAAATCTCACGAGAGGGAAGGGGAGGAGCGAGCAGCTCCGGTATCGGTACGTTCGCCTCGACCCCGAGGAGAAGTATATCAATCCGGATGCCCTTGTGCTGCTGGACGTGTTTGCGATGACCGACAAGTCGTCCGGGTTCGCGACACTGAAAATGGGGGAGAGCCAGCCGCCGAAAACCATTTTCCTGCAACCATTCGACTATTCGAATCCTCAGAAGGCCGAGATGGCTGAGAAGCTCATTCTGACGAGGAGCAATTTCCGGGAGTGCCCTGACCTGTATGTGACAGACATGAAGATGGGGCGGCTCGAGAGGATCAGCGACATCAATCCGCAACAGAAGGAGTACCTGTGGGGGACTGTCGAGTTGGTCAGCTGGATTGCGGCGGACGGAAAGCCGATTGAGGGTCTGCTCTACAAGCCTGAGAACTTTGACCCGAAGAAAAAGTACCCGTTGATCTCGTATTTCTATGAGAGAAACTCGGATGGTCTTCATCGATACATCCCACCAGCTCCCTCTGCCTCTACCGTGAATATTTCATTGTTCGTGAGCCGGGGATACGTAGTGTTTGTTCCCGACATCAGGTACCAGATTGGATATCCGGGAAAGAGCGCTTATGACTGTATCGTACCTGGGATAATGAAACTCATCGGCGATGGTTTCATCGACAGCTCGAGGGTTGCCATACAGGGTCAGAGCTGGGGCGGATATCAGGTGGCGTATCTTGTCGCGCATTCAAAGATGTTCGCAGCGGCGGGAGCAGGAGCGCCGGTTTCGAACATGACAAGCGCGTACGGGGGCATCCGATGGGAATCGGGCATGAGTCGGATGTTCCAATATGAGCACACGCAGAGCCGCATCGGTGGCACTCTGTGGGAAAAGCCATTTCACTATATCGAGAACTCGGCGCTGTTCAGAGCTCCCGACATCACGACGCCGCTCCTTATGATGCACAATGATGCCGACGGTGCCGTGCCCTGGTACCAGGGAATCGAGCTCTTCACGGCGCTCAGAAGGTTGGGCAAGCCGGTGTGGATGCTGACGTACAACGGCGAGGCGCACAATCTTGTGCAGCGCAAGAATCGCAAGGATCTCTCAATACGGATGCTTCAGTTCTTCGACCACTACCTGATGGGTCAGCCCGCGCCTGTGTGGATGACGAGAGGCATTCCAGCTGTAGAGAAAGGAAAGACGAGGGGGTACGAGTTGGACGTGAGGTGAGTAGTGAACAGGTAGAGCGAAGGGGTTGTTCTTGCTCTTGACCTCCCCCGGCCCCTCCTCAAAGAGGAGGGGAGTGTTTGGTGGCACTGGTGCAAGCTGGCAGGGGCAGAGTAGTGCAGAGAGAATCGAATCAAAGCGAGTGGTTCTGATTTCTCCCGGCCGCTTCTAGAAGAGGAGGGAGGATTTGGTGGCACTGGTGCAAGCTGGCAGGGGCAGAGTAGTGCAGAGAGAATCGAATCAAAGCGAGTGGTTCTGATTTCTCCCGGCCGCTTCTAGAAGAGGAGGGAGGTTTTGGTGGTTCCGTGTTGAGCCGCACGGGAAGAGCAGAGAGGATTGAAAAAGAAAGGCCTGGAAATCTCCAGGCCCTTGCATTTCAATGTCGAAGAATGTCCCTCTATTTTGCTATACCGATCACTCCGCACCCCTCTCTGCCGCCTGCGTTTCCGGTGGGTTGCGATTTGAGGTCATCTTCGTTCGTGTGAACGATGACCGACCGACCGAGGATCGAGGCCGGACCCGTCATCTGCATCATCGGATCGAGCCATTCCATTTTCGCGACGCCCTTTTCATCAGCAAATGAGATTGCCGAGGTCGCCCGAGTGGCGCTGCTCACTTGCCGGCCCGCCATGGGATGAGAGGGTGGGATTGAAATGTGCGCCCGCGCTTGTGTAGTCCGGCGCAGTGCAGTCGCCAAACTCGTGGACGTGGAATCCATGTTTGCCCGGCGTCAGATCCTCGAGGTGTGCGACGACTTTGACACCTTTCTCGGTTTGAGTAAACGTCACCGTGCCATGGACTGTCTTGCCCTTTGCCGGATATACGATGGCGACCGCTTTCAGCGAACCGCCTTCTTTCTTCTGCATGTCATGTTGTGCAAAAGCCCCACCGGTGACGATACAGACCATGAGCAGCGTCATGAGACTCTTCATAGTACAACTCCATTTGAGGACTGGTTGACTGGTGATTGGTTAGTTGGTGAGTGGTCAATTAACCATTTAACCAATTAACTGTCTCTTTGATTCCCTAATCCAAGAAGTGCACAAAAAGGCCGTCCCGCAGCTTCGGTTCGAACCACGTGGACTTTGGGGGCATGATCTTTCCTGCATCGGCTATGGCAATGAGCTCATGTATTGACGTCGGAAACATTCTGAACGCCAGCTTCATTTCTCCTGAATCCACGCGCTTCTCCAGCCCGTCGAGACCCCGTATCCCTCCAACAAAATCGATCCGTTTGTCAGTTCGAGGATCTTTGATTCCGAGGATCGAATCGAGGATATGCTTCTGCAGGATCGAGACATCAAGCCGCTCGACGGGATCGGCTTGCTTCAGGAGTGCCTCAGGAGCAGAGAGGACGTACCAGTCATGTTCAAGGTAGAGTCCGAACTCTCCCTTTTTTGCGAGCCGCGGCCGCCCCTGGATCTTCGTCAGTTCAAACGTCTGCCGTATTCTTTGGAGGAACTCCTGAGTGGTGAGCCCGTTCAAATCCTTCACGACACGATTGTAGTCAAGGATTCTAAGTTGACTCGCCGGAAAGCACACGGCCAGGAAGAAGTTATACTCCTCATCTCCCATGTGATTTGGATTTGCTAACTTCCGCTCATTGCCGACGATCGCCGCGGCCGCGGTGCGATGATGACCGTCCGCGACATAGAGAGTGCGAATGCCATTGATGAGCTTCTGCAGATTCTGAATCGTCGCCGTATCCCTGATGACCCACGTTTGATGGCGAATACCGTCGCTCGCCACATGGTCATTCTCCGGCGTCTGGCTGACAAGTGCCGCAACAATTTTGTCAATCTCAAGGTTGTCCGGGTAGGTCAGGAAAATCGGGCCGGAATGGGAGTTCGTGACACGTACGTGGTTACAACGATCTTCTTCCTTATCCTTGCGGGTCAATTCGTGCTTCTTGATCGTATCGTTCAAGTACTCTTCCACCGATGCGCAGCCGACCAAACCATACTGTGTCCGTCCTTCCATCGTCTGTGCATAGACATAGAAGTACGGCGAGGAATCCTCCACAAGCACTTTTTGCTGAATCAACTTCTGAAGATTTTCTTTCCCCTTGGCGTAAACGCGCGGATCGTGGAGGTCAACAGCAGGATCGAGATCGATCTCCGGTTTCCCTACATGGAGGAACGAGAGTGGATTGCCCGCCGCTTCCTGGCGGGCTTCCTCAGAACTCAGAACATCGTACGGTTTTGCCGCTACAGCGCCTGCAAACTCCGGTTTGGGTCGATATGCTTTGAACGGTCGTAGTGTAGCCATGCGTTAACTTTTTCCCTTCCCTTTCACCAATGTGTTGGCGGACGTCAGGAGTGAATCGCCTCGGGATTGAACGCCTTGACGACACGCTGAGCGATTTCAATTCCAACCCGTTCCTGACCTTCGATGGTCGAGCCGCCGACGTGCGGGGAAACGCTCACTTTGGGGTGTTTGATGAGCGCCTGTTGTGCTTCCGTCGGTGGTTCGTTCATAAACACATCGAGTGCGACGCCGCCAACTTTTCCGCTCTCGAGTGCCTCAAGGAGGGCAACCTCGTCGATGACGCCACCCCGAGCGCAATTGACTATGATGACACCCTTCTTCATCATCTCGAATTCTTTGCGGCCGATGGCGGGGCCGCTCTTCTTATCGAGTGGAATGTGGAGCGTGATGAAATCTGATTCGGCGAGAAGCTTCTCGCGGGTCGTGATGCGGACGACGAAATCCATGAGCGTGAACGGCGGATCATAGGCCAGGACGCTCATCCCGAGTCCCAGCGCTCGTCGCGCCACTTCCTTTCCTATGTTGCCGAATCCCATGACACCAAGGGTCTTGCCATGAAGCTCAATCCCCTTTGAATACTCTTTCTTGGGCCACTTGCCCCCCATCATTTCCATCTTACTGATGTGGAGGAACCGGCTCAACGCGAACATGTGCGCAATCGCAAGTTCGGCAACCGAAATGGCTGATGCACCGGGAGTATTGAGAACCATGAGGTTCTTTTCCTTGGCGACAGCGACATCGATATTATCCAGCCCCACGCCGCCACGCGCAATGACTTTCAGGTTCTTTCCCGCTTCGATTACATCTTTTGTGACCTTTGTGGCCGACCGCACGATGATGCAGTCGTACTTGCCTATGTTGGCCAGCAACTCTTCAGGTGTGTATTTCACCTGGTCGACGTCGTGGCCGGCGTCGAGGAGGATCTTGGCCCCCTCTGGTGAAATGCCATCGGTGATAAGGATTTTCATAGGTGCCTCCATGGTCAAAAACTACTGTCGATGGTACGTTGATTTGTTGTTCAGATCAGGTTATTCGGTGGGCATCGTGATGTGCTGCTTTCACGGCGTCGCAAGTATCATAAAACGAACGTAAGCAATTTTCGTGCAATGGACAACCTGTCCGAACCATTGAAAAACCAAGCCGTTTCACTAATCCCAATATTCCACCTCTCGTTTTCGGGACAGAAATCCCGCTCTCGCAAACGCTTTGTGGAATCAATGAAATCCGGACAAGCGTTGACAAGAACTCTTTTTCATTTCTAACAATTTCAAGACAGCAGGATCACAGTGTCGATTGCACGGTCGCCTTGTCGCTGCTGGCGTTCTGCAAAAAAGAAAACTATATTGCAGCAAGTTTAGTGTCTTTCTTACTTTGTCATGGAAAAGGAGAGTCGCCATGTCGAATCGAGCGCATAATTTCAATCCGGGTCCCGCGGTGCTTCCGGTCTCGGTGCTGGAAGAAACCCGCGATGCTGTCATAAATTTCGCAAACCTCGGGATGTCCATCCTGGAAGTCTCACATCGTTCTAAGGACTTCGAGGCAGTCATTCAGGCTGCGGAGGCAGATGCACTGACAATCATGGGATTGTCAGCGCAGGACTATTCGGTGATCTTTGTTGGAGGAGGTGCGAGCCTTCAATTCGCTATGGTTCCGATGAACTTTCTCAAAGGGAAGGCTGACTATTTCGTGACCGGTGAGTGGGCGACGAAAGCGGCCAAGGAAGCGAAGCTATTTGGTGCAGTGAACGAGGCAGCGAGCTCCAAGGACAAGAACTTCAACTACCTGCCGAAGAGCTGGAAGTTGGCACCTGACGCGGACTACGTACACATTACAACAAACAACACAATCTATGGAACAGAGTGGAAATCGGTTCCTGACGCAGGCTCTGTGCCACTCGTCGCCGATATGTCATCCGACATGTACGGCATTCAGCGCGATTGGAGCCGCTACAGTCTCATCTATGCCGGAGCGCAGAAAAACCTCGGTCCCGCCGGCGTGACGATGGTCGTCATCAAGAAGGCGTTCATGGAGGCGAAGGCGAAAGAACAGGTTCCGACGATGCTGAAGTACAAGACGCACGTAGAGGGTAAATCCCTGTTCAATACGCCCCCGGTGTTCGGAATTTTCGTGCTTGGCCGGACGCTGAAGTGGATTCTGAAGGAAGGCGGAGTCGCGGCGGTCGAGGCTCGCAACAAGGAAAAGGCGAAGCTGGTGTATGACGTGATCGATGCTCATCCGGAATTCTACAAAGGCACTGTCACGGATAAAGCCGATCGGTCGATTATGAACCTCACATGGAACCTGCCGACACCGGAGTTGGAGGAGAAGTTCCTCGGGGAGGCAAAGAAGAAGGGAATGGTTGGGCTCAAGGGCCACCGGTCCGTCGGCGGCATCCGATCGTCGCAGTACAATGCATGCCCGAAGGAATCCGTGGAAGTACTGGCGAAGTTCATGGAGGAGTTCTACGCGGCGAACAAGTAAGGCGGTGTGCACCAAACGTCAAAGCCCCTTTCCGGACTGGCCGGGAAGGGGCTTTTTGTTGAAGATCGCGTCGTGATCGTTGTGGCCGATCAGTGCTTGTGTTGTGCACCTGCCATCGACTCTGCTCCTGGCAGCTTGCCGGCGAGCTTTTGCGGGGCGTGAATGAGGGTGGGAAGACACTGCGGGCAGATCCATGTATTGCTGCCCATAAACTGCAGTGTGACAAGAGGAACCTCTTGCTCCGATCGCTCACAGCTGAGGCATTTCTTTGATTCTGACATTACCATGAATCTCCTGTCGATTCGTGTTCTCTTCCTCCACGTCGCGTCAGCCGTCAGGCCTGGATTGGTGCAGGCTGCAACTCACGTGGTGACGGGATCACAATACTGACGAGCTCTTGCTCGAGTTCCAGCAGCTGTGTCCGCATGACGTCGCGATACCGCTCACTTTCTTTCACGAGCTCCGGAATGAGCCTCTTGTAGTACTCGATTCCCTCCTGCAGGTTTTGCCGATACGTGGCGAACCTGGCATGTTCCTTTGCGGAAATCGAATCCCACGCTTTCTGAATCTCTTTGTTCAGGTAGTCAATGTTCAGCCGAAGCTCATTGATGAACATGTTCGGCCGGTCGCTCGACGTCATCAGCTGCAGGCGGCCATAGATGTGGCCGACCATTTCTTCAAGCGTTGCAATCTTGGAAAAGTAAGCCAGGTTTGGACCCGGGCACACAGCGACGGGGAGTGGATTTGATGCGTGACCGTTGTTGTTCAGCGCCGTGGCGGCCAGGTCCTCACACAGACACGTCTTTTCGTGCATCTTGCTCAGACGCTGGTCCAGTTCCTCCGATGACAGTCCCATGTCGGTCAGTTGCCTGGTCTTCAGTCGTTGATACTGGGACGATGCGGTGCAAATCGGATCCTTCGTGAATTCCGTGTTGCTGCACAGAAATTTCTTCTCGCACGGGCTTCCCGGTTTTCCGATCTCCACCCGTCTCCGGAGCTGCTGTTCACCGGTCGTATTTCTCAAGTTATTGAACGGGACTCCCAGCGGCGAGGCGTCGCTGATGTAGAAGTCCTCTTTCTTCGCGTCGGCGAGTTGCTGGCGCGTGCGCGGGTCCACGTTTGTCGCCTCCGGCACAAGCAGGAATGGTGAGGCCCAGCCGGTCCCTTCGACACCGTAGTACTCTCGGAGAAATTCATCTTCGTGAGCGGTACCAATTCCCCCCTGCACGGTAATCAACACAGGCAGGGGTTCGGCCGGGGCGCGAAGGCCCTTTTCCGTAAGTGCAGTAGAGAACAATTCGTGAAGTTCGTTGATCAGGTTTGACCTGTTCGTCTTGAAGACCTCGAGAATCGGGCCAAGAAGATCTCCATCGGATGCGAATGCATGTCCGCCGCAGTTCAATCCGGACTCGATGCGGTATTCCGAAACCCAGATCCCTTTCTTCGCGAGGATTTTGCCCTGGATGTATGCCGAGCGGTAATCGCTCACTTTGAGGGTAACGCGTTTCCGAAGTTTCCCATGTTCATCCGGAAGGAAGTCGGGGAACTGGGCCATGTAGCTGAAGAGCCGCGAATTCAGTCCGGCCGAGAGGACAACGGAAGAGGTTAGTTCACTTTTCGCGAATCCGCGGAGTGATGACAGCGCATCGGAAAACTCGGGGGCGAGTGGTTTGCCATCCTTCGGAGGAGCGAGCCGGTCGAGCTTCGTCATGATATTGACGTCGATCTGGCCCGGCACGATCTTCACACGCAGCTCCTCTTCGAGGTGTTTTCGCGTTGCATCGTCGGATGCATGCTTCAGACGCTGATAGAGCGCTTTGAGCGGAGATTGATCTGCGAGCATCTCGAAGTACTTCACAATCTCACTGCCCTTTTCAAAAGCGGAGGTCCGAAGTGCATCAATCTGCTCGTGGACGATGCGCTGGAGAAGATTCAGATACTCGGTGATTCTGCGTGCACGGTAATCATGGTCCTTGGAGGTGATAGGTGCGTATTCCTCTCCACGTTCCTCCGTGTGCTGCTTTCTCATATGCTCGATGAGAATGTCGTCCACAATCGAAACGACGGAAGAGATCCCGAACCGGGCGACCTTGATGGGAGTATCGATAGAGAACGCGAGCCCCATCACAGGGATATGAAACGTGTGTACACGTGGATTCTGCATCATCACCTCAATTAGTTCTTGCGATGAGCGTGATTGCTCCGCCGGGAGGATGCCTGAAAAGTCAAAAAGATCGGCGGACTCGTGCTGCTTCTGGAGCACAGATTTTTGCACAGACACGGCGATTCGAGGGCGGCGCTGCTCTGGCCGGAGGAGGGCCCCAAGAGGGGCGAACCAAAGCGAAAACCAGGATTGACTCCCAGGAGTGTCGATCCGAATCCGAGCCCACAGACTGGGCCCAGACGCCTCATCTGCTTTCTTAAAATAGAGAATTCCGCAGCCATAGTCAACTCGGCAGCGGTTGATACTCCCAACAGCAATCCCTCCTCTGGTAGTTCAACCAAAGTGTTCTTAAACTCTGAGGCACAACAGTGGTCTCAAGTGAGAGCAGAATCACTTCTGTCTTGGAGCTTTTGATCTTCGATATATGAAACGGAGCTATGTGTTATGAATCCGCCGTCACCGAATTCTCGCTCGATTTCACGACGCACGTTTCTTGCCCAAGGTTCTCTTGCAGCCGGTTTCCTCGGACTCCATCCGAACGGGCTGCGCGACGTTCTTTCTCCCTCGGATCATGGAGCAGGCAGGAAACCCAACATCATACTCATCGTCGCAGATGATCTGGGGTACGGAGAGCTCGGGTGCCAGGGGAACAAGGAAATCCCGACACCGAATATCGATTCAATTGCCCGCAATGGAGTTCGTTTCACGCAAGGATATGTCTCTGCGCCATTGTGTAGCCCCTCGCGCGCCGGTCTTCTCACGGGCCGGTATCAACAACGGTTCGGGCATGAGTTCAATCCCGGTCCGACCACCGACTCCTCTTCTGACTTCGGTCTCCCCCTGACTGAAACGCTCTTGCCAGCACGATTGAAAGAGCTCGGCTACAGGACAGGCATGGTCGGGAAGTGGCATCTCGGATTCAAGCCTGAGTTTCATCCCATGAAGCGAGGCTTTGACGAGTTCTTTGGCTTTCTCGGAGGAGCACATTCATATGTGCTCGAGGGCAACAAGGCAAACGCTATCTTGCGTGGGACCGAGCCTGTCGATGAAAAGGAATATCTGACAGACGCCTTCGCTCGTGAGGCTGTTTCGTTCATTGAGCGACATCAAAGCCAGCCCTTCTTCCTCTATCTTCCCTTCAATGCTGTGCACATGCCGTTGCAGGCTATCCAGAAGTACCTCGATCGGTTTCCGAACATCAACGATGAGAAGCGCAGAACCTACGCCGCGATGACGTCCGCAATGGACGATGCGGTGGGGAGAGTTCTGGCAAAGCTGCAAGAGTACAAGCTGGAGGAGAAAACTCTCTTGTTCTTCATCAGTGACAACGGGGGACCGACGCCAACGACAACGTCGAGCAACAAGCCTTTGAGAGGGTACAAAGCACAGGTATTGGAGGGAGGAATCCGGCTCCCCTTCATGGTGCAGTGGAAAGGAAACCTTCCTGCGGGAAAGGTCTATGATCACCCGGTCGTATCGCTCGATATCCATCCGACTGCGTTTGTTGCTGCAGGAGGAAGTGTGTCGGCCGAAATGAAATTCGACGGCGTCAATCTCGTCCCATTCCTGAAGACGAAAGGATCGGCGAAGCCGCACGAGACGCTTTGCTGGCGAATGGGGGAGAAGCGAGCCATCCGGCACGGTGATTGGAAACTCGTGAAAGAGCAGGGCGAGAAGGAGTGGTCACTGTACAATCTGGCAGAGGATATCGGAGAAGAGAAGAACCTCTCTGCGAAGATGCCGGAGAAGGTGAGCCAATTGGGAAAGTTCTTTGACGAGTGGGAAAGCCAGCTTGCAGAACCGAAGTGGATTCGGCAGGATAACCGGCGGACCGGTGCGAAACGTGCTGCCCGGAGGAACGTCTCTGCCGCAGAGCAGCAACTCGAAACCCGGTTCAGGCGTCTGGATCGAAACGGAGACGGAAAGCTGACTCCGGATGAAGTACGCAAGGCTCCCCGTTTCTCTGCCGCAGATCTGAACGGTGATGGAGTGATCACGCTCGATGAAGCGAAGCGGCATATTCTGAAGAAGTAGAACCAATCTCAAAAATGAAGAAAGAAATCACGCAAAGCCCCGCCAGACCGCCTGGCGGGCTGGCGCCAAGTCGCCAAGAATCAGACAATTTGAATGGCCTTTGCGTCTTTGCGACATTGCGTGAGGACTTTTTGAGATGACTTCTAGTGACTTGCCCTCTCCTCCTATGCGGCGACGGTCGGTGATGCTGACTGTTCCTGAAGCCACTTGATCGTTTGTTCAAAAGCGGACCGGAGTGGCGTCACCCGGTATCCGAGATTCCGCTTTGCCTTGTTGCAGGAATTGGCCCAGTTCGCCAGAAACGTCTCTGCCCAGCCGGGAGTGATCATCGGATAGTGTCGAAGATGGCGGGAGCGCCATTCCTCAATGCGGGCAAACAGCTGTGCAATGCGCGCTGGCAAATGAAACATCCGGAAGCGACGCCCGGACACTTCAGACAAGACATCGAAAAACTCGTTAAAGCTGACATTTTCCCCTCCAAGGATGTACCGCTCGCCTGCCTTGCCGTAGTTCATAGCCCTTAGGTACCCGTCGATGAGATCGTCGACAAACACGTAGTTCCCCACCATGTCGCCATCACCCAGGACGACTCTCCATTTTCCCTGAAGATACCAGTCGATCATCTTCGTCACAGAGTTCGATTCGTTCAGAGGTCCGGGACCAAAAACCCGTGACGGATTGACGATGACGACATCGAGACCGCTCTGCACGTACCGCTGAACAAGCTGTTCAGAGCAGTACTTTGATTCTTCGTAGGGAGTGAAAAACTGCGTTGAGCGTTGACTCGCCTCGTCGACCTGAAATCCGTTCGAGGGTCCGAGGGCTACGTTACTCGATGTGTGAACGATTCTCCTGACGTTCAGTTTCTGTGCTACCGTGAGGATGACTGCAACACCCTGCACATTGACGTCGTGGTATGTTCGTTCATCCGGAGCCCAATTCCGTGCATACGCGGCAAGATGAAAGACGCGATCGCACCCGGTCATTGCGCGCTCGACCGTCACCGGGTCCGTGATGGTGCCCGAAAAGTACCTCACATTGGGATCTGCCGATCGAAAGGTATGTTCCGGAGCGAGATCGAGAATGTGAACTGTTTCGCCCTGCTTCGTCAGTGCATTGACAAGCCGGCTTCCGATGAATCCTGTTCCACCAGTGACGAGTATCGACATGGCATCCTCCAGGTTAAGTTATCGTGCTGCTGTTGTCGTAGTTGTGGTTCTGCCAGTTGAATCAGGGCAGTGGTAACTCTCTAATTCTAGTGTGATCGCTCCGAGCAGAATATCGACTTCTGCTCGTACAGGAATTGCCAGTTCGTCGTCGGTGAACCAGCCCTTGAAGGGTCCTCGCATGCCGGCGAAGGAGGATCCGACCCAATGAGCATATCCGGAGACCACAACGCATCTGCGACGAGCGTTGAATGCCGGAACATCTGTCTCCTCTCTGAGGTTTGTGTACGACACATCCGTCCGATTGACCTTGTAATCGTTGAGAGTCGGCAGAGAGACCGACTTGCCTGAACCGGCGGAGAGGCGGCTCAACATCAGGAGGCCGAGTGCGTCGTAACACTCAGTCTCCCAAGACAGACTGTCTCGCCTCGTTCGGCGGCCGCGAAGGCTGTCTTCCATCAGAAGCTGACGGGATGCTCTGTCGATCCAATACACAGTTTTCTCGCCCGTGTCCTTGCCCGACGTGATAACTTCTTCCGTCAGCGACTGTGATCGCTCAGATAACATGCTCTGGTTTCGGAAATTCACGTCGACGAACGGAAGCGATGGGTTCGAGCGCACAGACATGTGAATGAGGAAGAGTCCGGAATCGGTAGCGGTCTGCGTGATCGTCACCGTTCCGAGTCGGAGGTACGTCCATTTCACTTTGTACTGCAGCACCTCTCCCGCGATGAACGGACGGCGGGCTCCCTGTCCGTTCTGCGCCCGAACCGGAGACAGGGACGTGGACAGGACCAGGCAGGAAAGCCCGTAGCGAAGAAGCATCGTGACGATCCAAATGACGGTGACACGCCACCAGTTCTTGTCTCTAAGATTGAGCCTGCACAATCTGAGGAGGGAGAATTTCGTGTTCGGTTTCATGGTTTTGTTCCGTTCTTTCGGCTGACAGCGCTTTCAATGAGAGGCAGACTGAAGCACTATTCTGAGCGCCTTTGTGATTCGTCTGACGATCATTCCGGCGACTGTCATCGCAGCAATTGAAATAAGAGTCAGTGTCATGGCGTTCTCCTTGATGTTCTGGTAGCAATATGCCGGGTTCACCTGACTCTGTTGTCACAGAATTGTCAAGGAGCGGTCAAATTGGTGCAATCCAGGCGATTATCCAGAAATGCCACCTATTGGCGTCTAGGAGGATGCTGAAAAACGGAGACGTTAATCGCCACTAAGGCACAAAGTCCTGCCTGACGGCAGGCACAATCGAACCGGGAAAGAAGGCAGACCTGGTACTACTCGACGAGAATCCTCTCGAGAACATTTCAAATATTCGAAAGATCTCTGGTGTGATGACTCAACGGCGGTGGATACCAAAGAGCGAGATAGACAGCCGCCTACGTGAAATACGTGACTCCTATTCGAGACTCAGCAGGAAGAAACTTCGGTGACTCGAGCAGGACCTAAACGTCAGCGCCTGGAATAACTACCTGAGTGTGGTCTCGTAGCTCCTCTCCGCGCCGCCTGTTCCTTTAGTTCGGGGACAGCGTTAGATCTTCAAATCGCGGCGATAGGCTTGTTCGTACATTGGGAATTCCTCCGAGTGGACTAGAGAGACGGGAGATCAATCGTTGGCTGCGAATGCTTACCTACGGACTAGGAGTCATCTGGCTCCTTGTGATACTCTTTAGAAACGACCCCCTGACGCTTTCCGGAAACGCGGGTCTTCCTTCTTTGCCAGATTTTCGATGGCTGTTTTTGCGGCGTTCCGGATGGCCATGCACGGCGCGTAAGAAACGGCAAGCCGACGATCGTTCTCCTTATAGGCGCAGGTGAATCTGGGATTGGCTATATTTAGAAGAGCTCGCTCAATACCAGTGCCGCTTCCTTTGGCTAGATAGACGGAGCGGCAAGGTCCTGCAGCTTACCTTGACGTCATTCTCCAACCGACCCAAAGATGTTTT
>Ga0233425_10003902_pt1 | contig 26037 bp, 16 predicted proteins | sample Watercolumn_Towu_2_FD_181712 | JGI IMG/M metagenome (GOLD analysis project Ga0233425, IMG submission 181712) | Freshwater microbial communities from Lake Towuti, South Sulawesi, Indonesia - Watercolumn_Towuti2014_140_MG | ecosystem: Environmental > Aquatic > Freshwater > Lake | place... | reverse complement strand
CATGCTCGCAGAGAACTGCATCTACTGGCACTTCGTGTCGGAGTGGAAGCAGCTCGTGCAGGCCGGGAAGCTGGGCGAGATCTTCTACGCCGAAGCCGAGTACCTGCACCCGATTCCCTCCCTCATCTACGACCGCGCGACCGGCGAGAAGCACTGGCGCTACACCCGCGCGCCGCTGCACTACTGCACGCACTCATTGGGGCCCATCCTGGACATCACCGGGGACCGCGTGACGCGCGTCAGCGGCGTCGGCCAGGGGCACCGGATGCTGCCCGAGGCGCCCATCGGCGGAATCGACATCCAGGTGGCGATCATGGAGACCGAACGCGGGATGCTCATCAAGCTCCTCCGTAGCTCCGTCATCCCCCGTCATCCCGCGATCCACTACTACGGGCTCCACGGCACGCAGGGCTTCCTGGAGACCGACCGGGGCGGCCCGGTCGGACCGGGGCGCATGTACCTTGTGGGGGAGATGGAGCGGGATCAGCCGATGGATGTGCCGCTCTCAGACCCCTCCCTGCCGGAGTCCGCGCGCGCCGGCGGCCACGGGACGGCCGAGTACAGCCTCATCCGCGACTTCCTCGGCTCGTTGGAGCGGAACGAAACGCCGCGGATCGACGTGACCCGGGCCATGGACATGACCGTCCCCGGCCTCATCGCCCACGAGTCGGCGATGCGGGGCGGCGAGTGGCTGGACGTGCCGAGGTTGGTGTAACGGCGGTTGCGGGTTACGGGTCCACGGCGCGGGAGAAGTGGAAGGTGGGGTCGCGATGCCGGTCACGGTGAGTTGTTCGCGCTGCGGGGCGATGTACAGCGTGCCGGAGGCGCAGTTCGGGCAGCCGCTCTGGTGCAAGTGCGGTCAGTCCATTGCGGTGGCTGCCCCGCCGCCGGCCGTGGGTCCGGGCCCGCCGACTGGTGAGGCGATGCACTGGACCCGCAAGTTCGCCATCGGGCTGCGGGTCGTGCGCCTCATCGGCGTGCTGGCGGTGGTCATCTGGCTCGCCATCTCCCAGTTCACCGCCCACGTCCGACCGCGCTCACCGGCACCCCCTCCTCCACCGGCGGTCGCCCCGCTTAGCCCGGATGAGCCGCCGCCCATGCCCCAGATGCCGTGGCCCTCGGGTCAGACACCGGGAGCGCCGCCGGCGGTCCAGCCGCCGACCAGCGCCGCTCCGCAGAACCCGCCGCAGCCGGGGGCGCTGATGGGTGAGCCGCTGCTCAAGGACTCGGCGCAGGCGAAGGTGACCACGGTGACCCGGGCGGACGCCGACTCGGTGACGGTTGAGTTCACTTGGCCCCGCGAGCCCACGGAAGCCGACAAGGACCGCTGCTTCGCGGTCGTGAGCGTGGGCGACCCGCAACTGGAGATGGCCGCGATGGCCCTGCAGGGGATGGCCGGGCCGTCGTTCGTCCGCCAGGGGCCGCGCCCGGCGCAACTCCGAACGGGCCTGGGCGTTCAGGCCGCGAGCAATGCCGACTGGGTGGTCCAATCTCAGGCCGAGGCCTCACGCACAAGGACTTGCCGGCTCACGGTGTCGCTCGCGAACCCGGCCGGCGTCCCGGCCCTCCCATCTGGACCGGGGCAGTCAGCAGACGTCTGGGCTCAGCTCTTCGACTTCGGCACCATGCCCCCGACGGCGCTCTCAAAGCCGCAGAAGGGCAAGTGAGGCGTCTCGCCCACGGACTGCCGAGAGCCCCCTCGTCAGCAGGAGTCCTGCAGCGCCCGCACGATCTGCGGGTAGCTCTTGCGCCAGGCGTTCGGTGGGACGTTCTCGGAGATCTGGATCCAGGTGCGGCCCGCGCCGCCGTCCTGCTCGACGATCTCGCGGGCGATGCGGTAGATGGTCTCCTCGTCGGCGAGGTGCACCGACGACGGGTAGTTCACTCCCAGGCGCATCTCGGGCCATTCCCGGCGCGCGTCGGCGACGCTGGTGTCGTTGTCGGGTGGGGGGCTGAAGGAATCGATGATGGTCACGGGCGATTCGCGGACCGCCTGCCAGAGCGGCTTCAGGTCGCCGTCCATGTGCACCGAAACGCGGATGTCCTTCCCGGTCGTCGCGAGGCAGTCGGCGAGGTCCTGGTAAGCGGGCAGACAGAAGCGGCGGAAGTACGGCTCGCCGATGGCGGGAGCGGTGACGTTGTCGGCGGCCACGATGTAAGGCACCGGTAGGTCGCGGCAGGCCTCGGCGACCACCTCGTAGATGCGGTGCTGCAGCGTGGTCAGCTCCGCGAAGACCTCCTCGAGCAGCTCCGGACAGTCGGCCATGTGGTAGATGAGGTCCTCCAGCGCGACCCACTCGATCCAGAGCGCCTGGTAGGGCGTGCGGCCGACGGAGGTGTGCGGCAGGCCGTCCTCGCCCAGGCGCTGGTACAGGTCGAGCCACCCGTCGACCGCCGGGCGCACTACGGCATCGCGGAGGTACGCCAGCAGGGCGTGGTAGTCGGCCGGTTCCTTCACGTAGTCGTCGACCCGCGCCCAGGCGATTTCGTTCTGCGCCCACGTCGCCTCCAGCGAGCCCGCCGGCGTGTGCAACGTGCTGCGGCGCATCGGGCGCCCGTTCGTTTCGAAGTCCTCGCCCTCGAAGCGGCAGTTGGGGTGCTCGACCGCGTGCAGCCCACACCATGTCAGCAGCCCCATGTTGTCCCGGCCGATCAGCGCCCAGACTTCCTCATCCGGGGCGGCAATCCCGGAATACTGCACGAAGGGCATGCGGTCCACCTCACACCCCTCGATGATCGCCAGCAAGCGTTCGCGGTTGGTCATGGGAGTGGTTCTCCGTGGGTGAAGCGTCTTGTCCAGCCTACATCGCGAGCGCCCGCACCAGATCATCGACATCGAACACGAAGCCGAACATGACCGCCACGCGCCAGAGGGCGAGCTCTTTGGCGGCCTCGGTGCGCGCAGTCTCGCGGTTCTCAACAGCGGTCACGGCCTGCCGGACGGCGGAGCACATCACCCCATGCCGGCTCATGTCCATCATCCCGCCCGGGGACATCAGCAGGCACGCGTCGATGGCGAATCCGATGTAGATGAGGTGGTTCACTCCGGCTTCGCGGCAGAGCGCGAGCAGCTGCGGCGTATCCTCCGCGACGCCCTCGGTGTCCAGCGGCCGCGCTTCGGGGAGGAAGTCGAGGGCCTGCGCGAGCTTCGCCCCGTCCTCGTTGTTGTGCGCCCCGCGCCAGACCTTCTCGGAGCGAAACTGCTGCAGAGCCTGCAAGGTAGGGTCGCTCTCGACCGGAAGCAGCGACGGAAGGGCCTCGCCGGCCAGCTGCACCGCGCGCTGGTAGCCCGGGCAGGCCTTGTAGTAGTCGCCGCCGCCCACGACGTGGAAGAGCGGCAGCCGGGACCGGCGGACCGCCGCGAGCAGCCGGGGGAAGACGGTCCGCGAGATCTCGATGGAGCGCGGGATGTACTCCACCGAGCGCCAGACGCCGGGGAACTGCTCGAAGGTACCGCAGTCCCAGGCGTGCATCACCACCACCGCCGTGTGTTCGGCGGAGAGTTGGATCTCGCCCTTTCGCCAGCCGCCGTAGCTCGCCCCGGGGACTTTCCTCGAGTAGTCGGCATCGAACTGCTGGTAGTAGTTGGCCACGATCGGGAAGGTCTCGTCGGCAGGCATGTCGTCTCCCCTTTCCCGTAGCGCCGCCCGAACCGGCGTCGTGAGCGATGCCAGCGGGGCGGACGCCCCAGCGGCGGCCAGCATGGTCGTCTGTTGGAGGAAGCGGCGGCGCTTCATCGGTCGGCCTCGCGTCTGCAGTGGCGCGGCATTCCCCGAGTCGTCCGCGCTGTCCTCGTTCGAGACGAGGAGGGCCGCCTCTCGGGAGAGAAGGCACAGCGAGGGTACGAACGATGACCCTGCTACCTGTGGTGATGACCATGTCGGTTCCGGCGCTGACGCAGAGCGAAGCCCTGGAGCTCTGGTACGAGGAGCCTGCGACGCACTTCACCCAGTCGCTGCCGCTGGGCAACGGGCGGCTGGGGGCGATGATCTTCGGCGGCGTGGATGAGGAGCGGATCGTGCTGAATGAAAACACGCTCTGGTCGGGCGGCCCGCAGGACGCCGATCGGCCCGACGCCCGTGAGCGCCTGCCCGAGATCCGGCGCCTCCTCCTCGCGGGCGAGAACCTCGCGGCTCAACAACTGGTCCATGAGGCCTTCACCTGCGCCGCGGCGGGTTCGGGGCACGGCGGCGGGGCGAACGTGCCGTTTGGCTGCTACCAGGTGCTCGGCAACCTGCGGCTGCGTTTCGGGGAGGGGGAGGCCGAGGAGTACCGCCGCTCTCTCGACCTCTCCGAGGCGATCGCGCGCGTCGCCTACACCCGCGAGGGCGTGCGCTATGCGCGCGAGTGCTTCGTCACTGCGCCCGATCAGGCCGTCGTGTTGCGCCTCAGTGCAGGCGAGCCGGGCCGGCTGGCGTTCTCCGTGGCCCTCGATCGACCGGAGCGCTTCGCGACGGAGGTAAGTGGCACGGGTGAGCTGCTGATGACGGGGCAGCTGAACAACGGAACTGATGGGCAGGGGATGCGGTATGCGGCGCGACTGCGGGTGCGGGCGACCGGAGGCGAGGTGACGGCCGAGGGCGACGGCCTACGCGTCGAGGGGGCCACGGAGGCGCTGCTGCTGCTGACGGCGGCGACGGACTACGATGGATTCACCGGGCGGCATACGCCCGATCCCGCGGCGGCGAGCCTCGCGGACCAGGAGCGGGCGGCGCGGAAGGGCTACGGGGCGCTGCGGAAGGCCCACGTCGCCGACTACCGGCGGCGCTTCGACCGGGTCAGCCTGACGCTGGATGACGGCCAAGCGTCGAGCGCCGAGGCTGCGACGCGGCCGACGAACCGGCGGCTGGTGGCGGTGAAGGAAGGCCGGCGCGATCCGGCGCTCATGGCGCTGTACTTCCAGTACGGGCGCCACCTGCTGATCAGCTCTTCCCGTCCCGGCGGGCTGCCTGCGAACCTGCAGGGCCTGTGGGCCGAGGAGGTGCAGACGCCGTGGAACGGCGACTACCACCTGGACATCAACGTGCAGATGAACTACTGGCCGGCGGAGGTGACGAACCTCTCCGACCTCCACGAGCCGATGCTACGACTGATCGCCTCGCTGCAGGAGCCGGGCTCGCGCACCGCGCGCGCCTACTACGACGCGGGGGGCTGGGTGGCGCATGTCATCACGAACGTCTGGGGCTTCACCTCCCCCGGCGAGCACGCGTCCTGGGGCGCGACCTGCAGCGGCTCGGCGTGGCTCTGCGAGCACCTCTGGGAGCACTACGCCTTCACCCTCGACCGCGAGTACCTCGCCTGGGCCTACCCGATCATGCGCGGCTCCGCGCAGTTCTACCTGGACATGCTGATCGAGGAGCCGAGCCACGGCTGGCTCGTAACCGCCCCGTCGAACTCGCCGGAGAACAGCTACCGGCTGCCGAACGGGGAGGTAGGGCAGATCTGCCTGGGGCCCACGATGGACAACCAGATTGTGCGCGAGCTCTTCGGCAACTGCATCCGCGCCAGCGAGATCCTGGGCCTCGACGAGGACTTCCGCGAGAAGCTGGACGCGACCCGCGCGCGGCTCGCGCCCAACCAGACCGGCCGGCACGGGCAGCTGCAGGAGTGGCTGGCTGACTACGATGAGCCCGAGCAGCACCACCGGCATGTATCCCATCTGTACGGGCTCTACCCCTACTACGAGATCACTCCGCAGGGCACGCCCGAGCTGGCCGAGGCGGCACGGGTGTCGCTGGAGCGGCGCGGAGACGCGGGAACGGGCTGGTCGCTGGCGTGGAAGGTGAACTTCCGGGCGCGATTGGGCGACGGGGACCGGGCGGAGAAGCTGCTGCGGGACCTGCTGAACCCGACGGGCGACATGGGGTTCAACTACTCGGGAGGCGGGTCAGGAAGCTACGCGAACCTCTTCTGCGCCCACCCGCCCTTCCAGATCGACGGCAACTTCGGCGGCTGCGCCGGCATTGCGGAGATGCTGCTGCAGAGCCACGCGGGGGAGCTGCATCTCCTGCCGGCGCTGCCGGCGGTGTGGCCGCGCGGCGCGGTCGAGGGCCTGTGCGCGCGGGGCGGCTTCACGGTGGACATGCAGTGGGAGGCCGGTCGCCTGACGGGGGCGACGATTCGCTCGGCGGCAGGCGGGCCTTGTCGGGTGCGGTACGGGGAGACCGTCGTCGAGTTGCCGAGCCGCCGGGGACAGGTCATCCGTCTCGACGGAGCGCTGGCGCGCCGGTGACAGGGCGGCCAAAACGAACTCCGCTCTCGACCTCGAGAGCGGAGTTCACGGGAACAGACGCTCCTCCGGCGAGCCCGCCAGTGCGCGTAGGGCTCAAGCCAGAGGGGGGCGCTGGTACCTGTCCTAACACCTGCCTACGCGAGGCTGCCTCCAGGGGAGGGTGCGGCTATCTCGCCTGTGTGTCCGCCTCCACGAGCCAACACGCCGCGTGCTGCCCGGAGCCGCAGTCAAGGAGCGGCGGCTCCTGCGCCCGGCACCGCTCGAAGGCATGGGGACAACGCGGGTGGAAGCGACAGCCCGCCGGGATGTGCCGTGCGTCGGGCACCTCGCCCGCGAGCAGCCGCCGTTCGGCGCGCTGCGTGGGGTCCGGAACCGGGATGCTGGCGATCAGGGCCTCGGTGTACGGGTGACGCGGCGCGCGGAACAGGGCCTCGTGCGGAGCGAGCTCCACGATCCGGCCCAAGTACATGACCGCGACACGGTCGGCGAGGTGACTTACGAGGGCGAGGTTGTGGGAGATGAAGAGGTAGGCGACGCCGGTGTGCTGCTGGAGGTCCTGCATCAGGTTGATGATCTGCGCCTGAACCGAGACATCCAGCGCCGCCACCGGCTCATCGGCGACGACGAGCTGAGGCCCGGTGGCCAGCGCGCGGGCGATGGCCACGCGCTGACGCTGACCGCCGCTGAACTCGTGGGGATACCGCCGCCCGTCCGCCGCCGTCAGCCCGACCCTCTCGAGCAGCTCCGCGACACGTCCGTCGATCTCCTGCCGCCCGCAGAGGCGGTGCACGTACAAGGGCTCCCCGATCATCTGACCCGCGGTCATGCGCGGATCGAGGGATGAGAAGGGGTCCTGGAAGACGATCTGCGCATGCCGGCGCCACTCCCGCAGACCGCGGCCGCGCAGCTGTAGCACGTCCTCGCCCTGGAACCGCACCTCCCCGGCGGAGGGCTCGATCAGCCGCAGCAGGCAGCGCCCGGTAGTGCTCTTCCCGCAGCCGCTCTCGCCCACCAGCGCCAGCACTTCCCCGGCGTCGACGGTGAAGCTCACCCCGTCCACGGCGCGGACCGGGCCGAAGCGCTTCTCCAGATTGCAGACCTCCAGCAAGGCGCTCACTCCGCCCCCTCCGTGGCGCAGACGCAGCGCGCCCAGTGGCCCGGCTCGATCTCGGCGAGGGGGATCGACTGCCGACACGCCTCACCCGCCTCGGGGCAGCGGGCGAGGAAGCCGCACGCATCGGGGAGGTGCGCCAGGTCCGGCACGGCGCCGCCGATGGAGGGCAAGCGCGGCGGACGCGCCTCAGCGGTGAGGCGCGGGACGGTTGCGAGGAGGCCGCGCGTGTACGGGTGGGCAGGCCGCCCGAAGAGAGCCGGCGCCGGGGCGCGTTCCACGATGTGTCCGGCATACATCACCGCGACCTCGTCGGCCATCTCCGCCACGACGCCGAGGTCGTGGGTGATGAGCAGGAGCGCCATGTCGCGTTCCGCCTGCAGCCGCCGGAGGAGGTCAAGGATGTGCGCTTGCACGCTAACGTCGAGGGCGGTCGTCGGCTCATCGGCCAGCAGCAGCGCCGGGCGACAGGCAACGGCCGCGGCGATCATCGCGCGCTGCCGCATCCCCCCGCTAAGCTGGTGCGGGTACTCGTGAGCCCGCCGCGCCGCGTTCGGGATGCCGACCTCCTGGAGTTGCTCGACCGCCCGCGACCAGGCCTCGCGCGGCCGCAGGCCGAGGTGTCGCCGCAGCCCCTCCGCCACCTGCTCGCCGACAGTGTAGACCGGGTTCAGGGCCGTCAGCGGCTCCTGAAAGATGATCCCCAGGTCGCCTCCCCGTACGTCCTGCATCTCGCGCTCGCTCAGGCGCAGGAGGTCCCGATCGCGCAGGATGACCTCGCCGCCCTCGATCCTCGCCACCGGCGGGACGAGCCGGAGCATGGCCAGCGCGGTCATCGTCTTGCCGCAGCCGCTCTCGCCGACCAGCGCCAGCGTCCGGCCGGCGTCGACGGCAAAGGCGACGCCGTCCACCGCCCGGAAGCGTCCGCCGCCGCGAGAGATCGAGACCGCTAGATCACGGACCGAGACGACCGGCAAGCTGGCTGCCTCCGAAGAGCCGGACTACGTCGGCCGGATGCGCGGGTCGACCCAACCGTACAGCAGGTCGACCAGGAGATTCGCCCCCACCACCAGCACCGCCGCGAACATGACGGTGCCCATGATCATCGGGATGTCCAGGTTGATGACTGCCTGCAACGCCAGCGCCCCGAGGCCGGGCAACGCAAACACGCTCTCCGTGAACACGACCCCGCCGAGCAGCGCCGCGATGTCCATCCCCAGGATCGTCAGCACCGGGATGAGCGCGTTCCGCAGGCCGTGCTTCAGCAGCACGGTATGCTCGGGGAGACCCTTGGCGCGGGCGGTGCGGATGTAGTCCAGGTTCAGCACCTCGACCATGTTGCTGTGGACCAGCCGGGCGTAGTAGCCCACACCCACCGCGCCGAGCGTGATCGAGGGCAGGATGATGTGCTTCCAGCTGAAGAGCCCCGCGACCGGCAGCAATCCGTCGCGGTACGCCAACTCGAACTGCAGCAGCCGGCCGAGCCAGAACGTCGGCAGAGAGACGCTGACCATCGCGAGGACCAGCGCCAGTCGGTCGGCGAGCGAGTCCCGTCGGCGGGCCGTAAACACCCCTACCGGGATGCCGATGATGAGCCACACCACCAGCCCGCCCAGCGACAGCGCGAGCGTCGTCGGGAAGCGCGAGCGGATGGCGTCGACCACCCGCTGCTGGGTCACGTAGGAGCGGCCGAAGTCGCCCCGCACCGCGTGGCTCACGAAACGCAGGTACTGCTGCCACGCGGGGTCATCGAGGCCGAGCTCACGGCGGATGCGCTCGCGCGTCTCCGCGTCGGCCTGCGGCCCGGCGTAGGCGGCGACCGGGTCGGCCGGGACGACGTGGACGATGGTGAAGACGATCACCGAGGTGCCGGCGAGGGTCGTGATGGCCCAGAGAAGCCGCTTTCCGAGTCGCCGGATCACCGGGCCCCCTCCTTGCCGAGGCCCTCGAAGCTGATCTTGTCATACCGGACCGGCCACACGGGATGTAGCGCGAAGCCCTTCACCCACGGCTGCCGCAGGGCGTAGGTGGTCGGGTGGTACAGGAAGACCCATGGGGCGTCATCGACGATGCGTTGCTCGGCCTCCTGGTACAGCTGCAACCTCCGGGCGCGATCGGTCTCGCGATTGGCGGCCTCCAGGAGCGCGTTCACCTCCGGGTTCGAGTAGAACGCGGCGTTGTTGCACATCGTGTCCGTGATGCGGTTCCCGTTCAGCAGGACATCGAGGAAGTTGCTGGGGTCGGGATAGTCCTGCGACCAGCCGAAGATGCCGAACACCGCCGCCTTCCGCTTGCCCATCACCTCGATCAGGGTGGCGAACGAGACGGGCTTCAGCTCCAGCTGCACCCCCACCTCGGCCAGGTCCTGCTGCAGCGCCTGCGCCACGCGCAGCTCGAAGCCCACATCCGACCGCACCCAGAACGGGAGCTTGAGGCCGTCCGGGTAGCCCGCCTCGGCCAACATCCGTTTCGCGCGGTCGGGGTCGTACGCATACCCCTGAAGTTGCGCGTTGAACCCCGGCATCTGGCGCGGCAGCACGCCCGTCGCGGGAACGCCCCGGTCGTTGATCGTGCGCAGGAGGCGGGTCTTGTCGACGGCGTAGTTCATCGCCCGACGGACCCGCACATCGGTGAAGGGCTCCATCTCGCAGTTCATCGGCAGGTACACCGTGCGGTTCAGCGGCGCGGTCACGAGGTACGGCTGCCAGCGCGGGTCGGTTGTGATGCGGACGAAGTCGGGCGCCGGGAGGTCCTCGTTGGCGTCCAGCTCCCCGCGCTCGAACATCATCTGGTGCACGAGGCTGTCGCCGCCGATCATCACGTCGATGCCCGACAGCGGCGGCGGGGCCGCGAGGTTGTAGCGCGGGTTGCGGTCCAGCCGCAGACGCTTGCCGCGCTCCCACGCAGAAAGGGCGTACGGTCCGGCGCCGACCGGGTGGCAGAAGAAGTCGTCGCCGTACTGCTCGACCGCCTCCCGCGGGACGGCGAACGCGAAGGGCAGCGCGCACACGTTCAGGAAGGCGAGGTCGGGCGCCTCCAGCTGGATGCGCAACGTCCGGGACGTCGGCGCGGAGAGCCCGCGCACCCGGGTCGGCTCGATCCGACGCTCTCTTGAACCGTCGGCGCCGGCCTCCTCGCGCTCCTGCTCCCGCGCGGCCTGGAAGTCGCGCGCGCCCACGATGCTGCGGTAGAACCCCTCGCCCGGGGACTTCGTGTGGGGATCGAGGACGCGCTCGATAGCGTACACGAAGTCCTCGGCGGTCACCTCGCGCCCGTTCGAGAAGCGGATGCCCGCTCGGAGCGTGTACGTGTACGTGCGCCCGTCGGGCGAGATGTCGGGCAGGCGCTCGGCGATGGCGGGGACGAGGTTCACCCCGTCATCGTAGTCCAGCAGCCCTGCATACAAGAGCCGCACGTAGGCCCAAGACACGGTGTCATAGGCGATGGCCGGGTCGAGCGAGCTCGGGTCCATCGGCTCGGCGACGCGGAGGACGTTCGCGCGGCCCGGCGCGCGACGCGTCGGCGGCCCGGTCGGCTCGCCGCAACCGGCGCAGATCACGGCCAGGATGGCCACCGGAAGCAGGCGCCTCACTCACTGCCTCCGCTGGTGTGGGTCCAGCACATCCTGCAGCCCCTGACCCAGCAGGTTGAACCCCACCACCGCCAGCACGACCGCCAACCCGGGCGGCAGCACCAGCCACGGCGCGACGAGGAGGTAGGGCTGTCCATCGCTGATCATCCCGCCCCACGAGGGGGCCGGCGGGGGTACACCGATGCCCAGGTAGCTCAGGCCGGCCTCCAGGGCGATAGTGCCTGCGGTGCCCATGACCGCGACCACGATGATCGAGGGCAGGGCGTTCGGGAGGATATGACGCCCAATGATGCGCCAGTGGGAGCAACCCACGGCGCGGGCCGCCTCCACGAACTCGCGCTCCTTCAGGGAGAGCACCACGCCCCGCACCACGCGGGCGATTCCGGTCCAACTGACCAGCCCGATCACCAGCAGCACGCTCACGATCCCCCGGCGCAGTTCCAGGTCGAGCCAGTGCCACGGCAGACTGTGGGGGTGCAGGTGGATCTTCCGGCCATCCATCAGTCCGGCGAACGCGATGGCGAGCAGCAGAGCCGGGATCGTCATGGTCATGTCGGTGAGGCGCATGAGGACGGTGTCGGTGGCACGGCCGAAGTAGCCGGCCAGCAGCCCCACCGCGCCGCCCACGAGCAGCGCCGTCAGCATGGCGATGGCGCCCACGGTGAGCGAGATGCGCGCGCCGAAGAGCACGCGGCTGAGCACGTCCCGGCCGAGGCTGTCGCTGCCCAGGAGGAACTGCGCGCACGGCGGGACGGGCATCCCTTCGGGGCTGAGGCCCTCGCGGAACTGCTGGTTCGGATCGTGCGGCGCGACCAGGGGGGCCAGAACCGCCACGAGGACCAGGGGCGCCAGCACCACGAGCCCGGCGATCACCAGCGGATTCGCGCGCCGACGGCGGACCTCGGTGGCGGCGCGCTCGGCCGGGGAAGCCGCGACATCAGTTGCCGGGTGCATGGACGGTCCCGTGGAGAGGGGTTCGCCGCGTGTTCGCCAACTCGCCCTCGGCGCCCTTGTCCGGCAAGGCCTGCGCTACTCGCTCCCCTGCACGGCGACCACGATGACCGCTTGCGGGGGCGCCTCGATCGAGAAGCCCGTGGACACCTCGACCGGCTGCCCGCTGACCAGCTCCGTCGCCTCAAGCGGACCTGCGAGGCCCAGCGCTTCATCCAGCGTCAGGTGGACGGTCCGGCTCGCCTCCGCCGGATTGCGCAGCGAGAAGAGCAGCTCCCGCTCGCCGCCGCCGAACCGCTCGATCTGCACCTCCGGGGGATCAGTGCGCGCGAGGGTCAGCGGCTCCCACCCGGCGGCGCTTAGGCGGCGCACGATGGGCACGTACTTACGCATGAGCGCGAGGTAGTCGGGGGCGCTCGTGTCGTAGTAGCCGCCCGGCCACGCGCCGTAGAGCAGGTGGTCGCGCACATACGGCTCGCGGTAGTGCTCCGAGGTGCAGGGCAGGCTGCAGACGGGCTTGTGATGGGCCATCGTCCGCGCGTAAGCGGCGGCGCTGCCGATGTTCCATTCATACCCGAAGACATCCAGCAGCGCCAGGGTCGCCGGCACCGGGGAGACGGCGCCCTGATTCGCGATCAGGTAGCGCCCCTGCCGGCGCAGGTCGGCCACGAGGCGCTTCTGCAGTTCGTAGGTCGCCATGTCCTTCAGAACGACCGGCCGCAGGCTGACCGGGTCGAACAGCAGCGGCTCGTCGGCGTAGGCGAAGTGCTCGCGGCGGTAATCGAAGGCCTGGCCACGCACGTAGAAGTTATCCCAGCCGAAGCCGTCGAGGCGCACGCCCTCGTCGGCGTAGTACCGCTCGATCGTGGGCAGCCAGCGGGTCAGGAAGAACTCCCCCGCGCCCCCCGGGATGTCGGGGTCCGGGTTGTAGGGAATGTACTTCGCGGCCAGCAGGCCGAACTCGGACCGGTCCGCGCCCCCGTACAGCATGCCGTCCCCATCGTAAATGAGCGAAGTGAGGTACGCCTGAAACAGGCTGCGCATCCAGCCGTCGTAGTCCGGCCCGAGGCGCTCGTCGTAGGGGAAGTGGTAGCCCCAGCGCGGTAGCGGCTCGGTGCGGTTCGGGTCGGCGATGAAGCGAATCCGCTCCAGGATCTCCGCGTTCCCGGCGGATTCGTACCCCTCCATCGTGACATGCAGGTTCGTCCACTCGATGTACGGGAACGAGAAGTACCCGTTCTCGTTGTCAAAGCGCGTCGAGTTCGCGAAGGTCTCGGCGCCCCCGCGCGGATCGGGCCCCCAGTGGTACTGGAACCCGAGGTCCGGGAGATGCGGGTTGCCCGCGTAGGTGCCCCAACAGCCCCAGCCGCCGTCGCGCGGAATGCGCTTCACGAAGTCGGCCGGATGGTCCGCGTAGTACCGGGCCACGGTATCGCGAAGGCCCCACCGGGGGTCGGTCCGGGCCAGGGCGAACTCGAACTCGGCGGTCTGTTTCTGCTTGGTTGCAGCCGGGGTGAGGCAGAAGTCGTAGGCGATGAACAGCGTCTTGAGTGCGGCGTTGTAGACCATCCGCTGGATGCGCGGCGGCTCCAGGGGAACGGACATCGACAGCGCCGACTCGGCGTCACTCAGGCAGGAGAACGGGTAGGGAGAGACCCGGGGTTCGCGCGTGTGGGAGGGGTTGTTGTAGAACTCGCCCCGACCGCCGATGGTACGCGAGGCCTGGATGTCGTCCCACCAGGTCCAGCCCTCGGCATCCACCGGGAGGGCGAAGTAGAGCGTGAGCGGCCGGTCATCGGGCGCCTCATCGCGTACCCGTACCCGGCACCGGAGGCGGCCGCCGTCAGTCCAGTAGCGCGCATTGATCCGCAAGCCGCGGGCGAGGGCCGCGGTCTGGTGCAACGCGCCCCCGTCGCGGCGGAGATCGCCCTCTACCACCTGCAACGCCTCGCCCGCGCGCCAGTCCCGCAGCAGCAGCCCGGAGAGCGACGGCGCCCGGGGCGAGACGGTGCGCTTACCCACCTGCACCTCCGCCACGCGGCCGCGGCCGTCGAAGGCCAGACCGAGGCCATCCCCCGTACGCAAGCGGAGTCGCGCCGCGGTGAGGGTCGTCGGCTCAACGGTCGCGGCCCGGCCGTCGAAGTCAAGGGCGCCCTCCGGCCTGGGCAGGAGCTCCAGGCCGTCCACCCACCATGTGTAGTTGTCCTTCCAGCTGGGGTTGGTTTCGTACAGGTAGATGATGATGCCGCGCACGCGGTCGCGGTTGTAGGTCACCAGGTTGTCGGTCAGCTGCACCCACTGCCCGACCGGAACGGTGTGGCGCACGAACTGCTGCAGCGGCGAATCGCCGTTGTACACGACGACGCACATCGCCTTGTGGGTGACGGTCGGGTCCTCGGAGACCACCTTCGCCCAGTAGCGCAGGGCTCCGTACTCGCTCCAGTCATTCGCGGCCGGGTCGAGGCTGCGGCCCCACTGCGGGTAGCTCTCCCCGTCGCTGCGGGCGGACTGCACCTGGAACCGCAGGCAGCCCGCGCCCTCCCGCGCCTCCTGCGTGTCCAACCCCACCGAGCCGGTCCAGTGATGCCCCAGCTCCGGCTGGGCGGGCGCGTAGAGCGACGGGTCGTCCATGCTGTCAATCAGCCGCGTCGGCTCCTGAGCACCGCCCGCTGCGCAGAGCAGGAGCATCGCCCACCACAGCGCTCGTAGCCGCGGGACCGGCAGGATGGGGCGGGTCATCGGTCGGCCTCCTGGGGCCTCCGGGCCACGTCACTCGCTAGCCGGGGGGGCCGGGATTCTGATGAAGTAGACCTTGGCCGCACTTCCCACCGCGCCGCCGGTCGCCGTCTCGGTGAACGCTCCGATGACGTAGCCGTCCCGCGTAACGCGGCGACAGCCGGTGATCGAGTAGAGTGGCCCGAAGGTCGCGTCGCTGACGGCGTAGTCGTGCCAGGTCGCCCCATTGTCGCGGCTGATGAGGCAGGCGACGCGGTCCGACGTCTGCGGGCCGTTCCCGACGCAGAACAGCGGGCCCTCGGGCTGGTCCGGATCGGCGGCGAAGAAGCCGTCGAGGCGGCAGAACTCGAAGGTCTCGCCGCCGAAGCGCGGCATCAGGTCCACGTCCGGCCTTGCGGTCGCCAAGTCGTAGCGCACATACCGCCCGCGCGGCGGTTGCAGCTGCGACTCGTAGAAGCAGTGCAGCTTCCCAGCCCGCGCCAGGAAGTTGCTCAGCCACGTATGGGCTTCGAACTCGTCATCAAGGCTGACCCGGTCGGTGGGTCCGCTGTCGTCGCACACGAGGGGCGGCTCCAGGGGAGTGCCGTCCAGCTTTCCCCAGGTCTCGCCGCCGTCCGGGGAGACCATCACATGGATGTCCCAGTACAGGTAGACGCCCTTCTTCTGCGTCGTCCAGGCGGCGTAGAGAACTCCGTCGCGGTCGAGATGCAGCGAGGGGTACTGAGTCACGGCGTGTTCGCCCTCGGCCAGCAGCGTCACCGACCGGCGGACCTCCCCCTCCAGCCCGATGGTGTGGAACGTGTTGTTCGCACTGAAGTAGTAGAGCTGCCCTCGCGGCTCGTCGATCTCGAGGGCGAACTTACCGTGGACGCTGTTGGGGATCTCGGTGATGATCGGCCGGGCGTAGTCGTCGCGCGCGAGGAAGCGGTAGAGGTACGACTTGTTCTGCGCCCACTCGGCGTTCCCCCAGTCGGGGCGCACCAAGTAGAGGTTGTCCTGCTCGTCCGTCTCCAGGCACGGCGGGTTCGTGGCGTTCGTCTCCTCATGGAGCGTGCTCCACGTTCGCCCGCCGTCCCGGCTCCAAACGAGGCGCCACTGCTGGGCCGTGTACGGCTCGTTCCGGCGCCGCAGGTACGCCATGAAGTACCCGCGGCCGTTGCTGACGACCTTCTGGTTGTGGCTCTGGAAGGTGGCGTAGCCGGTCGCGTCGGCATCGACGCAGAACGTCTCGATCGGCGCCAAGGGCGCAGCGTGGCCCATCCAAATGCCTCCCACAGCCGTCAGCGCGCACGCCGCCGCCCACGCGCCCCACGTCGCCGGGTTTCGCTCCGCCATCGCACGCCCTCCGTTTGGGGGTCGCGGGTGGTTCGCGTCCGGGGGGACGGCGTCCTGCGTGCGTGCTCGGAGGAGGAGGTCCGGAAAGCGGGCCAACGAAGCCAACGGCGTCCGCTGGTGCCGCGGCGCATTTGCGGGAGGAACCCCGATGATCCGACTGACTAGCGACTTCGAGTGTGGCAACGCGAAGCTGATCCGGCAACTCGACGATCATCGCTTTCGCCTGGAGGTCGACGGCGACAAGCCGGACGGCTACTGCGTGTACTTCTGCTTCGAGGTCGGCAACGACGGGCCGGAGGCGGAGGCGACGGTAGAGATCTGGGAGGATTCGCAGTTCGGTCGCCCGACCGCCTTCCCCGTCTTCTTCCCCACCGCCGTCTGGGTGCGGCCGGCCTCCCTGGGCCGCTACCGCCCGCTCCAGGAGCACCTGCGGCGGTGGTGCGGCGACCGTGTGGTGCTGACGCTGCCCGTGCCCGCCGGCGACACCCTCCGGGTCGCCCTCACCTACGTCGCGCCCTACAGCGAGGTCACTGGGCTGCTGCGGGAGTTCGCGGAGACGCGCCCGGACCGCTGCGCGCCATTCGTGCTTGGGGAGTCCGTCGAGGGGCGGGAGCTGGCGGGCCTGCGGTGCGGCACGCCGGGGAGGCCCAAGGTCATCTGCCTCGCCGGGCAGCACCCCCACGAGCACCCGGGGCTGTGGGCCGTGGCGGGGATCGCCGACTTCCTGAGTTCAGCCCTGCCGGAGGCTGCCGAGCTGCGCGAGGTTCTCGATGTGTGGCTGGTGCCCACGGTGAACCCCGACGGCAATGTGCACGGGCGCAACGCCTCCAATGCGGAGGGGCTCGACCCCTACCCGGCCTTCGGTGAGGACCCGGACGCGCCTGAGCCCCAGTCCCATGAGAGCCGGCTCCTCTGGCGCTGGGCCGAGGCGGAGCAGCCCGACCTGTGGATCAACTTCCACGCCTATACCGGCTGGCGCCTGAACAGCGAGTACCCGTACGAGGGCTGGTACGAGGTGGGGGACCGGGGGCTCTTCCGCGACCCCGCACGCCGGCGGCTCTACGACGCGCTCTGTGACACGGTACGGCTGGAGACCGAGGGGCCCTCGACCGACGTCACCGCTGCCCGGCACCCGGAGAGCTCGCTCTGTTACCAGCTCGCGAAGCGCCACCAAGTCCCCCACGTCTTCTACGAGCTGAACACAGGCACGTCCGGCCGGCATCGAGCCACCCGGCGCGGGATCGACGTCTTCCGGCACTCGGCCCGCACACTGCTGCACTACATCGGGTGCAGCGGTTCGGTCTGAAGCGCCGCAACCCCTGCAGCGTATGGGCGGATCGCCGCCTCGGCGGCTTCGGGATAGGCGACCTGCCAGCGGGCGCACGCGGCTCTCGCATGTCGCGCGAACCGCTCCATCTGGCCGGGGAGTGCCGCGGCAACGGCGGCCACGTCCGCCGCGCCACAGTATGACAGCAGCGCCTCGCGCTCCTCTGGGTCATCGACCTGACCCGCCACGTTGGGCCACCAGTCTGGCGCGATCTCCGGGTGGAGAGCCCGCAGCACGGTGAGGTGGGCTTGCAGCAGCTCCAGCTGGGCGGCGGCGAGCCGGAACGGGTCGGCCCGCCGCAGGTACTTGGCGTGGATGTAGGCGTAGATCCAGTATAGCTCCACATGCCACGCCAGGCGCTCGGGGGCGTGCACCGGGTCCTCCACCGAGGAGACGACGGTAAGCAGCCCCGCCTTGTCGAAGAGGAACTGCTCCGGCCGAACGGCCCAAGCCTGTCCCGCCCGCGCGGCGGCGATGTTGATGTCGTACTGCACGGGCTTGCCGTCGATGACGAAGAAGACGGCGTAGTTGCGGAACGTCTCGCAGTTGCAGCGCTCCGGCCACCACACGATCGGCTCAACGCCGGCGCGCGCGAACAGGCCGGGGAGGTCCCCGTCGAGCGCCGCGAAGGACTCGGGCCGAACCAGGAACATGGGGTCCACGTCGGAGTGGTCATCCTCGCGGCCGGTGCCGACCGAACCCGTCATGAAGGCCGCCAGAACGCGCGGGTCCCGCCGGAGGAGGGCAACGGTCTGCTCGTACACCGGCCTCAGTAGCTCGTTCATTGCCTGCCGGTTCCTCCTTGAGCCTCTGCCGTTCGTCGGGAGGGCCGGGCTTCCCTCGGCGCGAAGGGAGCGTCCACCCGGCGTAGGAGGCATCGGCATGGTCGCTCTGCTCTGTACGGCGCTCATCGGCACAGCGTGGGCGGGCAACCGCGACCCGTTCACCGAGGACTTCGCCGACCCGGCCGCGTGGCAGGCCAACTCCCCCGCCAGCACCGTGCGTGTCACAGCCGACGGGCTCGAGTGGGCGCTGCCCCCGATGCAGCCCGGGCTCTACTTCGTCGAGCGCGCGCTGCCGATCACCGTGGGTCCGGAGCACGTTCTGCGGTTCCGGGTCTCGTGCAGTGAGCCGACGGCGCTGGAAGTGCAGCTCGCGACCGAGGGCATGGGGCCGCGGGCGTTCCACATCGTCCGCCTGCCCTCGGCCGGTTCGCACGACATCGCGCTGGAAGCCGGGCGGATGGAGGCCTTCGGCGGGTTCTCCTGGCAGGCGGCGCCCCAGCCGCTGCGTCTTCGCTTCTGGATCGACGGCGGCGAGGCGTGGGCCGGCGGCGCGGTGCCCCGCGGAAAGGAGCTGAGGCTCGTGTTCTCCGACCTCTCGATCACCTCGCCCCTCGCCGGACTGCCTGAGGAGGCGAACGCGAAGCTGACCATCGACCCGACGCGGAGGCTGAAGACGATCCACCCGCACGTCTACGGGCACTTCCTCGAGCACATCTACCACTCCGTCGAGGGCGGGCTGTTCGGCGAGCTGATTGCGAACCGGGCGTTCGTCGGGCCGCACGGCTTCCACATGGACGGCGACACGCTCGTCCAGTCCGGCATGGGCACGGACATCAAGACCTTCGCCGGCGAGCAGGAGTGGACGGACTACGAGCTCTCCCTGCAGGCCCGCAAGACCGGCGGCGCTGAGGGCTTCCTGATCCTCTTCCGCTGCGCCTCGGAGCAGGACTTCTACTGGTGGAACCTGGGCGGCTGGGGCAACCAGCGCCATGCGCTGGAGGTGGAGACGAACGACGCTCGCGGCGTCCTGGGCGGCACCGACGTGGACGGCCGCATCGAGTCGGACCGCTGGTACGGCATCCGTGTTCGCGTCGAGGGTGAGCACCTGCAGGGCTGGCTCGACGGAGAGAAGCTGCTGGACGTGCGTGATGCGGCCCACGCGGCCGGCGGCGTCGGCGTCGGGACATGGGCCACGAGCGCCGAGTTCCGCGACTTCCGAGTCACGGATCTCGCGGGTCAGGCCTTGCCGGTGGACTTCGCCCCGGGCCTCCAGGCCGATGAGACGGTCGAGGCCTGGGAGACCGTCGAGCCGGCGGGCAACGCGGTCACCTTCGTGCCCGACGAGTCGTCGCCCAACACCGGCATCGTCGCGCGGATCGAACTCGAGAACCAGGCGGCGGGACTCCGGCAGACCCCTATCGCGGCCGTCGAGGGGCACAAGTACCACGGCGTAGCATGGCTGCGGACCGAGGCCGGATCGGCCGACGTGCGGGCGGCGCTGCTCGGCTCCGGCGGAGAGACCCTCGCCGCGGCGAAGCTGCTTCCCGCGAAGGCGGCGTGGACCGAGTGCAAGTTCGTGCTGGCGCCCAGGGCGAGCGACGCGAACGCCACGCTCTCGCTGACCGCGCAGGGGGAGGGCGCGCTCCTGATAGACATGGTCTCGCTGATGCGCGATGACTCGCTGAAGACGGGCTGCCGCGCGGACCTCCTGGAGGCCGTGCGCGGGCTGAAACCGCCGATCATCCGCTGGCCGGGCGGCTGTTTCGCGTCGATCTTCCGCTGGAAGAACACCCTCGGCCCGCAGCGCGAGCGCAAGCCCTTCTACAACGGTCCGTGGGGCGAGTGGGATTCGGGCGGCTTCGGCACCGATGAGTTCATCCGGCTCTGCCGCGAGGTCGACGCGGAGCCCCTCATCGTGCTCAACCTGGGCAGTTGGGACTCGCCACAGAAGGTGGATGAGTACTTCGCGGAGGCGCTGGAGTGGATCGAGTACTGCAACGGGGACGTCTCCACGCCGATGGGGAAGCTCCGCGCGGCGAACGGTCACCCCGAGCCGTACCACGTGACCCACTGGGAGCTGGACAACGAGACCTGGGGCATGGGCGTCGAGGCCTACTCCGAGCGCGCCCTGCGCTTCGCCAGGGCGATCCATGACCGCTGGCCCGACCTCACGCTCTACGCCTGCACGTTCTGGGAGGGCGAGGACGCGCGCCTGCTGGAGGTGCTGGGCGAGGAGATAGACCTCATCAGCTACCACCTCTACGATGATCCGAACCGCTTCGCCGAGGGTCCGCTCGCGCATGAGGCCGTCTGGAAGCGGTACGAGCAACTCATCGGCGATAGCCCCAACCCCGCCGCGAAGCTCGCCGTGACCGAGTGGAACGCGCAGAGCACCGACTGGCGGACCGGTCTCTTCGCCGGGGGGCTGCTGAACGCGATGGAGCGCTGCGACGCGGTGCAGATGGGCAGCCCGGCCCTCTTCCTGCGGCGGGTCGATGCGCCGGCGTGGGACAACGCGTTCATCAACCACGACCACGCGGGTTGGTTCCCGGCGCCGAACTACGTGGTCATGCAGCTCTTCCAGGAGCACTTCCAGCCCACGCTCGTCGCCTGCGAGGGCCTCGGCCGCCTGAATGCCAACGCGACTCTCAGCGAGGACGGCAAGACCCTCGTCCTGAAGGTCGTGAACCCCGATCCGGAAGCGTCGCACTGTGTCCTGGAGCTACAAGGCGGCTTCGCACCGCGTCGGTCGAGGGCTTGGGTCGTGCAGGCCGGACTGGGGGACCGCAACACGCTCGACGAACCGAACCGCATCCGCCCGGTGGAGTCGACTCTCCCCGGCGTGGCCCAGGCCTTCGAGCATACCTTCCCGCCCTACTCGGTGACCGTGATCGAACTGCGCGCCGGGCGGTGACGCCGGGGATTGGCCAGGGAATGCGCGCTGACGTTTCCGGGAGCGCCGGCACCCTTGCCGGCTGGGGTGGCGGGTCGTTGTCGTTGACCCGGCGAACATGCGCCACCTCAGCCGGCAGGGGTGCCGGCGCTCCCAGGCAACGGCGCTCCCATTGTGTCCGAAGTCAACGTGTCCCTACGAGGCACACCATGCACCACGCGAGCGTGCCGTCGATGACCACAGGTCTCGCCCTCCTCGCCTCCGCCGGCGCGTGCGCCGCGGTGCATGTGGACACGGCCGCGGGCCTCGTGGCCCTGTCGAACGGTCGCTGCCGGCTGGAGCTGTCCTCGGCGACCGGCGAGATCGTCTCGTTGCGGCCGGGGCCCTCGACGCTCCGCGGCCGGTGGTTCGAAGTGGTCGAAGAGGCTCGCGAGGGGCTCTCCCCGTGGGAGACGTGGGCGCACGGGGAGGAGCAGGTTTTCTCGGGCGGACCCGCAACCGTGAGCGCCGCGGTGGTCGGGCGCGCCGCCGAGGCGACGCTGGTGTGGGTTCGCCCGACCGGGCTACAGGTGCGCGGGCAGGTTCGCCTGGAGGCGGGGGACGCCGGGCCGCACTTCCGGCTGGAGGTCCGCAACCAGACGGGGGCGGTGCTGGTCGATGCGCTGCGGCTGCCCGTCTTGCGGGGGATCGAGCTCGACGGGCCGGAGGATGACTGGCTCACCTGGCCTCACACGCTGGGCGCGCGGTTCCGCGTCCAGGGCTTCGACCCGGGGGAGCGGATCGAGGCCGCCTACCCGGACTTCCTCTACATGCAGTGGCTCGACCTCCATGACGACCGACAAGGCGTCTACCTCGGCTGCCTCGATGACTACGGTTGGTGCAAGAACCTGTTCATCGGTCGCGAGGCCGACGGCCGCAGCGTGATGGGGATCGCCTTCACCGGCTGCTGGATCGCGAAGCCGGGCGACTCCTGGACGACGCCCTGGGTGCAGATCGCCGCCCACGAGGGCGACTGGCGCGCGGGGGCCGACCTGTACCGCCCCTTCGCGGAGGCGGCGTTCGGGCCGCTCGACCCGCCGCAGCGCGTGCGAGAGATGCCGACCGCCCAGTGCTGGCTGGCGCACCATGCGAGCGACGGGGATGTCGGCCGGCTCTTCGAGGTCCAGCAGCAGGCGCCCATCCACGCCTCGTACCTGATGAAGTCGCTGAACACCTCGATCCCCGAGGGCTGGGACGGCTTCCGCGGGTCGGCGCTGGAGCTGCAGGAGGCCTTCGGACGCATCCGCGAGCTAGGCGGCTCGCCGGCGCTGTTCACCTTCGACCGCGCGCCCGTGATGGGCCGCCCGAACTACGCCGAACACGTCGGTCGGTGGACCTCGGTGCGAAGAGACGGCAGCTTCGCCGAGGGCTTCCGGGACATGATGCCCTCGCCCTTTGACCCCGACCTCGTGCGCGCCCGCGTCGGCGAAGCGACGCGCTGGGTGCAGGCCTTCGGGATCGACGAGATCCACTTCGATACCGCCGCGACCACGGGTCCCGCTCTGGCCGGGCCGTCGTACCGCGTCGACCTCCCCCAACGCCCCAACGAGACGCCGCACCGCTTCAAGGCGCTGTACCGGGCCATCCGCGACGCCTGCCGCGAGCACAACCCGGAGTTCATCCTGCGCGCCGAGCACTGCGCCGACTTCTTCTACCCGGAGTTCCTCACCTCAACCGCCCACTTCTTCGAGACGGGCAACGTTGTGGCGGCGCACAACCCTCCCACCGACGCGCAGCTCCTCCCGATCCTCTTCCGGTACACGCTCCCGCGCCACGCCGCGCTGCAGATGCCCAGCATGAGCGAGAACGACTTCTGGACCTACGGCTACGGAATGGGCCACGGGTTCCACGGCGGCGGACCCTCCTGGTGCTTCAACCCGGGCGTCCGCGATGCCGAGAGCCCGCCGGGCGAGCTGCTGCATCGCTACCGCTTCTACGATGCGGAGTGGCGGCGGTACTACGACTTCCGGGTCGGCTTCGCGGAGGCGGTCATCGAGGGCGAACGGTCCGACTGCCTCGCACAGGCGGAGATCGAGGGGGAGTGGCGGCCCTGCGTCTTCCCGGGGCCGCTGATCGCCGTCACCCACACGGGCGGCGGGCAGGAGGTCACGTTGGGGCAGTGGTTCCATAAGAGCCACACTCAGTACTTCGGGGAGCGGTTCGTCGGGCCCGCGCGCCTGGCGCCGCGCCCCGTCCGGCTGCGGGTGCCGACGCGGCTGAGAGACCCGCAGGTGAGGCTCTTCGGCCAGGATGGCGAACTCCCCGCGCGCCCTCGCGTTGCAGACGGCGTCATCGAGATCGAGGTGCGTGACCCGACCTGCTTCGCCCTGGAGGCCTCCAGCGGGCCATCGGTCACGCTGCACGTCCCCGATCTCGCGCATCCTGGTCAGTCCGCCGAGGTTGAGGTCATCGTCCGGCAGGCACAGCCCACCTCCGGTGCGGTGGAGTTCACGCTGCCCGCGGGCTGGCCGTCGGTGAAGCCCCTCCGCATCCCGGCGCGCCCGAGCTTCCGTGCCGTCGTGCCGGTGCCGGTCCCCGCCGGGGTCTTCGGGCGGAACTACCCTCTCAAGGCCGTCCTGCGGCTCGGGTTCATCACTCGCACGACGGCGGCACACATGCGGGCGATCGAGCCCGTCACGGTGCTCTACGCCTTCGAGACGCTCGGCGAGTCCGGAGCGCCCGGCCCGGCGTGCGTGGACCCGGGCCGACGCGCCCGGCTGACGGTCACCTGCGTGAACAACACGCCAGCGACCGGCACGCTGACGATCCAGGTCGATGGCGAGCAGGTCTTGGGAGAGGTCTCCGAGCAGGTGCCGGGCGTCTCCTCCCGGCAGCTTGGCGACCCGGACAGCGCGCTGTGCCGCTGGACCGATGGGCGCGCCGGACCGCCGCCCAATGCGCTCATCCGCTCCTTCGAGTACGACTGCACGGGGGTGCCGAACCGCCCGGTGACGCTGGCAGTCGGCCTGGACGGCAGCCCCGTCTTCCGTGCTGAGGCCTGGCCGCGCACGCGCCTGATGGACCTCAACGGCACGTGGCAAGTCGGCTACATGCCCCGCAGCCGGGCCACCGTCGGCGGCGCCGAGCGGCAGGACAACCTCGACCCGGAGCTGATGACTCCGGACGTGTGGGACGGGGACTGGGAGGCGCGACCGACGCCCCTGCGCTTCGATGAGCAGGCGCGCAACGAGCACCAGTGGGGCCTCTACCGGCGGCTCGTGTTCGTCCCTGCCGAGTGGCAGGGCGCGGAGGTCTTCCTGCGGCTGAGCTACATGGGCGCGCCCTGGGGTGTTGGGGGCACGCTGAACCTCGTCTACGTGAACGGGTGGCCGGCGGGGCGCATCGGCACGGGGGGCGAGTGCCCGGTCTCACCGTTCCTGGTCTTCGGCGGCTGGAACCTGCTGGCCGTCGGCAGCTATTCGCCGAACAGCCTTGTCGACCCGTACCTCTTCGTGCGCGGCGCACCGGCCCCGGATCGTCTCCGGCCTGCTCCAGTCGGCGAGCCACCCATCGAAGCCTTCTTGTTGCTCGGCCAACGCTGCACCGGTCAGGGCCTCACGATGCCCTTCATCAAGGGCGTCCCGGAAGGTGACCACCGACGCACGGACACAGCCGCCGGCGGCGAGAACGTGTTCATCTACTTCGCGGTGGCCGACGCCTTCTGTTATGAGCCAGACGGGCCCGTGCGCGTCGCCGTCGAGTACCTCGACGAAGGCACAGCGCCCTTCGGCCTCGACTACGATTCCCGCGACGAGACGGCCCCGATCCAGGGAGCCTTCAAGAGCGCTCCGCCCGGCCAACGAACCGATACCGGGGAGTGGAAGACGCATGTGTTCGTGCTCCCGGACGCTCGTCTTGCGAATCGCCAACACCTCGGTTCCGACTTCCGCCTGTCCGCCCAGGGCAACGACGACCTCCACGTGCGAAAGGTCGTCGTTCTGGTGGACTGACTACTCAACGCGGCTGGCGCCTCGCTCACCCGCCTGCGGCTCGTCTCTTCTAGGAGTGTGATGAAGATCATACTGCCGAGTTCGTACAAATACTCGAGTTCCATCGACTATACATGTGAGAGGGGATGCAAGGCGTTCATCGTCGATGTCACACTCAGCAAGCCCGACGTCCCCGAGTCCCGTTGTCTGGCCCCGAAGCTCGCCTGAACCTCGGAGGTACTCCATGCACTTCCTGCCCCTCGCCATCGGCCTCACCCGTCTTTGCCCGGCGAGTCTGGCCGCTCCGCTCGTGCCGACCCTCGCCGCCGCTCCGCGCGACCCATCGCGGATCGGCTTGCAGGCCGTGGAGATCCACCTCCCCTGGCCCGAGAGCGGTCATCTGACGCTGCGCCTGCCCGAGACGCTGCACACGAACCTCGGCTTGCTGTTCATCGACCATGAGCGCCCCGATATGCCTCCCGTCGCCCGAGTCGGTCGCTTGCCGGACTGGAAGACCGACCCCGCGACCGGCGCCCTGAGCTACGAGCTGGCGCTGCCGAACTCCGTCGTCTTCGGGGGCTCGGCGACGCCGGACGACGGTCGCGTGGACTTCGAGTTGTGGGTGCGGAATGGCACCGCCGAGGCGCTGAGCAACCTCCACGCCCAGTTCTGCCTCATGCAGGCGAGCTCGCCGCCGTTCGCCGAGAGCCGCCTGACGCGCACCTACATCCACAGCGAGGGCCGCTGGCTGGCGTTGGCCGAGACCACGCACGAGGTGATGAACCCGGAGCGCGGGCCGTGGATCATCACGGCGGTCGGCGACGGCGGCATGCCGCCACACAGCAAGCTCGATGGGTGCTGGTACTGCTGTCCGGAGCGGGGCGATGCCGCCGTGATTGCCACGACCTCGCCGGACGGAGACCGGGTCATCGCGCTGGCCTGGGACCAGGGCCTGTCCCTGATGAGCAACGGCTGGATCCCCTGCCTGCACAACGACCCCGTCTGGCCCGCCGAGTGCCTGCCGGACAAGACCGTCCGAGTGAAGGGTCGGCTCTACCTCCTCGAGGGCGGACTCCCGGCCCTTGAGGCAGTCCTTCGGCAGGAGGT